>ERZ1645187.2273-NODE-2273-length-17087-cov-37.598697_pt1 | contig 17087 bp, 18 predicted proteins | sample MGYA00575352_ERZ1645187 | MGnify/ENA primary metagenome ERZ1645187 (study PRJEB40837, sample SAMN11349314) | freshwater sediment metagenome | isolation source: river sediment | host: Sediment | place: India: Wazaribad , New Delhi | collected 2017-02-21 ... | reverse complement strand
CGTGACCGACGTGGTGCAGCTGACCGGCGTCGGCGCGTTCTCGCACGCCACCGCGGCCCGCAGGATCGGGTGGGACCGGCAGCAGAACATCACCGTGCGGCTGTTCGACGACGATCCCGGCGGCCGCGGTGAGGCCCAGGCCTCGCGCAGCCAGTGGACCCCGCGGCCCCCCGAGCCGTCGCTGGTGCTGATCCGCGGGGCGTGCAGCAGCGGCACCGACCCCTGCACCGCGTGGGGCGTCAACTTCATGACCGCCGACTTCGTCGCGGACTACACCTGCCGGCTCTGGCGACGCTCGCCCGGCCCGGACCAGCTGCTGGGGGTGCTGGGGCCCTACGCCACCAACGCCGCCCGGGAGAGCGGCATCAACGTCGATCAGGGCGCGGAGCTCCGGATGGAGTGCGCCACCCTGGACGTGCCGCCCATGCAGGACGTCGCCACCGACTGGTATCAGTGGTGAGAACCTTGGCAACCTTGAGCTCGGCCTGTGGAAAGAGGACCCGCCCATGACCATCTCCCAAGAGCAGGCCGACTGGTTCCGCCAGACCTTCGACCAGCTCACCGACACCATGGAGCGGGCCGTGCTGGGCAAGCGCCACGTGATCCGGCTGGTCTTGACCTGCCTGCTCTCCGAGGGGCACATCCTGCTCGAGGACGTGCCGGGCACCGGCAAGACCATGCTGGCCCGGGCCCTGTCCAACACGGTGCAGGGCAGCCACGCCCGGATCCAGTTCACCCCGGACCTGCTGCCCTCCGACGTGACCGGGGTGACCGTGTACGACCAGCACCGCGGCAGCTTCGAGTTCCACCCCGGGCCGATCTTCCACACCATCGTGCTGGCTGACGAGATCAACCGGGCCTCGCCCAAGACCCAGTCCGCGCTCCTGGAGGTGATGGAGGAGGGCCGGGTCACCGTGGACGGCGTGGCCCACGCGGTCGGGCGGCCGTTCCTGGTGATCGCCACCCAGAACCCGATCGAGCAGGCCGGCACCTACCGGCTGCCCGAGGCCCAGCTGGACCGGTTCCTGATGAAGGCCTCGATGGGCTACCCGGACCGGCAGGCCACCGTAGAGCTCCTGGGCAACGCCCGGATCCGGGACCGGGCCAGCCTGGTCGACCCGGTCATCACCGCCCCGACGATCGCGCAGATGAGCGAGCTGGCCGACGAGGTGTACGTCGACCCGGCGGTGGTCGGCTACGTCGCCGAGCTGGCCGAGGAGTCGCGACGCCAACCCCACGTGCGGCTGGGTCTGTCGCCGCGCGGCTGCCTGGCCCTGGTCCGCGTGGCCAAGACCTGGGCCGCCGCGGACGGCCGCGACCACGTGGTCCCCGACGACGTCAAGGAGCTCGCCGAGCCCGTGCTCAGCCACCGGGTGCTGCTGGACGCCGAGGCCCAGTTCAGCGGGGTCACCGTGGAGACGGTGATCGGCCGGCTGCTCGACGCGGTCTCACCGCCCACCGACCGGGTCGCCTGAGGCCGACCATGGGGCCGCGACTGCTCCATCGCCTGCGGGCCGGGATCGCCGTGGTGCGCCCGGCCGGCTGGTTGGTGGGCGGGCTCGGCCTGACCGCGGCCCTGGTGGCCTGGCTGACCGGGTGGCGGGAGCTGGCCGTGCTGGCGGCGGCCAGCGGGTGCCTGCTGCTGCTCGCCGGGTGCTTCCTGCTCGGCCGCACCCAGGTGCGCGTCGACCTGCGGCTGGAGCCGATCCGGGTGGTGGCCGGGGACTCGGTGGCCGCCGGGGTCCAGGTCACGAACCTGGCCCGCCGGCGGCTGCTGTCCACCACCCTGGAGGTGCCGGTCGGCCCCCAGGGCGTGGCGGTGCACCGCTACTCGCTGGGCTCCCTAGCCCCGGGCGCCACGGAGGAGGAGTCGTTCACCATCCGCACCCACCGGCGCGGGGTGATCCCGGTGGGCCCGGTGCTGACCCGGCGCGGGGACCCGCTGGGGCTGCTGTCGCGCGACGTCGCCTGGACCCCGGAGCTGGAGGTGCTCGTGCGGCCCCCGCTGCTGCATCTGGAGTCGTTCGGCGCCGGGCTGCTGCGGGACCTGGAGGGGATCACCCACGACGCGGTCAGCACCAGCGACCTGGCCTTCCACTCACTGCGTGAGTACGTCCCCGGCGACGACCTGCGGCACGTGCACTGGCGCTCGTCGGCCAAGGTGATGGCGGCCGCCGGGGAGAACGCGCTGCTGGTGCGCCAGTACCTCGACACCCGGCGCAGCCACGCGTGCGTGGTGGTCGACGACCGCCCCGAGGCCTTCGGCGGGCCCGACGACTTCGAGACCGCGCTGGCGGCGGCCGCCTCGATCGCGGTCCGCGCCCTGGTCGACGAGTTCGAGGTCTCGTTGGTGTGCGGGAGCCGGGCCAGCATCGGCACCGACGGCCAGGCGGCGCTGGACGCGGTGTGCCGGGCCGAGCCCGGCGGCGCCGGGCTGGTGGAGACCGCGCGCGGGGCCGCCGTACAGGCGCCGGACACCTCGGTGGTCTTCCTCATCACCGGGGCCGAGTGCGCGTTCGCGGACCTGCAGCGCGCCGGTGCGGCGTTCGGTCCGCAGGTGCGGCGCTTCGCGATCCTGGTGGACCCCGCCGGCACCAGCCGGGTCCGCGAGGTGGCGGGCCTGCCGGTGCTGCACCTGAAGGTGCGCGAGGACCTAGCCGCGCTGCTGCGGTGGAGCGCGTCATGAGCACCAACGTGAGCAACGACCTGGGCGCCGGCGCCGAGGAGGTCGTCCGGACCCAGGACCCGCCCCGGGGCGGCAGCTGGCCGCGGCCCGCCCAGTGGCTGGACCTGCTGGCCCTGACGGTGCTGCTCGGGTTGGCGCTCTCCGGCCTCGGCTCGTCGCTGACCGGGGTGCAGTACTGGCTGGTCGGTATGGCCGGCGTACTGCTCGGCATCGGCTCGGTCCTCCTCACGCGGGCCTGGCGGATGCCGTCGGCGGCGGCGGTGCTGGTGGCGGTCCTGGTGTTCTGGCTCCTCGGTGGACCCCTCACCCTGCGCTCGCTGGGAGACACCGCCTGGCTGCCGACGGGCGCCACAACGCGGGAGCTGCTGGACCAGGTGCTCTACGGCTGGAAGGGGCTGCTCACCACCCTGCCGCCGGTGGACGGCAGCGGGCCGGTGCTGGTGCTGCCCTGGGCGCTGGGGCTCGGCGCCGGCCTGCTGGGCGCGTTCGCCGTGCTCTGGCGGCCCAGGCGCGATCTTGCCGGGGCCCCGGCGGCGCTGCTGGCACTGGCTCCGGTGCTGGTGTGCCTGGCGGCCCTGGCACTGGTGGTCCTGCTGGGTGTGGCGCGACCGCACTCCCTGCTGCTGCAGGGCCTGCTGTTCGCCCTGGTCGCCCTGGGCTGGCTGGCGCTGCGCGGGCAACGCGAGAGCGCGCGTGAGCCGGGCGGCCGACGCCGCCCCCGCGAGCGGACCCGCGGCCTGGGCCGGGCGCTGAGCGCGGTGGCGCTGCTGGCGCTGGCCGGGCTGCTGGCCTGGCCGGTGGCGGGCGCGGTGCTGCCCGACGACAGCTCCCGGACCGTGCTGCGCAGCCGGGTGCAGCCACCGTTCGACGTCGGCCGCTACCCCTCGCCGCTGGCGGCGTTTAGGCGCTACGTGGACCTGGGGGACAAGCAGGACCCGACCAACCTCTACAACGCCGAGCTGTTCCGGATCGAGGGCCTGCCCGCCGGGACCCGGGTGCGGGTGGCGGCGCTGGACCACTGGGACGGGCTCGCCTATGGCGCCACCAACGACCCGCTGGTCGACGAGGGCGGCGACGCGTTCCAGCGGGTCTCGAGTGTCATCGACAACCCCGTCGAGGGGCGCCGGGTCTCCGCCCGGGTCCGGCTGGGGGAGGACTGGTCGGGCGTGTGGCTCCCGACCGCCGGAGCCCTGCAGGGCCTGCGGTTCGAGACCGGCGACGCCCGGGCCAAGGCCGACTCGTTCCGCTACAACTTGGCCACGTCCACCGCGGTGGTGCCCAGCGGCCTGCACCCGGGCGACTCGTACGCGTTCGAAGCGGTGCTGGGCGCCGACAAGCTGGACGCGTCCGCCGTCCCGTCGGCGCGGCTGGGCGACCTGAGCGAGGACTCCGGGTTCCTGGACCAGCCGGTCGAGGCGTGGAGCGAGGAGGCGGGTACGCCGATGGAGCGGGTCTTCGCCGTGGCCGAGCACCTGCGGACCGAGGGCCGGTACTCCGACGGGGTCCGCAAGGCCGAGCGCGGCTTCTACCCGGGCCACGGCCTCAAGCGGCTCTCCGACGGGTTCGTCAACGCCGAGCCGATGGCCGGCAACGACGAGCAGTACGCCGCGGTGATGGCGCTGATGGCCAACCGGATCGGGGTGCCGGCCCGGGTCGTGCTGGGCGCGGTGGTGCCCGAGGACGGCGTGGTCACCGGGCGGGAGATCTCCGCCTGGGTGGAGCTGCGGGTCGCCGACGGCTCGTGGCGGACCCTGCCGACCGAGGCGTTCATGTCCGACCGGCCGCCCTCGGAGCAGCAGCCGCAGACCCAGGAGCCGATGAGCGGCACCGTGGTGCCCCCGCCGGCCCCGATCCCGCCGCCCTCGGACCTGGGGGAGTCGGCCGACTCGGACCTGCGGGCCCGGATGCAGGCCGAGCAGAGCGACGAGGACGTGGCGGGCGACCAGCGGGGGCTTCCGGTCTGGGTGGGCGCGGTCCTCCGGTACGTCGGGGTGCCGCTGCTGGCGGTGGCGGCGCTCTTGGGCGGCGTGCTGGGCGCCAAGGTGCTGCGCCGTCGCCGGCGGCGTACGACGGGCGCGGCCTCGACCCGGGTGGGCGCCGCCTGGCGGGAGCTGGTCGACCACGCCCGGGACCTGGGCCGCAGCGTGCCGCTGTGGTCCAGCACCACCCGGCGCGAGCAGTCCGGCGCGGTCGGCTCGGACGCGGCGCGGGCGCTGGCTCGCCGCGCGGACGGCTACGTGTTCGGCCCGACTCCGCCGCGGGCGGAGGACGCCGAGGCGTTCTGGGAGTCGGTGATCGCCGAGCGGCGCCGGATGAGCGCGGGGCTGAGCCGCTGGCAGCGCTGGCGGGCCGCGCTGAACCCGGTCACCCTGCTACCGTTCCGCACCGGCCCGACCCGCCCGGCCGCGCCCGCCCAGCCTGATTAGGGATTTGCTCCCCGGGGGCACTAGACTGGTGCGTCGGCCCAACGTGGGCATGCTTGCTGGCGCCTTGCGGCTGCCCGGGCAACGTGTCGCCGGATGCTCTGAACGAGCCTCCGCGCGCGTGCGCGGGATTGAGGTGCCGGTGGCTGCTGCACGAGGTCCACCCGCCGCGGCGGGAGGTTCCCGGGCCACCCGGACGGCGCACGCCGACCGGTGCAGGACACGGTAGACAACCATTCAACGGATTGTGGAGGACATGCCGAAGAAAGAAGGCGTGATCGAGCTTGAGGGCACCGTCGTGGAGGCCCTCCCCAATGCCATGTTCCGGGTCGAGCTGACCAACGGACACAAGGTGCTCGCCCACATCAGCGGCAAGATGCGCCAGCACTACATCCGGATCCTCCCCGAGGACCGGGTCGTGGTGGAGCTCTCGCCGTACGACCTCACCCGGGGTCGCATCGTCTACCGCTACAAGTAACCAGCCGATTCAGAAAGGCCCTCCGAAGTGAAGGTCAACCCGAGCGTCAAGGCGATCTGCGACAAGTGCAAGGTCATCCGTCGCCACGGCCGCGTGATGGTCATCTGCGAGAACCCGCGCCACAAGCAGCGTCAGGGCTGATGGCACCGGCGGTCCGCCGCCGGCTCGCAATCCACAACTGAAAACACCACACAACGTGTTCGCTAGCTGAGGGCTCCAAAGGCCTCAGCGAACCACCTCCGGAGCAGCGGCCGGAGCTCGGTTTCGTCAGGTGCTCCGCACCGGCGAGAGGCGCCGAGACGCGACACGACCGAAACCGCCGCGTCCTACCCGAAGGGAACCGCCACAAATATGGCACGCCTCGTTGGTGTCGACCTCCCGCGCGACAAGCGCATCGAGATCGCACTCACCTACATCTACGGCATCGGCCGTACCCGTGCTCAGCAGGTCCTCGCCGCGACCGGGGTCAACCCGGACGCCCGTGTGCACACGCTGGGCGACGAGGAGCTGGTCAAGCTCCGCGATGAGATCGAAGCCAACTTCAAGATCGAGGGTGACCTCCGTCGCGAGGTCCAGGCCGACATCCGGCGCAAGATCGAGATCGGCAGCTACCAGGGCCGTCGGCACCGCCAGGGCCTCCCGGTCCGCGGTCAGCGCACCAAGACCAACGCGCGCACCCGCAAGGGTCCCAAGCGCACCGTCGCCGGCAAGAAGAAGGCCAAGTGATCCTCGGCCCTGTGCCGGATCGCTTGTCGACTTCCTCGAACTCAACGCTTACCAGCTACCTCAGGAGAAACTGAATGCCTCCCAAGAGCCGCGCAACCAAGGTGCGCCGCAAGGAGAAGAAGAACGTCGCTCAGGGCGAAGCCCACATCAAGAGCACGTTCAACAACACGATCGTCACCATCACCGACCCGACCGGCGCGGTGATCTCGTGGGCCTCGGCCGGCACCGTCGGCTTCAAGGGCTCGCGCAAGTCCACCCCGTTCGCGGCCCAGATGGCCGCCGAGGCCGCTGGTCGTCGTGCGATGGAGCACGGGATGAAGAAGATCGACGTCTTCGTCAAGGGCCCGGGCTCGGGCCGCGAGACCGCGATCCGCTCCCTGGGTGCCATCGGCCTCGAGGTCGGCACCATCCAGGACGTCACCCCTGCCCCGCACAACGGCTGCCGCCCGCCCAAGCGTCGGCGCGTCTGACCACCGAGACTTCAAGGAGACTGTGAACAATGGCCCGTTACACCGGCCCCATGACCAAGAAGTCGCGCCGCCTCGGTGTCGACCTCGTCGGTGGTGACGACGCGTTCGAGCGTCGCCCGTACCCGCCCGGCCAGCACGGCAAGGGTCGCATCAAGGAGAGCGAGTACCTGCTCCAGCTGCGCGAGAAGCAGAAGGCCCGCTTCTCCTACGGCATCATGGAGAAGCAGTTCCACCGGTACTACGAGGAGGCCTCGCGCCGCCAGGGCAAGACCGGCGACAACCTGCTCCAGCTGCTCGAGTGCCGCCTGGACAACGTCGTCTACCGCGCCGGCTTCGCCCGGACCCGCCGCCACGCCCGCCAGCTGGTCGTGCACGGCCACTTCAAGGTCAACGGCAAGAAGGTCGACATCCCCTCCTTCCAGGTCAGCGCGCACGACGTGATCGACGTACGCGAGAAGTCGCTGGAGATGACGCCGTTCATCGTGGCGCGCGAGACCCACGGCGAGCGCGTCGTGCCGGCGTGGCTGGAGGCCATCCCCACGCGGATGCGCATCCTGGTCCACCAGGTCCCGGTCCGGGCGCAGATCGACGTCCCGGTCCAGGAGCAGCTGATCGTGGAGTACTACTCCAAGAAGTAATCGCAGGGCCGGTGGTCGCTCACCTGAGGGCGGCCACCGGGCACAGCTTCGCAAACCCCTCGCCACCGCAGTTCGGGCCCATCAAATGGTGGGTGGGTCCGGAAAGGAAGAATTAAGTGCTTATCGCTCAGCGCCCGACCCTGTCGGAAGAGACCGTTGACGAGTTCCGCTCCCGGTTCGTGATCGAGCCCCTGGAGCCCGGCTTCGGCTACACGCTTGGCAACTCGCTGCGTCGTACCCTGCTCTCCTCGATCCCGGGGGCCTCGGTCACCAGCATCAAGATCGACTCCGTGCTCCACGAGTTCTCGACCATCGAGGGCGTCACCGAGGACGTCACCGAGATCATCTTGAACCTCAAGGGCCTGGTCGTCTCCTCGGAGCACGACGAGCCCGTCACGATGTACCTGCGCAAGTCCGGTGCCGGCGACGTGACCGCCGCCGACATCGCCCCGCCGGCCGGGGTCGAGGTGCACAACCCCGAGCTCAAGATCGCCACCCTGTCCGACCAGGGCCGGCTGGAGATGGAGCTGGTGGTCGAGCGCGGCCGCGGCTACGTCTCGGCGGTGCAGAACAAGGGCGCCGACAACGAGATCGGCCGGATGCCGGTCGACTCGATCTACTCACCCGTGCTCAAGGTCACCTACAAGGTCGAGGCGACCCGTGTCGAGCAGCGCACCGACTTCGACAAGCTGGTCATCGACATCGAGACCAAGCCCTCGATCCGTCCCCGCGACGCGATCGCCTCGGCGGGCAAGACCCTGGTCGAGCTCTTCGGCCTGGCCCGGGAGCTGAACGTCGAGGCCGAGGGCATCGACATCGGCCCGTCGCCCGTCGACGAGCAGCTCGCGGCCGACCTGGCCCTGCCGGTCGAGGACCTGCAGCTGACGGTGCGGTCCTACAACTGCCTGAAGCGCGAGGGCATCCACACCGTGGGTGAGCTGATCTCGCGCTCGGAGCAGGACCTGCTGGACATCCGCAACTTCGGCGCCAAGTCGATCGACGAGGTCAAGGCCAAGCTGGTCGAGATGGGGCTGTCGCTCAAGGACAGCGCGCCCGGCTTCGACCCGCACGCGGCCCTGGCGGCGTACAGCGATGACGACGACGACGAGACCTTCGTCGAGGACGAGCAGTACTGATTGATTCCCCACCCGGGGGGCGGAGCCGTCCCCCGGGCCACTACCCCGGTACCTGATCCGGCCGGGGAGAAACGAGACGAACCAGATGCCCACCCCCAAGAAGGGTCCCCGCCTCGGCGGTAGCCCCGCCCACCAGCGGCTGATCCTGTCGAACCTGGCGACCCAGCTGTTCGAGCACGGCCGGATCACCACGACCGAGACCCGCGCCCGGCTGCTGCGTCCGTACGCCGAGAAGCTGATCACCAAGGCGAAGAAGGGCGACCTGCACAACCGCCGCGAGGTGCTCAAGCAGGTGCGCGACAAGTCCGTCGTGCACGTGCTCTTCACCGAGATCGCGCCGCGGTTCGCCGAGCGCCCGGGTGGCTACACCCGGATCACCAAGATCGGCCCCCGCAAGGGCGACAACGCGCCGATGGCCGTGATCGAGCTGGTGACCGAGGCGTACGCGCCGAAGCCGTCGTCGGCCAAGAAGGCCGCCAAGCCCGCCGAGGCGCCCGCGCCGGCTCCGGTCGAGGAGGCCCCGGTTGACGAGGCCCCCGTCGAGGAGGCTCCGGTCGAGGAGACCGCTGCTGACGAGGCCGCCGTCGAGGAGGCCGCTGCTGACGAGGCCGCCGTCGAGGAGACCGCCGCTGAGGAGGCTCCGGCCGACTCCGCCGAGGACGCCGACTCCAAGGAGTAACCCACTCCACGCACTGCCATGAGGCCCGCCACCTTCCTGAACGTGGCGGGCCTCGGGCATTTCGTCGTACGGCGGGACTTGCTGGCGCGCGGCAGGTCCGGTAGGACCGGGGCATGGAACGCATCCGGCCGGTGCTGGTCATCGGTGAGTCGTTGGTCGATGTGGTGGTCCGCCCCGGGAGCGAGAGCGAGGAGTTCCCGGGCGGCAGCGCCGCCAACGCGGCCGTGGCGCTGGCCCGGCTGGGGGAGTCGGTGCACCTGGCGACCGCGCTGGGCCCGGACCGGCACGGCGAGCTGATCCGCGCCCACCTCGGCGACTCGGGGGTCGGCTGGGCCAGCGAACCGCTGGTGCTGGGCGAGACCGCGCGCGCCGAGGCGCTGATCGGCCCCGACGGCTCGGCCACCTACACCTTCGACATCGACTGGGAGGTGGGCCCGCTGCACGCGGACCTGCCCGCGCCGCTGGCGGTGGTGGTGAGCTCGCTGGCGCCGGTGCTCGAGCCCGGGGCCGCGAGGGTCTTCGAGCTGGTCGAGGCCCACGCCGGCTCCGCCACGGTGGTGTACGACATCAACGCCCGGCCCGCGATCACCGGTGCCGGCGAGCGGGTGGTGGCCGCGGTGGAGCGGATGGCGTCGCTGGCCGACCTGGTCAAGGCCTCCGATGAGGACCTCGCCGTGCTGTGGCCGCACCTCGAGTTGCGGGAGGCGGCGGAGCGGCTGCTGGACCTGGGTGCGTCGGCGGTGGCGATCACGCTGGGGGCCGAGGGCTCGGCGTGGGTCGACCGCGAGCGGCACCTGACGGAGCCGGCCGTGCTGGTCGAGGTGGTGGACACCATCGGTGCGGGGGACACCTTCGGGGCCGCGCTGGTGAGCCACCTGCTGGACCTCGCGGACCTGGGTTCGGGTGCCGACGTACTGGGTGCGCTGGCCGAGGACGACGTACGCGAGGCGCTGCGCTGGGCCGCCCGCGCCGCGGCGGTCACCGTCTCGCGTCCGGGCCCGAACCCGCCCACCCGAGACGAGGTCGCGGCCACCTGACCCCCGGATGCGTCATGCGCGCCGAGCCAAAGGAGGCTCTGTCGGTATGACGTATCCGGGGTTTGGGGGGAGTCAGGGGGTACGCCGCGGCGGGCGCCAGGCGGGATCCCTCCCGATGAACGCCATCAGGCGATCCTGGGCCGGGGCGTCGGCGGCCACCTCGCGGCGTACGCCGAACTGTCCCGAGGAGCGGATGACCTTCTCCATGGCCTCCATCCCCGACAGCACCTCGGCACACGCAGTTGGGTCCAGCGCGTCGGCCTGCCCGGTGGCCCGGGCCAGGTCCCAGGTGTGCATGAACACGTCGGTCGTGTAGAAGCGGTCGATCGCGGTGGCCAGGGGCTGCTCGGGCACATACGGGTGCGCGAACGCCGACTCGGCCGCGACCGGGTCGTCCAGGAGCGCCTGCACGCCCTCGGAGTGGGCCTGCCAGGCCGCCAGCGGGTCGGCGCTCACCGCCGGCCCTGTCGGCAGTCGATGGCTCGTGCCGCCCGCGAGGAACCCCGGGAACCACTCGATGAGGTGGGACACGACGTCGCGCGCGACCCACTCGGCCACCGGCGTGGGGGCGTCCCAGTCGGCCGTGCCGCGCACCAGGTCGGCGAACCGGTCGGCCACCGCACGGTGCCGTGCGGCCGGGTCGGCGGGCAGGGCCACTACAGGGCTCCGGCGGCGAGCAGGCGGTCCAGCTTGGCGTAGCCCTCGTTGACGCCCGTGTCCATCCCGGAGGCGAGCATGCCGTCGCGGCCCTCGAAGGAGTCGCACAGGGAGAAGGCGTGCATCCGGGTCCGACCGTCGCCGAGGTCGGTGAAGGTCATCGTCTCCAGCGCGATGGCCTCGGGCATCCCCTCCCAGGTGAAGGTCTGCACGAGCCGGTGGTCGCTGATCTCCGGGAAGGTGCCGCGGAAGGCCTGGTCGACCCCGTCGTGCTCGCAGATGTAGCGGTAGGAGCCGAGCGTGCGGCAGTCCCAGTGGTCGATCCGGGCGTTGATGGCGTCCGGTCCGACCCACTGCACGAACAGGTCGGGGTCGGTGTGGGCGCGCATCAGCTGCTCGACCGTGCCCTCGAAGTCCCGGGTGATGTGGACCGCCGGGACCACCGGATCGGCCTGGATGGCGGCCTCGGGGAACCGGTCCTGCGGGTCGTCGCTGATCAGGTTGGTGCTCATCGGGTCGCTCCTTGGCTGGTGTCGTTGCTGGGCTTGTCGGGCTGGTCGTTCAGTTGGGCGAGGACGGCGTCGAGCCGCTGGTAGCGCTCCTCCGCCCGCCGCCGGTAGCGCTCGATCCAGGCGTCCATCAGGTTGAACACCTCCGCTTCCAGGTGGACGGGCCGGCTCTGCGCCTGACGGGTGCGGGTCACCACCTCGGCGTCCTCGAGCACCTTCAGGTGCTTGGCCACGGCCTGCAGGCTCACGCCGTACCGAGGCGCGAGCTCGCTCAGGGTGGCGTCCCCGTCGCTGAGCCGGGAGACGATGTCGAGCCGGATGGGGTCGGCCAGTGCGGCGAACACCCGGGCTAGCTGCTCCGACATGCTGCCCCCTTTGTCAACCGAATGGTTGAGCATGGACCTGCGAGCGGAGGTTTGTCAACCCTTTGGTTGACTATCGCGCGACCCGCGCCCTGCGGTGGGGCAGCGGCCGGTCTGCGAGGATGAGCCGGTGCGCCTGCGGATCGACCTCGCCTACGACGGCACCGAGTTCCACGGCTGGGCGACCCAGACCGGACTGCGCACCGTCCAGGGCACCCTGGAGGCGGCGCTGGTCACCGCGCTGCGGCTGCCCGATGCGTCGCTGGTGGTCGCCGGCCGCACCGACGCCGGCGTACACGCCCGAGGCCAGGTGGCCCACCTCGACGTGGAGCCCGAGGCACTCACGGCCTCGGCCGGGCGGAGCGTGGACCCGCCCGAGCAGGCGCTGCTGCGGCGGCTCAACGGCATCCTGCCCCCCGACCTGCGAGTACGCCGCGTGGTCGCCGCACCCCCAGGCTTCGACGCGCGCTTCTCCGCGATCTGGCGCCGCTACGCCTACCGGATCGCCGACGACCCCGCGCTGGTCGACCCGCTGCACCGCCACCACGTGCTCGCCTGGCCGCGGCCGTTGGACACCGCGGCGATGAACGAGGCCGCCCGGCAGCTGCTGGGGCTGCAGGACTTCGCGGCGTTCTGCCGGCGCCGCGAGGGGGCTACGACCGTGCGCACCCTGCAGGAGCTGGAGTGGCGCCGCGACCCGGCCGGCCTGGCGGTCGCGACCGTGGTGGCCGACGCGTTCTGCCACAACATGGTCCGGTCACTGGTCGGCTGCCTGCTGGCCGTGGGGGAGGGGCGCCGGCCACCGGAGTGGGCGGCCCAGGTGCTGGCCGCACGCACCCGCGACCCGGCCGTGACGGTGGTGGCGGCCCACGGCCTGACCCTGGAGGAGGTCGGCTACCCCGACGAGGCCGAGCTCGCCACCCGGGCCGAGCAGTCCCGCGCGATGAGGGAGCCGGTGTGAACGCGGACCACTACTTCACCAGCGACACCGGGGACTCGTTCGAGCGCGAGTCGTTCAGCTGCCAGGTGTGGGGGCACGAGCTGACGTTGAGCAGCGCCCCCGGCATGTTCAGCCGCGGGCACCTGGACCACGCGACCGCCGTACTGTTCCGCGAGACCGAGCCGCCCGCGCAGGGGCAGTTCCTCGACCTCGGCTGCGGCTACGGCGTGATCGGGCTGGCCATCGCCAAGGCGGTGCCGCTGGCGCAGGTCATCGGGGTCGAGGTCAACGAGCGCGCGATCACGCTGGCCAACGAGAACGCCAAGGCGCTCCGGCTCGCCGGCCGGTTCGTGGCGTGCACGGCCGAGCAGGTGCCCAGCGACCTGATGTTCGATGAGATCTGGAGCAACCCGCCGATCCGGATCGGCAAGCCCGCCCTGCGCGACCTGTTGCTCACCTGGCTGCCGCGGCTGCGCCCCGAGGGCAGGGCGGTCATGGTGGTCGGCAAGAACCTCGGCGCGGACTCCCTCCAGCGCTGGCTCACCGAGCAGGGGTGGCCCGCCACCCGGCTGGCCAGCGCGAAGGGCTTCCGGGTGCTCGAGGCGCGGCTGGCACGATGAAGGGATGACGTACGACGCTGACGTGAGCCGCTACGACACGATGCAGTACCGCGCCACCGGCCACAGCGGGCTGAAGCTGCCCGCGCTCTCGCTGGGGCTGTGGCAGAACTTCGGCACCGACCGCCCCGACGAGACCCAGCGCGCGATCCTGCGCCGGGCCTTCGACCGCGGCGTCACGCACTTCGACCTGGCCAACAACTACGGCCCGCCGTACGGCCGGGCGGAGGAGAACTTCGGGCGCTTCCTGCGCGCCGACTTCGCGCCGTACCGCGACGAGCTGATCGTCTCCACGAAGGCCGGCTGGGACATGTGGCCCGGCCCGTACGGGCAGGGCGGCGGGTCGCGCAAGTACGTGCTCGCCAGCCTCGACCAGTCGCTGCGGCGACTCGGGCTGGAGTACGTCGACATCTTCTACAGCCACCGCTTCGACCCCGAGACGCCCATCGAGGAGACGATGATGGCGCTGGACGCGGCGGTGCGCTCCGGCCGCGCCCTGTACGCCGGCATCTCGTCCTACTCGGCCGCCAAGACCCATGAGGCGGCCCGGATCGCCCGGGACCTGGGCACCCCGCTGCTGATCCACCAGCCGTCGTACTCGATGCTCAACCGCTGGATCGAGGGCGACCTGCTCGATGAGCTGGAGGAGCAGGGGATGGGCTGCATCGTCTTCACCGCGCTCGCCCAGGGGCTGCTCACCGACCGCTACCTGGACGGGGTGCCCGTGGACTCGCGCGCGGCCCGCGAGGACTCGACCCTGGCCGGCCTCAGCGACGAGGTCCTGGACCGGGTGCGGGCGCTGAACCGGATCGCCGCCGAGCGCGGGCAGCGCCTGGCCCAGCTGGCGCTGCAGTGGGTGCTGCGCGACCCCCGGATCACCAGCGCGGTCATCGGCGCCTCCAGCGTGGCCCAGCTCGACACCAACCTCGACGCCCTCGACGGCCCGCCGCTCACCGACGAGGAGCTCGCCGCGATCGACCGGTACGCCGTCGAGTCGGGCGTCAACCTGTGGGCGAAGCAGACGAGTGAGTAGTCGCGTGCAGCGGGTGCTGATCGTCGGGGCCGATGCCGCCGGCATGTCGGCCGCGCACCAGATGCTGCGCACCGCCGGGGGGACTGGTCGGGAGCTGGCGGTGACCGTGATCGACCGGGGGCAGCACACGTCGTACTCGGCCTGCGGGATCCCCTACTGGATCTCCGGCGAGGTCGACTCGGGCGACGACCTGGTGGCCCGCACCGCCGAGGAGCACCGGGACGCCGGGATCGAGATGCGCCTGGGCACCGAGGCGGTGGCGGCCGACCTGGCGGCGCGCGAGCTCACCCTCGCCGACGGCGAGGTGCTGGAGTTCGACGAGCTGGTGGTGGCCACCGGGGCCGAGGCGCTGATCCCCGAGTGGGCGCTGGACGCGAGCGGCGAGCTGCTCCCTGGTGTGGGACCGGTCAAGACCCTCAACGACGGGGCCGCCTGGCTGGACCGGTTCGAGGAGGCCGGCAGCGGCTCGCACGTAGTGATCGTCGGGGCCGGTTACATCGGCGTCGAGGTGGCCGAGGCAGCGCTTCGCCGGGGCGTCGGGGTGACCGTGGTGACCCGCGGGCACGGCCTGGCCAGCCTCGAGCCTGCGCTGCAGGAGCGAGTGTCGCTGGCGATGTGCGACGCCGGCGCCGAGGTGGTGCTGGAGGCCGAGGTGACCGGCCTGGACGTGGTCGACGGCCGGGTCGCCGGGGTGCGCTGGACCGGCGGCGAGCGCGAGGCCGACCTGGTGGTGCTGGCCGCCGGCGTGCGGCCCGCCACCGGCTTCCTGGCCGGAAGCGGCGTCCCGCTGGGCCCGCGCGGGCACCTGCGCCCCGACCCGCACGGCCGGGTCTGCGAGCACGTGTGGGCCGCCGGGGACTGCTGCGAGGTACGCCGCCGACTCGACGACTCCTGGGTGTTCCGGCCGCTGGGCACCCACGCCAACAAGCACGGGCGCGCGCTGGGCGACTCGCTCGCCGGCGGCAGCCTGGCCTTCGGCGGCGTCACGGACACCTCGGTCACCCGGTTCGCCGCCTGCGAGGAGTACCTGGAGATCGCCCGGACCGGGCTCTCGCTGGCCGAGGCGAACGCGGCCGGCTTCGACCCGGTCGCGGTGACCACCGAGGGCTCGACTGCGAGCGGGTACATGCCCGACGCCGACCCGATCTCGCTGTGGGTGCTGGCCGACCGGCCGACGCGGCGGCTCCTCGGGGTTCAGGTCATCGGCGGCCGGGGTGCGGGCAAGCGGATCGACGCTGCCGCGGCGGTGCTGTGGCACGGCGGCACCGTCGACGACCTGGCCTGGATGGACCTGGCCTACGCCCCGCCGTTCGCCACGGCCTGGGACGTGCTGCAGGTCGCGGCCCGGCGGGTCGCCGAGCGCCTCTGAGCGAGTGGATGCCGCCCACACCCGCGCCGGTCGTGAGGTGCAGCACTCGATCCTCGATCCGCGAACCAACCCAGCATCAGCGTGCCTACGCTGGTCGTATGACCATGTTGCGCCGATTCGCCTCCCTCGCCCGGCTCGTCGTGCTCGCCCTGCTGGGCACGCTGCTGGGCTGGGGACCGGTGGCTCAGGCGGCCCCGGTCGGGGTGCCCGTGCCCGTGGGGCAGGCCGGGCAGGCCGTGTCGTGGGGCGGTAGCGAGTACGAGTTGCAGCTCCCCGCGGAGTTGCGCGACGAGAGGTTCGTCGCCGTCGACGCCGGCCAGCTCCACTCGGTGGCATTCACCGACAGCGGCGCGGTCCACGCCTGGGGCGACAACAGTCTGGGTCAGACCACCCTGCCCACGCTCCCCGCCGGGGAGAAGGTCACGGGGATCTCCGCCGGGGAGCTGCACTCCCTGGCCGTCACCGACGCCGGCAGCGTCCTCGCATGGGGTGGCGACAACTACTACGGACAGAGGACCGTGCCCAGCTTCCCTGCGGGCGAGAAGGTCGTCGCCGTCGCCGCCGGCAACGAGCACTCGCTCGCGTTGACCGACGCCGGCACCGTGATCGGCTGGGGCTTCAACGGCTACGGCCAGACCACCGTGCCGACCTTCCCTGCAGGCGAGAAGGTCACCGCGATCGCCGCGGGCTTCGGGCATTCGCTCGCGTTGACCGATGCCGGCACCGTCGTGACGTGGGGCAACGAATCCAACGGGCTCGCGGCGATCCCGGCCACTCCGGCCGGCGAGAAGGTCATCGCCATCGACACCTCATCCGAGCACTCGCTTGCCCTCACAGACGCCGGGACCGTCCTGTCGTGGGGATACAACGGCCAGAACCAGACCACCGTGCCCGCCATCCCTGTAGGCGAGAAGATCACCGCCATCGCCGCAGGCGACTCCCACTCCCTGGCCGTCACCGACGCCGGCACGCTGCTCGCCTGGGGCTGGAACGGATACGGCATGACGACGGTCCCCACCGTCCCGGCCGGCCAGAAGATCACCGCCCTCAGCGCGGGCGGATACCACTCCCTGGCCCTGACCGACGCCGGTACGCTGCTCGGCTGGGGTCGCAACGACGAGGGCCAGAGGACCGTCCCCGTCCTCGCCGTGCCCCAGCGGGTGACAGCAGTCGCCGTGGGCCTATTCCACTCCCTGGCCCTCACTGACGCGGGCACCGTCCTCGCGTGGGGCAGCAACGCGGATGGGCAGACGAGCGTTCCTCCGCTCCCCGCCGGTGAGCAGGTCACCGCGATCGCCGCCGGGTCTAACCACTCGCTGGCCCTCAC
>ERZ1645187.2270-NODE-2270-length-17118-cov-36.201899_pt1 | contig 17118 bp, 15 predicted proteins | sample MGYA00575352_ERZ1645187 | MGnify/ENA primary metagenome ERZ1645187 (study PRJEB40837, sample SAMN11349314) | freshwater sediment metagenome | isolation source: river sediment | host: Sediment | place: India: Wazaribad , New Delhi | collected 2017-02-21 ... | reverse complement strand
GCGGTTCGGGGTCGCGGTGGCGGGTCCGAACCCTCGGCCCGGCGCCGTGGAGCACCACCTCGGCGGGCAGGTGGGGCAGGTCGCCGACCAGGCCGAGGTGCACCAGCGCGGGGGGTCGCGTCGAGGTGGTCCTGGCCACCTGGTCGCGCAGGGTCGGCAGGGTGCGCGGGTCGACGGCGCAGACCACCGCGTCGGCGTCCACCTCACCGGCCGAGGTGGCCACCGCGACGGCACGACCCTGGCGCACCACCACGTCGAGGGCGCGGGTCTCGGTCTGCACGGTGACGCGCCGGGTGGCCAGGCGGGCGGTCAACGCATCACTCAGGGCGGCCAGTCCACCGGGCACCGTCCAGGCGCCGAACTTCTGCTCCAGGTAAGAGACGACGCCGAGCCAGGCCGGCACCCGGTGCAGGTCGTGCCCGTCGACCAGCAGCGGATGTCCGGCCACCAGTCGCGCCCGGTCGTCGGGCAGCGCCTGGCGTAGCCGGTGGTGCATGGTCTCGCGGCTCGCCAACCGCTCGGTGCTGCCCGGGTGGGCCAGGCCGGGGTCCCACGGGCGCTCGAGGTAGTCGCGGCGCAGCAGCTCCCAGTCCCGCCCCAGCGCATCGACGTACGACGTCCAGGCCTGCCCCAGGCCCGGCGCCAGGCCCTCGAAGGCGGCCTTCTGCGCGGCCCGGGAGCCGCCGGTCAGGCGCAGCGAGGTGCCGTCGGCGAAGCGGTGCTCGCGGATCACCTCCAGCGGCACCAGGTCCAGCTCGCGCTCCAGCGGCCGCCCGGACTTGCGGAACAGGTCCCGGATCACGGCGGGCAGCAGGGTGTGGGCCGCCCCCGCGTCCCAGCGGTAGCCGTCCTGCTCCAGCCACGACACGGCCCCGCCGAGCTGCCGTGACTGCTCCAGCAGGGTCACCTGATGGCCCAGCTTGGAGAGCCGGACGGAGCAGGCCAGACCCGCGAATCCGCCGCCGATCACCACGACGCGCATGACCCGGAGGCTAGCGCCCGGCCCTGCCAGTCCGATGCTTAGCGCTGCTCGGCCGCGATCACCCGCTGCAGGGCCTCGGCGTCGCGGCCGATCACGGTCGTCTCGTCCTGGGCGGTGAGGATGGGGCGCTGGATCGCCTCGGGGTGCGCGGCCAGGGCCGCCAGCCACTCGGCCCGATGCGCGGCGTCCCGGGGCAGGTCGATGCCGGCCGCGCGAGTCTCGACCGGGCGGGCCAGATGCCACGGCTCCACGCCGAGCCGCTCGACCACCTCGGCCAGCTCCGCGGGCGTCGGGGGCTGCTCGAGGTAGCGCCGCACGGTGTGCGGGACCCCGGCGGCCTCCAGCTCGGCGACGGCGGTGCGGCACTTGGAGCACTGGGGGTTGAGCCAGATCTCCATCACTCGACCTCGATCTCGCGCGCCCCGGTCATGGCGAGGAGCTCCTCGAACGTCGTGGAGTAGACCGCGGAGGGGTGTCCCGCGGCCGCCCACACCCCCTGGTAGCGGCGCAGCCAGGAGTCGATGTACGTCGGCACCGGGGCCGGGTGCGCGAGGGGCGAGACCCCGCCGATGACCTGTCCGGTGTGCTCGCGGACGAACTCCGCGCTGGCTCGCTTCAGGCTCGGCACCCCGATCCGGGCCGCGGTGAGTGCGGTGTCGACGCGGTGGGCTCCCGAGGTCAAGACCAGGACGGGCGAGCCGGCCGCGTCGAAGAGCAGGCTGTTGGCGATCGCGCCCACCTCGCAGCCCAGGGCCTCGGCCGCCAGGGCGGCGGTGTGGACCGAGTCGGGCAGGACCACCACGTCGCCGGTACCGTTGCGTCGGGCATGCTCCTCGCGGAAGGCTGTGATGGAGGCGTGTTCGCTCGGCATAGCGCGACCCTAGCCACCGGTGACCCCGCAGGCGGTGAGGGCGCCACGTCTCATGTGTCAGATCGTCAGGAGGCCCGACCGCTCATGATCGTCCGCCCGGCCTCGGTGACCCGCGCCGTGATCGTGGTTGCCGCCATGGTCGGTGTCGGGGCGGTGATCGTCTTGCTGACCTGGCTGCTGCGCGACGACCTGCTCACCGCCTGGGCCGAGGGCAACAGTGGCGCCCGGGAGATCCTGCGCGAGGGTGGCCTGGAGGCCGTCGAGGAGACGCTGACCGTGCCGGCGTTCGTGCCGGTGGCGGTGACCGCGTGGGTGGTCTTCGCGATGCTCGCGGGGGTGCTGGTGGTCTTCTTCATCGAGGGCTTCGCCTGGGCGCGGTACTCCTTGGCCGCGATCGCGGTCTTCGGGGTATTCCTCGCCGGGGTGGGGATCTCCAGCGGCATCCCGCCGCTGTTCGTCGCGGGCTCCGCCGTGATGGTCGGGCTCTGCCTGCTGCTGCTGTACCTGCTCTTCCACAAGGACACCAGCCGCTACTTCCGCGAGCTCTGAGAGCGCCGGTTCGGCCTTCGTCCACAGCCGCCACGATTCGGTCTTGACCGGATGTCGGGGGGAGGGTGTACCTTCTTCTTGTTCGAACAGTTGTTCGAACCGGCCCTCGGTGGCGGTGTCCCGAGCCCGCCACCGGGGCCGTTCACCGGGGTCGAAGACGCGACGAGGAGGAGCCATGAGGCGGTACGACGATCCCGTGGAGGTCCGCAGAGGACCAGGTCTTGAGGAGCCGGCGCAGTTCCTGTGGCATGGCCGGTTGTGGAAGGTGCGCGCGATCCTGGCGCACTGGGTGGAGACCTCGCCGTGGTGGACCACGGACGGGGTGCGGGCGGTCGTGGGCGTCGATGCTCCTGTTGCCCAACCCGGTGAGCTCGAGCCGAGTGTGGAGCTGCTCGCCGAGCGGGAGCTGTGGCGGGTCGAGGCCGGTCGCGGTCCGGACCGTGCGGGTGGCAGCGGGGTCTTCGATCTCTCCTTCGACTCCTCCGACGGCTGCTGGCAGCTGGTCGGGTGCGTGGACTGAGTGATCGCGATGACCTCACCCAACCCGCATCTGCTGTCGGCCACCACGCACGCCTACCTGGCCCGCGCGGCGGAGTCGCTGCAGGAGGCGATGGTCGCCCGAGACGTGCCGAGCCGCTATGCCTGCGCGCATGTGGCGGCGCTTCGGAGCGCCGCGGCCCTGCTGGCCGCCCGCGCCCACCCGACTCCTGCCCGGCGCCGGCAGAAGAACGCCTGGGTGCTGCTGGCCGAGGTCGCGCCCGAGCTGTCCGAATGGGCCGCCTTCTTCGCGGCCGGGGCCAGGAAGCGGGCCGCGGCCGAGGCCGGCTCCACCAGGTCTGTCACCGAGCGGGAGGCCGACGACCTGATCCGGGACGCGGACCGTTTCCTGGGAGTCGTGGAGTCCTCGCTCGGGTTGGTTCCGCACACCCCGGTCGAGGGGCGCACGCTGGTGGCCACGGCCGGGCCGGGTGGTCGGACCGGTGCCGCCTGAGCTGTTCGCCCACCTGCACGTGGCCTCGGGCTACTCCTTGCAGTACGGCGCCTCGCACCCGGCCGCCCTGGTCGAGCGGGCGGTCGAGCACGAGATGGACCTCCTCGCGCTCACCGACCGAGACGGGACCTACGGGGCGGTCAAGTTCGCCAAGGCCTGCAGCCGGGCGGCGATCAGGCCGATCCTGGGGGTCGACCTCGCGGTCGAACCCCGGCTCGGCGGGCTCAGTGCGTCCCGCCCTGGGGATTATCGGGATCATCGGGCCCCCCGCTCACCGGTGCGCGGGGGAGCCTTCCGCGAGGAGGACCGGCTGCCCCGGGTCACGCTGCTGGCCCAGGGACGTGCCGGGTGGGCGGCGGTGTGCCGGGCGGTCTCCGCGGTCCACCTGACCGGGGAGCGGGGTCGCCCGGTGGCCACCGTGGAGCTGTTGGCCCCCCATCTGTCGGGGGGAGATGTCGTGGTGCTGCTGGGCCCGGACTCGGACTTCGGGCGGGCCGTGGCCCGACGCCGGGACGACCTGCTCGGCGCACAGCTGCGCGCCTGGCTGGACGTGGTGCCGCGAGAGAACCTCCTGGTCGAGCTGGTCTCGCACCGCCTGGGCGGCGTGGCGGGGCAGTGGGGGCCGGGCAGCGCCCCGCATGCCGCCCGGATGGCGCTGGCCGCGCGGGAGGAGGGGCTGGGGACGGTGCTGTCCAACGCGGTGCGGTACGCCGACCGGCGTGAGGCTCCGACCGTCGACGTCCTCGACGCCGCTCGACGACTGGTCGCCTTGGACCGACGACACGTCGACCGCGCAAACGCGGAGGGCTTCCTGAAGTCCGGCAGGCAGATGCGTGAGGTGGCCGAGGAGGTGTGTCGACTGGCCGGCCTGGGGGAGTCCGAGGTGATTCGGCTGCTGGTGGCTACCCGGCTGGTCGGGGAGCGGTGCGCCCTGGACCCACGGGCGGACCTGGGGATCGGGGAGGTGCACTTCCCGGAGCTGGAGGTGACCCGAGGGGTCGGCGGGGCACGGCCGGTCTCGGCCGACGGCGTACTGCGCGCCAGGTGTGAGGCGGCGATCGGCTCGCGCTACGGCAACGCGCCGCGGCAGCGGATCTGGAAGCGCCTCGACGACGAGCTCACCGTCATCGGGTCGCTGGGCTACGCCTCGTACTTCCTCGCCGTCGGCGACGTGACCGACCTGATCCGGGAGCTGGGGATCCGCAGTGCGGCTCGGGGTTCGGGCGCCGGGAGCCTGGTCAACTACCTGCTCGGCATCAGCGGAGTCGATCCCTTGCGGCACAACCTGTTGATGGAGCGGTTCCTGTCCCCGCTGCGCCAGTCGCTGCCCGACATCGACATCGACGTGGAGTCCGCGCGCCGGCTGGAGGTCTACGAGGCGATCCTGGACAGGTTCGGCGGGGAGCGCTGTGTGTGCGTCTCGATGATGGAGACCTACCGGGTGCGGCACGCCGTCCGCGACGTCGGGGCCGCGCTCGGCATGCCGCCCGGTGAGGTGGACGCGATCGCCAAGGCGTTCCCGCACATCCGAGCCCGGGACGCCCGGATGGCGATGCGCGACCTGCCGGAGCTCAGGGCCAGCCGGCTGTTCGCTGGGTCCGGCGCCGGGACCGCCGACCTGTTCTTCGGCCTGGTCGAGAGGCTCGACGGGCTGCCCCGGCATATCGCGATGCACCCCTGCGGCGTGCTGCTCTCCGACGAGACCCTGCTGGACCGGACCCCGGTCGAGGCCAGCCACGCCGGCTTCCCGATGAGCCAGTTCGACAAGGACGACGTGGAGGACCTCGGCCTGCTCAAGCTGGACGTGCTCGGGATCCGGATGCAGTCGGCCATGGCGCACGCCGTGGCGGAGATCTCCCGGGTCGACGCCGTGCGGATCGACCTCGATGACGAGGTCCAGGTGCCCTTCGACGACGAGCCGACCTACGACCTGGTCAGCTCCTCACGCACCCTGGGGGTCTTCCAGATCGAGTCGCCGGGGCAGCGCGAGCTGGTCGGCAAGTCGGGCATCGAGACCTTCGAGGAGATCATCACCGACATCTCGCTGTTCCGTCCCGGGCCGGTCAAGAGCGACATGATCACCCCTTACCTGGAGGTCAAGCAGGGGTGGCGGCGCGCGGCGTACCTGCACGAGGACCTGATCCCGATCCTGGCCTGCACCCACGGCGTGGTGGTGTTCCACGAGCAGGTCATCGAGATGATCGCCTGCTTCGCCGGGGTCTCCTTCGCCGAGGCGGACGAGAAGCGGCGCGCACTCGGTGACGTCGAGGGGATGGCCCAGACCCGCACCTGGTTCATCACCCGGGCGTTGGCCCGGGGGTACGAACCGGCGGTGGTGGAGCAGGTGTGGAAGGTGCTGGAGGCCTTCGCCTCGTTCGGCTTCTGCAAGGCGCACGCGGCCGCGTTCGCCCTGCCGACCTACCAGTCGGCGTGGCTGAAGACCCACTGGCCGGCGCACTTCCTGGCCGGGGTGCTGACCCACGACCCCGGGATGTACCCCAAGCGGCTCATCCTGGACGACGCGCGCCAGTGTGGTGTCGGGGTGCGTCCGCTCGACGTCAACTCCTCGGACCGGGACTACACCGTGGAGCTCTCGCCGCACGACCCGGCCGGCTATGCCATCCGGTTGGCGCTGGCGGAGGTGAAGGGAGTCAACGCCGGCGAGGTCGAGCGGATCACGGCCGGTCGGCCGTTCTCCTCGCTGGCCGACTTCTGGCATCGCGCCTCGGTCTCGCGCCCGGTGGTCGAGCGTCTGGTGCTGGCCGGGGGCTTCGACTCCCTCTACCGGATCGGGGCGGGCGATGCCGCGGTGCGAGCCAGGTCCCGGGTCACCCGGCGCGACCTGCTGCTCCAGGTGGCCGAGCTGGACCGGTTCAGTCGGGCCGGCCACGGTGCCACCCGAGCCCGTGGGCTGGGCGCTCGACCGCGCCCGGCGGCGGTGCGGGCGGCGGCGGCCGCGGCGCGCAACAGCAGCGACCCTGTGGTGCGGGAGGGGGTGCGCGAGGGGGCGCGCGAGGCGGCGCGCGACGGGGTCCGTGAGGGGGCGCGCGACGGGGTGTGGGCGCAGGCCTCGGCGCAGTCCGTGGCGACCGCCCCGCCCGCCGCGGTCGACTCGGTCCAGCTCACCCTGCACCTGGGCGACGGCCTCGGCGAGGCGGTCGAGGCGGCCACCGCCAGCGGCCTGCCCGAGCTCACCACCGCCGAACGGGTGAGCGCCGAGCTGGAGGTGCTCGGCCTGGACGTGAGCCGGCACGTGGTGACCGACTACGCCGGGTTGCTCGATGCGCTCGGGGTGACTCGGAGCCGGGACCTGCTCACCCGGCGCAGTCGGGCCGAGCTCCTGGTGGCCGGGGTCAAGGTCGCCACCCAGACGCCACCGATCCGGTCGGGGCGGCGCGTGGTGTTCCTGACCCTCGATGACTCCACCGGCCCGGTGGACGCGACCTTCTTCGAGAACGCCCAGGGCTCGTGGGCGTCCACGGTCTTCGGCTCCTGGCTGCTGGTGGTGCGCGGTGAGCTGCGCCGTACCGGTCGACGTGGTGTCTCGGTCCGGGCCACCGGTGCCTGGTCGCTGCCCGAGCTCTTCGCCGCCTGGCAGGCGGCCCCCAGCCCGGAGCAGGGCCTGGCGGCGGTCCAGGCGCTGATGACGCCCCCGGCGGTCGAGGCCGCCGAGCCGACGCACCGCCGAGTCCTGGTGCACACCTCCGGGTTCCAGATGTCGCCCTACGCCGACATCAAGCCGGCCGGGGACGACGCGGCCAGCAGTCGTGCGCTGAGCCGGTCGTTGTGGCACCGCAGTCCCGGGAGCCCGGGGTGATCGGGGTGTCTCACGGCCTAGGGTGTGTTCCATGTCAGCCAGCGAACGTCCCGGCGAACGACCCAGCGAGCGTCGCAGCGCCGCCCGTTCCTCGGTGGTGTGGGACGCACTGCACCCGGTGCTCGGTGTGCCCGGGCTGGAGGTCCTCGACATCGGCGGCGGCACCGGTGGCTTCGCCGTGCGGGTCGCCGAGCTGGGACACCGCGTCACCGTGGTCGACCCGAGTCCCGACGCGCTCGCGGCGTTGGACCGCCGCGCCCGCGAGCTGGGGGTGGCGGTCAACGGCCAGCAGGGTGAGGTCTCGACGCTGCTGCAGGTCACCGGCCCGGCCAGCGTGGACGTGGTGCTCTGCCACGGGGTGCTGGAGGTCGTCGCCGACCCCGCGGCAGCGCTGGCGACCATCGCCGAGGTGCTGCGTCCCGGTGGGACCCTCAGCCTGTTGGTGGCCCAACGGCACGCCGCGGTCATCGCCCGCGCCATGGCCGGCCACTTCCAGCAGGCCCGCGAGCTGCTCGACAAGGCCGACGCGGGGCGCTCGGGCAGGCGCTTCACCCTGGACGAGGTCGCCGCGCTGCTGTCCGGGACCGACCTCCGGGTCGAGGCGGTGCACGCGGTCCGGGTCTTCGCCGACCTGGTGCCCGGCTCCCTGCTCGACCTCGAGCCGGGCGCGACCGCGGCGCTGGTGGAGCTGGAGCGCGCGGTGGCCGAGCGCCCCGAGTACCTGCCTCTCGCCACCCAGCTGCACCTGCTGGCCACCCGCTGACCCCAGCCCGCGGCGGGCCCGACGGGCCCCCGGACGGGGGTCGCGTCGTGGGTGAGACCTCGATCCTGCACGTCGACATGGACGCGTTCTACGCCTCGGTGGCCACCCGGGAGCGCCCGGAGCTGGCCGGGGTCCCGGTGATCGTCGGGGGTGGCGGTCGTGGCGTGGTGCTCTCGGCCAACTACCACGCCCGCCAGTACGGCGTCCGCTCCGCGCTGCCGATGACCAGGGCCCGGCGGATGTGCCCGGATGCGGTGGTGATCCCTCCCGACTTCGAGACCTTCGGCCAGGTCTCGGCCGCGATCATGGAGAACTTCCGCCGCGTCACCCCGGTGGTGGAGGTGCTCTCGCTCGACGAGGCGTTCCTCGACGTCTCCGGGGCGGCGCGACGGTTGGGGACCCCGGTCGAGATCGCCGAGCTGCTGCGGGCCACGATCCATGACGAGCAGGGCGTCACCTGCTCGGTGGGGGTGGCGGCCTCGGCGATCTTGGCCAAGCTGGCCAGTCGTCGGGCCAAGCCCGACGGGGTCCTGGTCGTCCCTCCCGATGCGGTGACCGCTTTCTTGCACCCGCTGGACGTCGGCGAGCTGTGGGGGGTGGGGGAGAAGACCCAGGCGCTGCTGCATCGGCTCGGTCTGTTCACCGTGGGGGACCTGGCACACACCCCGGTCCGCACCCTGCAACGGGCTCTGGGACCGGGGCTGGGCGCACACCTGCACGAGTTGTCCTGGGGGGTCGACCGGCGGGTGGTCACCGCTCGGCGCGGCGACCACGAGTCGGAGCACTCCATGGGCGCCGATGAGACGTTCAGCCGCGACATCGACGACCGAGAGCTGATCGGCAGGGAGCTGCTGCGCCTCTCCTCCCGGGTGGCCGGGCGGATGCGGACCGCCGGGGTGGCGGGGCGCACCGTGACCATCCGGGTCCGGTTCGCCGACTTCACCACGATCACCCGATCCCGCACCCTGCTCGACGCGACCGACGTCACGGTCGAGATCTACCGCACCGCGCTGCGGCTCTACGACGCACTGGGTCTGCAGCGCGCCCGGTTGCGTCTGGTCGGCGTCCGGGTCGAGGGCCTCATCCCCAGACAGCAGGTGCAGCGGCAGCTGGTCCTGGGGGAGCGGGAGCACGGGTGGTCGCATGCGGACCGCGCGGTGGACGCGGCCACCCGCCGCTTCGGCTCCGCCGCGGTGCGCCCGGCGAGCCTGATCGGCTGAACTCGGCGACGACCAATTTCTGACTGCCGCTACCGTGGAGCCCAACCGCTGCCTAGACTTGAAAACCGCGGATGTGCCGCGCATCACACTGGTCGGGAGGAATCGTGCCACTCTCGGAAGAGGAGTTGCGACTGCTCGAGCAGATGGAGCGTGCCCTCGTCGAGGAGGACCCCAAGTTCGCGCACACCCTGCGTGGCACCGCGTTCGGCCGCACCGCCCGCCGTCGCGCCATCTTCGCCGCGGTCATCTTCGTCGCCGGCGTCGCCGTCCTGATGACCGGGGTGATCGCCAAGCTGGCGGTGGTCGGGGTCATCGGCTTCGTGGTGATGCTCGCCTCGGCCACGGTCGCGGTCACCTCCCTGCGCACCCCGCACCCCGCCGAGCCCTCGCCCTTCCAGGAGACACCGCAGGGCTTCACCGTGATCCAGGGCGGCCGCACCCGTCGCGGTCGCCGCGGTGCGCGTTCCCCCCGCTCCTCCCACTCCTTCATGGAGCGGATGGAGGAGCGCTGGCGTCGTCGCCGCGAGTCCGGCGGCTACTGACCCGCGAGCGACACCGGCGCTGGGCTGAGGGCCGAGCTCACGGCGTCAGGTGATCCACCGTCCCGGCGTGGCTGGGGGCCACCCGAGGTGTCGGCCGCCTGGTGCTCCTGCGGCCCACCACCGAGACCGGCCACCACGTGGCCCGACGCTGCGTCCTGGTCCCGACCCCGGCGGTCAACGCCGCGGCGCAGGAGTCCAGGTCGGCCAGCCACTCCTCGTCGCGTTGCGGCGCGGTGCCCGGTCGCCCGTAGCGGGTCTGCTCCAGCGCCCGGACCAACCGGTCCAGCGCGAGGGTGGCCTCCGGGTTGACCTCCGGTCCGGTTCGGGGACGCAGGCTCGTGGTGGGCTGCTCGGGATCGACCGCCCCGAACCACTGGCGCACCTGTTGCCCGACCTCGTGCGGTGACCGGCCGTTCGGCCACCGGTACCCCAGGTCGCGGGCGTGATCGCGCAGCTCCTCCCACACCGCCTCGATGGTGGCCAGGCTCAGCCGAGCCGAGCGCCGACGGGCCCGCAGCCAGCGGGGGCCGGCGGCGACCAGCAGCGCCAGGGCGAGCACGCCCAGCGCGCCGCCCACCCACGCCCACGGCACGGCCGACTGGCCCTCGTCGTCACCCGCCGCGGCGTCCTGCGCGTTGGCGGTGGGGGCCCGATCGGGCAGGTCCTCGCTGGCCCGTGGGACGTTCGGCCGGGTGGTCTCCTCGACCTCGGGCAGGTCCGCGGTGGTGTAGCCGGGCACCCCGGAGGCCCGGCTGGCCGGCGTCGGCTCGAACCGCACCCAGCCCGACCCCGGGAAGAACAGCTCGGGCCACGCGTGCAGGTCGTGGGCGGAGAACTCCCACATCGAGGGTCCGACCAGCTCCGGCTCCAGGAACCCGACCGCCACCCGCGCGGGGATGTCGAGGATCCGCGCCATCACGGCCATGGCGGCCGCGAACTGCTCGCAGTAGCCCTCCCGGCCGCTGGCGTCCAGGAAGGCCGCGATCTCGCTGTTGCCGACGTGGTCGACCTGCTCGAGGCTGTAGGTGAACTCGGTGCGGAACCAGTCCTGCAGCGCCCTGGCCTGGCGGAACCGGGTCGGTTCGCTGCCGGCCACCGCCTCGGTCAGCGAGCGCACGACCCCCGGCAGGTTGGCCGGCACCTGGACCATCTCGGTGCCGACCTGGGTGGCGCCGGAGGTGGCGTTGTCGAGCAGCTCGGCGTCGTACTCCAGCTCCACCCCGTGCAGCCGCCAGGACAGCCCGGCGGTGCTCTGGTCCTCGTCGCCGGAGATGAAGTCCATGGTGGTGCGGTCGAAGCGCCAGTCCCCGGGCGCCTGGATGTCGGTGATCATCGGCATCGTCGGCAGCCACTGCGACTCCAGCTCCTCCAGCGCCTGGAACGTGTAGAGGGTCTCGCTGCGGTTGAGGCTCGGGCTCACCCCCACCAGCGGGGGCATGGCGCCCTGGGCGAGCTGGGTGCTCGGCACCGTGCGGTCGCCGCTGCTCCACTCCTCGCCGTTGAACCGCTTGAGCACCGACAGCCGGACGTACGTCGGCTGCTCACCGGTCGTGGTGACCCGCAGGAGGGGCATGTCCTCACCGCGCTGCAGGTCGCGCCGCAGGTCCACCAGCGGGTTGTCGATGACGATGTCGCCGTCCCCGGACCCGTTGCCGGGACCGCTCCACAGCTCGAGGCCCAAGGAGGGGGCCAGGGCCGGCAGCAGCACCGCCACGGCGGTGGTCGCGCCCCCGATCGCCAACGCCGAGGACCGGACCGCCCCGGTCCGCACGCCGAAGGTCTCGGGCTCGGCGTCCGCGGGCTCGGGTACGCCGCGGCCCCAACGCGAGACCGCCCGGTCCTGCTGCAGGAAGAGCAGCAGCAGGAACCCGCCGGCGATCAGGGCGAACTGCCACCAGGCGGAGGTTCCGACGATGGCGACCGGGACGGCGTACACCGCCAGGAGCAGCAGCCCGGAGGCGGCCACGCGACCCAGCGCCACCGCCACCAGGTCCATCAACAGCAGCGCGGCGGCGCCGACCGAGAGGAACAGCGGGGCCACCGGAGGCGCTTGCGCCGGCACCGGCGCCCGGAAGCGGTTGGCCGAGTCCGCGCTGTCGCGCAGCGCCGCGGCCATGGCCTCCAGCGTCTCGCGGTCGGGCACCGCCGAGCCCGTCACCACGAGCAGCACCAACCCCGCGACCAGCACCATCTGCACCGGCAGCACCAGGACGGGCGAGGCCCCGACCGCGCGCAGCAGGGAGCCGGTGGCCGCGACCAGCACCGCGGTCAACAGCAACGGGACCACGAACCGCGCCGCCGCCTCGGTCAACGGCGACCAGGTGCCCATGGTCAACCACATGCAGCCGGCCGCGACGAAGGAGGCCCCGAGGCCTTCGGACAGGCCGCCGGAACGGCGCCCGGACCGAGTTGACGGGCCGGACTGACCTGACAAGCCGGACCCGGCGCTCACGACGCCACCCCGCTCGACTTGGCGGTCCGGGTGCCCAGCCGACCCAGCTCCTGCCACACCTGGTCCAGGCGGTCCTCTGGCCGCAGCGAGACCGCTCGCCACCCGACGGCGGCCAGCGCGGGCGCGGCACCCGGTCCGGTGGGCGGCTGGTGCGGCGCCCAGGCGTCGACCTCCAGCGCAATGGCCAGCGGGGTGCTGCCGTGGTGCTCCAGGCGGCGCAGGAAGGGCTGGTCCGCCGAGCTCAGGGCGCCGGCCACCAGCACCACCATCCCGCCCTGCCCGGTCTCGGCGAGCCAGGTGGTGTCCATGAGCGGCCGGTGGTCCAGCGCCACCACGGCCAACGCCTCCAGCAGTGGTGCGGTGTTCGCCTCGGCGTCCCGCAGGTGCCAGGCGGCCGAGGAGTCCTCACCGGCCGCGGTGACCAGGCGGACGGTGAAGCCGCGCCTGGCCAGGTGGACCGCGACCGAGGCGGCGGCCGAGACCGCGGCCTCCAGCGACGAGGCCGCTCCCTGGCCGCGGTGCGCGCGCAGGCGGTTGTCCAGGACCACCGTGACCCGCGACTGCCAGGGCTGCTCCTCGCGCCGCACCATCAGCTCGCCGACCCGGGCCGAGCTGCGCCAGTGCACCCGGCGCAGGTCATCGCCGCGCCGGTACTCGCGCACCGTGACGTCCTCGGCGCTGCCGGTGGCGAAGGAGCGGGGCCGGTTGTCGCCGGAGCCGGTCCAGGCGCCGCCCATCCGGATCGCCGGCAGCGGCACGGTGCGGGGGGTGACGGTCAACGGGGCGCTGGTGTGGAAGGCCCGGCCCAGCTCGACCAGGCCGAACGGGTCGGTGACCCGAATCGTCATCGGCCCGATCTCGAAGTGGCCGCGCAGGTTGGAGCGCACCTGGTAGCGCAGGTGCCGGACCCACTTGTGCCCGATGCCCTCCAGGACGAACCGGGGCCTGGCGCCGAGGCTGTAGGGCAGCTGCTCCTCGAGCAGCAGGACCCCGGTCGGGGTGCGGCCCTCGTTGGTCAGGGTCAAGGTGACCTGCGCCGGCTGGTCGGGGGCGACCATCCGCGGGCTCACCTCCCGCTGCAGGGACAGGCGGTAGCGCGAGCGACCCACGAAGCCGGCGGCCACCAGCGGCAACGCGGCGGCCAGCACACCGGCGCGCATCAGCGCCGGCTGGTCCAGGAGCAGCGCGCTGATCACCGCGACCACCCCGCCCACCAGGAAGGCCCGGCCGCGCAGCGTCAGGGACGCCAGCGCCTCACGCACCGAGGTCCTCAGCCATGGGGGACGTCCGGGACTGGTACGCCGGCCACGACGGCGCCCAGGATGTCGCCGCTGGTTCGCCCGCTCATCGCGGCCTCGACGTTGGGCAGCAGTCGGTGCGCCAGGACCGGGCCGGCGAGCCGGTGCACGTCGTCGGGCAGGACGAAGTCGCGCCCCGACATCGCGGCCGCCGCCTTCGCGGCGCGGACCAGGTGCAGGGTGGCGCGCGGGGAGGCGCCCAGCGTGAGCTCGCCGCTCTCGCGGGTCGCGGTGGTCAACGCGACGGCGTACCGCTGGACCGCGGCGGAGACGTGGACCTGCCCGACGATGTCGATCAGCTTGCGGATCTCGGCGGCGTCGGTGACCGGCTCGAGGTCCTCCAGGGGGTTGCGCTCGGTGTGCGAGGTCAGCATCGCCAGCTCGGCGGCCTCGACCGGGTAGCCCACCGACACCCGGGCCATGAACCGGTCCCGTTGGGCCTCGGGCAGCGTGTAGGTGCCCTCCATCTCGATGGGGTTCTGGGTGGCCACCACCATGAACGGCGCCTCCAGCTGGTACGTCGTGTTGTCGACGGTGACCTGCCGCTCCTCCATGCACTCCAGCAGCGCCGACTGGGTCTTGGGGGAGGCCCGGTTGATCTCGTCGCCGACCACGATGTTGGCGAACACCCCGCCGGGGCGGAACTCGAACTCACGCGAGTTCTGGTTGAACACCGAGACCCCCGTTACGTCGGAGGGCAGCAGGTCGGGGGTGAACTGGATCCGCCGCACGGTGCAGTCGATGCTGCGGGCCAGGGACTTGCTGAGCATGGTCTTGCCGACCCCGGGGACGTCCTCGATCAGCAGGTGGCCCTCGGCGAGCAGCACCACCAGCGCCGCGGTCACCACGTCGGACTTGCCCTCGATGACCCGCTCGATGTTCTCGCGAACCCGTCCGGTAACCCGGCTGAGGGTGTCGAGATCGGCCCCACCAGCGCTCGGCACGCTCACGCTCATCCCCTGTCCCGGCGCCGCGCGCGCCGTGGTGTCCCTGAGCCGACCACGGTAGTCCACCGGTGGATGCCCGCGCCTCAGTCGCCGTCCCGCCCCCCACTTCGCTCCACCGCTCGGCGTGCCGCGCCATCGGCGCCCGGCCCGACGTCTCGGCACACGCGGCCGGATCGGCCCGCGACCCCGGCCTGACCTGCGGGTTTGCCGCCGCGAGCCACCCGTGGGCCGGCCGCCACGCGGCGACCGCGCTGTGGCGCCTCAGGGCGCCACGAGGCCCGACAAGGCGCCTGAACACGCGCTCAGGTGGTTGACGGTGGGGGTATGTGGGGTAAGGTGGGGCAAAGTGGTGGAAGGTTGGGACGGGAGGTGGGTCGAGTGTTCTTCGGCTCCTTCACTCCCAAGCTCGATGACAAGGGGCGGCTCTTCCTCCCGGCCAAGTTCAGGGACCAGTTGACGGAGGGGCTTGTGGTGACCCGAGGGCAGGAGCGCTGCTTGACGGTGTGGACGCCGGAGTCCTTCGGCCGTCTCACCGAGCGGCTCGCGCAGGCCCCGATCACCAACAAGGGCGCCCGTGACTACGCGCGCATGCTCTTCTCCCTGGCCAGCGACGAGGTGCCGGACAAGCAGGGGCGGATCTCGATCCCGTCGAGACTGCGCGACTACGCCTCGCTGCGCAAGGACGTGGTCGTGATCGGCGTGATGAACCGGATCGAGATCTGGAACCCCGAGGCGTGGGAGTCCTACAACGAGGAGCAGGAGTCGGTCTTCTCCGACCTCGTCGACGAGGTCTTCCCCGGGGTCTAGCACCGAAGCAAGCACCAGCCACACAACTCAACCAGCGGCGTCGTAGGGCCAGGTCTCGTGCCCGCTCCGGCGAGTCATCTGGGGTCACTTCCCCGGCACCAGAGGGCCTTCCCAGCGCAGGAGCGGGCAGGGACCTGACCACGCGACGCCGCACCGCACCACCGGCTCGAACAGCCACAGCCCGAACAGCCACAGCCCGAAGAAGACAAGTCCTAACCAGTGGGGTCGAAACCATGGACAGCAGCCACGCAGGGCTCACCGTCCCGGCGGCACAGCCGCTGCGGGTGCGCGAACAGGCTCGAGAGGCAGTGGCGGTGATGGCCTTCTCCCTGGCCTCCTCCGGTGCCGTGGCGGCGGCCCTCCTCCTCGTCACCTCGCTCGGTCGGTAGGGCCGCCGATGCCCGACGCCAGCCACGTCCCGGTCCTCCTCGACCGGGTCGTCGCACTTCTGGCCCCGGCCCTGGAGCGCGAGGAGTCGGTGCTCGTCGACTGCACGCTCGGGCTGGGCGGGCACACCGAGGCGGTGCTGCAGCGGCTGCCGCAGGCCCGCGTGATCGGCATCGACCGCGACTCCCAGGCCCTCGAGCTGGCGGGGGACCGGCTGGCCGTCTTCGGTGACCGGTTCACCGGGGTGCACGCGGTCTACGACGAGATCCGCGAGGTGCTGGCCGAGCACGGGCTGACGCAGGTGCACGCGGTGCTCTTCGACCTCGGGGTCTCCTCCATGCAGCTGGACCGGGGCGAGCGCGGGTTCGCCTACTCCCAGGACGCACCCCTGGACATGCGGATGGACGACACCGCGGGTCTCACCGCCGCCGAGGTGCTCAACACCTACTCGCACGCCGAGTTGAGCCGGGTCCTGCGGCAGTACGGCGAGGAGCGGTTCGCCGGCAAGATCGCCGCCGCGGTGGTGCGGGAGCGCGAGCGCGAGCCCTTCACGAACTCCGGCCGCCTCGTCGAGCTGCTGTACGCCGAGATCCCGGCGCCGGCGCGGCGTACCGGAGGGCACCCGGCCAAGCGCACCTTCCAGGCGCTGCGCATGGAGGTCAACGACGAGCTCGCCACGCTGCGCCGGGCGCTGCCCGCGGCGCTGTCGGTGATCGCGGTCGGTGGCCGCGTGGTGGTGGAGTCCTACCACTCCGGCGAGGACCGGTTGGTCAAGCGGGCCTTCACCGAGGCCACCACCACGGACCTGCCCCCCGACCTGCCGTTCGTGCCGCCCGGCCACGAACCGACCATGCGCCTTCTCACCCGGGGCGCCGAGGTTGCCGACGAGTCGGAGACCGCCCGCAATCCCCGCGCCGCCAGCGTCCGGCTGCGCGCGATCGAACGAGTCCTGCCAGCCCGAGGAGCCGCCTGATGAGCAGTCCCGCAGTCCAGATCCGCTCCCGAGTGGTCTCCATCGGGGAGGCGGCGGTCTCCAAGGCCAGACTCTCCGTCGTCCCCAGGACGAGGACCCGCGCTCCGCGGGTCCCGTTCTTGTTCTTGGTCTCTGTCGTGCTGCTGACGGGTGTGGTCGGGCTGCTGCTGTTCAACACCTCGATGCAGCAGGCCTCGTTCACCGCCAGCCGGTTGGAGGAGCAGGCCACCACGATGGCCGCGCGCGAGCAGATGCTCGAGATGGAGCTGGAGGAGCTGCGCGACCCGCAGCGGGTGGCGCTGCAGGCGCAGCGGATGGGCATGGTCGTGCCCACCGCGCCGGCGTTCCTGGGGCTGGACGGGACCGTGACCGGCACCCCGATCGCCGCGACGGCGGCCGACAGCGTGCGGCTGGTGCCGCGCCCCCAGGCCCTGCCGGCCGACCTGCGTCCCCAGGTCGAGGTGGTCAAGGTCGCCGCCCAGCCGCAGCCGCAGCCGCAGGCGCAGGCCGGCGCGGGCG
>ERZ1645187.2269-NODE-2269-length-17127-cov-25.519916_pt1 | contig 17127 bp, 10 predicted proteins | sample MGYA00575352_ERZ1645187 | MGnify/ENA primary metagenome ERZ1645187 (study PRJEB40837, sample SAMN11349314) | freshwater sediment metagenome | isolation source: river sediment | host: Sediment | place: India: Wazaribad , New Delhi | collected 2017-02-21 ... | reverse complement strand
CGGGCGATGATGAGTTTCATGATCTGCGCGGTGCCGTCGCCGATCTGCAGGCCGAAGACGTCGCGCATGCGTTGCTCGAACGGCAGCTCGGTCGAATAGCCGGCGTGGCCGTGCAGCAGCAGGCAGGTCTGCACCACCTCGAAGGCGAGGCGCGGCGGCCACCACTTGCACATCGCCGCCTCCTTGGTGTGCGGCAGGCCGGCGTCCTTGGCCGACAGGGTCTTGAAGCACAGGAGGCGCGCCGCCTCGACCATGGTCTCGGCCTCGGCGAGGGGGAAGGTGACACCCTGGTTGTCGGCGAGCGGCTTGCCGAAGGCCTTGCGCTCGGCGACGTACTTCCAGGTCTCGGCGAGCGAGATGCGGGCGATCGCCAGACACTGCAGGCCGATGAGCGCCCGCGAGAAGTCGAAGCCCTGCATCACCTGCACGAAGCCGGAGCCCTCGGTGCCGAGAATGTGGGTGGCCGGCACCCGTACCCCGTCGAAGAAGATCGAGCCGCGGCCGATGGCGTGCTCGCCGAGATCCTCGAAGCGGGTGGTGGTGATGCCGGGCAGGCGCATGTCGACCAGGAAGGCGGAAATGCCGTGGGCGCGGGATTCGACCGTGCCGGTGCGGGCGAAGAGGACGCACCAATCGGCCTGATCGGCCATGGAGATCGAGGTCTTCTCGCCGTCGATGACCCAGTGGTCGCCGTCGCGCACCGCCTTGAGGCGCAGCGAGGCGGCATCCGACCCGCCCGACGGCTCGGTGAGCGCGATGCACAGGAGCTTCTCGCCGGCCGCGACCTGCGGCAGCAGCTCGGCGGCGATCTCCGGCGCCGCATGGCGGGCGAGAATGGCGCCGCACAGCGAGCTCAGGAGCTGGATGTAGCCGACGTTGAAGTCGCCCTCGGAGATCGCCTCCAGCACCACGCCGGCGGTGACGTGATCGAGCCCGAGGCCGCCGTAGCTCTCCGGGAACTCCACGCCGATGAGGCCGAGCTCGCCCATCTTGCGGCGCAGCTCCAGCGACACCCGCCCGGCCTTCTCGTTGGCCTTGTAGGCCGGGGCGAGAACGTCGGCGGCGAAACGGGCGGCGGTCTCGCGGATCGCCAGCTGATCCGGGGTCAGGAAGAACTGCGGAGCGGTTGCGGAGTGTGCGTCGTCTCGGCTCATGGGGCTCCCTCGTCGTCGCCGCGACGGGGACGGCCACGACGGCGCGTCCGCGAGGAAAATCCTCGACGTCCCTCGTCCGGTTCGTTTCGTCCCACGTCTTTTATGTAAATGCATTGCTGCATCTGTGGCGACCTTAGGTGGGTCGAATTTTCATGTCAAGGTATTGATATAAAAATTTCGATGGAGGACATTCGAGCGAGGCGGCGAGACGACCGCGCGAGGGGAGGGACGAGCGATGAACGAGACGGGGCCGCGGATCTATGCGATCGACGGGGTGACGCCGGTGATCGAGCCGGGCAGCTTCGTGCATCCCACTGCCGTCGTCATCGGCGACGTGATCGTCGAGGCGGGCTGCTACATCGGGCCGTGTGCGTCGCTGCGCGGCGATTTCGGCCGCATCTGGGTGCATCGCGGCTCCAACATCCAGGACAACTGCACGCTGCACGGTCTACCCGGCCACGACACGGTCATCGGCGAGAACGGGCACATCGGCCACGGCGCGATCGTCCATTCGGCGCGGCTGGCGCCCAACGTGCTGATCGGCATGAACTCGGTGGTGATGGACTTCGCCGAGATCGGCGAGGCGGCGATCATCGCGGCGATGAGTTTCGTCAAGGCGCGTTCGGTGGTGCCGGCGCGCTGGCTGTGGGGGGGCACGCCGGCGCGGGCGATCCGCGAGCTGAGCGAGGCCGACATCGCCCAGAAGGCCAACGGCACCCGCGCCTATCAGGACCTCGCGCGCCGCTCGGCCGCCACCATGACTCCGGCGCGGGCGCTCACCGCGGTCGAGCCCGACCGCCGCCGCGTCGACGAGACGATCCGCACCGGGGACCTGCTCGGCACGAAGAAGGGGTGAGCCCGACGCGATCTTATCCGGCACATGAAATTCGGACTCGTCTGAATTTCATGTGCGTCACGGCCCGACCGGCCGACGCCCGGTCGGGCTTGCCTTCACAGACGACGTTTCGACAAGGTCGAAACCTCGTCCGCTCGGGATCAGTTCTTGGCGAGCGCGGCGGTGGCGGTGGCGAGGATGGCCGGGTCGCAATCGCCGGACGGGGTGCTCTGTGCCCAGATCACGATGCGTCGATCGAGTGCTCGGGCGATGTCGTTCTGTTGGCGCACGTAGGGCGTGGCGTTCTGCTGCGGCAGCATCTTCTCGAAGTCGGTGATCGCCTTGCCGGCGCCGGGTCGGGTGAGCATGTCGTGGAGATGGGCGCTGTGGAGCTTGCCCATCGGCATGACCGCGAGGCAACCGACCGGCAGCGGCGTCGTCCGCATCGCCCGCATCAGGGCCTCGCCCCAGAACATGGTGTCCATCATGTCCTTGTCGGAACCGTCTTCATCGACGCCGCGCCAAGCGGAGGTGTGGATCTCGAATACGAGGCGATTGGCGTGGATGGCGGTGAGATCGCCCGCGCGTCCCGCGATGGTCGTCACCAGACGGTCGCGCAGGGCGGGCGCGAGATCGCTCTCGGTCGCCATGAAGGAGCCGACCATGTCCTCGCGGATCTCGCCGACGCGCAGCTGGGCGTAGTCGATCTTGGCTTCGAGTTGGCCCAGGCGCTTGCGGTAGTCCTCGATCAGAGCCAGAGCTTCGGCGAGCTGCGCCTTCGCATCGGTGAGTTGTTGGCGCGTGGCGTCGTCGACGTGGCTCGGCGGCTTCGTCGGGTCCGGCTTGGTGGGGACGGGCTTCGGTTCCGGCTTCGGTTCCGGTCTGGGGGCAGCCTTGTCGGCGAGCATCTTCTCGAGTTGAAGTATCTTCGCCTTCTGTTCCTCGACCCTCTTCGTGAAGATCTCGTTCTCTTCCTTCAGTTTATCGTACAATGTCTTATTTACCTCGATGTTTCCCTGCTGCTGCACATGGTTTCCGGCGCCGAAGAGGGCGAGCAGGAGGACCGTCATGGCGAACATCGAGAAAATGAGGTCGGTCGCCGGCGTATAATCGTCGCCGGGTTCTTCCCAATGCCTGTCGGTTCTGCGAGCCATGGCGGGTCACCCGAACAGGCGGTAGGCGAGCCACTGGAACGTCCCCGTGGTCTGTCCTGCCACCAGGACGAGGGCGATCATGGCGGCACCCATCGCGATCGCCAGACGCAGGGAGATGCGGTTCATCGCCGAGAGCTGATCGGTGGCGGTGGTGTCGAGGCGGGCGACGGTCTCGGTCAGGCGTCGATCGACCAGGGCCTCGAACTCGCGACGGGCATCGCTGCCCCAACCGGAACGCACGTCCTCGCGCAGAGCGGTCGTGCTGTCGCGCAGGGTCGTGGTGAGCTCCTCGAGAGCCCGGCGATGGGTCTCGGCGCTCCGCTTCGCGGCATCCTCGAAGTGGCCGGCGACGCGGGTCTCGAGGTCGGCGACCATGGTGGTGATCCGTTCGAGCTCCTGGAGCTGGACCTTCTGCCGTTCGAATACGCCGGTCAACTGGCGTCCGGTGTCCTCGAGGGCCCTGATGGGTTGGGCGAGGGTGTTCTCGGTGCGAGCGAGGGCGTCGCCGAAGCGACTGGAAACCGCCTCCATCTCCTTGCCCTGGCTGCGGATGAGTACATTGTGTTCGCCGAGAACGGTACGCAGGGCGGATATGTCCGCACCCAACGGCGTGTCTTCGGAGGCTCTGCGGCAGATGATCTGCACCAGCCCGGCCACGCGCTCCAGGGCTTCGATGATGTTGGTCTCCTCGGTCCGCATGATGCCGGCCAGCACCTGCAGGACGATCGAGGCGGCGAGGCCGGCGATCGAGGTGGCGAAGGCGGCGCCGAGAGAGTCCACGATGGTGCCGATGGAGTTCTGGATAGCCGCATTCTGCAGACCGGCCGCCTGCATCAACGGACCCACATTGGCGAGCGAGCCGACGATCCCGATGAAGGTGCCGAGGATGCCGAGGCGGACGCCCATCTGCTGAGCGTCGCGCAGGCCGAGGGCGTGGTTGGTGACGTTTCCGCTCACTCGCTCGACGACCAGATTGACGGGATCGAAACGACGGCCGGCGGCATCGATGCGGATGGCATCCGCCATCTTGACCGCGGCGGTGGTCGCGAGTTCCTTCAGCTCGTTCTCTCCGTTGGTCGGATAGAGGAAGGGTTGCGTGTCGCTCTTGGAATGCAGATCGAGCTTGGTCCTCCCGTCCTGGTAGGTGCCGCACCGGGTCTGGATCTGGTCGAGGGCCGTCCGTTCGCGGCCGAGCATGCCCAGGCCGGTCAGGAGGCGGTAGATGCCGACGAGGAGGACGCCGTCGTAGATGCTCGCCGCCAGATAGAGCTTGAAGGCCCGGTCTTCGCCGAAGCCGTTGGAGGCGAGCCAGGCGGCGAGGCCGGGGATGGCGAACGCCGACGTGGCCAATATCCCCACGACGACGGCGAAGACTACGAAGATGGCCAGCAGCGGGTATTGCCAGCTCACAAGCGTGGCGAGCCCGGAGAGGAGCGCGCCGCGGCCCTGCAGCCGCACCTTGGTCTCCACCGTGCGGGTCAATGGGGCGCTCGTTGCCGAGGTGTCGAAACGGCGTTGCGTGGCGCCCGTCGCCGCTTCGGGCGGAGGCGCGTCGTTGGGGGTGCTCTCGGTCATGCCCGCACTCACAGCCGATCGACGTCTTCGGGATCACGCGGGACGATGTTGCCGTCGCGGTCGAGAATGTCGTCGTCGGGCCTGGGCGCTGCACCGCCGCCGCCGGAGGGACGTTCGCTCGGAGCGACGCTCGACGGCGGAGCCAGGGAGTAGCCGGACTTGATCGACTCGTTCATCAAGGTGGCGAGACTCCGATCGTCTTCGGTCAGTTTGGTCTCGGTGCGCTGGAGTTGGCGCTCGTCGATCTCATAGCGATTGAGATCGGCATCGCTCTGGCGCGGGTTGTCCATCAGCGCGCGATGGAGCTTGTCGGCCAGGGCCTTGTTCTTCTCGCGTTGGGTCTTGATCCGAGCGTAGTCGGCGGCGATCTGTTCGCGGCGGTGATCCACTTCGCTCTGGAGGGCGATGGTCTCGAGGCTCTTCGCGGCGAGATAGGCCTTCTCGGAAGCGGTGATGCCGACGCGCGCGTCCTCGACCATGACCGTGAAGCCATAGACCTTGATCATGTCGCGACAGACTTCTTCTTCCAGATCCGCCTGCAACGCATTGCCGCTGCCGAAACTCGCGCCGCGACCCAGGTTGATGGCCCGGATCTCTTCGGCCGGGCGGCCTTCGAAGAACCGCCGGGCGGCGCTGGTGAGCGTGTCGAAGATGGCGGCGCGATCGAGGAGTTTCGGACCTCTGGCGATCAGGTCGGGCACTTTCGAAGGATCGAGATAACCCGGGCGGAAGCGGACGGTGACGGGGATCAGACCGGTTTCCGGCGTGAGGACGCGAGGTCTCACGTCGAACGACACCTCCATCGGTCCCAGTTCCATGACACAGCGCCAGATCGCCGCGACCGCCTTGTCGACCTTGCGCAGGCGGACGGTGCACAGGGTCGGATCGAAGCGGGAGCGCAGCTCGGCCTGGATCGCCAGAACCAGCCGGTGATGGACGTAGTTGGTTTCACCCTTCTGGGTGCCGGGGATCACTTCGCCGACGTGATTCCATTCCTCCCATCGGGCGAAATAGTCGGAATGCTCGATCTGCGACATGACGGCGATGGTCGTCTTGCGCACCACGCCGAGGATCGCCTTCTCGATCTCGACGTTGAAGTCCTTGCCGTTGCCGGTGCCGAGGTCGTCGCGATGGTGGCGGACGAAATCGACCAGGGGACGGATGGTCCGGAACTGGATGTCGATCGAGATGTCGAATTCCGCGGTGCCGAGTTCGTTCTTGGTCTTGAAGCTCTCGCCGGCCAGTTCGAGGTACTGCTTGTCGAGCCAGCGGTTCTCCGGAAGGATGACCTTGGCCAGGAGCGGGTCGATCTTCTGGCCGGTCTTTTCGGCGGCCTGCCGCAGGATCGAGGCGACCCGCGCCGAGACCTCGGCCTGATCAGCGAGGGCGAGATCCCAGAAGTCGCGACCGTGCATGGCGATCTCGAGCGCCTGAGTGGCATGCTCCTTCAGCCATGAGACGCGGGGCGGGAGGTGAAGCGAGTCGTAGAGGCCGGCTCCGTCGGGTAGGAAGCTCAGGACCGCCTCGACGTAGAAGTCGATCACGCGACCGGCGTTGCCCTTCCATTCCACGTTGCAGGAGACCTTCTCCTCATGGAGGAAGGGGGGGCTCACCGGCGCCAACTGGACCGAGCGGGTGCGGTGCGCGGAGGTGCGGAACACCCGATCGATCGCCTGGGCCAGGATCGACTCGACCTTGCCGCGCGCGAACCAGTAGTCGTAGAGCGAAACCTCGTCGCGGAAGGCCGAGGCCACCGCCATGCGCACCCGATCCTCGCGATCACGGTCGGATTTCGGCAACGGATCGTGGGCGCGCTCCTCGGTCGGTTCCAAGACCACGGTGACCGAGACGGGGACGACCCGGTTGGGGGAATCCTTGGCGCGGACCTCGAATTGGCGGACGGAGATTTCGGGAAGTTCGAGAACGATCGGGCCGAGCTCAAAGATGATTTCGGCATCGAGGCCGATGCGGTCGGCGATCGACTGCTGGATCCGGTTCTGCCAATTGGTGCGGTCGCGGGCGATGCGGCGGGCGAGGTTGTCGGGACCCTCGCGCTGGCTCTCGTCGCTGAGCGTGCCGATCGCTTCGCCGACCACCCGGAAGAGGACTTCGGTCGGGCTCAGGACCGGGTCCGACAGGCGCGAGGCGATCTGCTCCGCCCGAGTCGAGCGGGCATAGACGCGCAGTCGGAAGCGGATCTTGGTGTCTTCCCTGGTCACGAAGATCTTCAACATCTGGTCGATGTCGTAGATTTCGGCCCAGGTTTCGATCTTCACCGCATAGGTGGTGGTCTTCTTCACCGCCGCGGCCATCCGTTCGAGGAAGCCTTCGCGGCGAACGACGTTACCGTTGTTGCGGTCGATGGTGACGAGCACCTCGCCGGCGCGCGCGCGGGACTCGGTGGTGGTTCTCAGGATGGAATCCAAGCCTTCGGGCATCGGGGTTCACCGGATCGGTACGAGAGACGTTCTGGGTGGATCGAAGAACTTGGCCACGGCGGTCCAGCAGGTGAGCCGCTCGCGGTGGCGGGCCTGCGTTCGTTCGCAGCAGCGTGTTTCGAAATGGGCGACGAGGCGTTTCTCCACCTCGACGAGGGTGCCGATCGCGCGGCGCGCGCGTTCCAACCGCTCTTCGGTATCGAGGGCGGCGCGGATGCGCAGGAGCGTGGCCTGGTAGGCGTCGAATTCCGGGGTGCCGGCCAAGATCGGGCGGGTACCGAAGCGATGGAACCGCCAGAACATCAGCACCGCCGGTGCGTAGAGATCGAGCAGATCGCGCGGGTCGGATCGCCCCTCCCTGAAGCTCGTGCCGATCCGTGCGGTGATCTCGGCGATCACGCTGTCGGTGCCGAGCGTGCTGGTCAGGCCATAGTGTCCGGAGGCGGTTCCCCAGACCAGATTCTCGATGTGATCTCGACGCAGGAGGCGCCGGTCGGATTCCTCGCGATCCACTTCCTCGAGCATGATCCAGAAGACGTCCCAGACCCGTTGCGCCAGGAGATCCTCCGGACGGATGGCGGGAGCCGAGGCTTCCCGTGGTCCGGATGCGCGTTCGGCGAGGGTGACGAGCGCGGAGATGCGCTCCTCCGGGGTGTAGCGGAACAGGCGCACGATGAGATCGGGACCCGAGCGGCCTTCCGAGCCCTCGTCGTTCGGCCGAATTCCCAGAATCGGCATCAGCGAATTCGGCATCGGTGCCACGAAGGGCTCCTGTGCCGTGGTGGGAATTTCCCAAGTGGAGAGAGAGTCGTCGAACCACAGGCCGAGGGCCGCACCCCAGGGACGGTATTTGGGGTATTTCGCCACCGACCAGATCGCATCGGCCCAGGCGTCGACGGCGGGCGGGTGACGACCCGCGGCGGCGGCGCCTCGCATCATCCGGCCGAAGACCGCGCGGAACTGGCGGAAGGTATCGGTGAAGTCCATGCGGCCGATGGCGGTGAAGGTCTCGAGGGTCGCACGCCCCAATGCGGGCGTCGCCAACCGCGGACCGTAGAGCACCAGATAGGCGAGGAGCGTCAGCTTGCTCGATGCCGGTACGCGATCGGTGACGACACGCACGAGGTCGGCCAGAAAGGCGCCGTCACAGCGAGGGTCGGCGGCGACGATCTCGAAGATCCAACGGACGTGGCCGGCAGCGGCGGTCCGCAGGCCTTCCTCGATGTCCTCCAGTTCCTCCGCCTCCGCCAGCAACTCGACGAGGCGTTCGCGGTGAGATCGATCGTCGTCCGGCGTCTCACCGGCGGCCGTGATCTCGGCGTAGAGACCGGTGAGGTCGCCGACGTGGTGTATGCGCGCCCTCAGGGCGGGATCGAGCCGCGTCAGCGCCGCGTCGACCGCGGTGCGGGGGAGCGCGAGTTCGGCCGAGTCGGTCTTCATGCCGGCAAGGAAGAGGGCGAGCCCCTCCCGGTCGAGGTAGCCACCCTCGATCCTGTGGAGAGCCAGAGCGAGGTCCACCATGACGGGGACCAATCCACCGGGCAGTACGACGAGAAGATTGCGCTCCCTGACGAGAAGCGAGAGTTCCATGAGCAGGCCGGTCTGCTCGCGCAGGCGTCCCTCGAGATCGAGACCCGCCAATTTCGGACCGGGGACGAGATTGCCGTCCGGGCCCTTCTGCAGGCCGATGTCCTGCGCGATCCGATCGCGAATATCCGAGTAGAGGCTCTCCCAGCCCGGTGGCGCGCGCACCGGAAGCCCCAGGCGTACATCGTCGTCGGCGTTGCGCCGCCAAGTCTCGATGAGACGCGGCGTCAGGCAGGCGGTCACGGCCGGCCCTTCGGGGAGCAGCCAGCGACAGAGTTCGAAGACGGCGAGCGCCGGACGATTGGGGACCAGCAGGGCGACCACGAGAATGGTTCGCGCGATCGGCCCGCCCCACTTCTTATAGTAGTCGGTCGCGAAGACCTCGTCGAAGATCTGGCGCGCCTCGGTGCCGAGTTCCGGCATGCCGGTCCTGCTGGTGTCGACGATGCCCTCGATCTCTCTGACGATGCGATCGTGGCCGACGATGTCGTCACGGGTTTCGAGGCGGAGCAGCAGGAGATGAAGGACCGCTTCGCGTTCGCCGCTCGACGCATCGGTGATGGTGGCCGCGTCGCGCAACTTGGGCCCGAGGACGCGTTGCAGTTCGGACTCCACCTGCCGCCGTCGCCGCGCGAACTCCGTGAGCCAGGCCCCGGTCCAGGGCACGATCACCGCCTCGGGCAGGTCCTCGAGCAGATGGAGGATCGATTGGCCTACTTCGGCGACCACGAGCAGCACCAGCCGGGCGCGCCGTTCGGCGAGCGCGGCCTGGAGGTCGGTCTCGCCTTCGGTGCGATCGGCCTCGCCGCGGCGGCGAGCCGCGCTCACCAACGGCGACGATACCGCGGTGGCGGAGAGGAGATCGAGGAAGATCCGCTCTCCATCGTCGTCGTCGGCGCGCGCGGCGTCCACCGCGTCGAGGAAGTCCTCCACACGGGCGGTGCCGAGACTGCCGCCGCCTTCGGAGCGCTCCCAGGTGGAGCCGGCGCCGAGCATGGCCGCAAAGGCCCGCGTCTGGGCGCGGTCCTCGGAACGCGACACCAGGAAGACGATCCGGCGATCGCGGTCGAGGGCGTCCTGGGCCGCGAGTTCGAAGCGCTCGGAGCGCTCGGCGCGCCAGCCGTGGGGCTCTTCGCGGTGGAGGCTCCGGGTATCGCTCGGTCGGTAGACGAGGCGTCGATCCGGGGCGTCGCGCCCGACGGGTGCGGCGAGCTCGCTGCCGACGCCGCGCTTGGCGCCGGGCTCGCTCGAGCTCTTGTTCGGTCGTGTTGTTTGAACGGAGGGAGATGTCGCCTCGCCGCTTGTCGGCGGCTTCGGGTTGGAGGGCGGCCGGGGCGCCTCAGGGATCTCGCCTCCCACCTGCCGGAACAAAGCACGGTTCGGATTGCCGATGTGGTCATCGCTCCGGTCGGAACGAGCGAGCGCATCGTTGCTCGCATTCCCGAGTACCGCCTCGCCGGGGGACGGCTTCGTCGTCGCGGGGGCCTTGCCTCCCGCGGGTGGGGGCGAGGGCGGGGCGAGGTTCTCTTCGCTCATGGTGAGATCACTCCGGTCGAAACGACCGTGCGCACGACGGCTCTCAGCCCCGGATGGCGTCGCGCGAGGGCTTCGGCGCTCTCGAAGCGGTAGAACTCGTCGTCGCGACACAGCAGGAGGAAACGTCGTCCGTTGCACTCCACCCATTCCGCCGAGGTGTCCGGCGGCGCTCGCAATTCGTCGGAGCCGTCGCGATAGTCGTCGATCGTGGTCGGCCGGCCGATCACGCGCGCGGCAGTCGATCCGCGCTCGCACAGGTGCCGGAATTCCTTCTCGGTCGGCAGACGCACCGGCAGCGTCGTCTCCCGCCGCAGCCGTTCGAGGAGGGGGGCGATCGCGGTGGGGTCGGGAAGGTGTGCCGCGAGCCTGGTGTCGGCCGGTCTGGCGTTCGCTCTCACCGCGGCCGAGGTGATCGGATGCGTGGCGTGATAGACCAGGGGGCTTCCCCGTTCGGTCGGCAGAAGGCGATGGTCGGCCAGGAGGTCGGGCAGCGGACACGCGATCCGCGACGCCAGCCCCTCCTGCCGACACCATTGGTCGAGGGCGGTGGAGCCCTCGGCGGCGCGCGGCGTGATGTGGTTGCGCGCGAGAAAGTCCCGGACCGTGTCGGCGGCGACATAGGTTCCGGTCGGCGATCCCTTGCCGCCGAGCTCGACCATGCCGACGAACACCGGGTATCCGTCGAGGTCCGCCAGGATCGGGCCGCCGCTGTAGCCGGCCTCGACGCCGAAGTGATGGGTCCCGTTGCGCGATCGCCCCTTGGCCGACGTCGTCTGCGACGGGTCGAGGTCCAGGCGAGTGACCGTGAAGACGTAATCCGGGTCGCCGAGGAAGCCGGCGATCCACACCGGTCGGCTCTCGTGCGGCAGCCTGCACGGCGCCAGCGGCGCGGCGAGGCCGAGCAGGGGATCGGACGAGAGCCGCAACAACGCCATGTCGAACCGGTCGTCTTCGGCGAGGATATGGGCCATCGCGTGGGTCTCGCGGCCGACATCGACCTCGATGCACAGGCGCTCCGCGCCTCTGCTCTCGAGCGTGACGAGGCGTTCGCCTTCCTCCAGATACGGTGACGCCTGAGGATGGACGACGTGGAAGCAGGTCAGAAGGTGCCGCTCGTCGACGAGTATGGCGGTGCCCCGGACCGACTGGATCCGCTCGGTTCCGGACTCGCGCCACTCCACACGTACCCGCGCGACCCAGGGTAGGCGTGCGCCTCTCGTGATCTTCTGGCTCCAATGCGGTGCCGCTACGGAATGAGACGTGGAAACCGCCATGGTCACGCCACCGATCCGATCTCTCGGGGCGTGCCAATGCCTTCTCTTTCAATGAGTTTCCGCTTCATGGTGATCCCTCCCCCAAGGGTCGTCGATAATCGGAAAAATTGAAATGTGAGTTATATGATCACTCTCGAGTGTTGATCGCCTAGCGGGTGTTAACACTTATTGACAACAAAAGGGTGTGTGTCTACCGGAAAGAGAGTTCTGTTTTCGGGGGCGACCATGGGGCGAGTTCGTGGGGTGTCGGGTCGTTCGGCACGGGTGGGAATCATCGCACTTCTCGTGCTGGGGCTCGGGGTGAGCGGTGCGTCGGCCGAGCGAGCCGGCGATCGGACCAATGGTCGGCTGCATCAGGTCAGCGACGACTATCGGCAGACGGTATCGGAAGCGACGACGCTGGGTGCGGTCGCCGGTGCCATCGTCGGGGGGGCGATCGGAGCCGCCCAGGGGAGGGGGGCCGGTGCGGCAATCGGCGGTGCCGCGATCGGCGCGCTGGCGGGGGGTCTGCTCGGCAATCTCGGTGGTCGGGCCGTCGCCGACAACAAGGCGAGTTATGCTCGTCGCGAAGACGGACTCGATCGTGCGATCGCCCAGGCGCGGTCGGGGAACCGCAAGCTCGCCGAGTTGGTGTCGATCTCCGGCAAGCTGGTCAGCGAACGTCGGGCGACCCTCGCCAGGCTCGAACAGCACCCCGACGACGGCGAACGTCGCCGGCTCGCGTCGCAGTTGGCCGACGAAGTGTCGACCCTGGATTCCTCGATATCCACGGCACGCCAGCAGCGCGACACCCTGCGGTCGAACGCGTCCAATCTCTCGGGACGCGATCGTGCCGTGCTCACCGGCGAAGCCGACCGAGCGAACAGCGGCATCGCCACCCTGCAATCGCGGCGCGACGAACTGGAACGGATGCGGGGTGGGCTCTGAGATGAACGGATTCGTGTTTCCTCCGCGGGCGAATACCGTCCGCTTCGCGGCGCTCGCCCTGGTCGGACCGATCCTCGCCGGTTGCTGCACCGGCGTGACCACCGATCCCCGCCGAGGGGGACTGGCGGGCGGCGTCTGCGGCGCCACCACCGGCGCCTATGACCAGCGTCTCGTCGATCGGCAGAACGAATTGGCTTCGCTCGACGACTCCCGCCGCCGTCTCGAGCGGAGCCTCGCGGCGAGCGGCGGCGAGGCGCGCGATCTCGAGCGACGGGTCGGCGAGGCCCGCGTGCGCGCCGAGGATCGGGCCTCCCGCGTCCGTGCCCTCGACGCCGACATCGCTCGCCTCGAGGCGTCGAAGCAGTTGTCGCGGGCCGAACACGATGCCCTGCAGGCGGAAATCGCCCAACTCGATCGCGAAGTTTCGGACCTGATGGCGCGGGCGCGCGGGTCGGAAATGGCGGCGCGGGCGCTGCGGGAAGGTGCGATTGCTTCGGCCGATCGGTCCGAGCTCCAGGCCGCCGAAGCGCGCGATCGTCAGAAGGGCGAAGAACTCGACCGTCGACTGGCGCGGTTGAAGCAGCGGTCGCAACGCCCCTCGGCGGAATGACGGCGGTCGACCCGCCTTCGTCCGAGGGAACGAACGAGCCACCACAGACGTCGGGACAGGAGCCGCGCGCGACCATGCCGACCGATCATGCGGGCGCATTCCGGTTCGATTGGACGGATGATCTGGTGTGCACTCTCGGCGGCGAGGGGGCACCGCGCCCGGGGCTCTCGGGAGCTTCGGCCGGGCTCGTCGGCGATCCGCACTTCGTCGAACGGTTGTTCGGGGGGAATACGCCGGCACTGGTCATGGCGGATGTCCGTCGTGCGGAGGTCGGTGAGGGGGGAGCGGGCGTCCGTTCTGCGACGGTCGCCATCACGGCACCCCGGGGGCGGCTGCGTGATCCGATCGCCCTGGTCGAACAGGGCGGGGTCTTCCGCTGGGTGCGGCCGATCTCCGAGGAGGCGATCGCCGACGATGCCTCCGGTGACGTCCCGTTTCGCTTCGTGATCCCCTTCGTCGAACCGGCGTCGACGGCCGTCGACGACGAGGACGGGCATGCGGTGGAACGCGTCCTGGACCTCTTGCGGGTGGACGCGACGATCGCCGTCTTCGATCTCGCGGACGGCGGCGAGGCGACGGTTTCGGCCGCACCTCGCCTCGTGCGGCATTCGATCGCCGTGGGGGAGCGGGGCGAAGGAGCCGGCGTGGGTGCTCCGGCGGCGGGCGCCGTGCCGCCGCGCGTGCTGTTGATCCTGCCGGATCTCCTTTCGCCCGAGATCGGTTCGGGGGCGGACGGCGAGGGCGCTCGCCTCGTTCATCGCGATCTCGCGGACCACGGTCACGATGTCGTCCTGAGCCTCGTCTACGACGCGCTCGGGACCACTCCCTCGGCCGCCGCCGAGGCTCTCGGCCCGCTGCTGGCGGCGGCGCTGCCGAACGGCGGGCGGCTCGATCTCCTGGCGCTCGGCAGCGGGGGGCTCGTCGCACGATGGTGGATGGAGGATCCGGCGCTTCGATCGGCGACGACGCGTTCGGGCCTCACCGTCGCCGGAGCGATCTTCGTCGCGACGCCCAACGGGGGGACACGATCGGCGGGTAGGCCGATCGATTTCCTCGACATTCGGACGACCCTCGCGTTCGGCATCGGCTCGGCGGAGCGACCCGGCGATGCGGCCGGCAGATCGCTCGTCGACTTCGGGCGAAAGGCGCGCCGGATCGTGCGGCGAGCGGCGCAGAACGAGGACGTCGCCGGTCTGTGGGCCCTGCATCCCGGTGGCTCCGTCGTCGAACGGCTGGCCGGGCGAGAGCCGTCGGCGGAGGAGACGGCGGTCTATCGCAGCGTCGTCGCGATCTTCGATCCGACCGCGGCCGAAGAGGGCGGCGCGTCCCCTTCCGCCTCTGTGCTCGCGGCGGCGGCGGCGGGGATATTCGGCGGCGCGACCAACGATCTCACCGCGCCGGTCACTTCCAACGACGCCTTCGGCCGGCATTCGGATCGCGTGCTCGATCGCATCGTGGTGCGCACCACGCGGGTGGCGCCGGATGATCTGCTGCGCCATCCGGACGTTCGGCGCCAACTCGCCCAGTGGTGGGGTGGTCGGATGGCGGAGGGGGGCGCGCGCGTCGGTGAGCGGGTGGAGGCCGTGTGGCCCACGAGTGCTCGGGCGGTACGGCTCAAGCCGCGGACGACCCACTCGGCGCGGCGGGTGGCGGCCACGGGCGACGGGGGTGGGGTGGCGCGCGTGCCTGCCGCTGCGACCGGAGGAGACGAATGGGTGCGTGCCGAAGGGCTGCTGCCCGGCGGTATCCGGGTGATCGTCTCCCTGCCGAAGTCGCCGGAGGTCGGGCATCCGGTCGGTTTGTCTCTGGCGTTGGAGGGGGGCGATCCGTCGGATCCCGCCGCGGGGGCCTGCGATCTCGCTCTGTCGGTCGAAGTGGAGGGGCGGGGCCGCGTGCTGTCGCCGGCGACGATCGAGGGCGTGGCCTGGCCGGGCTGGGGGCATCGGCATACCTGGACCTTCCAGGTGGTCTGCGATGCGGTGGGGCCGTGCGCCTTCACCGCCACGGTGCTGCGTGGGCGCGAGCACCTCTGGGATCGGCGGCTCGACGTCGTCGCAACGGGGGAGGAGACGACGGGCGGCCCGCAGGCGCCGCCCGCTCGGTCTTCGTCGGCCGCGAGCGACGGTCTCCTCACGCTCCGGATCGCCGACATGCGGGCGAGCAACGGGGACATGGAGCTGGCCTACACGGTGCTCGGTCTCGGTCTCAACCTCGAGGATACGGTTCGGCTGGATGGAGGGCGGTACGAAGGGTTCGTCGACGACGCCCTGCGGCGCCTGGAGACCGTGTTCGCCGACGTGCGCTCCACCGCCACGCTGGAAGATCGTCTCCGCGCTCTGGGGGTCCACATCGCCGATACCCTGTTGCCGGCGCGGGTTCGCGACGCGATCTGGGAGCGACGCGCGTCGATTTCGGCGATCCTGATCGTCGCGACCGAACAGCGGGTGCCGTGGGAGGTCACGGTGATCGACGACCCGCGATCGCGCGAGCCGGGATTCTTCCTGGCCGAGAAGGGGCTGACGCGGTGGTTCCGGCACCTCGCCTTTCCGGTGGCGGCGAGCCGATCGAACGTCCTCCCGATGGCGTACGTCCGCCCGGACTACATCCATCGGGATCACGTGCTTCCGGGGTTGCGCCGCGAGATCGCCGCCATCGAGCGCGAGGTGGGGGAACTGGTGCGCTGGCCATCGAATTCGCGTGAGCTCCTGGCGAAGATGCGATCCGAGGCCGATGTCGGGGTTCTCCACTTCTGTGGTCATGGGGGCATCGGGGCCGGTGGCAGCCCCGACGGCTATCTGGTTCTACCCGACGGAGGAAAATGGGCCGGTCCGGCGCCGCTCGATCTCCTCGACAGCCGTCTGGTCGCCGCGTCTCTGCGCTTCGCCCGCGAGCGTCGACCGCTGGTCTTTCTCAATGCCTGCCGGGCCGGGCGGGTCCAACGCGGGCTGGTCGGCGCACCGGGTTATGCGAGCGCGTTCCTCGCTCCGCGATCGGGGCAGGGGGCGAGCGTGTTCGTCGGGGCGGCCTGGGGGGTCGACGACCTCGCCGCGACGGTCTTCAGCGCCACCTTCTACCGGGTTCTGGTCGGCGGAGCCCCGCTCCATGTCGCCGTCGCAAGGGCGCGGGACGAGGCGCGACGCCGGTCGGACGATTTGACCTGGCTCGCCTACTGCGTCTACGGCGATCCCTTCGCCACGTTCGGGCGGGGCGAGCCGACACCGGTGTCCTGAGGGGTCGGGTGCCGCGCTCCCGCGTCGTCGCCCTCACAGCGGCGGTAGGGCTGCGCATTCGGCGTCGGTGAAGAGGCGCGAGCGGGTCAGGAAGCGACGGCCGGTGCCGTTGTCGAGGCTGAACATGCCGCCCATGCCCGGCACCACGTCGATGACGAGCCGGGTATGCTTCCAGTAGTCGAACTGTGCCCGCGCCATGTAGAACGGCGTCTCGCCGATCTCACCCAGCCGCACGTCGCCGTCGCCGACCACGTAGTCGCCGCGCGGCCAGCACATCGGCGCCGAGCCGTCGCAGCAGCCGCCGGACTGGTGGAACAGAACCGGGCCGTGGCGGGCGATCAGTTCGTCCAGAAACGCCACCGCCGCCGGCGTGGCGACGACCCGAGACGGGGCGGAGACGGGGCCGCCCTCACCGGCGGAATCGATCGACGTCGCGGACATGGGTGCAGCTCCGGGGGCGATGGGACGATCGCGATGCGGCACGCGTTCGGGCGGCGCGATCGCCGTCCACCGCCGAGACGGGGAAAGGGCGCCGCACCCGTCAGGGGCGGGTGCGGCGAGGCGCGGTGACGCGTATCGCAGGGAGGGAAAGTCGGGAATTCCCCAGGGACGTCACCGAGTGGATCTCCCGATCACCACCGTCGGGGGGGTGGCTACGGGAGGGGTCGTCCGACGGCCGCTCGGGGGAGGATGAGCGACCGCCGGCGATCGATCAGAAGAAGCCGAGCTTCTTCGGAGAGTAGGAGACCAGGAGGTTCTTGGTCTGCTGATAGTGGTCGAGCATCATCGAGTGGGTCTCGCGACCGA
>ERZ1645187.2268-NODE-2268-length-17130-cov-8.822606_pt1 | contig 17130 bp, 10 predicted proteins | sample MGYA00575352_ERZ1645187 | MGnify/ENA primary metagenome ERZ1645187 (study PRJEB40837, sample SAMN11349314) | freshwater sediment metagenome | isolation source: river sediment | host: Sediment | place: India: Wazaribad , New Delhi | collected 2017-02-21 ... | reverse complement strand
TGGCTCATCTTGTGCCAGATCGTGTCGCGCAGGATGCCCGCGTTGTTGACCACCGCGTCGATCCGGCCGAAGCGCTGCACCGCATCCTCGATGATGCTGGTCGCGCCGACGGGATCGGCCACGCTGGCGAGGTTCGCCCAGGCCTTGCCGCCCGCCGCGACGATATCGTTGACGGTGTCCTGCGCCGGGCCGGCATCGCCGCCATCGCCGCCGCCGCCCACGCCGGGGTCGTTCACCACCACCGCCGCGCCGTGCTTGGCGCACAGCAGCGCGATTTCACGCCCCACACCGCGCCCGGCACCGGTAATCGCCACGACTTTGCCTTCGAGCATTCCGCTCATCGCCTGTCTCCCATCGGAATCGTTGTCCGCGGCCTATCGGGCGCGTCCGGTTATTTCAACATTGCGCAGCACTTTTCATCATGCTGAAAGTTAGGCCAGCACTTTACCCGGATTGAGCAGCCCCAGTGGATCGAGCGCGGCCTTCAGCGTGCGCATCAGCGCGATTTCCGCAGGCCCGCGCGAAACGTCCAGCCAGCCGCGCTTTTCAAGGCCAATGCCATGTTCGGCCGAGATCGACCCGCCCAGCGCGCGTAGCGGCTCATAGACCAGTGCCTCCACCCGGTGACGCGCACCCTCGCTCCACGGGCGCGGCGCGACCAGGATGTGCAGGTTGCCGTCGCCGAGGTGGCCGAACACCATGACCCGCGTGTCCGCGCCCCATTCGGCGTGGGCGGCGGCGGTGAGGGCGATGACATAGCCGTCCATTGCCGCGATCGGCAGACTGACGTCGAACGTGCAACTGGGGTTCATCGCCCCGAACAGCCCCTCGATATCCTCGCGGATGCCCCAGATCGCGGCGGCTTGCGCCTTGCTGGCGGCGATCACGGCGTCGCTGGCCAGCGCTGGCTTCGACCCCTGCTCCAGCGCCTCGCCCAGCACTTCGGCGAACAGCGCGGCATCGCGGTCGGGATCGGTGCCGGTCGCCTCGACAATCGCGTAGAACCCATGCCCGGCAGGGAGCGGCGGGTTGTGCCGCCCGCTGTTCACGCCGATCATCTCATAGTGGCCCCGCCACATCACCTCGAACGAGGAGAGCAGCCCGCCCAGCCGCCGCCCGCAATGCGCGAAGAATGCGGTTACCGCGTCGAAGCTGTCCAGCGCGACCAGCGCGGTCCCTTCGCTCGCGGGCAGGGGTTGCAGCTTCAGCACCGCGCGCGTCACCAGCCCCAGTGTGCCCTCGCTGCCGATGAACAGCTGCTTCAGGTCATAGGCGGCGTTGTTTTTCAGCAGGGTGTTGAGCGAGGAAATCACGGTGCCGTCGGCCAGCACCGCTTCCAGCCCCAGCACGTTGTCGCGGGTCATCCCGTGCCGGATCACGGTGTTGCCGCCCGCGTTGGTGGAGATATTGCCGCCGATGGTGCACGATCCGCGCGCACCCAGATCGACCGGATAGCGAAGGCCATGCGCCGCTGCCGCCTCGTGCACTGCCTGCAAGGGCGTTCCGGCTTCGACCAGCATGGTCCGTCCGACCGGATCAATGCTGACCACACTGCGCATCCGCTCGAACGAGATTTGCAGTTCATGGCCCTGCGCATCGGTGCCGTGCACCAGACCCGTCAGTCCGCCCGTGCCGATCACCGGCTGGCGCGCGGCGTGGCACAGCTGCATCACGGCGGAGAGTTCGGCGGTGCTGCGCGGGCGGATCACCGCTTTGGCCTGACACGTGGTCAGCCCCAGCCAGTCCCCGGCGCGGGTGGCCAGATCGTCCCCGGTCAGCACGCCGCCATCGCCGACAATGCTGCGGATTTCGGCGAGCAGGTCCATCGTCAGTCCTCCAGCAAGGCCGCAGCGGTGACGTCGCGGGCATGGGGTATCCCGGTCAGCCCCAGCGCGGTGCGCATATCCTGTTTCATCAGGCCCAGCATGCGGGTCAGCGCAGCCTCGCCCCCGGCGGCGAGCGCCATCACCCAGGGCCGCCCGATCAGCGCCGCTTTCGCCCCCAGCGCCAGCGCGCGGACCAGATCCTGTCCGCTGCGGATGCCGCCATCGACCAGCAGCGTGGTCTGATCCCCCACCGCGTCAGCAATGCGGGGCAGCATCGCGGCGGTGGAGGCCACCCCGTCGAGCTGACGCCCGCCGTGGTTCGATACGATCAGCCCTTCCGCGCCGACCTGCACCGCATTGCGTGCATCGGCGACGTCCAGGATGCCTTTCAGCACCAGCTTGCCCGGCCAGACCTTGCGCAGCCATTCAATATCCGCCCAGGTGACCGAGGAATCGAACTGCGATCCGGTCCAGTTGAGGTAATCGCGCGGGTTCTTCGATTGCTGCACGTATGGCGCGATATTGCCGAACCCGTGCGGCCCGCCGCGCAGCCCCACATCCACCGCCCAGCGCGGGTGGAGCATGTAGTCGATCACGCCGGAGCGCAGCCGCCCCCACGGCCCCAGCCCGCCCGCCATGCCGTTGCGAATGTCGCGATAGCGCGTGCCCAGCACGGCGAGGTCAATGGTGAACACCAGCGTATCGACCCCATGCGCCGCCGCGCGGCTCAGGATGTCCTGCACCACGCCCCGGTCCTTCAGCATATAAAGCTGGAACCAGAACGGCGTGGGTGACACCCGGCTCACTTCTTCCATCGGGCAGATGCCGACAGTGGACAGACAGAACGGAATGCCCGCCTTGTCCGCCGCGCGCTTGGCCTGCACTTCGCCGCGCCGGGCGGTCATCCCGCCCATGCCGACCGGGGCCAGCACCAGCGGCATGGCCAGTTTCTGCCCGAACAGTTCGACCGAAGTGTCCATGCGCGAGGCATCGACCAGCACTTTCTGGTTCAGCTGGACCGCTTCCCAATCGGCGGTATTGCGCCGCAAGGTCACTTCCGCGCCCGCGCCGCCGTCGATGTAGTCGAACAGGAAGCGCGGCAGGCGTTTCTCCGCCACCCGCCGGAAATCCGCGACCGAGGCGGGCAGCAGGTTGAGCGAATCGCCCATCAGAGCAGGGCCTCGATCAGGCGCGGACCCTTGGCGGCGAGCGCTTCGGCCAGCGCGGTGCGGAATTCCTCGGCGGTGGAAACCCGGACGGCCGGCACGCCCATCCCGGTGGAAATTTCCGCCCAGTTGATTTCCGGATGCTTCAGATCGAGCATCGAGAGCGCTTTCGGCCCCGGATTCTGCACGCCGACCCGCATCAGTTCGATGTTGAGGATCGCGTAGGAACCGTTGTTGAGCAGGATGGTAACCACATCCAGCTTCTCGCGCGCCATCGTCCAGAGCGACTGGTTGGTGTACATGCCGCTGCCGTCGGCTTGCAGGGCAATGACCTTGCGGTCCGGGCAAGCCACCGCCGCGCCCACGGCCACGGGCAGGCCTTGCCCGATTGCGCCGCCGGTCAGCTGCAACCAGTCATGCTGCGCCGCGCCCGCGCACATTGCGAAAGCTGCACCGCCCGATGTCGCGCTTTCGTCTGACACGATGCAGTTTTCCGGCAGCAGTTCGGCGAGGATCGCGCCAAGGTTGGCGGAATTGAGCCGTCCCGGTTCGACCGGGAAGCTGGTCGGCGTCTGCACCAGCGCGGGCCCTGCCGGGGCGTCCAGTGCATCGGCGAGGCCGGTCAGCGCGTGGCCTGCATCCTCGCGCAGCGATGCCAGCCGGACCAGCGTGGCGCCGGGCGGGGAGAGGAAGCTGGGCTTGCCGGGATAGGCAAAGAACGACACTGGCGGTTCGGTGCCGACGAAGACGATGGCCTTGAAATCGGCCAGATAGGCCTCGGCCATTTCGCCGAAATAGGGCAGCTTTTCTACCGCAACCCGGCCCGCGCCACGCTGGTGGCGGGTGGCGAAGGTTTCGCAGACCAGCCGCGCACCAGTGGCCGCCGCGATCCGCCCGGCCTGCACCAGCGCATCCTCGCGCAAGGCGCGGCCACCCAGGAACAGGCACTTCGGCCCATCCACCTCGCGCAGCGCGGCAGCGGCCTGGGCGATGGCTTCGGCGGGAACCTGCGGCGCGGATGCCGGCGCGGGCGGGGCGACCGCCGCCGAGCCTTCGGTCCAGGCATGGTCAGCCGGAACGATCACCGTCGCGACCTTGCCCGGATAGCTTTGCGCCACGGCAAAGGCCTCGGCCCCGGCCTGCGCCAGATCGCGTTCCGACTGCGACACGCGGACCCAGTCCGACATCGGCCGCGCTACCCCGGCGGCGTCCGAGGTCAGCGGCGCGTTATAGTGCAGGTGGTAGGTCGCATGATCGCCGACCATGTTGATCACCGGCGATCCGGCGCGGCGCGCGTTGTGCAGGTTGGCCAGGCCATTGCCCAGGCCCGGCCCCAGATGCAGCAGGGTGACGGCGGGCTTGTCAGCCATGCGGCCATAGCCATCCGCCGCGCCGGTCACCACGCCTTCGAACAGGCCCAGAATCGCGCGCATCCCCGCCGTCTGGTCAATCGCGGCGACCAGCTGCATTTCGGACGTGCCGGGGTTGGCAAAGCAGACCTCCACCCCGCAGAGCTTGAGCGTCTGGATAAAGGCTTCGGCCCCGTTCATCGCGTGCATCCTTCCTGCAACTGGTGCGTGCGGCGTCTGATGCGCCGCGTTCAGTTGCAGGTTGAAGACTCGCCGCCGCGAGTCAATCCCGCCCTTCAACCGCGCTGCGGATTTCCGCGCCGTGTTCATCAATGCGCGGCGGGAAACGCGGCGGGGTATAAGGCATCGCACCGAATTTCAGCGGCTGCGGCACTTCGTAATAAGCGCCTTCGCTGGGGTGTTCGCGGCGGCGGAAGAACCCGGTCGCGGCGAAGTGCGGATCGTCCATCACCTCGGCCAGATCGCGCACCGGCTGGGCCGGGATTTGCGCGGCATGGCAGCGCGCCACGACTTCGGCGGTGGTGAAGTTCGGCGTCAGCGCGGCGATGTGCTGGTACAGCTCCGCCGAATGCTCGAACCGTCCGCGCGGGGTGGCGAAGCGTTCCGCCGCGATGAACTCCGGGTCTTCCAGCAGCGTGAAGATCCGGTCCCACGCATCGGGGGTATAGGCGACGATACTGACCGCGCCGTCCTTGGTGGGGAAGGGCTGGCGATCGGGATCGAGCTGGCGTTCATACCCGGCCGGGCCGGTCGGCGGATCGAAGGTCTGGTTGCCGAGATGCTCCAGCATCATGAAGCTGGTGAACACTTCCAGCATCGGCACTTCCACCCGCTGGCCCTCACCCGTGCGCTGGCGGTGGAACAGCGCGGCCAGCGCGGCATAGGCGGCGTGCAGCCCCGCGACCTTGTCCGCCACCAGCGAGGGCAGATAGCGCGGCCGCGGATCGCCATCGACCCGCGGCAGCAGCGTGGCGGTGCCGCTGGCAGCCTGAATCACATCGTCATAGGCCTGAAGGTCGGCATAAGGGCCGTCCTGTCCGAACCCGACGCAGTGGACATAGATAATGTCTGGCCGCAGCGCGCGCACCGCATCGTAATCCAGCCCCAGCCGCTCCAGCGCCTTGCCGCGCACGTTGACCACCAGCACATCGGCATCGGCCAGCAATCCGCGCATCACCGCGTTATCGCCCGCGTCCTTCAGGTTGAGCGCGATCGAGCGCTTGCCCCGGTTGAGCGCCATGAACTGCGGTCCCATGCCCGGCGTCGCCGCCGGAATGCCCGCCCAGCGGAACGCATCGCCCGTGCCGGGGCTTTCCACCTTGATCACGTCCGCGCCCAGATCGGCCAGCACTTGCGTGCAATAGGGGCCGAACACCACTGTCGTCAGGTCGATGACCTTGATTCCGTTCAGCATCGTCTCTCCGTTGGGTTGGTCCTGCCGGTTTGCCCGGTCAGGATGCTATCCGGTCAGGATTTCGCCGCAATCTGCGCGGCGATGGCCAGTACTTGCCGGGCCTGTTCCAGGTGAAGCAGCTCCACCATCTTGCCGTCCACCTTGATCGCGCCCTTGCCGGCGTTGTCCGGCAACTCGAATGCGGAAACCACGGTCTGCGCCCATGCCACTTCCGCCGCGCTGGGGGTAAAGACCGCGTTGCACGGTTCGATCTGGTCCGGGTGGATCAGCGTCTTGCCATCAAAGCCCCAGTCCAGCCCCTGCTCGGCCTCGGCCCGGAACACGGCCAGATCGCGGAATTCGTTGCACACCCCGTCCAGCACCGCCACGCCATGCGCCCGCGCGGCGGCGACCGTCAGCGTCAGGATCGGCAGGAACGGCGCGCGGCCCGGCGTCAGGCGGGCGCGCATTTCCTTGGCCAGGTCGTTCGTCCCCATCACGAACAGCGCCAGCCGGGTATGGGCGGCGCAGGCGGCGATGGCATCCAGCTGCGCGACGCTGGCGCAGGTTTCGATCATCACCCACAGCTGCGTGTGCGGCGGGGCATCAGCCAGCGCGGCCTGGCAGGCGTGGATATCGGCCGGGGAACTGACCTTGGGCACCAGCACGGCGTCCGGCCCGGCGGCGGCAATCGCGGCCAGATCCGCCGCGCCCCATTCGGTCCCCAGCGCGTTGGCGCGGATCACCAGCTCGCGCTCTCCGAACCCGCCTTCGGCCACGGCGGCAATCGCGGCTTCGCGGGCGACGTCCTTCAACTCTGGCGCGACCGCGTCCTCCAGGTCCAGGATCACCACGTCGCAGGGCAGGGTGCGGGCCTTGGCGAGTGCCTTGGGATTGGAGGCGGGCAGGTACAGCGCGCTGCGGCGCGGGCGGCTGGCAAGGGTCATCATGGCTCCGGCATTGGTGGCTAACGATGACCCTAATCGCTCCCCGCCGGGGTGGGCAAGGACGCAGATGATGCGTCCTGTTTGTATGTTCGCCAAACTATTCTTGTGGCTTTGCGATGACAGGTTGACCCATGATTGTAAGTTGTTGTCCGGATTCGGTTGGTTGGGGGTTTTATTTACATCGTGACTGGTGCATCACACGCCACGCCGTTTTTTTGGGGGTTTCCATGCAAGAATTGAAAGTGAACCGTTCGCTTCGCCGCGCAGGCTGGCTTGCGTCGACCGCGCTGCTGTTTGCGGGGGCGCAGGTTGCCCATGCCCAGGGCAGCATCGGCAAGATCGAATCGACCGAACCGGAAGCGCAGAGCAGCGCCGCCAAGGTTGAAGCCACCGCCCCCGAAGCGCAGGCCGGGCCGAAAGTGGTCACGGTCAACCCCGAACCGGAAATCCTGATCGCCAATCCTGGCACGCAGATCACCGCGCGTGACACCACCAACATCACCGGTGTCGGCCAGATGGTGATCAACAACGGGGATGGCACAGTCGGCCTGTGCACCGGTACGCTGATCAACCCGCGCACCGTCATCTTCGCGGCACACTGCGTCAATTCGCGCGCTGCAACCGCTTATGGCGGCAGCACCGGCGGCACCCCGATCGCATTCGGGTTCGAAGCCAACCTGCGCGCCGAAGCGCCGGGTGCGCCGGATGAACTGGTGCAGTGGCTGTTCGGCTCGCTGGCCGGCAAGACCAACATCGCCTCGTCGCTCTATAACGTGAACCAGGTGGTCTATAACAACTTCTCGCTGGAACCGGACGCGCGCAGCTTCCTGTACGGTGACGTCGCCCTGGCGACGCTGGATACCCCGGCTGCGGACATCCCGACCTGGGCGCTGCTGTTCTCGCCGCTGCCCGATCCGGGCACGATCGGCGCGGCGGGTACCGGCTATAACGTTGCCATCACCGGCTATGGCCGCAATGGGACGGGTGCCACTGGCTCCAGCACTTCGATCGATTTCCGGCGTCGTTCGGCCGAAAACATGATCGGCGCGCTGACCGATCTCGACACGTTCGAACAGTTCCTGTTCGGTGAGCCGCCGACGGGCCTGACGCAGAACCTCTATTTCATGGACTTCGACGATCCGCTTCGCGGCACGCCGGGTGCCAGCCCGTTCGATTTCAACGCATTCCGCGACAACGCCCGGTTCAAGGACGGCGTGCCCAGCGAAGGGATCACGTCCAGCGGCGATTCCGGCGGTCCGCTGATCCTGCAGAACTTTGCCAAGCAGGTCGTGATCGGCGTGCTGTCGGGTGGCTACACCCGCTTCTTCGGTGGCCAGCCCGCCAACGGTTACGGCACGGTAAGCTTCTATCAGCCGCTCTACCTCTATTGGGACTGGATCGCGGCCAACAACCCCTATCACTATGTCTCGGCCAAGGCGGGCGATGGTCAGTGGACCGATGCCAACCACTGGCTGACCACGCTCGATCCGGCCTACATGATCCTGTCGGGCGGTTCGCTGGTCAACGGCGTGCCCACCACGCCGGGCGAACAGAAGAACGGCACCAGCGGCGATTTCGGTCAGGCCTGCTTCGAATCCGCACTCTTCGACTCTTATGAGTGCCTCGATACGGCCACTGGCACCCTCGTCGATACCCGGCCGACTGCCGTCACGGCCGGCAACAATGCCGATACCGTGGCCGTCGTTGCCGACAATGCGGACACCCAGGCGATCGCAACCCGCGTGTTCAGCGAAGTCACGCTGGAATCGCAGGAATCGGCCACCCCGGTCCTGCCCGCGCCGACCCTGGCCAACGGCCTGCCCGGTGCCACCGGGTTCGTGCCCAACAATGTCGACCCGGATCGCGCGGCCGGCACGCTGGCGCAGTACTATGACGTGACGCTGACCGCCAACGGCACGACCACGCTGTCGGGCGCGGACGTCACGATCGACCGGCTGACCATCGGCACTGCCGGTGCGAACCTGGTCGTGGCGGGTGGCGCGTCGTTGACCACGCTGATGGGCACCACCCAGTTCGCGGGCACCAACACCGTCAACGGCACGTTCAACTCGGTCGGTGACTACAGCCTGCTGGGCGGGGCACTGTTCGGTTCGGGCCGGATCAACGCACCGTTCATCACCAGCGTCCTGGGCCAGATCGCGCCGGGCACCACCACCAGCGTCGGCACGCTGACCTTTGGCGGCAACCTGATCATGTCGTCGGGCACCGGCTACCTGGTCAACCTGGGGCCGAACGGCACGTCCGACCGGATCAGCGTTGTTGCCAACGGCACCAGCGCGGGCGCGGCCAATATCGGCGGCGCGCTGGGGATTACCCCGGTTGCCGGAACCACGGTGCGCTATGGCGATCGCTACACGATCCTGTCTGCCGAAGGCGGTGTGACCGGCACGTTCAGCACCCCGGCCGCGCTCAGCGCGATCCTGCGTCCGACCACGCTGTACAGCACCAATTCGGTGGATCTGCGGATCGATGCCGCCAGCTACAGCAGCGTCGTGTCGACCAGCTCGCCCGTGCAGGTGGCCTATGCCCAGCTGCTCGACGGGAACCGTGCGATCGGCGGCATGCCGGGCCTGTACGACGTGCTTGACCTGCAGTCGGCCAGCACGATCCGCGCCACGCTCGACGCGCTGGCACCGCGGACCGAAACGCTGCGTTCGGCCATGGGTACGGTCGCGCTGGACAACAACTCGCGCCTGATCCGTCAGCGCCTTGGCACGCTGGAACCCGGCAGCCTGGGCGGCACGGTCGCCTATATCGGCCGTCCGGTGCAGACCCTGGCCTATGCGGGTAACCTCAACCGCGGCGTCCAGCACTTCCAGGGTCCGGATGGCGGCATGGCCGAAACCCGCACTGCCGAAGGCCGCCTGCCCGAAACGATGAGCGCGTTCCTGGCCGGTGGTTACCTTGACGGTGAAAGCCGTCCGATGGCCACCGCGCTGCCGCTGGGCGGCAACGACCAGTTCGACGGCTGGTATCTGGCCGGCGGGATCGAGGCGGAACTGGGCAGCACGGGCCTGATCGGCTTCGCGATGTCCTATACCGACATTGACGGCAAGACCGGCGTTGCCGGTGGCGGGGTTCAGGGGCGCCTGATCCAGGGTACGCTCTACGCCAAGCAGTCGCTTGGGGTGTTCTATGGTGAAACCCAGCTGTCTGCCGGTCAGTTCCGGAGCAACACCACCCGCGACGGCAGCCTGCCGGGCAACACTTATACCCTGCGCTCGCAGGATGACGTGCTGGCCCTGGCCGGGGAACTGAACATCGGTGCGGAGTTCGGCGAATCGATCAAGGTCGGTCCGCGCGTCGGGCTGCGGGCCGGCTGGATGGACTTTGGCCGTTCGGTTGAAACCGGCGGTCCGACCGCGATGGTCTTTGACCGCTTCCAGGCGAAGAGCGTGCAGGGCCGCGCCGGGTTCGTGCTGAACGGCGTCGGGCGGATCCGTCCCAGCGCATCGGTCAGCTATGTCCACGAATTCAAGGAACAGCCGACCACGCTGGCCGCGCGGTTCGTGGGCGGTCTGCCGGGCATCAACCCCGGCTTTGCCCTGACCGGGTATGACAAGGACTGGTTCGAAGCCAGCGCCGGTCTGACCCTGGCGACCGGCAAGGTCGACTTCTCGGTCAGCGCGGATACCACGATCGACCGTGAAGACGTGAAGAACCAGGCCTATCGCGCTTCGGTGACGGTCCACTTCTGATCGCGCCAGCGACCTGAAAACCGGGGCGGGCCTTCCTCCAGTGCGGAGGGAGGCCCGCTTTCGTTTGGGGCCAGATCGCGTGGCGTCAGATGGCGGCGCTGCGTTCGGCGCGGCGCACGCTGAAATGCAGCGCGCCGTCCACGCGGTAATCGAACCCGTCGCAAGCCGGATCGTCCCAGTCGGCCACGGTCATCACCGCGCCGGACGGGGCCAGCCATTCGCCTCCCGCCGGGAACTGCGCAAATTCCGCCAACCGCGCGGCGCGCGCGGCGGACAGGGCGGCGACATGGTCTTCCAGCGCGGTATCGCGGCCGGCCCAGTCCAGCCAGAATGCGGCGTGGTCCTGGCAATAGGCGTTGTTGTTGCCGTGCTGGGTGCGGCCAAATTCATCGCCCGCCGTCAGCATGACCGTGCCGGTGGAGGCGAACAGCGTACCCAGCATGGCGCGCAAGTCCTCGGCCCGGCGGGCGTTGACCTGCGCGTCAGGACTTGGCCCTTCGCAGCCGTGGTTCCAGCTGAAGTTATCGCCGTGCCCGTCGCGGTTATCCTCACCATTGGCGTGGTTGTGGCGGTGCTCATAGGTCGTGCAATCAGCCAGCGTGAAGCCGTCATGCGCGGCCAGAAAGTTCACGCTGCGGCAGTCGGCCCCGAACAGGTCGGCCGATCCGGCCAGCCGCGTTGCCAGCAGGCCTACGCCCACATCGCCGCGCCAGAACCGGCGGACATCATCGCGGAAGCGGTCGTTCCATTCCAGCCAGTTCGGGGGGAACTTCCCCAGTTGATAGCCGCCGGGGCCGATGTCCCACGGCTCGGCAATCAGCACCCGGTCCGCCAGCCAGGGATCGGCGGCGAGCTGGGCAAAGAACGGCGCGTGGGGATCAAAACCGGGGCCGCGCGCCAGCACCGGGGCCAGATCGAACCGGAACCCGTCCACCCCGCAGTGCCGTACGAAATGCCGCAACGTTGCCAGCGCCAGCGCGCGCACCGCCGGATGGCCAAAGTTCAGCGTGTTGCCGCACCCGGTATCGTTGATCAGCGCGCCATTTGGTTCGTGCGCATAGGCCGCGTTGTCCAGCCCCCGCAGGCACAGCACCGGACCGTGCACGTCGCTCTCGCCGGTATGGTTCAGCACCAGATCGAGCAGCACGCCGATCCCCGCCGCATGGAGCGCCGCGACCGTCTCGCGCAGTTCCGCCACCCCGCCCGGACACAGCCGGGGATCGAGCGCCATCAGCGCCACGGGGTTATACCCCCACGCATTGGTCAGTCCCAGCGGCGGCAAGTGCCGTTCATCGATCCACGCGGTGATCGGCATCAGCTCCACTGCGCTGACGTGCAGTTTTTGCAGGTGCGCGATGACCGCCGGGTGCGCCAGCGCGGCCACGGTTCCGCGCTGCGCCGCCGGAACATCGGGATGCAGCATCGTGAAAGCGCGCACGTTCAGTTCATAGATCAGCCCGCCGCGTTGAAACCGGGGTGGGGCGGGCGGCACTTGCCGCAACGCGCTCTGCACCACGCCGCGCGGGACCAGATCGGCAGTATCCGCGCCGTGTTCCGACAGGCGCGGGTCATACATAAAGCGCCGGTCCAGTTCGAAGGCATAGGGATCGACCAGCAGCTTGGCGGGATCGAACCAGCGCCCGTGCTCTGGCGCCCAATCGCCCGATGCGCGGTAGCCATAGTGCGCGCCGCTAAGGTCGCCGGGCACGGCCAAGGCCCAGTCCTCGCCCGCGCGCACCATCGGCAGGCGGGTTTCGCGCGCGCCATCGAACAGGCACAAGTCGATGCTGGCGGCATGGGGAGAGCGGACGGCGAAGCGGGTTTCGCCCGCCTCGACCCATGCGCCCAGCCTCACGTGATGACGTCGGGCGCGGTGCGGGCGGTGTGGCGGGTGATCCCGGCAATCGCTTCCGCCGCCGCGATCAGATCGGCCAGCATCACGCCGACGTCGGCGTCGAGATCGCCCTCCGCCGGTTCATAGCGTTCCAGATAGACCCGCAGCGTCGCCCCTTCGGTGCCGGTGCCGGACAGGCGGAAAACGATCCGTGAGCCGCCCTCGAACAGCACCCGCAGGCCCTGGTTGGCGCTGGTCGAGCCATCGACCGGGTCGAGGTAGGAAAAGCTGTCCGCCGCCGCCACGGTCAGCGGCCCGAACGCCTGCCCCGGCAGCGTCGGCAGGGCGGCGGTCAGTTCCGCGATCAGGGCATTGGCCGCCTCGGTCGGCAAGGCCTCGTAATCGTGGCGGGCATAGTAATTGCGCCCGAACTTTGCCCAATGCTCGCGCGCCAGCGCATCGACCGAGACACCGCGCAATGCCAGAATGTTGAGCCACAGCAGCACCGCCCACAGCCCGTCCTTTTCGCGGACATGGTCCGATCCGGTCCCGGCGCTTTCTTCGCCGCAGATCGTCGCTTGTCCGGCGTCGAGCAGGTTGCCGAAGAACTTCCAGCCCGTGGGCGTTTCGAACGCGGGAATGCCCAGCGCCGCCGCCACCCGGTCCGCCGCCGCGCTGGTCGGCATGGACCGCGCGATGCCCTTCAGCCCGCCCGCGTAACCGGGGGCGAGGTGGGCGTTGGCCGCCAGCATCGCCAGCGAATCCGACGGGGTGATGAACCGGCCGCGCCCGATGATCAGGTTGCGGTCGCCGTCCCCGTCCGATGCCGCGCCGAAATCGGGCGCGGCGGGGCTCATCATCAGATCGTACAGGTCTTTCGCATGGACCAGATTGGGGTCGGGATGATGCCCGCCGAAATCCTCCAGCGGCACGCCGTTGCGCACGGTCCCGGCGGGAAAGCCCAGCCGGCGCTCCAGAATCTCGGTCGCATAAGGCCCGGTCACCGCGCTCATCGCGTCGAACGCCATGGTCAGCCCGCCCGCCACGGCGGCGCGGATCGCGGGGAAATCGAACAGCGTTTCCATCAGCGCGGCATAGTCCGCCACCGGATCGATCACTTCGACCGTCAGCGCGCCGACTTGCGCGGAACCGATGGTGTCGAGGTCGATGTCGGCACTGTCCTCCGCCAGCCAGCGGTCAATCGTCAGGGTGCGGGCATAGATCGCCTCGGTCACGCCTTCCGGCGCGGGGCCGCCGTTGGCGATGTTGTACTTGATGCCAAAGTCTTCATCCGGCCCGCCGGGGTTGTGGCTGGCTGACAGGATCAGCCCGCCGCTGGCCCCATACTTGCGGATCACGTGGCTGGCCGCCGGGGTGGACAGGATACCGCCTTGCCCCACCAGCACCCGGCCATAGCCGTTGGCGGCGGCCATGCGGATCACCTGCTGGATCACGGTGCGGTTGTAATAGCGCCCGTCACCGCCGACCACGAGGGTCGATCCGGGCGCGCGCTCCACCACATCGAACACGGCCTGCACGAAGTTTTCGGCGTAGTTCGGCTGGGCGAACACCCGCACTTTCTTGCGCAGGCCCGAAGTACCTGGCTTCTGTCCGTCGAATGGCGTGGTCGCGTGCGTGATTGCCGTCATTGTGTGCCTGTCAGTTCCCGATAGAGCGCGGCATAAGCGGCCCCGCTGTTGGTCCAGCTGAAATCGGCTTTCATGCCGTTCTTCTGCAAGGTCTGCCACGCCCCCGGCGTGTGATAAAGCCGCATCGCGCGGTCAATCGCACCGGTCAGCGAACCGTAATGAACCCCGGTGAACTGCACCCCGGTTGCCACCCCTGCGTTCAGCGCGGCGAGGTTGGCGTCGATCACCGTATCGGCCAGCCCGCCTGTGCGCGCCACCACCGGCACGCAGCCATAGGCAAGGCCGTAGAGCTGGGTCAGGCCGCAGGGTTCGAACCGGCTGGGGACCAGAATCGCATCCCCGCCCGCCTGCATCCGGTGCGACAGCGCCTCGTCATAGCCGATCCGCACCGCGATCCGCCCCGAATGGCGCGCGGCGGCGGCGTGGAGGCCATCGACGATCGACTGGTCCCCGCTGCCCAGCAGCGCCAGCCGCCCGCCGATCCCGGCCAGATGGTCCAGCACTTCCAGCAGCACGTCCATGCCCTTTTGCCAGGTCAGCCGGCTGACCACGACGAACAGCGGGCCGTCGCCGGGTTCAAGCCCGAACTCCGCCTCCAGCGCGCGCTTGTTCGCGCACCTTTTGGCCAGCGTGCGGACGGTGAAGGTCTGCGCGATGTGGGGGTCGCTGGCCGGGTTCCATTCACCGGTATCGATCCCGTTGACGATCCCGCGCACCCGCTCGCCCCGGCTCTGGATCAGGCCTTCAAGGCCCATCCCGAACTCCGCCTCGCGCACTTCGCGGGCGTATGTGGGGCTGACGGTGGTGATGACACTGGCGGATTCCATGCCCGCTTTCAGGAAGCCGACGCCGCCATAGCTTTCGACCCCGTCGATGCTCCAGGCAGAGCGCGGCAGGCCGAGGCCGCCGAACACGTCCGCCCCGAAATAGCCCTGAAACGCCATGTTGTGGATGGTCATCACCGACGGCACGGCAGCGCTGCCCGCCAGCGGGGCGAAGCGCAGATAGGCCAGCGCCATCGCCCCCTGCCAGTCATGCGCGTGGACCAGATCGAAGCTGCGGCCCTTGATCAGACCGCCCGCCAGATCCGCGGCCGCGCGCCCGAACGCGGCAAAGCGCCGCCAGTTGTCGGCCCAGTCCTTGCCCCCCGGATCGGCATAGGGGCTGCCCCCGCGCGCGAAATAGCCCGGCGCGTCGAGCACGATCAACGGTGCATTGCCCAGCTTGCCTGCGATCAGCCGCGCGGGTTCACCCAGCAGGTGATCATAGCTGTGCAGCACTTTGCCGCGCTTCACCGCCGCCATGACCGAGGGGAAGCCCGGCAGCAGCGTCGTCACCGCCACGCCGTGCGGTGCGAGCGCGCCGGGCAGCGCGCCCGCGACATCGGCCAGCCCGCCGGTCTTGACCAGCGGGACGGCTTCGGAGGCGACGGACAGAACCGATAGCGCCATTACAGGTCCAGCTTGTCGATCATCGGCTGGGTGATCAGGCAGATGCCCTTTTCGGTGCGGCGAAAGCGCTGCGCGTCCAGCACCGGGTCTTCGCCGACCACCAGCCCGGGCGGAATCTTCACGCCGCGGTCGAGCACGACCTTCTTCAGCTGCGCCCCGCGCCCGATGTCGCACCACGGCAGGATCACCGATTCCTCCACCCGGCTCCAGCTGCGGGCCAGCACGCTGGTGAACAGCAGGCTGCGGTTCACGTGGGCGCCGGAAATGATGCAGTTGCCCGATACCAGCGAGGATACCGCCTCACCCCGGCGGCCGTCTTCGTCGTGGACGAACTTGGCGGGCGGGACCATTTCGGCGTGCGACCAGATCGGCCAGTCGCGGTCATACATATCGAGCTGCGGGATCACTTGCGTCAGGTCGATGTTACCTTCCCAATAGGCATCGAGCGTGCCGACATCGCGCCAGTAGACCCCGGTTTCATCCTTGCCGCGCACGCAGCTGTCGGAGAAGCGGTGCGCCACTGCCTTGCCGTGTTCCACCAGGTAGGGGATGATGTCCTTGCCGAAATCGCGGGTCGATGCCGGATCGGCGGCGTCGCGTTCCAGCTGTTCGAACAGGAACTTCGTGGTGAAGACGTAAATCCCCATCGAGGCGAGCGAGACGTCCGGCTTGCCCGGCATCGCGGGGGGATTTTCGGGCTTTTCCACGAATTGCGTGATCCGGTCGTCGTTGTCGACCGCCATGATCCCGAACCCCTTGGCCTCGGCGCGGGGGACTTCCATGCAGCCCACGGTCACGTCGGCGCCCTGGTTGACGTGCTGTTGCAGCATCAACTCGTAATCCATCTTGTAGATGTGATCGCCCGCCAGAATGACGATGTATTCCGGCCCGTGGCCTTCGATGATGTCGATGTTCTGATACACCGCATCGGCCGTGCCTTCGTACCACTGCGTTTCGGACACGCGCTGCGATGCGGGCAGGATGTCAAAGCTTTCGTTGCGTTCCGGGCGGAAGAAGTTCCACCCGATCTGCAAGTGCCGGATCAGCGAGTGCGCTTTGTACTGGGTGGCCACGCCGATGCGGCGGATGCCGGAATTGAGCGCGTTGGACAGCGCGAAGTCGATGATCCGGGTCTTGCCGCCGAAATAGACCGCCGGTTTCGCGCGCCGGTCGGTCAGTTCCATCAACCGGCTGCCGCGCCCGCCCGCCAGAACATAGGCCATCGCGTCACGCGCCAGTGGCCGTGCCGGAGATGCCTGCCGTTTTGCCATCATCTTCAACTTCTCCTGCCCCAAAATGTCGTGTCTTGCGGATTATCCCTCGAATTCGAACATCACCGTCGCCAGCGGCGGCAGGACGACTTGCGCCGCGCCGCCATGGGCCGTGACCGTGCCCAGATTGCCCTGCCCGCTGCCGCCATAGATCGCGGCATCGGAATTGAGCACTTCGCGCCACAGGCCGTCATGCGGCAGCGGCAGGCGATAAGACCCGTGGACCTGCGGGGTGAAATTGCTGACGACCGCGATCGGCCGCGCGCCGGGCGCCTTGCGCAGCCAGGCAAAGACCGAAGCCTGCGCATCGTCCGCCACCAGCCATTCGAACCCTTCGGCCTCGCAATCGCGGGCGTGCAGCGCCGCCTTGCCGGTGTAGATCCGGTTGAGATCGCGCACGAGCGCCTGCACCCCGGCGTGGGGCGCGGCATCGCACAGCTCCCAGTCGAGGCTGCGCTCCTCGCTCCATTCGCGGACCTGCGCAAACTCCTGCCCCATGAACAG
>ERZ1645187.2267-NODE-2267-length-17131-cov-52.931131_pt1 | contig 17131 bp, 14 predicted proteins | sample MGYA00575352_ERZ1645187 | MGnify/ENA primary metagenome ERZ1645187 (study PRJEB40837, sample SAMN11349314) | freshwater sediment metagenome | isolation source: river sediment | host: Sediment | place: India: Wazaribad , New Delhi | collected 2017-02-21 ... | reverse complement strand
CTGCGCCTCAACGAGCCGCGCTACGCCTCGCTGCCGAACATCATGAAGGCGAAGAAGAAGCCGGTCGAGGAGAAGACCCCGGCGGACTTCGGCGTCGACGTTTCGCCGCGCCTGAGCGTGCTGGAGACGCGTGAGCCGGCCGGCCGCAAGGCCGGCGTGAAGGTGGGTTCGGTCGCCGAACTCGTCGCCAAGCTGGCCGACGAAGCCGGCGTGATCTGAAGGAGATCGACCTCATGACCATTCTTCTGATCGCCGAACACGACGGCGCCGTCCTCAAGGACGCCACCGCCAAGGCGCTGACCGCCGCCGCCGCGATGGGCGGGGACGTGCACGTCCTCGTCGCGGGCGCGAACGTCGGCGCCATCGCCGCCGACGCCGCGACGCTCTCCGGTGTCGCCAAGGTCGTGACCGCCGACGACGCCTCGCTCGCCCATCAGCTGGCCGAGCCGATGGCGGCGCTGATCGTCTCGCTGGCGCCCGGCTACGACGCGATCGTCGCCGCCGCCACGACGACGGCGAAGAACGTGCTGCCGCGAGTGGCCGCGCTTCTCGACGTCGCGCAGATCTCCGAGATCATCAAGGTGGTCGCCGCCGACACGTTCGAGCGTCCGATCTACGCCGGCAACGCCATCCAGGTGGTGAAGTCGTCCGACGCCAAGAAGGTCGTCACCGTGCGCACGGCGTCGTTCGGCGCGACGGGCAAGGGCGGTTCGGCGGCGATCGAGGCGGTTTCGGTTCCGGCCGATCCGGCGATCTCGTCCTTCGTCGGCGAGGAGCTGTCGAAGTCGGACCGTCCGGAGCTGACCTCGGCCAAGATCATCGTCTCGGGCGGTCGCGCCATCGCCAACCGCGAGAACTTCGCGACCTACATCGAGCCGGTGGCCGACAAGCTCGGCGCGGCGATCGGTGCGTCGCGCGCGGCGGTCGACGCGGGCTACGCGCCGAACGACTGGCAGGTCGGTCAGACCGGCAAGGTGGTGGCGCCCGAGCTCTACGTCGCCTGCGGCATCTCCGGCGCGATCCAGCATCTCGCCGGCATGAAGGACAGCAAGGTGATCGTGGCGATCAACAAGGACGAGGAGGCGCCGATCTTCCAGGTCGCCGACTACGGCCTCGTCGCCGACATCTTCACCGCTCTCCCCGAAATGGCCGAGGAACTCGCCAAGCGGGGCAAGTGAGGGACGGGCGGGGCTTCCGCTCCGCGCGCCCGTCGCCCGATCCGACCCGGACCGGGCGAGCGTCGGCGACGACCCGCCCCTCCGTCGTCGACACGCTCTTCCTTACGACGGTCTTCCGGTAGACGCTCGAGGACAATCCCATGACGCTCGCCGACATTCTGGTTCATCTCGATTCCAGCCCGCGCTGCGGGGAGCGCGTCGCGCTCGCCGTGACACTCGCCGCCCGCCACGGTGCCCGCCTCACCGGTCTCTTCGCGGAATGCGCGCCGGCACATCAGGTCGGCGTCGTCGCCACCTGGCCGAGCGAGGACCACGTCGCTCATGCCACCGCCGCCGCCGCCGCCTTCGCCGCCGCCACCGTCTCGCTCGGCGACGGCGCTCGATTCGTCGACGTCGATCGCGGCGGTGAGCACGAAATCCTGGTCCGCACCACCGACTTCGCCCGCACGTTCGATCTGGTGATCCTCGGTCAGACCGAGGAGGGCTCGCGCGTCCCCGCCGACCTGCCCGAGCAGGTCGTGCAGGAGAGCGGCCGCCCGGTGCTGATGGTGCCGCATGCCGGCACCCATCCCGACATCGGCCACCGCCCGCTCTTCGCCTGGCACCGGTCCCGCGCCGCCGCCCGGGCGCTCGCCGACGCGCTGCCGCTGGTTCGAGCCGACGCCGACGCGCTGGTGGTGCAGGCGACCCACCACGACGACCCGATCGACGATCTCCGCGACCGCGTCGTCGATCATCTCTCCGCCCACGGCATCACCGCTCGCTATCAGACCGCCCCGGTCGAAGAGGTCGCGCTGATGGACACGCTGCTCAATCAGGCGGCCGATCACGCCGCCGACCTGCTGGCGCTCGGCGGCTTCGAGACGTCCGGCTTCCCCTTCCTCGGTCGCGGCGCCGGCACCCGCTACGTCCTGGCCCACATGACGCTGCCGGTGCTGTTCTCTCACTGAGCCGGGGCGGCGGCGAGCGAGTGATGGTCGGCGCATGGGGTCGCGTCCCCGGGCGTGGTGTAGGAGCGGTCGCCGCGAGGCGGCCATCGCCGATCTTCGCGTAGGGTTCGGTTGCGAAGCTGAACCTGACGAGGAAGACGACGATGACCGACGACAGAATGGCGCTGATCGAGTTGATCGAGAAGGGGGCGGACGGCGATCTCGTGCGCGAGATGCTGGCCTTCGCCGCCGAGCGGATCATGGAGATCGAGGTCGAGGCGCGCACCGGCGCCGGCCACGGCAGCCGATCGCCCGATCGAACCAATCACCGCAACGGCTATCGAGATCGTGCCTGGGAGACGCGGGCCGGCCGGATCGATCTCGAGATCCCGAAGCTGCGCAAGGGAACCTACCTGCCGAGCTTCCTGGAACCGCGGCGCACTGCCGAGAAGGCCTTGGTGGCGGTGATCCAGGAGGCCTACGTGAAGGGCATCTCGACCCGCTCGGTCGACGATCTGATCAAGGCGATGGGCGGCTCGGGGATTTCGAAGAGCCAGGTCAGCCGTCTGGTCGAGGAGATCGACGAGCGGGTCGACGCCTTCCTCGCCCGCCCGATCGAAGGAGAATGGCCGTATCTGTGGATCGACGCGACCTACCTGAAGGTCCGCGACGGCGGTCGGATCGTGTCGACGGCGGCGATAATCGCGGTCGGCGTCAACACCGACGGCCGCCGCGAGGTGCTCGGTGTCGCCACCGGCCCGTCGGAGGCGGAGGTGTTCTGGAAGGGCTTCCTCCGTTCGCTCGCCGATCGCGGCCTGCGCGGCGTTCGCCTCGTCGTCGCCGACGATCACAAGGGCTTGCGGGCGGCGGCATCCAAGGTGTTCCACGCCACGCTTCAGCGCTGCCGGGTTCATTGGATGCGCAACGCTCTCGCCCATGCCGGCCCGAAGCAGCGCCCGGCGGTCGTGGCACTGCTGAAGACGATCTTCGCCCAGGAGAGCGCCGAGGCGGCCCGCGAGCAGTGGCACCACGTCGCCGATGCGCTGCGAGAGAAATACCCGAAGCTCGCGGCGATGATGGACGCCAGCCGCGACGACGTTCTCGCCTACATGGACTTTCCGCGTGAGCATTGGGCGCAGATCGCCTCGACCAACCCGATCGAGCGGTTGAACGGCGAGATCAAACGCCGCTGCGCTCGACGACGGCCGCCGCTTCCGGGTGCTGAACGTGGTCGACGACTTCTCGCGGGAATGCCTCGCCTGCGTGGTCGACACGTCGTTGTCGGGCACGCGGGTCGTGCGCGAGTTGGAGGCGCTGATGGCTCGGCGGGGGAAGCCTCTCATGATCGTCAGCGACAACGGCACCGAACTCGTCAGCCATGCCGTCCTGCGCTTCAGCGAGGCGACCCGGATCGAATGGCACTACATCGCGCCCGGCAAGCCCATCCAGAACGCCTTCGTCGAGAGCTTCAACGGCCGGCTCCGCGACGAGTGCCTGAACGAGCACGTCTTCTCCTCGCTTGCCGAGGCGAGACGGATCATCGAGAACTGGCGGATCGACTACAACACCCTCCGCCCCCATACGAGCCTCGGCGGCCTCGCGCCGTCGGTGTTCGCAAGCCGGTCCGATCAGGACCAGATCACCGCCGGACCAAACTTATGACCGGCAGGAAAACAGGGGGCACGTCAACGCGGAAGAGATCACCAAGCTGAAACTCGTCAAGCGACAGATGTACGGCCGCGGGAAGCTCGACCTCCTGGAGGCCCGCGTCATCGGGGACCCGTGATGATCCTCATCGAAAGTGCGTCAGACCCAAGATTGCTCGTCGATTGACAGCAGAGGTCCGGCATCGGTCGCAGCATCGCGATCAGAAGCGTATTCAACGCGTCAAATCAACGCGATGAGCCAACCGTACACAGTCTCATCACTCGTCGGCGATCTTTCCCCATGCTGTTGCGGCATCGGCGGCGCGGAGGTCCGGGGGCGGCAATCGAATTGGGACTCGACGCCCGTCGACGCGATAGGGCGGCGCCAACAGCCATCGCGCCCCGTCGCCCTCCGCGCTCCCGTCCCGTACCATACCGGTGACCCGGCATCGGTCCGAGGTGAGCGACTGATGTAGGCCGAGCACCTCGCCTGACGGGATGCCTGCCGTCCCCAGGGCGCGCAGAAGGGCGGTTCGGGTGCGGCGGCGCAATTCGCCCTCGAGTTCCGGCAAGAGGGCGGCGCGATTGCGGGAGCGGTCGAGGTTGGTGGCGAAACGCGGGTCCCGCGCCAAGTCGGGCCGCTCGATCACCGCCGAGCAGAACCGCTCGTATTGGGCGTTGTTGCCCACCGTGACGACGATCGGGCCGTCGGCGGCCTCGAAGACGCCGTAGGGGACGATCGAGGGATGGGCGTTGCCGTAGCGCGGCGGATCCTTGCCCTGCACCAGCGCCTCGAGCCCGTAATAGGAGGTCAGCGCCACGCCGCAGTCGAACAGCGCCAGATCGACGCGACCACCCCGGCCGGTGCGCTCGCGGCGATAGAGCGCGGCGAGAACCGCCTGTGCCGCGTATTGACCGGTGAAGAGATCGACGGCGGCGACACCGAACTTCAACGGCGGACGATCGGCCTCGCCGTTGAGCGCCATCAGCCCGGCCTCGCCCTGGACGAGCAGATCGTAGCCGGGGCGCTCCGCCTCCGGGCCGGGGCCGTAGCCGGCGATCGAGCAATAGACGAGACGCGGGTTCTCCCGCGACAGATCCTCGTAGCCCAACCCGAGCCGTTCGGCGCCGCCGGTCTTGAAGTTCTGCACCACGACGTCGGCGTCCCGCGCCAGCTCATGGACGCGCGCGAGGCCCTCGGCCGTCGCCAGATCGATGCCGATCGACCGCTTGTTGCGATTGACCGCGTCGAAATAGGAGGTGGTGGTGGCGCCGGTCCGCAGACCCCAGTCCCGAGTGTCGTCGCCGCGCTCGGGATGCTCGACCTTGACCACGTCGGCGCCGAGATCGCCCAGCACCTGGGCGCACCAGGGGCCGGCGAGAATACGGGACAGATCGAGCACGCGGACTCCGGCGAGCGGCAGATCGAGATCGGCGGGGTCGGTCATTCGGCAGGCTCCGGGTTGGTTCAGGCGCCCATCACCCCTTCGAGGCCGGCGACGACCTCTCGGAGGCGAGGACGGACCTCGTTCAAGAGAAAATCGGGAGAGGCGATCACGGTCGGCGCGCCGCAGTTGATCACCATCGGCGGCAGGCCGCCGCCGGGGCGGAAGCCGAGCGCGATGGCGCTGACGTTCTCTTGCCAGTCGCCGAAGGAACAACTGCAACCGAGGCGCTCGTGCTCCTCGAACGCCCGGTTCAGCATGTCCTCCATCTTCGGCCAGGCGAGCGGGTCGAGCATCTTCAGCTCGTGGAAGAGACGGTCGCGCTCGGCCGGGGTCAGAGCGGCGATGAAGGCGCGGCCCATCGAACTGCGGGTCATCGACATGCGGGCGCCGACGTCGATGTTGAGCGCGATCGCGGCCGGGCCGCGAGCGATCTCGACGTAGCGCATCGACAGATTGTCGCGCACGCCGAGCCCGACCGAGGCATTCGACATGTTGGCGAGATCGCGCATCGCCGGCCGGGCGATCTGACGCACGCTGAGGCCACCGAGCGCCACCGTGCCCAGAGCGATCAGCCGGCTGCCGAGCCGATATTTACCGACCTCCTCGACGAAATGGAGATAGCCGAGTTTGGTCAGGGTGTAGGTGAGGCGCGTCACCGTCGATCGCGGCAGCCGGCAACGTTCGGCGATCTCGTGGTTGGCGAGCCAGGTCTCGCCGGGGCGAAACGCGGAGAGGACGTCCAGTCCGCGCGCCAGAGCCGTGACGAAGTGCCGATCCTCTCGGGAATCGTCATCCGCGACGATCGCGTCGTTGAGCCCGTCTGTCATGGATGTCCTCGCGTTTCGGTGACCTCGCGCCCACTTATCCCACGAGACGGTCACGATCGCGAAGGGGGCGACGCCGTCGCGCCCTCGGCCGATCCGCGACGCCGGAAGAAGGCGGCGAAGGCCGCCTGCGCCTCCGGTCCGCGCCGGAGCGCGTGGAACACCTCCGCCTCTCGCGTCAGGGCGGCGCGAACCTCCTCGGCGCTCGCTGCCCCCATCAGCCGCTTGGTCGCCGTCATTGCCGCCGTCGGCAGTCCGGCGAGCGTCTCGGCGTGATCGAGCGCCGCCGTCAGTGCCTCGCCCGCCCCCACCACGGCGTTGACGAGCCCCGCCTCGCACGCTTCGCCCGGGCCGAAGGGCGAGCCGAACATCAGCAGTTCGCGGGCGCGCTTGGCGCCGGCGACGCGGGCGAGCAACAGGCTCGAGGCGCCTTCCGGGCAGAGGCCGAGCGGCACGAACGGCAGACGGAACGTCGCCCCGGCACCGGCGTAGGCGAGATCGAAATGCAGCAGCATGGTGGTGCCGATACCGACCGCGACACCCTCGACGGCGGCGATCACCGGCTTGGGAAAGGCGATCAGCCGGCCGAGCCAAGTGAGCCCGGCGCTGGGTTCGCCGGTCTCGGAGGTGTCGCGGAAATCGGCGAGGTCGTTGCCGCTGGTGAAGTCGCCGCCGGCGCCGGTGACGACCGCGACGCGGACGTCGTCGTCGACGGCGGCCGCGTCGAGCGCGTCGCCGAGGGCACGATAGGTGGCGCGATCGAGTGCGTTCTTCCGTTCGGGACGGGAGATGGTCAGGAGCCGCACGCCGGAGCGCGGGGTCTCGACGGTGATCGTCGTCGACATGGTCGGGTCTCTCCGTGCGGTGGCGGCGGTCAGGGCGCTGGGGCGGACGAGCGCCCTTCTCGGGCGAAATAGAGATCGTGCAGCCGATCGAGATCGACCTGCGAGGCGGGGCTGGAAAACACCACGTCGCCCGACCGCATCAGATGGACGTCGTCGGCGACCGACAGCGCGACGTTGGTGTTCTGCTCGATGAGGAGAATGGTGATGCCGTCCTGCTTCAGCCGGGAGATGATCGAGAACACCTCCTTGACCATCACCGGGGCGAGGCCGAGCGAGGGTTCGTCGATCAGCAGGATGCGCGGCTCGGCCATCAGGCCTCGCCCCATGGCCACCATCTGGGCCTCGCCGCCGGAGAGCGAGCCGGCCGCCTGATGGCGGCGCTCCTTCAGGCGGGGAAAGAGCCCGTACATCCGCTCCAGATTCGCGGCGAGACGACCGCGGCACCGCTTCGGATAGGCGCCGAGGCAGAGGTTCTCCTCCACCGTCATGTCGCGGAAGACGAGGCGCCCCTCCGGCACCATCACCAGCCCCGCCGCGGCGAGATCCCACGTCCGGCCGTCGAGCGGGCGACCGTCGAGCAGGATCTCGCCGCGGTGTGGGACGAGCCCGGTGAGGGCGCGCAGCAGTGTCGTCTTGCCGGCACCGTTGGGGCCGACGATGGCGGTGAGGGCGCTCTCGCGGAAGACGATGGAGAGATCCCACAGGACGGTGATCGCCCCGTAGCCGGCACGCAGGTTGCGGGTCTCGAGCATCAATGCGTCCCTCCGGTGTAGCTCTTCACGACGTTCGGATCGCGGAACACCTCGTCCGGGGTTCCGTCCGCGATGAGGCGACCGAAGTCGAGCACCACGGCCCGCGAACACAGGTTCGAAATGGTCTCGATGTCGTGCTCGACGATCACGATGGTGAGGCCGAAGAGGGCGTGCAGCTCCCTCAGCTTCAACATGAAGAGGTGTTTGGCGCGGCTCTCCAGGCCGGCCAGCACCTCGTCGAGCAGCAGCACCTTCGGCCGAACGGCGAGCGCCTTGGCGATCTCCAGCCGCTTCAGTTCCTGCAGCGCCAGGGAGGTCGCGGCGTCGGCGTCTGCCTTGTGGCCGATTTCCATCACCGCCAGGATCTCGTCGATCCGCTCCGGTTCGTGGGCACCGGCGCCGAACACCTGGGCGACCAGGAGGTTTTCCCGGACCGTCAGCCGATGCATCGGCTGCGGGATCTGGAAGGTGCGGCCGATGCCGAGCCGAGCGCGCCGGTGGAGCGGCTCGCCGGTGACGTCGCGACCGTCGAAGGCGATCCGGCCGCGCGGCCGCACCAATCCCGAGATGGTGTTGAAGAGCGTGGTCTTGCCGGCCCCGTTGGGCCCGACGAGGCCGAGGATCTCGCCGGCGGGCACCGCGAAGGAAACGTCGGTCAGGGCGGACAGACCGCCGAACCGGACCGAGACGGCGTCAAGTCGCAACATGGGGGCGCCCTCCCTTCGGGCGGTCGAGGAGGCCGCCGACAAAACCGGCGATGCCGTTGGGTGCGATCAGCACCATCACCGCGAGGACGACGCCGAGCAGGATCTCGTGGCCGACCGGGATCAGGCTCTTCGCCACCAGCTGATCGAACAGATAGATCGCCACCGCGCCGCAGATCGGTCCGAGCACCGTGCGGTAGCCGCCGAAGACGGCCGCGATGATCGGCATCATGCTCCAGGAGCCGCCGAAGGCGTAGTCCGGCTCGAGGAAGCCGATGACGTGGGCGTTGAGGGCCCCGAAGACACCGGCCATGAAGGCGGAGAGCAGCAGCATCCAGGCCTTGAGGCGGAGACTGTCGACGCCGACGACACGGGTCGCGACCTCGCTCTCGGCGATCGCCCTGAGCGCGATGCCGACGTGGCTGCGCCGGATCGCGACGTAGACGCCGGCGAAGACGGCGACCACCGAAAGCACCAGCAGATAGGATCCGGTGCGGCTGGAGAGATCGAGCCCGAGGATCGTCGGCAGCGAGGGATAGCGCTGCAGACCGCCGGCGCCGCCGGTGATCGAGGCCGCCTCGGTGGCGAGGATGCGGAAGATCTGCGCGTAGGCGAGGATCGCCAGCGCGAAATAGGGTCCGGACAGCCGCAGGGTCGGCAACATGGTGATCGCGCTGAGCGAGGCGACGAGGCCGCCGAGCGGCACCGCGACGACGACGGGAAGGCCGAGCCGCGCCGAGACGAGGGCGGAGGCATAGGCGCCCACCCCAAAGAAGGCGGCATGGCCGAAGGAGACCATGCCGCCGAGGTTGCCGAGCAGCGCCCAGGAGAGCCCCAGCCCGGCCAGGACGAGCGACGAGACCAGAAGTCCGAGCGCGTAGTTGCCGACGTCGAACACGATCGGCGCGACGGCGACGAGAAGAAGCGCGACGCCGGCGATCGTCTCGGGCATGGTCGGTCGGAAGGAAGCGGGTTTCGCGGACATGCAGCCCCTTTCAGCCCCGGCGGGCGCGCGCGCCGAACAGGCCGTTCGGAAGGAAGAAGAGGACGAGGAGGAACAGCACCATCCCGGCGAGTTCCTGCAGGGCGGAACTCGCCAGGGTCACCGTCAGTGCCTCGGTCACCCCGAGCAGGAGGGCGCCGAGGAAGACGCCGGGAATGGACCCGACCCCGGCCAAGACGGTGACGATGAACGCCTTCACGGTGAAGGTGTGGCCGACCGCCGGCTGAACGACGCTCATGGTGTAGAGCGCGACGCCGGCGAAGGCGGCGAGCGCGCCGGCGATCAGGAACGCCGTGGTCTCGATGCGCGCCGGATCGATGCCCATCAGCCCCGCCGCCTCGCGGTTGGAGGAGACCGCCCGCACCGCCCGGCCATACCAGCTCTTCTTCAGCCACCACCACAGCGCGCCCATCAGCACCAGCGAGACGCAGAAGGCGACGATCTCACCCTTCATGGCGAAGAGATCGCCGATCGAGATCGCGTCCTGCAGCGTCGGCGAGGAGGTCGAGCGGACGTCCGAGGCGAAGATCAGCAGAATGGCGTTGGTCAGCACGATGCCGACGGCGAAGGTGAGGATCAGCGAATTGAGCTCGCGATGCTCGCGGATCCGGTCGACCGCCTTGAAGATCACCCAGCTCAGCGACACCACGACCACCAGGGCGAGCGGGATCGCCGCCCAGGGGTTCAGGCCGAACCGTCCCTCGACCACGTAGGCCATGTAGGCAGCCAGCAGCACCAGCTCACCGTGGGCCAGATTGATGATGCGCATCGCACCGAAGGCGACCGCCAGACCGAGCGCGACGAGGGCATAGACGCTGCCGACGAGCACGCCCGAGAAGACGGCCTGCAGAACGAGTTCGAACATGACGCCTCGTGAGGATCTGCGGGAGGAGCGGACGCGGCGTCGCAACCGACGCCGCCGTGGGATCACCAGGGCAGGCCCGGATAGACGAGCGGACCGGTGGCGGCGCCCTTCGGCGAGACCAGGACGATCTTGCCGTCGCGGTGCTGGCCCATGGAGAGCGCGAAGTTCGGGTTGTCGCCGGTGGCGTCGAACTGGATGCGGCCGAGGATCGAGGGGCGATCGGTCTTGCGCATTTCGGCGGGCAGGCCGCCCTTGTCGAGCGTGCCGGCGTCGGCCGAGCGCACCATCGCCTCGCACAGCACCATGGTCTCGACGAAGGCGAGCGAGGAGAGATATTCGATCTCCTTGCCGTACATCGCCTTGTAGCTTTCGGCGAAGCGCAGTCCCTCGGGGCTCTTCACCTCCACCGGGAAGGGCAGGAACGAGGTGCCGACGACGTTGGTCATCAGGTCGGGGAATTCCTGCGACATCTTCGGCGTCGCCAACGACCAGGCGCCGACGATCAGCTTGACGTCCGGCTTCAACACCTTGGCGGCGCGGACGATGCCGACGTAGTCGTTCTCGTAGGCCGACATCATGATGATGTCCGGCTTGTCCTGGACCTTGATCTTGTTGACGATCGGCTTGAAGTCGGTGATCGCCGGATCGAACTTGTGGACGGTCACCTTGATGCCCTTGGCCGAGAGCTCCTTCTCGAGCCCTTCGGCGAGCAGCGTCGGGGCCTCCTTGGTGGAGGCGACGATCGACACCGCGGTCGGCTTCAGGTCGGTGATCAGACCGGCGATGCCGCGCTGGTAACCGGCGTTGTTGTTGATGCGGAAGAAGGTCTTCAGACCGCGCGCCGTCAGTTCGTCGGAGACGGCGCCGGCGGTGACGTAGGTCTTGCCGAGCTTGTCGGAGGCGTCCGAGGCGGGGCCGACGATGTTCGAGCCGTAGCCGCCGATGATCGCCGCGGCGCCGGAGGCGGCGAGCTTCTCCACCGCCGAGACGGCCTTGGCCGGGGTCGATTCGTCGTCGATCTCCTCGACTTCGAAGCGATGGCGCGGCTGGGCGGCGTTGCAGGCCTCGAGCGCCACGCGCATGCCTTCGTCGAAGGCGTGGCCGGACCGGGCGAGCGACCCGGTCAGCGGCATGTGGGCGCCGATGACGATCTTGGTGGCGGACTGAGCGTGTCCGGCGGTGGCGCCGACGGCGCCGAGCGCCAGACCGAGAGCCGCGGACACCAATATTCTTCGGACCATTCTTCCCTCCACAGGTTCACTCGCACAGGAGCGGAACCGCCGTCGCCGGGACGGCGGCCCCGCTTCGAGGCCCCGCCCATGGCGCCGGTCGTGGCGCCCCTCCCTCGTTCGCACGGGTCGATCCCCGCGTCGCTCGTTCCCGTCCGTTCTCCGGCGGGTCGACATCGAAGTGCCACGTCCTCGGAGCGATGTCAACAAATGCAGTCTGAAATACTGCATAGCGGAACAGATGACTCTCATATCAGGAGCCAAGGCTGATAAGTCCCCTTGACAATCGGTGGCATCTCCCCCATCCAATCAGCTCAACGAATTTATGCGGTTTTTAATTCCGCATAGCAGAATTATGGATCCGGGAGGACGCATGAGTACGGTCCACAGGCGGGACATCGGCGCCGTCGCGCTGCTCACCATCGAAAACCCTCCGGTGAACGCCCTGTCGGCTCGGGTGCGGGCCGATCTCCTCGCCGCGATCGTCGCGGCCGAGGCCGATCCGGCGGTCGCCGCCGTGGTGCTGACCGCGACCGGTCGCACCTTCGTCGCCGGCGCCGACATCTCCGAATTCGGCAAGCCGCCGCTCCCGCCGGCGTTGCCCGACGTGTTCGCCCGCGTCGAGGCCTGCGCCAAGCCGGTGGTGGTGGCGTTGAACGGCGCCGCTCTCGGCGGCGGTTGTGAACTCGCCCTGGCGGCCCATGCCCGCATCGCCGCGCCGGCGGCGAGCATCGGCCTGCCCGAGATCAAGCTCGGCCTGCTGCCGGGCGCCGGCGGCACCCAGCGGCTGCCCCGCCTGATCGGCGCGGCGAAGGCCTTCGCGGTCATGCTCTCCGGGGCGCTGCTCGGGGCGGAGGAGGCCGTGGCGGTCGGACTGGTGGACGAGGTCGCCGCCGGCGACCTCGTCGCGGTGGCGGTCGCGGCGGCGTCGGCGTACGCCGAGATCGGCGCGGCGCGCCGGCTCTCCGCCGTTGCGGCGGCTACCGCGGCGGACGATCGCGAGGCCTTCGAAGCGGCGGCCGGCGTGGCGTTGGTCGAGGCGCCCGACGCGCCGAACGTCGCCGCCCTGGTCGACGCGGTGCGCGCCGCCCTCGATCTGCCGTTCGCGGAGGGACTGGCGATCGAGCGCGCCCATTTCCTCGCGCTCTTGCGCGATCCGCGCTCGAAGGCGGCGCGTCACCTCTTCTTCGCCGAGCGCGAGGCGGCGCGGGTTCCCGGCGTCGGCAAGGCCGACCGGCCGCGCCCGATCGGGCGCGCTGCGGTGATCGGCGCCGGCACCATGGGCGGCGGCATCGCCATGTGCTTCGCCCAGGCGGGGATCCCCGTCACCGTGATCGAACAGAAGCAGGAGGCGCTCGACGCCGGCCTCGCCCGCGTCCGCGCCAATTGGGAGACCTCGGTGGCGCGCGGGTCGCTGACCGCCGAGATGATGGCGGCGCGGCTGGCGCTGCTGAGCGGCGAGATCGGGCTCGAGGCGGCGGCCGAAGCCGACGTGATCGTCGAGGCGGCGTTCGAGGACGTCGGCGTCAAGGAGGAGATCTTCCGCGCCCTCGACCGCGTCGCCAAGCCGGGGGCGATCCTCGCCACCAACACCTCTTATCTCGACGTCGACACCATCGCCGGCTTCACCGCGCGGCCCGCCGACGTGATCGGTCTGCACTTCTTCTCGCCCGCCAACGTGATGCGTCTGCTCGAGATCGTGCGGGCGGCGAAGACCGCCCCCGACGTGATCGCCACCGCGCTCGACCTCGGGCGGCGGCTGGCCAAGCTGCCGGTGGTGGTCGGGGTCTGCCACGGCTTCGTCGGCAACCGCATCCTGGCCAAGCGCAGCGCCGCCGCCGAACGGCTGTTGCTGGCCGGCGCGCTACCGCACGAAATCGACGAGGCGGTCGTCGCCTTCGGCTTCCGCATGGGGCCGTTCGCGATGACGGATCTGGCCGGCCTCGACATCGGTTGGCGCACCCGCAAGGCGACCGGCGGCCGCGCGCCGGTGGCCGACGCGCTGTGCGAGCAGGGCCGGTTCGGTCAGAAGACCGGGCGCGGCTTCTACCTCTACCCGGCCGGCGCCCGCAAGGGCGAGCGCGACCCGGAGGTCGAGGAGCTGATCCTGCACCTCTCCGACGAACACGGCGTGACCCGGCGCGCCTTCTCCCGCGCCGAGATCCAGGCGCGGCTGTTCTACCCGATGATCAACGAAGGCGCGAAGATCCTTGAAGAAGGGATCGCGATGCGTGCCGGCGACATCGATCTCGTCTGGATCAACGGCTACGGCTGGCCGGCCTCGACCGGTGGCCCGATGCACTGGGCCGACCGCGTCGGTCTTTCGACCATCGTCGCCGAGCTCGACGAGATGGCGGCGGAGAGCGGCGACGATGGTCTGAGGCCGGCCGCGCTGCTGCGCCGGCTCGCCGCCGAGGGGGCGACCTTCGCCGGTCCCGCCGCACCGGACGTGCCGCTCTGGCGGCGTCACTTCCCCTCCGCCTGCGATTGGGACGCGCCGCTCGAAGTCGGCACCCTTCCCGAGCTGCTGGCGAAGGGCGCCGCGCTCGGCGGCGATCGTCCGGCGATCGACTTTCGGGGCGGAACGCTCTCCCACCGTGAGCTTTCCGGCCATGTCGAACGGTTGGCGAGTGGCCTCGCCCGCGCCGGCGTCGGGCCGGGGGACGCGGTGGCTCTGTTGCTGCCGAACACCCCGTGGCATCCGATCGTGTTCTTCGCGGTGACCCGGCTCGGCGCCCGCGTGGTGGCGCTGAGCCCGCTCGACGCGCGGCGCGAGGTCGCCCACAAGCTCCACGCCACCGGCGCGAAGATGCTCGTCACCACCAATCTGCCCGGTCTCCTGCCGCAGGCGCTCGATCAGCTCGCCGACGGCGCCGTGGCGCGGATCCTGGTCGGCGACGACGCCGCTTGGGGTGTCGGCGAGACGACGCCGCTGCCGATGCCGAGCGACGCCGGCATCTCCGATCTCGCCGACCTCTTCGACGACGCCCCGCTCACCGTGGCGCCGCCGAAGGCGGAGGACATCGCGGTGTTGCAGTTCACCGGCGGCACCACCGGCACGCCGCGCGCCGCCATGCTGACCCACGCCAACCTGACCGCCGCCGTGTCGATGTATCGCCTGTGGCAGGACGGCGAGCGGCCGTTGGTGCCCGGCGAGGAACGCGTCGTCGCGGTTCTGCCGCTCTTCCACATCTACGCGCTGACGGCGGTGCTGCTGCGCCACCTGCGCGACGGCAACATGCTGATGCTGCGCCAGCGCTTCGACGCCGAGACGCTGGTCGCCGACATCGAGACCGGGCGGGCGACGCAGTTCTCCGGCGTCCCCACCATGTGGGTGTCGCTCCTGGCCCGGCCGGGGGTCGAGACGGTCGATTTCTCCTCGCTCAAGTCCTGCGTCTCGGGCGGCGCCCCGCTGCCCTTCGACGTCCAGGCGCGGATCGAGAAGCTCATCGGCACCCGCCTCAACAACGGCTGGGGCATGACCGAGACGGCGCCCGCCGGCTCGCGCGTGCCGGCCGTGGTGCGGCGCCGGCCAGGACTCATCGGTATCCCGCTGCCGGGGCTGGAGATGCGAATCGTCGACCTCGACGATCCGGCGCGGGCGGTGGCGCCGGGGGTGGTCGGCGAGATCGCCATCCGCGGCCCGAACGTCTTCCTCGGCTATCTCGGCGATCCCGCCGGCACCGAGGCGGCGTTCCGCGACGGCTGGTTCCTCACCGGGGACATCGGTTCGATGGACGAGCGCGGCCTCTTCGAGATCGTCGACCGCCGCAAGAACATGATCATTTCGTCGGGCTTCAACGTCTATCCGGCGGCGATCGAGAACGCCATCCACGAGCATCCCTCGGTGGAGGAGGTCGTGGTCATCGGCGTCGCCGACCCCTATCGCGGCCAGTCGGCCAAGGCCTTCGTCAAGCTCCGCCGGAACGCCTCCCCCCTCACGCTCGACGAGCTGACCGGCTTCCTCGCCGATCGTCTGGGACGTCACGAGATGCCGCGCGCCCTCGAGATCCGCGAGGCCCTGCCGCGCAGCGCCACCGGCAAGTTGCTGGCGCGCGAACTGATCGCCGAGCAGGCCGCGAAGACCGCCGCCGGCTCCGCCGAAGCCCACTGAGGAGAAGACCATGGTCGACGTCGTCGTCGTTTCGACCGCGCGGACCGCCATCGCCAAGGCGGGGCGCGGCACACTCAACCTGACCCGTGGCGCCGCGATGGGCGCCCACGTGATCCGCGCCGGGCTCGATCGCGCCGGCCTCGAGGGCGGCGAGGTCGAGGAGGTGATCCTCGGCTGCGGCTATCCCGAGGGCGCGACCGGCGGCAACGTCGCCCGCCACGCCGCTCTGCGGGCCGGCATTCCCGTCACCGCGAGCGCGGCGATGGTGTCGCGCTTCTGCGCGTCCGGGCTGGAGGCGGTGGCGGCGGCGGCCGGGCGCATCGCCCGCGACGGTGCGCCGATCGCCGTCGCCGGCGGGCTCGAATCCATCACACTGACCCAGCCGATCGATCGCGAGCTGTTTCGCGACCCGTGGCTGACCGCCGAGAAGCCGTCGATCTACACTTCGATGATCGAGACCGCCGACGTCGTGGCGAAGCGTTACGGCATCTCCCGCGAGGCGCAGGACCGCTTCTCGCTGGAGAGCCAGAAACGCACCGCCGCCGCCCAGGCCGCCGGCCGTTTCGACGCAGAGATCGTGCCGATCACCGTCGAGCAGGCGGTGACCGACAAGGCTACCGGCGAGGTCGGACGGCGCTCCGTGACGCTGGCGCGCGACGAGGGCAATCGCCCCGACACCACCTACGAGGGGTTGGCGGCGCTGAAGCCGGTGCGCGGCGAGGGGGCGTTCGTCACCGCCGGCAACGCCAGTCAGCTCTCCGACGGCGCCTCCGCCTGCGTGCTGATGTCGGCCGACGAAGCGGCGCGGCGCGGGCTCGAACCGCTGGGCATCTTCCGTGCCCATGCCACCGCCGGCTGCGAGCCCGACGAGATGGGCATCGGCCCGGTTTTCGCGGTGCCGCGTCTGCTCGAACGACAGGGCCTGAAGGTCTCCGACATCGGCCTGTGGGAACTCAACGAGGCCTTCGCCTCACAGTCTCTCTACTGCATCGACCGTCTCGGTCTCGATCCGGCGATCGTCAACGTCGACGGCGGCGCCATCTCGATCGGCCATCCCTTCGGCATGAGTGGCGCCCGCCTCGTCGGCCACGCCCTCCTCGAGGGCCGGCGTCGCGGCGTCCGCTTCGCCGTCGTCACCATGTGCATCGCCGGCGGCATGGGCGCGGCCGGCCTCTTCGAAATCAATCCCGGAGCGAACTGATGGATCTGCGATTCACCCCCGAAGAGATCGCCTTCCGCGAGGAGGTCCGCTCCTTCTTCCTGACCGAGATTCCGGCCGAGATTCGCCGCAAGGTGTCGGAAGGCCGCAAGCTCGACCGACAGGACTACGTCACTTCGCAGCGCATCCTCAACGCCAAGGGCTGGGCGGTGCCGCACTGGCCGGTCGCCTGGGGCGGACGGGACTGGACTGCCGTCCAGCGCTACATCTTCATGGAGGAGTTGATGCAGGCGGCGGTGCCGCTGCCACTGCAGTTCAACTGCTTCATGGTCGGCCCGGTCATCGCCCAGTTCGGCGACGAGGCGCAGAAGGCGCGGTTTCTGCCGCGCATCGCCAATCTCGACGACTGGTGGTGCCAGGGCTTCTCCGAGCCGG
>ERZ1645187.2266-NODE-2266-length-17137-cov-7.984370_pt1 | contig 17137 bp, 16 predicted proteins | sample MGYA00575352_ERZ1645187 | MGnify/ENA primary metagenome ERZ1645187 (study PRJEB40837, sample SAMN11349314) | freshwater sediment metagenome | isolation source: river sediment | host: Sediment | place: India: Wazaribad , New Delhi | collected 2017-02-21 ... | reverse complement strand
ACACCGCCCCTCTACCCTTGGCCAGTGCGCATAGCAATCCATATAGTTATGAGTCATAGCAACAAATGCCACGAAATAGGAGAGCCATGAGCACCGCACCCGACCGCGCCGAAGAAGATACCGTTGCCTACACCGTCGCCGATGACATCGCCTGGGTCTCGTTCAACCGCCCCGAAAAGCGCAACTGCATGAGCCCCAAGCTCAACCGGCGGATGAAGCAGGTGCTGGAAGAGCTGGAATTCCGCGACGACGTGAAAGTTCTGGTGCTGACCGGCGAGGGCGATGCCTGGACCGCGGGCATGGACCTGAAAGAATACTTCCGCGAAACCGAAGAGCAGGGCCTGTGGGCGATCCGCAAATCCCAGCGCGAAAGCTATGGCTGGTTCGAACGCCTGCGCTGGTATGAAAAGCCGACCATCGCGATGATCAACGGCTGGTGCTTTGGCGGCGGCTATGGCCCGCTGTTCGGCTGCGACATTGCCATCGCGGCGGAAGATGCGCAGTTCGGCCTGTCGGAAATCAACTGGGGCATCCTGCCGGGCGGCGGCGCATCGAAGGTCGCGCAGGAACTGATGCCGTTCCGCAAGGCGATGTACCACGCGATGATGGGCGAAAACCTGACCGGCAAGCAGGCCGAGGAGCAGGGGCTGGTGACTGAAGCCGTCCCGGCAGACCAACTCCACGCCCGCGTGCTGGAAATCGCCAGTGTCCTGAAAAAGAAGGACAGCCATGCCCTGCGCGCGACCAAGTGGACCATGCGCCGGATGGTCGACATGACCTATGACAACGGGCTGGAATACCAGATCCGCGCGCAGGAAGCGCTGCACAGCTTTGGCGGCACCGCGGCCCGCAAGGAAGCGACCCGCCAGTTCCTCGACGAAAAGAGCTTCAAGCCCGGTCTGGAAACCTTCGACGCCTCGAAGGTTAAGGGGTGAAAGACCGCACCGCCCTGATCGCTTATGTGGCGCGGGGCGGTCCCCGCCCGTTCTACTATGCCAACGCGCATGAGAAGGATCAGGTGCCGGTGGACTTGCGGGCCATGCCGGTCCGCGATGCCCGCGCGATTGACGCCCAGGTTGATCGCGAAGGGTTCCAGCTGGTCCGCCACCGCAGCGCGGTGACGGACTGGACGGACCGCGCGGCGCTGGCCGCGCTCCACCGCGATGAAGTGGCGGCGCTGATCCAGCAGCTGACCGGGGCGGACGCGGTGTTCGTCACCAGCCCCGGCATCCTGCGATACAGCGAAAAGAGCGGCAAGGCCGGCAGCAGCGACAATTCGCACCCGGCGCGCTTCGCCCATGTCGACATCAACGATGCCACCGCCGCGCAGTTTGCGGAGCGCGGGGCGCAGGGCCGGTCCTTTACCCGCTGCGCTGCCTATAACCTGTGGCGCGCGCTATCGCCGCCGCCGCAGGACGTGCCGCTGGCGTTTTGCGATATCCGCAGTGTCGCGGCGGACGACCTGATCGTGGCCGACGCCATTTTCGACCCGCCAAATGGCGCGCCCGAATGGTCGTTCGAAAGCTGGGTCGTCGGGCATAACCCGGCGCACCAGTGGTATTTCTTTGCCGACATGACGGCGGACGAAGCAGTGCTGTTTAAGACCAATGACAGCGACCCCACCCGTGCGCACTGTGTGCCGCACGTGGCGTTCGACGATCCGCTGGCCCCCGCCGATGCGCCGCCGCGCATCAGCATCGAAATGCGCGCGACGGCCTATTGGTGGGCGTAAGGGGCGGTTACAGCTCCTTGTAGAGCGCGAGCATCCGGCCCCAGGCACGCTCGGCCTCGGCCTTGTCGAATACCGGGGCGTCGATGGTGCACCAGCCGTGATCGGCGGCATAGACTTCGATCTCGGCCGGACGGCCAGCCGCCTTGGCGGCTTCGCGGAACGTGTCCTTGTCGGCTGGCGCGCGCGCATCGTCGTTGCGGGCGATGGCGATCAGGTAGCTGGCCTTGGTCGCGGCGAGCAACTTGTGCGGGCTGTCGGCCTTGTCCGTCACCAGCCCGCCGCCGTGAAACGATGCGGCGGCCTTGACCCGGTCCGGCACGGCATAAGCGCTGCGCACGGTGAACGGCCCGCCCATGCAATAGCCGCACGACCCGATCCCGCGCTTGCGGTTCACCGCCTTTTGCGCGTCGAGGAATGCCACGCAGGCTTTCGCATCGCGCATCGTCGCGGCGGGGTCGATCAGCTTGATCATCGGCCCCAGCTTGGCCTGCCCTTCCGGCGTGCGCCACTGGGCGATACTGTCCATGATCGGCGCGGGGCTGGAGCGGTAATACTGGTTCAGCACCAGCACGGCATAGCCGGATTCCGCCAGCCGCCGCGCCATGACCTTGTAGGCTTCGCGCAGTCCGGCGATGTCCGGCCACATGATCACGCCGGGATGCTTGCCCTTGGCCGGGTGGACGAAGAACGCATCCGCCGTGCCATCGGGGGTGGTGAAGCTGACGGTCTGTTCCTTCAGCTTGGGCGCGCCCTTGGCGCTGGCGGTGGTGGCAAAGCCCGATGCGAGGATCGCCGCCGCGCCAATCGCGGCGAATTCGCGGCGGTTGAGGCCGGTCTGCGCCAGCGCGGCTTCCTCGGCGTGAGCGGTCAGGTCATCGCACATCAGTCGTTCTCCTCTGAACCCCTCCAGATTGCACCCAAGATAGTGACGGGATGGGCGGCGTCTAGCTGAGATCGTCGATGGTGATCGCCTTGCCCGCCAGCGCCGCTTTGTTGGCTTCGCGGCGCATTCGCTCGACCTCCAACCGTTCCGGCGGGGCGACTTCATCGGGCAGGGCGGCGAGGCTGTCCTCATAGATCGCCTTGAAGTCCTCGGCGAATTCGGGGTGGGTGAAGACGAGGCCGGTATCCGCGCTCATCCCCGCGACGATCTTGGTCCCGGCCTCGTGCGGGTCCATCCCGGCCTGGAACACGCTGCCGAACTGTTCCAGCTGCGCCTTGTCGACTTCGCCAAATCCGCTTCCGGCAAATTCGGCGGGGCGGCGGAAGGCGGAATCCCAAGCGTTGGTGCGGATCAGCGCGGGGCAGACCAGCGTGCAGCCGATCCCCAGCGGGACCAGGTTATAACGCAGCGATTCGGTGAGGCCGCGCACGGCGAACTTGCTCGCGGTATAGATTCCCGCCTGCGGGCCGGACAGGTAGGCGGCCATGCTGGCGATGTTGACGACATGGCGCTTGCCGTGTGCGGCTTTCAGCTTGGGCAGGAACGCGACGATCCCGTTGACCACGCCGCCAAAGTTGACGCCCATGATCCAGTCATAATCGGCGTACGATGCCTCGGCCGTATCGCCGAAAACGCTGACCCCGGCGTTGTTGCACAGCACGTGGACTTCGCCAAAGTGCGCTTCCACCGCGTCCGCCGCAGCGGCCCAGCCCGCACGGTCCATGACGTCCAGCTTGATCCAAAGCGGCTCCTCGCGCCCGTTGGCGGCGAACCATTGGGCCGCCTGCGCGCGGTATTCCTCGTTGCGATAGGACAGGGCGAGGCGCATTCCCGCATCGCTGAACGCCTGCGCGATGCCCAGTCCCAGCCCGGAAACTCCGCCCGAAATGAAGGCCACCCGGCCCTGCCAGTCGCTCATCTGCATTTTCCCTCTCGCCAAGACATTTTCATTTGTTAGTGTTGCATACAAATAATTTGGGAGAGTCGAAATGGCTGATTTGGAAACGCGCTTCGCCGCACTGGAAGGCCGGGTGGCAGAGCTTGAGGATCAGGCCGCGATCCGCAAGCTGCAATGGGCCTATGGCTATTACATCGACTATAACCGGCCTGAGGAAGTGGCGGGGCTGTTTGCCGAGGACGGCGCGGTCGTGTTCCTGTCGGGCGAGTATCGCGGCCACGCCGGGGTGATGCGGCTGTACGGCACGTGGTTCCAGAACCTGTTCACCGGCGGGCGGCGCGGGCCGGTCAAGGGGCTGCTGCTCGATCATTTCCAGTTGCAGGACGTCATCACTGTCGCGCCGGATCGCAAGACGGCGAAGGCCCGGTTCCGGGGCGTGCTCGCCGGCGGCTGGCACGATGCGATCAAGGACAGCCTGCCCGAAGGGATGCCGCAGCAGTTCTGGGAAGCCGGGATTTACGAGAACGATTACGTGCGTGAAAACGGCGTGTGGAAGATCAAGCGGCTGAACTACATGATGCAGTGGCAGGCCGATTATGAGACCGGCTGGTCGCACACGGTTGCCCACCTGCAACCCGCCGCGCAGTGCTTCCCGGACAATCCGATCGGGCCGGACGTGATTCTGGCCGAGGAAGAATGGCGCCCGACTTGGCCCAACCGGCAGGAGGTGGCGATGAGCTTTGCCCACCCGGTGCTGGGCGCGGCCTTCGTGGTCGAAAACTTCACCAGGCTGCAGAAGCAGTGGCCGTAAGCCAGCGTTAGAGCTTCACGCCTTCGTGGTGGCTGCGGATCCAGTCGGTCATCGCGGCGATCAGCTTGTCGGAAATCGCGGCGAATTCGCGTTGCTGGCGCGGGGTCAGCCCGCCCAGCACCGCGTTCGCCACGGTTTCGACGGCGGGCAGCAGCGCTTGATAGGCCTGGATGCCGTCAGCGGTCAGCCGCACCGGCTTGCGGCGGCGGTTTTCGGGATCGGTTGTATCCTCGATCCAGCCGCGATCCCGCAATGCGGCCAGGGCGCGGCTGACGTTCATCGCGGGTACGCCCATGATCTCCACCAGATCGTGTCCGGCCAGATCGCCTTCGCCCGCCAGTGCCATCAGCACTTTCAGTTCAATCTGGGATACGCCGGACGGATCGCACACGCCGTCCTTCATCGGCCCGTTGATGAAGCTGCCCAGCTTGAGCAACCGGATCAGCAGCGCGAACTGCGTGTGTCCGTCGCCGGGGGGCGGGATCGGTCCGGAAAAAGTGGTTGCGTCCATGGCCCCGCCTATCGGCCCACCACCGCGCGGACGCAAGGGCTATGGGCCATATCGTTAACAATCGTGACCTTTTTGCATCACTGCACAGCTCCCGTTGATTGACGTTTACGGAATGCTTGCCAAGCCCTATTTTGTATGTCTTACTCACAAAATAGGAAGGCCCGAAACAGGGTCCGAAAGAGGAGAGGGATGAGATGGCCAAGCTTTCTGGCATGACTGCACTTGCGCGCGTGGGCCTTGCGGCTGGCGCTTCCATGATCGCGATGAGCTTGGCGGCCCCCGCCTTCGCGCAGACCGCGGACGATCAGAGCACCTCTGAAGCGGGCCGCGAAATCGTGGTCACCGCGCAGTTCCGCGAACAGAAATTGCAGGATACGCCGCTGTCGATCACCGCGGTCGACGCGACCCTGCTGGAATCGCGCAACCAGACCGACTTGTCGCAAGTGGCCCGCCAGGCCCCGAACGTCACGCTGAACGCGATGGGCGGTGCGTACGGTTCGTCGCTGGGTGCCTCGATCCGCGGTGTCGGCCAGTTTGACTTCAACCCGGCTTATGAACCCGGCGTGGGCATGTATGTCGACGATGTCTATTACGCCACGCTGACCGGCGGGATTTTCGACCTGCTCGATCTGGAACGGGTCGAAGTGCTGCGCGGCCCGCAGGGCACGCTGACGGGCCGCAATGCGATTGGCGGCGCGATCAAGCTGTTCTCGAAGAAGCCGTCGGATGAAAATTCCGGTTCGATCCAGGGCACTTATGGCGAACGCCAGCGCGTGGAACTGCGCGCCAGCGCCAACTTCGTGCTGGCCGATGGGCTCTATGCCCGCATGTCGGGCGTGTACAAGCGTCAGAACGGCTATGTGAAGCAGGTCGATTACGGTTGTGCCAATCCGGGTAATCCCGACGGCATCACGGCGTTCCCAGGCGCCGGTTCGGACTGCGTGATGGCTGATCTGGGCGAAGTGAACTACGCGGGCCTGCGCGGCGCGCTGCGCTTCAACCCCAGCGACGCGATCGATTTCACCGTCACGGCGGACTACACTCGCGAAGACCGTTATAACTCGGCCGAAGTGGTCACGCAGACCAACGGTCTGGACCGCGTGATCTGCGGCAAGTTCTGCACCTATGCCAGCTTCTATCTGCCGGCGGGCGGCCAGGTTGGTCAGGGCTATTTCATGCCCAACACCACCAAGTTCGATGGCTGGGGCGTTTCGGCCAACGGCACGTTCAAGCTGTCCGACACGCTCAACATCCAGTCGATTACGGCCTATCGCGACTATCGCCAGATCTGGGGCACCGACGATGACTTCGGCCCGATCGCCAGCAAGGGCGCGGGCGGTTACAACGATCTGAAGTTCTGGTTCTTCAGCCAGGAACTGCGCGTTAACGCCCAGCTGGGTGACAATGTGGACCTGACCGTCGGTGGCTTCATGTCGGACCAGCGTTCGCTCTATTATACCCGCCAGGACATCCGCTACATCGCGCCGGGCCTGAACTTCCAGTTTATGGGCAACGACCCGGTCAACGCCGACAGCAAGGCCGCGTTCGGCACGATCATCGCCCGCCCGATCGAAGGGCTGACGCTGACCGGCGGCATTCGTTATACGGACGAGCACAAGGATTATACGTTTGTCCGCAAGAACTATGACGGCACGGTATCGACCTTCCTTGGCGCGCTGGACGGGGTGAAGGCCACTTATGACGGCAGCCGGTGGGACTGGCGCGTTTCGGCGGACTATCGCTTCTCGCCGCAGATCCTGGCCTATGTCACGGTTGGCACCGGCTTCAAGGGCGGCGGCGTGACCGCGCGTCCGTTCGATGCCGCGCAGGCGCTGAACGGCAGCTTCGGCCCGGAAACCGTCACCGCCTATGAAGCGGGGATCAAGACCGACCTGTTCGACCGCCGCCTGCGGGTGAACATTTCGGGCTTCATCAACGATTACAAGGCCGTGCAGCTGCCGCTGATCAGCTGCGCCTCGCTGGGGTCCAATGCCCCGTGCGGCGCCCGCCAGAATGCGGGTGACGGCAAGATCAAGGGCTTCGAAGTCGAAGTCACCGCTTCGCCGGTCGAAGGGTTCGACATCGACGCGTCGCTCAGCCATCTGGCGGGCAACTGGTCATCGATCGACCCGCGCGTCGGCAACGCGATCCTGTTGACCGACCCGATCGTGACGCCGGGCTGGAAGTGGAGCATCGGCGCGCAGTACAAGGCTGATCTGGGGACGGCCGGGTCGATCACGCCACGCTTTGACGCAGCCTATACTGGCAAGACCAGCGCGGGCCGCGTCGCGGCGGGCGGGCCGATCGATTACTTCCCGGCCTACACGCTGGCCAACGCCCGCCTGACCTGGCGCAACGCCGATGAAGACCTGTCGATTGCGCTGGAAGTGCAGAACGTGTTCAACAAGTATTACACGCCGGCGCGCTTTGCGACGGTCTATGCATTCTCTGGAACGATCTACTCACAGGTCGGTCGTCCGCGGGAATGGGCGATCACGGTCAAGAAGCAGTTCTGACCGGGTTGCTCGCCTGAAAAACCAGGTGGGGAAAATCGGGAAAGGGGTGGCCAGCAATGGCTGCCCCTTTTTCTTTGCGCGGCGGCCTCCGCAGCTCTACAATCACTAACAAACGTTATAAAATAAACCGGGAGACCATCCGATGCTGCCCAACGGCGTAAAGATCGCCCATCCTGACAAGCTGTACATTGGCGGCCAGTGGGTGCCCGCGCATTCCGGGCGGATGCTGGCACTGGTGTCGCCCAATACGGAACAGATCGTTGCCACTTGCGCCGAAGCGGACCAGGCGGACATGGACGCCGCCGTTGCCGCCGCGCGCGCGGCGTTCGATTCCGGTCCATGGCCGACGACGCCTCCTGCCGAGCGCGTCGCGGTATTTCGTCGGATGGTGGCGCATCTGGAGGGCCGTGTACCCGAACTCGCCGCCGTGTGGACCGCGCAGATGGGCGGTCTGGCCAGCTTTGCCGGGCCGATGCACGGCGGATCGGTGATGGGGCTGGCCCAGATCGCGGACTTTGCGGAACAGTTCGAATTCGTCCAGCAGCGCGCCACCGTTGGCGCGGCGGCGGGGATCGTGGTGCATGAGCCGGTCGGCGTGGTCGCCGCCATCGCGCCGTGGAATGGGCCGTTCGGGATCATGGCCAACAAGGTCGCCTATGCGCTGCTGACTGGCTGCACCGTGGTGATGAAGCCCAGCCCGGAAACCCCGCTGGAAGCCTATATCATCGCCGAAGCGGCCGAGGCGGCGGGCATTCCGGCGGGTGTGGTCAACCTGGTGCCCGGTCATCGTGAGGCGGCGGACCATCTGGTGAACAATCACGGTGTGGACAAGGTCAGCTTCACCGGATCGACGCTGGCGGGGAAGCGCATCGCCCAGGTCTGCGGCGAGCGGATCGCGCGCTACACGTTGGAACTGGGCGGCAAGAGCGCGGCGATCATCCGCGACGATTTCCCGACCGAGGCAGCGGCCAAGCTGCTGACCGGCACGCTCAACATGATGAGCGGACAAGTCTGCGCGATGCTGACCCGCGCGATTGTCCCGCGCGCGCGGCACGATGAACTGGCAGCGGCCATCGCGGCGGAAATGAGCCAAGTCGTGATCGGCCATTCTGACGATCCCGCCACCCAGCTGGGACCGCTGGCGATGAAGCGCCAGCTGGAGCGGGTGGAGATGTACATTGAGGAGGGCAAGCGCACCGCCGACCTCGTTTGCGGCGGCGGGCGGCCCAAGCACCTCAACCAGGGCTATTTCATCGAGCCGACCCTGTTCGCCAACGTCGATAACCAGAGCCGCATCGCGCAGGAGGAAATCTTCGGCCCGGTGCTGAGCCTGATCCCGTGTGAGGATGAGGAGGACGCGATCCGCATCGCCAACGAGTCCAATTATGGCCTCAACGGTTCGGTCCTGACGCAGGATGCACAGGCGGCCTATGCCATCGGGCGGCGCATCCGCACCGGCGGGTTCGGGCAGAACGGGCTCAGGATGGATTTTGGCCTGCCGTTCGGCGGGTTCAAGCAATCCGGCATCGGGCGCGAAGGCGGGCCGGAAGGGCTGTGGGGCTATCTCGAAACCAAGACCATGCTGCTTGACGCGGTGCCTGCGCAGCTTTGATAAAGTCCCCAAAATCGGGAGAGAACAGCATGGCAGATCACGTGAACGGCAAATCCATCGTCATCACCGGCGCGGGCGGGGGTTTTGGCCGGCTCGTGGCGCAAAAAGCCGCCGCACGCGGCGCGAAGGTGACGCTGGGCGACATCAATTTGCCCGCTGCTGAAGAGGTCGCGGCTGAAATTCGCAGCCTTGGTGGTCAGGCACAGGCCGTGGCGGTCGATGTGACCCAGTTGGGGCAGGTCAAGGCACTGGTCGGGGCTGCGCTGGATGCGTTCGGTGCGGTTGATGTCATGCTCAACAACGCCGGAATCATGCCGCTGGCGTTCATCGCCGATCACGAAGCGGCTTATGCGGCGTGGGAACGCTGCATCGACATCAACATCAAGGGCGTGCTGAACGGCATGGTCGCCGCGCACGACCCGATGATCGCGCAGGGCAGCGGCCACGTGATCAACGTCTCGTCGATCTATGGCAATTTCCCGGTAACGGGCGCGGCGGTCTATGGCGCGTCGAAAGCGGCGGTGAACTTCCTGTCGGAAAGCTTTAGGGTCGAAGCGCGCGGGAAGGTCAAGGTCACCATCGTCAAGCCGACCGGGGTTCCCGCCACCGGCCTTGGCGGCACGGTGGTCAACCAGGCGGCCAGCGTCGGCATTCTGGGGCAGAATACCCCGGACTTTATGGCGATGGTCGCCGGGATGCAGGACGGGACGTTCCCGGCGGCGCGGCTCGATCCCGAAAACATCGACTATGCCAGCCTTGCGCCGGAACACATTGCCGACGCGATCATCCACGCGATTGACCAGCCGGCGGGCGTGTCCATCGGCGATATCACCGTGCGCGCGGCGGGCGATCACTTCATCCTGTAAGGGGCGAAAGGGCGGGTGGTGGAAACTTCCCGCCGCCGCTGTGCCGCGGCATCGCACTCTCCGCTTGTATTTATAACAATTGGTAAGATATGCCGGGTCCATGACAGGGCGTTAAGCCCGATTGGGAGAGCGTATGGACCGGGCTGAGCTTTACGCCGTCCTCGATGGTTATCTGGCCGCCTTGCAGGACCGCGCGCCGCAACGGTTGCACTGGGTGGAGGGCGTGAAAACGTCTGAAAACAACGTGATGCTGGAGGTCGGCGACGGGCTGTGGGGCACGATTGACCGGCTGGGCGACTATGACCTGCGCTTTGCCGATACGCGCACGGGGCAGGTCGGGTTCTTTGGGGTGACGCACGAACATGCTGAGGAATCGGGCTTTGCGCTGCGGCTGAAAGTGGCGGCGGACGGCGCGATCGAGGAAGCGGAAAGCATCGTGGTGCGCCAGTCGGATTCGGGGATCAAGTTCCTGAACCCCCGGTTCTGGGAGAAGCCGATCATGAATTCGCTGGCCGAAGTGCCGACCCCGCGCGCGGAAATGATCGCGCTGGCCGATGGCTACTTCTCCACGCTGCAGCAGAACGACGGGACGATCCGCACGAAGTTTCACCCCGAATGCGACCGGGTGGAAAACGGCGTGCAAACCACCCGCAACCCGGAATTCGCCTATGTCGTGCCGGTCGCCGCGCTGGGGTGTGAGGAGCAGTTCCGGATGGGCAACTATCGCTATGATGACCGGCTGCGCGGCCGGCGCTTCCCGCTGGTGGACGAGGAGCGCGGGATCGTGATGGCGTTCGGGTTCATCGACCACTGTGGGCGGATCAAGGAATACCAGCTGACCGACGGGCGCACCGTGCAATCGCCGATCCGCTATCCGCACAGCTTTTACCTCGCGGAACTGTTCCGCATCGATGCCGGGATGATCCGCCAGATCGAGGCGAATTTCATCACCGTGCCCTATCACATGAAAAGCCCGTGGGACGGCCAGTGAGGGGAGGGGCAGTGATGCGATACCTGGCGCTGATCCTTGCGGTTACCCTCGCCGCCTGTTCGGCCAGCGAAACCGCCCCGCCGCAACAGGCTGAGGCGGGCGAGAACTGGACCAATCCCGGCGGCGATGCGGGCAAGACCCGGCATTCGGTGCTGACCGACATCACCCCCGCCAATGTCGAGCGGCTGGGGCTGGCGTGGGAAGCGAACCTTGGCACCAACCGCGTGCTGGAAGCGACGCCGGTGGTGGTGGACGGCGTGATGTACACCAGTGGCGTCGCGGGCCGCGCCTATGCGTTCGATGCGGCGAGTGGCAAGGAGCTGTGGCGGTTCGAGCCGCCAGTCGACATGCAGGTCAACCGCACGGTCTGCTGCGACATGGCCAATCGCGGCATCGCGCTGGCTAATGGCAAGGTCTACGTCGCCAGCCTCGACGCGCAGCTTTACGCGCTGGACGCGAAGACCGGCCAAATTGTCTGGCAGGCCGATACCGTGGATGACAAGCAGCGCGGGATCAATTCCACCGGCGCGCCCGAAGTGGCGGGCGAGGTGGTGGTGATCGGCAATGGCGGCGCGGAATACGATGTGCGCGGCTATGTATCCGCCTATGACCTCGCCACGGGCAAGCTGAAGTGGCGGTTCCACACCGTCCCGCGCGATCCGGCGCTGGGGCCGCAGGACCACCCTGATCTGGAAGCTGCCGCGAAGACCTGGGACCCCAAGAGCCGCTGGGACATCGGCGGCGGCGGCACGCCGTGGGATGCGATCAATTATGACCCCGAAACCGGACTAGTCATCATCGGCACCGGCAACGGCGGGCCGTATGACCTGTCAAAGCGCTCACCCGCTGGCGGCACCAACCTCTACCTCTCATCGCTGGTCGCGCTGGATGTGAAAACCGGCCGGGTGAAATGGCATTATCAGGAAGTGCCGGGTGACAGCTGGGACTTCACCGCCACCCAGCCGATGATCCTGACCCGGCTGAACGTGGACGGCGAAGACCGCCCGGTGCTGCTCCACGCGCCCAAGAACGGCATCCTTTACGTGATCGACCGGCGCGACGGGAAACTGCTGCGCGCCAATCCGATTGTCCGGGTCAACTGGATGAAGGGGATCGACCCCAAGACCGGCGCGCCGATCATTGACCGCGACGCGGCGGATTATTCGAAAGCCGCCAAGATCGTGTTCCCCGGCACGCCGGGCGCGCGCAACTGGTTCCCGGCGGCCTATGATCCGGTGAGCGGGCTGTTCTTTGGCTCAGTGCTGGATATGGGCAACCTGATGTTCCAGACGCCGGGGCAAAAGCCGTTCAAGGCCAAGGGGCTGAACAACGACGCGGCGCTGATCTTTACCCCCGATCTGGTCGCCGCGCTGCCCACACTGCCGCCGCCGGTCGCGGCGGGGGTGAAGGCGCTCCCGGCGTATCAGGACGTGCTGAAGGATCCGGGCCGCGCCGAAATGCGCGCGATTGATCCGCTGACCGGCAAGACCGTCTGGGCGCAGCCGATGGAAGGGTGGCAGGACCGGGGCGGGGTGCTCTCCACCGCGTCCGGCCTGCTGGTCCACGGCACGGTCGGCGGGCAACTGGTGGTGCGCGCGGCGAAGACCGGCAAAGTGCTGAAAACAATCGACACCGGCACCACGATCCTCGCCGCGCCGATGACCTACAAGGTCAAGGGCGTGCAATATATCGCGGTGATGGCCGCGTGGGGCGGGGGCGGCTATCCCTATGTCCCACGCTATGCGGCTGCCTATAAGCGCGGCAATACGGGCCGGTTGCTGGTGTTCAAGCTGGATGGCGGCGCGGTGCCGATCCCGCCCGAACTGCCGCCGCTGGAAGTCGCGCCGGAGCCGCCGAAGCAGGCTGCTGGCGTCACGCCGGAAACCATCGCGCAGGGGCGCGGGCTGTTCTTCGCCAATTGCGCGATCTGCCACGCGAACCAGCACCGCTCGATCACGCCGGACCTGCGCCGAATGCAGCCCGGTACGCACCACGCGTTCAAGGCGATCGTGCTGGATGGCGCGCTGGTGGCGAACGGAATGCCGCGCTGGAACGATGTGCTGACCCCGGCCGAGGTGGCGGCGGTCCATGCCTATCTGATCGAATTGCAGGTGACGACCCGGCGGGATGAACTGGCCAAGGTGAAAGCCGGGTTGCCGCTGGATGCGCCCAGTCTGGCGATCCTGTCGAACTATTAGTGGGAGGAGGGACTGCGATGATCTCGACCATGGACAACCCGCAGCTGGAATTCGCCTTCGCGATCCGGCTGCAATTCACCCGCACCAGCATGGTGCCGGATATCCCGACCGGCGGCTGGCGCAGCGCGGTCTATGTCGACAGCGGGGAAATCGACGGCCCGCGCATGAAAGGCCGCGCGGTGCCCAATTCGGGCGGGGATTATGCCCACTTCCGCCCCGACGACACCGCCGTGTTCGATGCGCGCTACATGCTCGAAACCGATGATGGCGTGACGATTTATATGCAGAACAAGGGCTATCTGTGGGGGCGTGAGCCGGACACGATGGCGAAGCTGCGCAAGTGGGCGTTCGAGGGCGGTGAACCGGTCCCCCACGCCGAATACTACTTGCGCGCGCAACCGACGTTTGAGGCGCCCCGCGGCAAGTACGAATGGCTGACGCGCCACGTCTGGATCGGGGTCGGTGAGCGCAAGCCTGATGGGAACTATGTTCGCTACTACGCGCTGACCTGAACCTGAAGCCCCCTCCTCTGAAGAGGAGGGGGAGATTGGCTTGCTTCAACCTGCAAACTGTGCTTTCAATCATAACAATTGTTAGAAAATGAGAGGGGAGAGCGCGTGAAGCTCGTCACACCGCCGCGGGTCAGTCCGCAAGCGTTCGATACCGCGATGCAGGCCTTTGCCGGGGTGGTCGGCAAGGACTGGGTCATGGCCAGCGATGCCGACCGCTCTGCCTATGCCGATACTTACGCGCCGGGGCCGCAGGAGCAGTGGCCCGCCAGCGCGGCGGTCGCGCCCGCCTCGGTCGAGGAAGTGCAGGCGATCGTCCGGCTGGCGAACGAGCACAAGACCCCGCTGTGGCCGGTCGCGCGCGGCAAGAACCTGGGTTACGGCACGGCCGCCCCGCGCATGGCGGGCAGCGTGGTGCTGGATCTGGGGCGGATGAACAAGATCCTCGAACTCGATCCCACGCTGGCCTATTGCGTGGTCGAGCCGGGCGTCGGGTTCTTTGACCTCTACGAGGCGATCCAGCGCGACAAGCTGCCGCTGTGGCTCTCGGTTCCGGGCAATGCCTGGGGCTCGGTCATGGGCAATACACTGGAACACGGGATCGGCTATACTTCGTACGGCCTGCACGCCCGCAACGTCTGCGGGGTGGAAGCGGTGCTGCCCGATGGCGATGTGGTGCGCACCGGCATGGGCGCGATGAAGGACAACCCGGCCTGGCACTTGTTCCCGATGGGCTATGGCCCGACCTGGGACCTGGCGTTTACGCAGTCCAATTTCGGCGTGGTGACCAAAATGGGCTTGTGGCTGCAACCCGCGCCGGAAAGCTCGCTGGAACTGGTGTTCGACATTCCCGAAGCGGACGATATCGGCTGGGTGATCGACACGATTGCGCCGCTCAAGATTTCCGGCCTGATCGACCAGAACGTCTTCATCCCCAGCTGGCTGGGCAAGATGGTGCTGAAGGGCCAGCGCAAGGATTTCTGGGACAAGCCCTCTGCCATCCCCGAATGGCGCGTGGCGGAACTGCTGAAAGAGCACAAGCTGGGTTACTGGCAGGTGGCGCTGCGGCTTTACGGTGAAGAACCGGTGGTCAAGGCCAAGGCCGAAGTCGTGAAGGCTGCGATGGCCCGCAACCTGAAGGCCGCGCCAGCGGAGAACTGGTGGCGCACGGGCGATCCGATCAACGCCTATGAAACCACGATGGGCGTGCCGTCTGCCGTGCCATTGCAGATGAGCGACTGGATCGGCGGGCGCGGTGCGCACATGGGCTTTTCGCCCGTCGTTCCGGCCACGGGCAAGGCGGTGCTGGATCAGATGAAGCTGTCCCGCAAGATCATCGACAGCTTCGATGTCGATTTCTACGCCAGCTTCACCATCGGCGGGCGGTTTGCCAACAACGTCAACATGCTGATGTTCGACCGCGACCAGCCGCAGCAGATCGACACGATGAAAAAGCTGTTCAATGCGCTGATCGATGAAACGGCCAAGGCCGGGTACGGCGAATACCGCACGCATCTGGGCTGGATGGACCGGGTGATGGACACGTTCGATTTCAACGACCACGCGTTCCGCCGGTTCAACGAAAAGGTGAAGGACGCGATCGACCCCAACGGGATCATCGCGCCGGGCAAGCAGGGCGTATGGCCATCGGCCTATCGTGATCAGGCGAAGGAGGGCCGGGCATGATGCGCGTGCTGACTATCGCCGCCGTGGCTCTGCTCGCTGCTTGCAACCAGCAGGAAGCCGCTCCGCCGCCGCACGCTGCAAAGGGCGGACCGCCCCCGCCGCCGCCCTACCAGATGCGGCCCGAAGCCGCGTCGGGCAATCGCCTCGCCGCCAGCGATGGGCAGCGCGCTTATGAGGTCCATTGCGGTTACTGCCACCTGACCGGCGGCATGGGCACCAACCTGCTCACCAAGCAGCGGATGATGGCGGGCGAACCGCCCGAAAACGGCCTGCTGACCAACCGCACGGACCTGACGGCGGATTACGTCAGGCAGGTCGTCCGGATGGGCAAGAACGCGATGCCGCAACAGACCAAGGTCGACATCACTGATGCCGAGCTGGACGCGGTCGCGCTCTACCTGGGGAAGGCGAAGTGACTGCGCTCACCCGTCGCAACCTGCTGAAAGGCAGCGCTATCGCCGGGGCCGCGGTGGCAGTCCCGGCGGGCGCTGCCGCGCTGCGGCAGGCCGGGCTGGTGGTGTTCGACAGCCGCTTGCCCGAATCGCTGGCCTTTGCCCGCACGGCGGGCGCGGTGCGCACGCTGGACCTTGCCGCCGAGCACGACGCGCATTTCGCCACGATCCGCAGTGGGGTGCCGCAGGGCAAATCGCTGGAAGGGCTGACCCGCTGGAGCGACTGGGTTGCGCTGCGCAGCGAACTGGAAAGCCACGGCTGGCGGGTCACCTCCGAACAGATCGCCAGCCCACGCCAACGTCTGCTGCGCTGGAGCATGGCGCGGCGCTGACGGACGCCGGTCAGCCCGGATTGCGCGCGCGGACGAACCAGCTGGCCCCCGGCATCATCACCGACCCATCGCGGACGTAACCGCCCAGCGCCTCGATCAGTGCGGCTTCGGCTTCGGCCAGCTTGCCGGGACCGGCAGCGCTGAGCACCTCGCGCATCGCCATCGCGTCCAGCACGAACGATACCGCATCGGCCACGCTGGCGCCGCTGCCGCCCAACGGCTGGTCGGCCTGATGCAGGGTCATGGCGACGTCCGTGAACCCGGCGGCTTGCAGCATGGCGGTGGTCTGGTCCGGATCGCCGAAGCGGAACGGGCCGGGGCCGTCGGGATCACGCGTTGGCACGTCGGCGAAGCGGTTGATGATCGCGCCGACGATCCCGATCCACGGGTTCAGCATGGGCGAGGCCCAGCACGCGAACACGGCTTCGCCGCCCGGCTTCAGCCAGCCGCGCATGTTGCGGAACGCGGCGGTGCTGTCGGCAAAGAACATCACGCCGAAGCGCGAGGTCAGCCGGTCAAACGGCGCGCCATCCGCCTGTGCGACCTGCCCGTCGGCGCACTGGAACGTGCAGTTGGTCAGCCCCGCCGCATCACGCCGCTGACTGGCCAGCGCGATCAGTTGCGGGGCGATGTCGAGGCCCGTTACACGGCCTTGCGGCCCCACTGCGCGGGCGATCCGCAGTGTGGTCAGCCCGCCGCCGCAGCCGACATCGACCACCTGCTCGCCCGGCTGAAACTGCGCTTCCGCCAGCAAGGCATCACCGATGGCGCCGATCATCGATTCGAACTGGTCGATATGGGCCAGCCAGCGGTCACCCACTTCGCCGGTCCAGTCCTCGGTAACGACATCGCTCATGTCCGGTTCCTCTCGCCTGTTGCATTTGTCAGGAAGGCTAACATCGCGCTTGACCAACCCTCAAGCTGTTTTAGTATGCCTTACATACAAAAACAGGAGAGAGCCGGGATGGCCCAAGTCACCCTCTACCACTGGGAGCCGAATGCCAATTCCGGCAAGCCGATGCTGGCGTTGATGGAAAAGGGCGTCCAGTTCGACAGCCATTACATCGATATGCTGAACTT
>ERZ1645187.2265-NODE-2265-length-17138-cov-8.443892_pt1 | contig 17138 bp, 19 predicted proteins | sample MGYA00575352_ERZ1645187 | MGnify/ENA primary metagenome ERZ1645187 (study PRJEB40837, sample SAMN11349314) | freshwater sediment metagenome | isolation source: river sediment | host: Sediment | place: India: Wazaribad , New Delhi | collected 2017-02-21 ... | reverse complement strand
AAATCGACGGTCATCGCGATGACGGTCAAGGAATCGGTCAACCGGGCGCTGGAAACCACGCTGCGCGAGGGGCTTTTGTTCGAACGCCGTGCATTCCACGCCGCCTTTGCCACCGAGGACCAGAAAGAAGGCATGGCCGCCTTCCTTGAAAAGCGCCAGCCACAGTTCCGCGATCGCTGATTCCGGTTGCATAATCCGGCGGCGCGGGCTATGCGCCGCCCCACATGCGCGTGGGCCCGCTTAAGGCGTGAACGATTCTCCTTCGTACGAAGGGGGCTTCGGGCTTTCGTGCGATCAGATAGACACAAGACCGAAGAGAGTTCAGCCCATGGCAAATACCGCCCAGTCCAAGAAACGCGCCCGTCAGGCCGAGGCCCGTCAGGACGTCAACAAAGCCCGCCGTTCGCGCATCCGCACCTTCCTGCGCAAGGTCGAAGAGGCTCTGTCCTCGGGCAATGCAGATGCTGCTGCGGCGGCCCTGAACGCCGCCCAGCCCGAGCTGATGCGCGGTGTGACCAAGGGTGTGCTGCACAAGAACACCGCGTCGCGCAAGATGTCGCGCCTGACCTCGCGCGTCAAAGCGCTGGCTGCGCCCAAGGCCTGAGACCGGCCTGACCGATTCTTCGCAAGGGCGTCCCGCAAGGGGCGCCCTTCGTCATTTTCCCGCCACCTTTTCCCACCCTGACGCCGGCTTTCCGGGCCTTTTCCAGACCGGCGTTGCCATTTTGCACAGGCCTTCCGATTCCCGGCGGCCGTTTTTCTGTCAAGCGCATAGTTCGGTTGCACCCGGTCGTGACGACTTGCTAGCTTGCCCATGCGATTCACTTCGACCTGGGGGACAAAACGCGACCCTGAACGAAAACCCGGCCGGTTGCTGCCAAGTATGACCGGAAAAACAAAGGGAAAATCGTTCAAGATCATCGCGTTGGACAGTCTGCTGCGTTCGCGGTCTGACAAATGCAAGTCACGGGCATCAGAGAGCTTCTCTGGTGGCTTGTTCTTGCGTCCTGTGTTCCAGGGCCGGCGTTTGCCGGTCTGATGTGGCTCGCTTGGAAGATGAAACAACAAGATCAAGGCGCGGCCCGGCTGTTGGGGTCAGCGCCAGAGGCGGAAGAACGAATGACGAATGAGGCCTGGGGCAAGCTGCGCGAAGACCTGATCAAGCGCGTCGGCCGTAACAACTACACGACCTGGATCGAACCCATTCGTCTGGCAGAGCTGCAAGGCTCGGTCGCGCGTTTTGAAGTGCCGACCTCGTTCTTCGGGGATTGGGTGTCGCGCAATTTCTCCGACCACATCCTGCATCAGCTGAATGCCTCTGGGCAGGACGTCTCGCGCGTGGAATTCTTCGTGCCGCAGGTCAGCCAGCCGCGCGCCGTGCGGGCGGCGGCTTCGGCGCCGGCCAAACCGGCACCGCGCCTGTCCCGCCGCGCCGCCAATGACGAGGAACTGCCCGGCGCCACGCTGGACGCCCGCTTTACCTTTGACAGTTTCGTCGTGGGCAAGCCGAATGAACTGGCCCATGCCGCCGCCCGCCGGGTGGCCGAGGGCGGGCCCGTCACCTTCAACCCGCTGTTCCTGTATGGTGGGGTTGGCCTTGGCAAGACCCACCTCATGCATGCCATTGCCCATGAATTGCAGGTCCGTCAGCCTGATCTGCGGGTGCTGTATCTGTCGGCAGAACAATTCATGTATCGCTTCGTGCAAGCCCTGCGTGACAAGCAGATCATGGACTTCAAGGAAATCTTCCGCTCGGTCGATGTGCTGATGGTGGATGACGTGCAGTTCATCGCCGGCAAGGACAGCACGCAAGAGGAATTCTTTCACACCTTCAATGCCCTGGTTGACCAGAACAAGCAGATCATCATCTCGGCCGACCGCGCGCCGGGCGAGATCAAGGATCTGGAGGACCGTATCAAGAGCCGCCTGCAATGCGGGCTGGTCGTGGACCTGCATCCCACCGATTACGAACTGCGTCTTGGCATCCTGCAGCAAAAGGCCGAGACCTACCGCCAGCAATACCCCGGCTTGCAGATTGCCCCCGGTGTGCTGGATTTCCTGGCCCATCGCATCACCACAAACGTTCGCGTTCTGGAAGGGGCATTGACCCGCCTTTTCGCCTTTGCCTCGCTTGTGGGCCGCGAAATCACGCTGGAACTGGCGCAGGATTGCCTTGCTGACATTCTGCGCGCCTCGGATCGCAAGCTGACGATCGAGGAAATCCAGCGCAAGGTGGCCGAGCATTACAACATCCGCCTGTCTGACATGATCGGGCCCAAGCGGCTGCGCAACATCGCCCGGCCCCGGCAGGTGGCAATGTACCTGGCCAAGCAGCTGACCCCGCGCAGCCTGCCGGAAATCGGCCGCCGTTTCGGTGGGCGGGATCACACGACCATCATGCATGGGGTCAAGAAGATTGAAGAGCTGATGGCCACCGACAGCCAGTTGAATGACGATCTGAACCTGCTGAAGCGCCTGCTTCAGGGCTGATCCCCCAAGCCAGAACGCAATTGCCAGAATCGTAAGGGCCTGCCCCATCGGGGCCGGCCCTTTTCATATTCTGGCCGCCGCCCGGCCAGCCCAACGGCCCGTGGCCCATGAGGCCGTCAGCAGATAGCCACCAGTCGGGGCCTCCCAATCCAGCATCTCGCCCGCGACGAAAATTCCGGGCAGGGACTTGAGCTCCAGATCCCCGGTCACGGCGGACCATGCGACCCCCCCGGCGACAGAAATCGCCTCGTCCAGCGGGCGGGGGCCTTGCAGCCGGGCGGGCAATGCCTTGACCGCCTGCGCAACGTCCATGCCACGCCCCCATTCCATCACCAGCGCAACGGTGGCCGGGGGCAGGCCCAGTTTCCGCAGCCGGTTCGCAGTGCTTTCGCCCGGTTTCATCCGGGATAGACGCGCAGCGATCTCGGCCTGCGGCAGGTCTGGAATGAGGTCGATCGTCAATGCCCCCCCCTGCCGCAAGACGCGGCTCAGGGCATAGATCCCGCCGCCTTCCACCCCCTTGGCCGAAAGGACAAACTCGCCGCGCTCTCGCAGACCCCCGGCCATCAGCGCCGCGCCCTTGATCGCTTGCCCGAAATGGCGGGCCATATGGGGCGACCAGTCCACGACAAAGCCCATGTTGGCGGGCTGCCAGGGCGTCACGTCGACCGCCCGTTCGGCCAGCCACGGCACCCAAGCCCCATCCGCCCCCAGACGCGCCCAACTCGCCCCGCCAAGTGCCAGAACGGTAACACGCGGGCGCAGGGTTTCAGGCCCCTCGGCGGTGTCAAAGGTTAGGGCCTTGCCCTGAAACCCCGTCCAGCGCCAGCGGCTGCGCAACTCCACCCCAAGCCCGGCCAGCCGTGCAAGCCACGCCCGCAGCAGGGGCGAGCCCTTCATCACCACCGGGAATACCCGCCCGGAAGAGCCGGTGAACACCTCTTGCCCAAGGCCCCGGCAAAAGGCCTTTACCGCGTCGGGGCCGAACTCGGCCAGAATCGGGCGCAGTTTTTCAGGGCAGTCATAAGCGGCAAGAAAGGCCTCGGGCGGCTGATCCTTGGTCACGTTCAGCCCCGATTTTCCCGCCATCAGGAATTTCCGCGCCGGTGAAGGCTTGGCCTCGACGACCAGCACGCGGCGCCCGGCGCGGGCCAGTTCTTCGGCCGCCATCAACCCGGCGGGGCCTGCCCCGATGACCAGCGCCTCAACCAAGTCTTGCACCCTTCACTTCGACAACCCGATGCGGATAGGGCATCTCGATGCCTTCAGCCTTCAGCGCGTTCCAGATCGCGAACAGCACCTGCGAGCCGTATTTGTTCTTGCCGTCGTCGATGCCGGAAACCCAGTATTCCACTGCGAAATCGACGCTGCTTTCGCCAAACCCCCGCAATTCGCAATCCGGCCCGTCAGGAGCCTGCAAGACAAAAGGCAAGGCGCCGACGGCCTGTTCGATGATCCCGGGCACGCGGTTGATGTCGGTGTCATAGCTGACCGAAAACGGCGCCTCATAGCGGTTGGCGCTGCCCTGATCGGAATAGTTCACCACCCGCGTTGTGATGAAATGGTCGTTCGGAACGACAATCCACTTGCCGTCAAAGGTTTCCAGCACACAGGCGCGGGCGGTCATCTTGACGATGGTGCCTTTCTCGCCGCCATCCAGCTCGACGTAATCGCCGACGGTGGTCTGGCCTTCGACAAGCAGGATGATGCCCGACACAAAGTTCGCGGCAATCTGTTGCAGGCCAAGGCCGATGCCGACGCCCAAGGCCCCGCCCAGAACGGCGACGGCGGTCAGATCGATGCCCATGATCGACAAGAGCAGCAGAAAGGCCGCGCCAAAGATCATCACCTCTACCGCCTTGACGGCCAGCTCGCGGGTGGCGGGGCGCAGCTCTTCCTGTGCCTTGATATAGCTGGCGCTTTGCCGGTTCGACCAGCTTCCCAGCCAGAACAGCACCGACCCGGCGATCACCCCGCGGATCAGCGCCATGACCGAAAAGCGGATGTTGCCCAGGGTGATGATGGTCTCTTCCAGCCGGGTGGTGATGTCGTCCAGCAAACCCAGCGCATAAAGGGCGGCCACCGGGATCAGCACATACTTGCCCAAGAGGCGCAGGAAACTGTCGGTCAGAACCTCGCGCACGAAGATCCGGGCGGCAAGGAAGATGAACAGGCGTTTGCCAAAGGCGATCACTTCGCCCGAGCCAAAGGTGGCCCGGGTGATCTCTTCGCCCAGCGCGGTCAGGCCATAGGCGACAAGCGGCAGGATCAGCGGCAAGAAGCGCAGGGCAAAGCGGCGGGCATTGGCGATATGGCCGGTTTTCTCTCCGGGGTCGACAAAGCGGGTAACGATGGGGCTGGCACGGCGCGTCGCCAGACGCGCGGCAACCAGCGCTACGGCCAGAAGGGCGAATTGCGACCAAGCGGCCGGAGACAAGAGCCAGCCCAGAGTGATGTCGCCCGCCTGTTGCAGCCAGCCGGTCAGTTTTGCGGCAAGATCGCCCTGTCCTTCCATCTTTTTCACCCCTTACGCGCCGGCCCTTGTCTTGGTCCAAAGCCGCGCCATCCTGTGACACCAGATCAGGTTGGAAACAAGATGACAGACCCGCTTTGCCCGCTGTGCCTGCGCCCCATTCCACCGGATGTGCCGCAAAGCCTGCATCATCTGGTGCCGCGGCTGAAGGGCGGCAAAGGGGGCGAAGTGGTACTGTTGCACCACATCTGCCACAAGGAGGTGCACGCACGCTTTACCGAAGCGGAACTGGCGCGCAGCTTTCCCACGGTCGAGGCCCTGCGCGGGTCTGACCGGTTGCGGCCGTTTCTGGACTGGGTGGCCAAACGCCCACCGGGTTTTCTCAGCCGGGTTCCGGGCGGCCATCGGCGAAAGCCGTGACCACGCGGCAGGCCCCCCTTTTCGCGCTGCGCGTTCCACGCGGCCTTGCTCGGTTCAGAGCGCAGAGCCGGTCGAAGATGTGCCAAAAGCCGGCAGTCATAGCCGCCGGCCAAACGGCTACTGGCCCAGAACGGCGGCAAGCCGACGAAAGCTGCCCGGAACGCCGTCGGCCGGCGCATCCTCGGCCAGGAAGGCATCCAGAGCCGGCCAGATCCTGATCGCGGCGTCGATGGCCGGATCGCTGCCCTTGGCGTAAAGCCCGGCCTGAATCATCATCTCGGCGCGATCCCAGGCCCCCAGCAGCCGGCGTGCCTCGGCGATCAGCCGGTTTTCCTCGTCGTTGGCTGCAGCTGGCAGGCTGCGCGAGACCGAGCGCAGCAGATCAATCGCCGGAAAGCGACCGCGTTCGGCAATCTTGCGGTCCATCACCACATGGCCATCCAGAACGCCGCGCAGAATATCGGCCACCGGCTCCTCCATGTCGGACCCGGCAACCAGCACGGAAAAGACCGCCGTGATATCGCCCGCGCCCTCCGGTCCCGGCCCCGCGCGTTCGGCCAGCCCCATGATCGCCTGATTGAGCGAGGGCGGAAACCCACGCAGGGCGGGCACTTCGCCTGCGGCAAGGGCAACTTCGCGATGGGCCTCGGCAAAGCGGGTGATCGAATCCGCCAGAAACAACACATGCAGCCCCTGATCACGGAAGTGTTCGGCCACCGCCATGGCGGTCAAGGCGCAACGGCGGCGCGCCAGAGGCGACTGGTCCGAGGTTGCCGCCACCACGACCGACCGTGCCATTCCGGTTGGTCCGAGAACCCTTTCCGTGAATTCCCGCAGTTCGCGCCCACGTTCGCCGACAAGCGCGATCACCACCAGATCGGCCGCCACGCCACGGGCAAATTTGGCCAGAAGCGAGGATTTCCCCACACCTGACCCGGCAAAAAGGCCGATCCGCTGTCCCCGCACCAGAGGCAGCAGCGTGTCGAACACCGCGACTCCGGTTGAAAGGCGTTCCCCCAGCGCCCGGCGCGACGCGGCGGGCGGGGGCGCGGCTTGCAAGGCCCGTGCATTTGGGCCGCGAAACAGCGGCCTTCCGTCCAAGGGGCGCCCATACGGATCAACGATGCGGCCGATCCAGCCCTCATCAGGCGCAATCTCGGCCGGGCCGACCAATTCGACCGGCGCCCCGATCGGCAGGCCATCCGTCACCCCGTCAGCGAGCGCAATCGCACCTTGCGGCGAGAGGCGGATGATCTCTCCGCCCATGGCGCCGATGCGCAACCTGTCTCCCAGTCGCGCCCGCTGCTCGAGCCCGCGAACCTCGACTGTCCCGCGGGACAGCCCGGCAATCCGCCCCACCGGCACGGCAACCTGAACCTCCGCAATCTGTGCCCGCAGCGCGGAAAAGACGTCAGCCATGAGATTCTCCCTTTGTTCCTTACCTTTTCTAAAGGAATCACCCTTAAGCCTTGATGAAAGAGGCAAGGGGAGAAGCCCCAATGTTTGAAAAACTGCAACTTACTGCAATGGCACAGGCGATGGCCTCGCATGCCGGGGCACGCATGGGCTTGATCGCCCAGAACATCGCCCATGCCGATACGCCCGGGTTCAAGGCGATGGATCTGCCCTCCTTTGCCGAGGCCTATCGCGCAACCAGCCCAGGTGAATTGCGGCAGACGCGCGCCGGCCATCTTGGCGGCCTTCCCGCCGAAGCGTTGATGTCCCCGCGCAAAAGTCCGGGGATGGAGGCGCCGAACGGCAATTCAGTTTCTCTGGAACAGGAAATGGTCAAGGCCGCAAGTGCGCGGCAAGACCATGAAATGGCACTGGCCATCTATCGCAACACCTCGGACATCGTCCGCGCCAGCCTTGGCCGCAAGTAAGGGGGCATGGATGAGCGATCTGTTGAAATCCCTCTCCTACGCGGCCTCGGGCATGGAGGCCCAGGCCATGCGCCTGCGGCATGTGTCCGAGAACATCGCCAATGCAGATACCCCCGGCTACCACCGGAAAATCGTGTCTTTTCAAGAAGAAATGCAAACCGGGCAGGTAAAGGCCGGCCCGGTGAAGCTGGACCGCGGCGAATTGCTGCGGGTCTACGACCCCGGCCACCCGCTGGCAGATGAAACCGGTCACTATGATGGATCGAACGTCGATCTGGTGATCGAAATCGCTGACGCGCGCGAAGCGCAGCGCAGCTATGAGGCGAATCTCAAGATGTTCGATCAGGCGCGGCAAATGACGCAAAGCCTGTTCGATCTTCTGCGTCGATAAGAGGGCTTTGGAATGGACGTCAGAACCTCACTTGCAACGCAAAGCTATGCGCAGGCCCGCAATGCCGCCGCGCCAAACGCTGGCGCGGCGGAAGCCGGATTTGCACGCTTTGCGAGCAACTTTGCCGAAACCCTGGTGCAGGGCGAACAGACCGCCCGCGCCGCAATGGCCGGAGGGGCGGACCCCCATGCGTTGGTGCAGGCCCTCGCCTCCAGCCAACTGGCCGTCGAAACGGTGGTCACCGTGCGCGACAAGGTGGTGGAGGCCTATCAGGAGATCCTGAGGATGCCGATATGACGCAGGAAATCCTGTTTGATGTGCTGCGGCAGGGCCTTTGGGCCTCTGTGCTGATTTCGACGCCTTTGTTGGGCGTGGCGCTGGTGGCTGGGGTTGTCGTGGGCCTGTTTCAGGCGCTGACCTCGGTGCAGGAGGCCACGCTGACCTTTGTGCCGAAGGCCGGGCTGATGATCGCGGTGTTCTGGGCCTCGATGAGTTTCATGTCGGCGACCCTGGTCTCATTCTTTACCGACAGGGTTGTGCCCCTGATCGCGGGGAGTTGACCATGGATGCCGCCGGTTACACCGCCCTGACCCGCCAATCCGGCCTGATGCGTGAAATGCAGGTCGTGGCCAACAACATCGCAAACCTGTCGACAACCGGCTTTCGCCGCGAAGGGGTGATCTTTGCCGAACATGTTGCCCGCATGGACCATGGGCCGTCCTTGTCGATGGCCAGCGGATCGGCCCGGCTGGTTGACCTGTCTCAGGCAGGGCTCAGCCGCACCGGCGGCACTTTCGATCTGGCCATCCAGGGAGAGGGCTTCTTCCTGATTGAAACGCCAACCGGGCAGGCCCTGACCCGGGCAGGCAGCTTCACCCCTTCGGCAGAAGGTGAGCTGGTGACCCCCGATGGCCACCGCCTGCTGGATCAAGGTGGCGCGCCGGTGTTCATTCCACCTGATGCCTCGGCAGTCTCGGTGGCGCTGGACGGAACGATCTCGACCAATGGCCAACCCGTTGCGCGGCTGGGCCTTTGGGCGCCGGTCGATCCGACCGCGCTGCGCCATCAGACCGGGACCACATTTACAGCGGACGAGGTTCAACCGCTGGATGGGGCCAGCATTCATCAGGGCTTTCTTGAGGACAGCAATGTCGAACCCGTATCGGAAATTGCCCGGATGATCGAAGTGCAGCGCGCCTATGAAATGGGCCAACGATTCATGGATGCCGAAGATGAACGGATGCGTGGCGTCATACAGACCCTGGGGAGGTAAACCGTGAAAGCCCTGCAAATCGCCGCCACCGGCATGAGTGCCCAGCAAATGCGGGTTGATGTTGTGTCAAACAACCTCGCGAACATGTCGACCACGGGCTACAATGCCAGAAGGGCGGATTTCGCCGATCTGCATTATCAGCAACTTGCCCGCCCGGGCACGATTTCCGCACAGGACGGAACCATGCTGCCCACCGGGGTACAGCTGGGCCTTGGCGTGCGGCCTGCGGCTGTGTCGGTCGTTCTGGCGCAAGGCACATTGTCGGCAACCGGGGGCGATCTGGATGTCGCGATCGAGGGAAAAGGCTATCTTGAGGTCACGCTGCCCTCTGGCGCCGCGGCCTATACCCGCGATGGCGCCCTGAAACGCACCGGCGATGGGCTGATCGTCACCTCCGATGGCCATGCCGTGGCCCCGGGCATCACCTTGCCGGCGGATGCCCGGTCGGTCTCGATCAACGGCACGGGCGAGGTTTACGCCTATTTCGAAGGCCAGGTCGAACCGCAACTTCTGGGGCAACTGACCCTTGTCGGCTTCACCAACGAAAAGGGGCTTGAGGCGATGGGGTCAAACCTCTTTGTCGAAAGCCCCGCCTCAGGCCCACCGATGGCCGGGGTTGCAGGGCAGGAAGGTTTGGGGATGCTGCGTCAGGGCTATCTTGAGGAAAGCTCGGTCGATGCAGTGCGCGAGGTGACCGAACTCATCAAGGCCCAACGCGGCTATGAGCTGAACGCAAAGGTCATCACCGCCGCCGACCAGATGCTGTCGGCCACCACGCAGGTGCGGTGATGTGGCGGGTTCTGCTCTTGTGCCTGCCCACCGCCACGATGGCCGAAAGCGTCGTGGCCGCGAGGACGATCAGGGCGGGCGAGGCGCTTGTGGCCGAGGACATGATGCTGGTCGAAGCCGACATTCCCGGCGCCCTGACAACCCCCGAGGAGGCTCTGGGCCAAGAGGCGCGCGTGGCCATCTATGCGGGCCGGCCCATCTTGCGCCAGACCCTCGGACCTCAGACCACCGTCGAGCGCAATCAGATCGTCACGCTGAACTATCGCGCCGGCGGTCTGAGCATCCGAACCGAAGGTCGGGCTTTGGCCCGTGGAGGCAGTGGCGACGTCGTCGAGGCAATGAACCTGATGTCGAAAACCCGTGTCTCGGGCCGGATCGAGGCGGATGGAACGCTGACCGTTGGCCCTTCAACCCTGCCGTAAGGAAGACCGCATGCGCAGATTGATTATCGTTTTCCTGGCCTTGTCCGCCTGTGGGCGACTGGAGCAAGTGGGCCGTGCGCCCGAGTTCAGCCCGCTGGAGGGCAGCTATCAACACCACGCGATGTATTCGACGCCCCTGGCCGAGGATCTCGCCCCGGAAACACCGACCGATGCCTCCTCGCTCTGGACGGCGGGACGAAGCTCTCTCTTCGGTGATCGTCGGGCCGCCCAGCGCGGTGACATTCTGACGGTCGTCATCGAAATCGACGACAAGGCCGAGATCTCCAATTCTTCCGGTCGAAACAGATCGGGGGCCGAATCCATGGGAATGCCCGGACTGTTCGGCATTCCGCAGCGGCTGGATGAATCGATGCCCGAAGGCGCCAGCATGGCCGAGGCTGTCAGCACCAATGGCACCTCAAGCTACAAGGGCAGCGGGAATGTGTCGCGCAACGAAAAACTCACGCTGCGGGTTGCGGCGACTGTCGTCGAAGAACTGGCGAACGGCGTCTTGCGGATCGAAGGGCAGCAGGAGGTGCGCGTCAACTTCGAACTGCGCGAACTCATCATCTCGGGCTATGTTCGCCCGGCCGACATCAGCCGCCAGAACGAAATCACCTATGACAAGATCGCGGGCGCACGGATTTCTTACGGAGGCCGCGGGCAGATTACCGACGTCCAGCAACCCCGCTATGGTCAGCAGGTTGCCGACATCCTTCTTCCCTTCTGAGGCACCATGTTGGGCAAGCTCATTCCCGTCTTTCTGGCCCTTGTCGGCCTTGGAATTGGCATCGGTGGCGGGCTGTTCCTGCGGCCGCCCCCCGAGCAGACCGCGCCCGAAGAGGGCAACGACGCGCCCGATCTGGCCGAGGATGCCGAACCCGAGGTTCCGCCCGAATATGTCAAGCTGAACAACCAGTTCGTCGTTCCGGTGATGGACAAAGGCAGGGTCATCTCGCTGGTGATCCTGTCGCTGAGCCTGGAGATCTCACCCGGTCTCAGTCAGGATGTCTACGCCCGCGAACCGAAACTGCGGGATGCCTTTCTGCAGGTCCTGTTCGATCACGCGAATGCCGGGGGATTTCAGGGATCATTCACGGATGGCTCGAATCTGATCTTCCTCCGCAAGGCCCTTCTTGAAACGGCCCAGAAGGTTCTTGGCGAAACGGTGCGCGATGTTCTCATCAGTGACATTGCCCGGCAGGACAGTTGAACGCGCCCCGGGGACGCCCGTCCAGCTTCACTCTGGTCGGCGTCCCCGCACTGCGCGCGAGGCAAGGCCGCGCAAGGCCTCATTTCTGCCAAATGCGATTTCGGCCTCTGATCGGGCTTGCGCCACCTCATGCGTCTGCCGTGCAAGGCACAGGTTGATCTCGGCGCGACGCAGATCGGCCCAGCGCTGATAGGCCATGGCGGCAAGATCGGATGCGGCTCCAACCAGCCCCGGCTCGGGATTGATCGGGTGGGAAAGCGCCGCCAGCGCAGCCTCGCTTCGGGTCTTGGCCTCAATGGCCGCCTTGAGCACCGCCAGCCGGTGGTCCAACTGCAGATTTGCCAGACGGTTCAGCTTTTTCAGATCCTCGTTCTTCATAGCCCCCCCTTGCGGCGCTGACGCAACGCCTCGGAAAACCTGATGGCGGCAGCGACCGGCTTGTAATGTTCGGGCTGGATCGGCTGACCGATCTCGACCGCCGCAAATAGCGCACGCGCTGTCGGCGGATCAGAGTGCAAGGGCACCCCCGAAAGGGCCGCGCGTTCGCGAATCCGGGCAGCCACCTCGTCCACGCCCTTGGCCACGCAGACCGGGGCATGCTTGTCGCTGCGCTTCCAGCGCAGGGCGACAGCATAATGCGTCGGGTTCACGATCACGACATCCGCCTTTGCCACATCCTGCAACATGCGGTTCAGCGCAATCTCCTGACCGCGCTGCCGACGCGCGCCCTTGGCGTGCGGATCGCCCTCGCTCTCTTTCGTCTCATCCATCATTTCCTTCCGCGACATGCGGTTGCGCTTGAGGTGCTGGTAGCGCTGCCAGAACAGATCGACGACACCGAAAACCGCGGCAAGCGCAAGCATGATGACCAGGAACTCGATCATGAGCTGCAGCATCAGTTCGATCGCGCCCGCAGCCGCAAGAGCCAGACTGGCGGCAATATCGTTGGCCCGCATCGACAGGTGCATGACAAGGGCAAAACCGACCGCAACCATTTTCGCCATGCTCTTGGCAAAGCTGAAAAGCCCATCCAGACCGAACTTCTGCTTGGCCGCTGCAATTGGTGAAAGACGCGACAGACGCGGGATAAGTTTGTCAGGGGTGAAGATCAGGCCGCGTTGCACGACAAGCGCGAAAAGGACGGCAGCAAAGGGGATGACAAACAAGGGCAGCAGCGCCAGGGAATACGCCCCCAGAACCGGACCAACCACCGCCCGCCCGCCCGCCATGATCTGGATCGAAATCCGGTCGGCCCTGGCGATCAGCGTCTGGCCGATCTCACCACCATGGATCAGAACGCCGCTACCGCCGATCAGGACGGCCAGCAGAAATCCCCCAAGTGCGGCCGCAGCCAAAAGGTCGGGTGACCGGGCAATCTCGCCGCGCTGACGGGCCTGTTCCAGGCGCCGCTCTGTCGGCTCAAAACTCTTGTCGTCGTCGTTTTCGTCGCTCATGGCGGCACAGCGAACGGATTGTCGAGAACCCCTTGCAACGCCGAAAACCAGACGGACAGGAGAAGAGGCGACAGAAGGGCCAAAAGCGCGAGACCTCCGGCTGAAAGCGCGGGCGCCCCGATGAATGACACCATCAGCGCGGGCATCGCGCGGTTTATGGCGCCCAGTGCAAGGTTGTACATGAGGGACGCGATGGCAAAGGGCGCGGCAAGTGAAAAGCCAAGGGAAAAGGCCCGGGCCGTCTGCGCCACACCCCATGTGGCGAATTCCGCCGCGCTGGGGAAGGCACCGGGCGGCAGCAGCCGATAAGACAGGATCAAGGCCTCGGCCAGTCTGACATGCAGCCCCGCCATCACCGCAAGGGCCAGACCGGAAACCATCAGGACCTGACCAACGGCAGGTTGCGGCTCAGCCATGGCGGAGCCCGCCATTTGCGAAAGAGACGTTGCCTGTGCAATGATCGAGCCGGAAATCTGAAGCGCAAGGATCATCAGGCGGAACACCGCACCCAGCGCAAGCCCTGCCACAACTTCAGCTGCGGCATGAAGCAGGCGCGGCTCTGCAGGCATGGACGTTGCAACAGCCGGGGCCACGACAGCCGTGAAGGCCAGCGCAATCACCAGCCGCACGCGTTGAGGCACCGATTGTTCACCAAAAGCCGGAAGCAGGGCAAGCGCTGCGCCGATGCGCAGAAAGACCAGAACGGCGCTAGCCAGAAGCGCCTGACCGATCCCGACAAGTTCGGCAATATGCGACAGGTCAAGCGTCATGGCGGCACCAGTCCAACCATGGCCGGACGCGCCTCGATTCCGATTTCCTCATAGGACAGGACCGGGGCTGTTGCGCCCTTTGCCGCAAGGACCGTGCGCAAGAACCTGCGCCGCAGCGAGGATGTCACCAGCGCAGGAGAAACGCCGGTTTCGACCGCACGGTTTATCCGGTCAGCCAAACCATTGGCAAGGCGCGCGAACTGATCGGGCGGAAGAGCGACGGTCGGCAAACCGCGATCACTGTCGATCTGATACTGGCCAAAGACCCTCTCCCATTCGGGGGCCAGTTGGATCAGGGGGATGGTGCCATCCTCCCGACGCAGGTCTGCCACCAGCTGAAATCCCAGGCGCTGGCGGACATGTTCACAAATCGCCTCGGGTTGACCCAGGCTGCGCGCCTCGGCCGTCGCCTCGAGGATCAGGGGCAGATTCCGGATCGAGACTCGCTCCTCCAACAGCAGCCGCAAGACCTGAAGCAGCAGATCGACCGGCACCTTTTCGGGGATCAGTTCATCAAGCAGGCGCTTGTTCGCTTCGGCCCGCTGCGCATCTGAAAGCGTCACGAATTCATCAAGAAGCCGGCGCAGGCCGCGCAGGGACAGCAGGCGCGACAGGTTCGACCGGATGACCTCGAGCAGGTGGGTTGCAAGCACCTCGGGCGGGGAAACAACGGTGAGCCCCAAGAGAGCCGCTTCTTCCTGATCGTCCAGCCGGATCCAGCGGGCGGGTGCACCGTAAACAGGCTCACGCACGTCGATGCCATCGGGCGCAGGCACGCCGTCGGACAAAAGCACAAGGACACGGTCCGGAAGCAGACGGTCGCGCACCCGTTCTACGCCCTGCAAGCGGATGCGATAACAACCCGAAGGAAGGGTCGCCTCATCGGTAAGCCGGATTTCGGGAAGGATCACGCCATAACCCGTCGCGACATGGCTGCGCATGTTGGCGATACGGGCCTCAAGACCGGTGGCCGGGTCCAGCGCCATGGCCACGAGATTCGGCGCAAACTCGATATGGATCTCGTCAAGGTCAAGGATATCGCCAAGTGGTTTGGGCCGGGCAGGTCCGGCATCGGCGACAGGTTCGACAGGGTTTTCAGCCTTGCGCATTTGCGCCCGCCAGGCGGCAAACCCCAAACCAGCGGCACCCAGCATGAAGGGCAGAAAGGGCATACCCGGCACAACGGCGAACAGCGCCATGAGAACCGCAACAGTGCCAAGCGCGCCGGGATACCGACCGAGCTGCGCAAAAAACGACACATCGGCAGCACCGATGGCCCCGCCGCGCGCCAGAAGAAGTGCAGCCGCAACCGAGATGATCACCGCGGGAATCTGGGCGACAAGGCCATCACCTACGGTGAGAATTGCATATGTTTCAAAGGCCTGTCCAAATGGCATATCATGGAACACAACCCCCATGACCAGCCCCATCCCGATGTTCAGCCCGGTAATGAGCAGCCCGGCCACAGCATCACCCTTGACGAACTTCGACACGCCATCGAGCGAGCCGAAAAAGTTCGTCTCGGCAAGTTCTCGTTCCCGCCGCATTTTGGCCTCGGCATGCGAGATCGCACCGGCCGACATGTCGGCGTCGATGGCCAACTGCTTGCCCGGCATCCCATCCAGGGCAAACCGGGCGCCAACCTCTGCCATTCGGCCGGCACCCTTGGTAATGACGACGAAGTTGACGATCAGCAGCACAAGAAAGATCACGACCCCCAACAGAAGGTTGCCGCCCATGATGAAATCGGCGAACCCTTCGATCACATGCCCGGCTGCACTCGTCCCCGTATGGCCCTGCCCGATGATGAGCTTTGTCGAAGAAACATTCAGTGACAACCGCAACATCAGGCTGGCCAGCAGGATGGTCGGAAAAGCCGAGAAGTCGAGCGGGCGTTCAATGAAAAGCGCCACCGTCAACATCAGAATGGCCAGAGCGAAAGAGATGGCAAGACCGATGTCCAGCACAAATGCGGGAACCGGCAGAACCATCATGACAATCACGGCCATCAAGGCAAGCGCGAGCAGGATCGTCGGCTGAAACACCCGGCTTACAGAAGGAACCGCCATCGACTGCATCACGGCACCGCAAGGAAAAGAGGGGTCATGCCAGTGCTCCTGGGCACCAAAGAGGCAAGCGATCCGGTTGTGCCGGACTGCAAAAGCGGAAAGCTGTTCACCCGAACCGCAACCTCAACCAAAGAATCCTCTCCCAGACCTTCGGCAAGCTCTAGAAGAGTTGCCTCCACCCTCTCGACATAGCGGCGGGCATGTTCTGGCGTGGCCGAATGGTAGGCAGCCACGGCATCAACCCAATTGCCCTTCTCACCATGCTTTTCCACCAGAAACTGGGCCGCGTATTCCGCGTTTTGCGCCGGATCGAACATGGCATCGACCGTAGCGAAGGCTTGACCATGCCAATGAAGGTTCAACTGAAAGCACCCAATATCGATATTGGTCCCCCCTGCGTCCCGCAAAGACCTGACAAGCTCGGTCGCATCCTCTTTCGAGGCAGGCCAATAGGACTCTCCCGCATGATGAATGGCCCAGGGCCAGGGTTGAACGCCTTGCGGGCCATCGCGGCCGCTTTCAACCCGAGCAATGGCCAACATGACCTGTTCCGGGACAGCAAATCGCTTGGCGGCTGCCAGCGCCGCCACGTCGCACAGGTCTGCATTCTCTGACGCGGCGGCCAAGTGCCCCTTAGCCGTGATCACAAGGGCAATGGCAAGAAATCTCATGGTGTTCTAACCCGTGTTCGCGGAATTCTTCCGATATGGGACAAGCTCTAGATCAATATGCTTTCCAAAATGTTACCTCTGGGCATGGCCAGCGCTCATGGGCCGAGAGGAGTTCCGCTTTCAGCCGGGGCGGCGCTTTCAGGGGCAGGGATGGCTGCAAGCAAAGCTGCAATAGCTGCAGCAGTTTCAGGTGCAGCGGCGGCAAGAACGTGACCCTGCGCAAGCGGCCCCCCTTCGGCCGGCAACTCGGTAGGCGTTTGCCCGAGACCGGCGACAGTCTTCCACGGATCCTCGCCCCTGGTGGCAAGCCCCTGCCAATCGCCGGCCCGGGCCAGAGCGATCGAGGCGGCAAGTCCCTGCTGCATGTCGGCAAGTATCTGCGCACGCAGCGATTCTTGTCCAAGACGTTCAAGCGCCTGGAGCTTCAAAGCAGTCGAGACATCATCTTCTGCACCGGCCAAGTGGCTCATGGCGGCCCGCGCATCATTCCGTTTCAGTGCAGCCTCTGCCAACAGGATCGGATCGGTTTCCGGGTTTTCGCCAAGCCATTGCAGAGCCGAATCGGCAAGACCCAAAGCCACAAGCCTGCGGGCGATTTCCGAGGCCAGTGTTTTTGGTAGAGGCGGCGGCGTAGCCTCTTTGTCGATCACGGCATGCGTCAGAAAATCGCCGTCAGGAGCAAGCGAGACCAGCAGGGACCAAACCTCTTGCTCAACCGCGTCAGCAAGAGCTGGAGCCCCAGCCATTTCAGAGAAGGCTGCAGCGAAATTGCCCGAGGCCGCCTCGGCAAGCGTCAGCGCTTCATGTAGACGGGGTGCCA
>ERZ1645187.2264-NODE-2264-length-17145-cov-19.257402_pt1 | contig 17145 bp, 10 predicted proteins | sample MGYA00575352_ERZ1645187 | MGnify/ENA primary metagenome ERZ1645187 (study PRJEB40837, sample SAMN11349314) | freshwater sediment metagenome | isolation source: river sediment | host: Sediment | place: India: Wazaribad , New Delhi | collected 2017-02-21 ... | reverse complement strand
GAGCCATGCTGCAGCTTGTCGCGCAGGAGCAGTCCGAGACGCTCGACCTTCTCCCGCGTGAGGGTCGGCTCGTCCGACGCCATCTGCCGCGACAGATCCGCGACCTCGCGTGCGAGTTCGTCGCGACGGACCTTCAGCCCCATCACCGGCAACTTCACACTCGAAGTGTCACGGCCCTTGAAGACGCGGGACCACACGAAGCCGAGAAGCGTGGGCGGCATGTCTCGTCGGAGATCACAGAAGCGTCCGACGAGGCGGGACACGGAGTCCTCTCCGCCGATCTCTCCCCTCCGTCACCGCCGATCCTGTCGACGGAAGTCTCGGAGATCGCTTCCGTGATCCTCGTCGAACGGCTTCAATGGCACGGCGTGCAACGCGAAGGGGGCGACGATCGGCGTTTCGAGCCCGGTCGGGGAAACGGTAACGCCCGTTCCCTGACGAACGAGATCCCTTGCCGACTCGCCGATGCGCGAACCACTTGCCGAGACCTGTTTCGGCCTTCCCCACCGAGGAGGCGGCGACGGTGACCGAGCGGCGGGCGATACTCGACGGCAACGTCTCGCGAGCGCGAGGACCGCCCTCCCCTCGACCTCGCCGACCTTCAGACCACCCTCAGACCATCTTCGGGCCCTCGATCCGGACCTAAGACAACGGGCTCCAGGGAGGGCAAGGCGAGGCAACCCTGTGGTTTCCCCTGATCGGATCGGTCCGGCGGCGGTAAAAACATCGCCGTTCCATCTACCTTTCCGAGCATGTCCCGACTACCTTCGATGCCCTCGCTTCGGTTGGTGAGACATGACGGCCTTGTCCTCGAACGCTCCGTCGCTCGACGGCGGAAACAGGCGCGAAGAGATCGCAGACGCCCTCGATGCTCCCTCGGGGCAAGATGCGTCGTGCCGCCGCTTCCTGCGGGAATTCTCCGCGCGTCATGTGATGGAGCGCGCTCGCTACGGGTGCACGCCCACGGTTCCGTCGGACGAATTCAAAACTCCGGTCCGGGCGATCTTCTTCCGTCACGGCCAAATGACCAACCATACGGCGCTGCCCTTCGTCTTCACCAGAGCCGTCGGCCTCTTCTTCCGGACGATCGACGTCCGCCTCGCCTCGCACGGCCCGATGGCGGTGGCGATCGTTCCGCCCCTCACGGTTCTCTTCGCGGCGTTCGCCGCAGATCGATCCCTCCCTCGGAAGGCCCCAGCATGACCGACGATTCCGCCCTACAACCCCTGCCCACCGACGACGAGGACACGCTCTGGGAAAAAATTCACCAATTTACGCATCGGCATCTCGGCATCACCTCGATCCTCTACGGCTTCACCCACACCCGCCACATGAAGGACATGGTGGCGCTCGATCGTTGTTTCATCGTCCGGCACAGTCATCCTCAGGACTATGTGGAGCATTTCGGTCATTCGTCTTTCCTGGAGAACGATCTCTGCGCGGTATCTCTGATCACCGGAGCCTGCCCGTTCCTGTGGCACCACGCACATGGCGTCGCCGAAGCGACGCCGGCCCAGAAGGAGCAGGCGCGCATCGATCGGGAGTTCGGAATGGACGTCGGTGTTTCTCTGGTCTTTCACTTCGCGCAGGAGCGGGGGACGGCCGGAATCGGTCTGGCTGCCCGCTGGATGGATCCGTCGGTCTTCGAGGAACGCTGGCTGCGAGAGCGTGAAGTCGTCATGGAGTATATCGATCGCTTCGAACCGCTGATGCGTAAGAAGATGGTCGCAAACAGGCTCAAGTTGTCACAGAGACAGCAGCAGGTCCTCGCCTATTCGGCCGCCGGATTCCTGGTCAAGGAAGTCGCCGAGCTGCTCAAGGTCAAAGAAGGGACCGTCTACAATTACCTCGAGGCAGCGCGCAACGCTCTCCAGGCGTCGACGACGCTCGAAGCGGTGGCGAAGGCCTACGTGTATGAACTGATCTGACGGGCACCTCGGGCGGCGCACGCGGTTTCCGTGGGGAAATTTTCCACTATTGCTCGATCTTTTCCCGAAGTTCGATACTGCCCTCGCCTCCTTCACTCTCGACGAGTGTCGATGGTGGGGGATGTCGGAGGCTCGTTTCGTGGGGTGAACGGGCGCGGCCTCCGCTCGGGGGAGGGGAAATCCTCGGTGGCGACACGGTCGACGGCGGAAGCGCGTGCTTTCGGCGACGGGGTCGTTCGTCCCTGCGGTCTCCGGCTCTCTCTTCGTTTCCCCCGCCGTGCCGATCGAGACCTCGCGTCCTCGCAGATGCGGGACCGTCGGCGCAGACGTGGGCCGTATCCGGGGTTCCAGGGAAAGACCAGCGCATGTTTCGGGACAAGTCCACGCCGTCCACCGACGTTGCCATCCGCCGCTCGCCGCTCCCGAAATCCCGCCTCCCCGGACGCCTCGCCGCGGCGACGGCGTTGGCCGGCCTGGCGATGGTTCTGCCCGCCGCCGCCTCCGACACGAGCGGGATCTACTTCACCTCGTCCTGTTACGGGACCGGAAGCTGCAACTATTTCGTCGCGCCGACTCTGGTCGGCGTCGGTGGCGTGGTGGCGAGCACGGGAACTCCCACTCTGACGCTCGACGGCGCCGGCGCCGCGATGAAGGCCACGGTGGTGGACACGTCCTTCGCGTCCATTCTCGCCTCGACGGATCCGACCAGCGATCGCACCACGCTCTCCGCGATGGTCACCTATTTCAGGCAGCTCACCGGCACCTCGCCGCAGTTGAGCGGCGTGGCTCCGTTCTCCGATCTGGTCGCGGTCGCCACCGACGGCAGCATGGCCAAGGCCGACATCATGGCGGCGCAGAGCGCCTGGAACCGTGTGCGCAATCTGACGAGCGGCGTGTCGTCGACCATCGACGCCACGTCGCTGGTCTCCGGCCTGACCACGACCGAGCTGAAGTCGATGCTGCAGCCGGAGCTCGCCGCGCTGACGGTCGCCGCGGACGGAACCGTGTCGGCGTCCGCCGCCCAATTCGCCGTCGCGCAGATCCTGTACCGCAGTCTCCAGGTCGCGGACGTGATCGCCCGCGGCAACAAGGACTTCTACGACCAGTTGCTGGCGCTCGACGCGGCCGATGGCAAGACCGACGGCATCGTCTCGATCTCCGACGTCGTGGCGGCGATGGGCTTCGCCTCGCTGCCCGCCGACAAGCGGGCCTATTACGAAGCCTCCCTGGCGCGTCTCGAGTTGCTGCTGGCCGGCCACGAGCAGGGAACGGGTCTCTATCGGATCGACGACCTCTTCCTCGCGGCGGAAGCCGACGGCAGTGCCTATGAGACGGTCTACGGCTCGACCGGCAACACGTTGTCGACGGTCACGAGTGTGGCCCTGACGAGCGTCGTCGACTGGTCGAAAGGCTCCGGCACGCTCTTCCACTCCAACGTCACCTCGCTCTACACCACCGACGCGCAGACGCTGCTCGGGTCCGGAACGCAGAGCGTCGACACCGTGAATCTGGCTCTGGCCAAGATCTTCGCCGCCGCGAAGACGGAGCCGGCGATGGCGTCCGGCTCGGTGACCGTCACCGACGGCGTCGGCATCCTCGCCACCAACACCTCCGGATCGATCGATCTGACCAATCACGTCGGCGTCACGGCGACGGGGACCAAATCGGCGACCGGCGTCCTCGCGCAATCTCAGAGCGGGCCCGTCACTCTGGCCAACGATGCGACGGTCACCGCGACCGCGCCGGGCGCCACCGGCGTCTCGGGCTGGACCAACACCGGCAACGCCGTCTCGGTCGTCAACTCCGGCAAGGTCACCGTGACCGGCGACCATTCGAACGGCGTCTCGGCCGTCATCGAGACCGGCTCCGGCACCGCGACGGCTCTCAACAAGGGCGAGATCACGGCGTCGGGGACGAATGCGCGTGCGCTCACGGCCCATACGGAGGGAACCGCCTCGGTCTCCGCGACCAACGAAGGCACCCTGACCGCCACCGGCACCAGTGCCGCCGGCATCCAGGTCTGGAGCCAGAGCGGCACCGCGACCGCCACCAACGCGGTCGGCGGAACGATCACCGTATCGGGCGAAGGGTCGGAAGGCATCACCTCCTACGCCGAGAGCGGCGGCAAGGCCGTCTCCACCAACGCCGGCGTGGTCGAGGTTCGCGGCGGCAACATCGGCGTGGGGGCCGGTTCGGCCAACGGCACCGCCGAGGTGTCCAATACGGGTCGGATCACTCTCGTCTCCGGCACCCAGACGGGCGACTTACTCGTGGCGCTCGGAGCAGGCGCCGATACCGGCACCGCATCCGTCACCAACGACGGAACCCTCGTCGCCAGCGGGCCGGGGGTTTCGGGCATGGGCGCGATCGCGTCCGCGTCCGGCGGCTCGGTGTCTCTGACCAACAACGGTTCGATCTCCGCCGACGGCACCAGCGCCTACGGCGTGAGAGCCTCGACCGTCGACGGCACTCTGACGGCGAAGAACACCGGCACGATCTCGGTCGAGGGCGGCGAGGTCTACGGACTCCGTCTCACCACCGGAACCGGGACGATCTCGGCCACCAACGAGGGCCGCATCGAGGTGTCGGCGACCGAGGGCGAAGGCATTTCGGCGGCCTCGAGCGGCGGCAACGTCACCGTCGAGAACCTCGCGGCCGGTGTCGTGAAGGTGGATGCGGACCTGAACGCCACCGGACTTCTCGCCTACGTGATGTCGGGATCCGGCGACGCGAAGGCGACCTCGGCCGGCTCGGTCGAGGCGAAGGGCCTCAGCGCCGGCGGCATCGTGGCGATCGCGGCCTCCGGCAAGGCGGAGGCGGGCAACTCCGGCACCGTCACGGTGACCGACGGCGACGTCGGCGTCGCCGCCGTCTCCGCGTCGGGCGCCGCCTCGGCCACCAATTCCGGCAAGATCTCGCTGACCACAGATGGCACCGTCAAGGGCAACGAACACGCGGTCGCCCTCGGCGCGATCACCGACTCCGGCACCGCATCCGTCACCAACGACGGAACCCTCGTCGCCAGCGGCCCGGGGGCTGCCGGCATGGGCGCGATCGCAACCGCATCCGGCGGCTCGGTTTCTCTGACCAACAACGGCTCGATCTCCACCGACGGCACCAGCGCCTACGGCATGAGAGCCTCGACCGTCGACGGGAGCATCGACGCCGAGAACCTCGGCACCATCACGGTCGACGGCGGCGTGGCCTACGGCATCCTGCTCGCGACCGAAACCGGGGCCGTCTCGGCCAGCAACGGCGGCCGCATCGAGGTGTCGGCGACCGGGGGCGCGGGCATTTCGGCGACCTCGACCGGCGGAAGCGTCACCATCGAGAACCTCGCGGCCGGTGTCGTGAAGGTGCAGGCGGCCAAGAACGCGAACGGGCTGTTCGCCTTCGTCGACTCGGGTGACGGACTCGCGAAGGTGAAGTCCGCCGGCACGGTCGAGGCGAGCGGGACCGGCACCACCGGCATCCTGGCCATGGCCGCCGCCGGCAAGGCGGAATCGGTCAACTCCGGCACCGTCACGGTGACCGACGGCGACGCGGGCGTCGCCGCCGTCACCTCGTCGGGGGCCGCCTCGGCGACCAATTCCGGCACGATCACGCTGACGACCGACGGCAATCTCAAGGGCAATTGGGACGCCGTCGGCCTCGCCGCCGTCACCGACACCGGCACGGCGACCGCCACCAACACCGGCTCCGTGACGGCATCGGGCGCCCTCGCCAAGGGTGCGATGGCGATCGCCACCGCCGCCGGCGGCACGGTCACGGTCACCAACGAGGGCACGCTCTCCGCCACCGGCGACGGAGCGATCGGTCTGCTCGCCCGCACCGCCGGCGGCACCGCCTCGATCACCAACCTCGGTACGATCGACGCGTCGGGCACCGACGCGATCGGTCTCGCCGTCGTCACGAACGGCGGCAAGGCCACCGTCGTCAACGCCGGCAAGATCACCGGCGGCGTCGCCCTCGAGTCCGGCAACGACGAGTTCACCAATTCCGGCACCGTCGTCGGATCGATCGACCTCGGCGCCGGTGACGACCTCTTCGTGAACCAGATCGGTGGCGCCTTCGGCAAGCTCGAGGGCGGCACCGGCACCGACACCTTCGACTTCCGCAGCAAGGCCGGTGAGGTCGGCGTGATCGATGCCGCGAGCGTCACCGGCTTCGAGATCGGCCGTCTGTCGGGCGGCGCAGACTGGCGGATCGTCGGCGACATGCCCACGGTGGCGCTGTCGGTCGAGACGGGCGCGCTCGAGTTCGCCGGAACTCTGGGATCGGTCCGGCTCACCTCGTCGTCCCTGATGGGCTCGGGAACCGTCGCCTCTCTCACCTCGACCGGCGGCCTCGTCGCGCCCGGCGACACGCTGACCACGAGCGGTCTCGGCACGATCTCGGTCACCGGCGACCTCACGCTCGACAACGAGTCGATCGTGCTCCTCGATCTCGCCGGCACCGCGTCCGACAAGATCGTCGTCGGCGGCACCGCAACGCTGGGAGGCGCCGGTCTCTTGCTGCGCGGACGCGATCTCGTCGGCGGAACCACCTTCCAGGTTCTCACCGCCGGCACGTCGGTCGACGGCACCTTCGCCTCGACCGTGAACTGGACCGACGGCAACTGGGACTTCCTCGGCCTGACCGTCGAGTACGACGCCAACTCGGTGACCCTGAGGACGGCCGATTCGGTCACGCAGGCCAAGGCCGGTATGACCCCCGAGAGCCAGACCTTCCTCGACTCCGTCTTCGGCACCACGCCGCAGCTGATCACCGACGAGCAGACCGAGGCCTATCGCGAGATCGGTCAGCAGATCGCCGCCGCGCAGGGCTCCTCGAGCCAGATCCAGCAGACCATGGACGAGGTCGACGGCAAGGCGATCGTGGTGGCCGCGAATGCCGCCACCTCGGCGGTGAAGGCGGTCGATCAGGCCGTGTCGCGCGCCGGTGAGGCCGCGGTCGGCGGCGGATCCCCCGAAGCCAACGGCGTGACCCTGGCCTATCTCGACGACGAGCCCACGATCCCGGCACAACGCGCGATCGGTCGCGTCCTGAGCGCCTATGCCAAACCGCCGGTCGGCCATTCGTTGGTCGCCTGGACGACCGGCCAATTCGGCTTCGGTCGCGCCACCAGCGGGACGAGCAGCTCCGACTTCCGCTCGGGCGGCGTCACGGTGGGCATCATCAAGCGGATCGACGAGGCCTTCTCCGTCGGGTTCGCCGGCGGCTACACCCGCTCGAACGTCGACGTGCGGAACCCGACGGCGCATCTCGGCGTCGACAGCTACCACCTGCTGGCGCACGGCACCTGGGAGACCGACGCCTTCCGCTTCAACGGTCTGGTCGGCTACGCCTTCCAGGACTTCAAGGGGCGCCGCAACGTGATCTCGTCGATCGCGACGTCGGACTACGACGGCGGCTCGGTTCGCTTCGGTGTCGATGCCGGCTACAAGATCAAGTGGCAGACCTCCGAGTTCATGCCCTTCGTCGGTCTCGACGTGATCCACGGCTGGACCTCGGGCTACACCGAAAAGGGCGCCGGTGTGCTCGACCTCACCGTGGAGGACGCGCGCAACACCAGCGTCGACGGTCGCGTCGGTCTCAAGTGGTCGGCGAAATACGCGGCCGGACCGGGCACCACGATCACGCCGATGCTCTCGGCCGCGTGGCTGCATTCGTTCGGCGACATGACCTCGACGGTGCATGCCTCGATGGTCGGGTCGTCCTTCGTGATGACGGGTCCGTCGCGCAGCCGCGACGCGCTCGCGATCTCCACCGGCCTCACCGCCGACGTCGGCGACGGCTTCTCGATCTTCGGCCGCTACTCGGGTCGTCTCGCCAGCGACCTGCAGGCGCACGACTTCTCCGCCGGGCTCCGCTACAAATGGTGAGGCTCTCGATCGCCGCCGTCGTCGTGCTCTCGTCCCTCGGCTCCGCCCTCGCGGCGGAGCCGGCCCGTGCCAAGGCCGATCGCGGCGCCCCCCCCGCCGCATCGAAGCCCGCGCCCCCGACCGGGCCGAAGTCGACGACGGCGGCGTTCGGCGACTGGGTGGTCGCCTGCGCCGCCACGGAGGTCGACGGCACCAAGAAGTCGACCTGCGCCATGTCTCAGCGCCTACGCAGGAGCAACGACGGGGGCGACCTCGCCCTCTATCGTCTCTCCTTCGGCAAGACGGAAGACACGCTCCACCTCGCGGTGGTCGTCCCCGCCAACGTGATGCTCGGTGAACCCGCCCGTCTCGAGCGGGACGGCGAGAAGGACAAGGCGGAGGGGTTGATCTGGCGCACCTGTGCGGTCGGTGGCTGCGTGGCCGAGGCCGATCTGTCGCTCACTCGTTGGCGTGCTCTGACGGAGGCCCCGAAACAGGGCGTTCGGCTCACCTATCGCAACGCCGCCGCGCAAGCCGTCGCGCTGCCGATGTCGCACACCGGCATCGACGAGGCCCTCGCCGCCCTGTCGCGAACCCGGGCCGCGCACTGACGGCGGCAGGGAGGTCGGGGACCACCGCGGGGCGGTCCCCACGGTTCGCAGGTATCGGCGTCGCCCTCGAGGGCGCGCTGCGTGGCGCCTCGTCGTCGAGCGGCCCATGACGTCTTCATCGGAATTCGGATCGGCCCCGTCGAGGCAGAACACCGCGTCGCCGGCTCGAGTTCACCTTCGAGCCGGTCGACGACGTCTCCCACCGAGAAGTCGGATCGTCGATCATCGATTCGAGGTCGATCGGTCGCGACCCGGTTCCCGTCTCGACCCGCCACGGTGCCCCATCCCTGATCGAACGTGAGAGCCGCGGGCTCAGCTCGAGACGCTCGCCCTTTCGGGTTGAGGGTCGGCTCGCTCGACGTTCCCCGTCGAGTACGCCCGAGGCATGGGCGCGGCGTGGGGGCCGTCTTGCGCGACGTCTTCGCGATGGCCGTGTTTCGATGGGGCTCGGCCGAAGATCCGGCGATTTCGTTCGCACGCCCGCGAGAGGACGAGCAGGCGCTCCCGCGCCCCGGAGGTGTCGTCGTCATGGACGATCTCGGCAGGCCGGGAGGCCCGGCCGTCGCCGCCGCGACCCGAACCGACCGCGACCCTTCACGGCCATCCGACCGACGCCCCCCGGCATCAACTCGATCGAGAATGCCACCTCCGAGCCCGAGGCCCTGCCGCGTGAGGCCGCCTCCCCCGATGGACGGGCCGTGGTCCACCACCCGAGAGCGCCTCGACGCCTGTTTACCCGGGACTTCGCCGATGACTTCACCAGCGCCGGCGACGATGCGATCTGATCGAAAATCGCCGTGGCGGATCGCGCGTCCGAGATCGAACGGGGCTCGGAGCCGTGGACTTCGCCATCGAGGCTGGCCGAATCACGTTCCGAGACCGGTTCCATCGGCAGGCGACAGGGACGTCGGCAACTGAAACGTGACCCGCAACCCGCCTCCCGGACGATTGTGCGCCTCGATGGTTCCGCCGTGGGCGTGCACCACGGACCTCGCGATGGACAGGCCGAGGCCGGTCCCGCCGGTCTCGCGATTGCGGGACGGCTCGATGCGGACGAACGGCTCGAAGGCCTCGTCGATGCGGGACTCCGGTATGCCCGGCCCGTCGTCGTCCACCTGAATGGTGACGCCGGCCCGATCGGAGAAGATCGAGATCCGGGCGCGGCGACCGTAGCGGATCGCGTTCTCCACCACGTTGCGGACCGCTCGCTTGAGCGCGACGGGCCGGCCGACGAAGGACACGGGCGTCTCGGCGGCGATCGTCACATCGGCGCCGCTCAGCCGGAACTCCTCGACGATCTCGCGTCCGAGCTCGGTGAGATCGATCTCTTCGGTGGCCTCGTGCGAGGCTTCGGCATGGGAGAAGGCGAGGGTCGATTCGGTGATGGCCGTGAGCTCGTCGAGGGTGGTGACGAGGTCGTCACGAACGGTTTCGTCGTCCACGAACTCCGCCTTCAGACGCAGCGTCGTGAGGGGTGTCCTGAGGTCGTGGCTGACCGCCGCCAACAGGCGCAGGCGATCGGTGACGTAACGATGGAGCCGATCGCGCATGGTGTCGAAGGCGCGGATGGCCACGGCGATTTCACTCGGCCCGCGCGCGACCAGAGGGGGAACGTCCTCGCCGCGGCCGAACTTCTCGGCGGCCGCCGCGAGGTCGCGCAGGGGGCGGGTCTGATGGCGCACCGAGACGACGACCACGATCCCGACGGCGAGCGACGAAATGAGGAACGAGAGCGCCACCACCCAGAAGGGAACCGTCGGCGTTTCGATCCGTGTGACGTGGACGAGCGTGCGCCCATCCTTCATCGGAACGATCGCCTCGGCGGCATAACCGGCGACCGGCTGCGGCGGCTCTCCGCCACGCGTGATCCAGGGCTGCATCGAGGTCTCGGCGTCGCCGCAGACGTCTTCTCTGTCGGCATGCCGCCGGATCAGAACGGCGGGCTCCCCGGCGAAGTTGCCGTGCAGCATCCGCTTCAGCGTCGCCGTGAGGCGCGGCTCACGCGTCCCCGTCGCGCGTTCGCGTTCGTCGAACGGCGGATCGACCACACGGGCGCAGGTCATGCGCGACCCGAAGGCCGACGTCAGTCGATCCTCCTCCTCACGCGGATAGACCGTCAGCAGGCGCGTCAGCGTCACCGCCTGATTGAGCGCCTGCCCGTGCGCCATCGCCTCCACCACGCCGCGCTGCTCGTCGTGCAGGACGAAAACCACCACGGCCTGCGCCACCGCCAGGGCGGACACCAGCAGGACCACGAGACGGGCGGCCAGACCGCTCGGCCACGGACGCATCAGGTCGTCTCCTCGACACGTCCGGCGAACATGTAGCCGTCGCCCCACACCGTCTTGATCAGCGCCGGCTGTTGCGGATCGCGCTCGATGCGGCGGCGCAGCCGGCTGACCAGATTGTCGATCGAGCGGTCGAACAGCTGGGCGTTGCGCCCGGCCGTGATGTCGAGGAGCTGATCGCGGGTCAGCACCATGCCGGGTCGCGAGACGAAGGCCTGGAGAAGTCTGAATTCGGCGGTGCCGAGCGTCGCCGGTTCGCCCGTTTCGTCCAGGAGCGTGTGCGAGGCGGGGTCGAGCGTCCACCGATCGAAGCGATAGAGCGTGCGTTCCGACGAAGGCTCGAGACGCGGCGCCGAAGCCGCACGCCGCAGGATGGCCCGGATGCGGGCGAGCAGTTCGCGGGGATTGAACGGTTTGGTGACGTAGTCGTCGGCGCCGAGCTCGAGCCCGACGATCCGGTCGGTTTCCTCCGAAACAGCCGTCAGGAGAACGATCGGCACGTCGCTGGTCTGGCGGATCTGGCGGCAGAGGGTGAGCCCGTCCTCGCCCGGCATCATGATGTCGAGGACCACGAGGTCGATCGCCGCCGCGCGCATGATCTGGCGCATGGCGACGCCGCCGTCGGCGACCGAGACCCGCAGACCGTTCTTCTCGAAATATTTCGCGAGTAGTTCGCGGATCTCGCGGTGATCGTCGACCACCAGGATGTGCGGGATACGGTCCATCGGCGTCTCGTACGGGGTTCGATCCCTCCGGATCGCAAGATACCCGATGCGCGGATCCGTACCGGGAAAAAATGTAACGAGATGTCCCGGCGGCGGGACGCGTGACGTCCGGCGACGAAATCGGCGCCACGGCGGGACACGCAGGCGACACTCGCGCGGGAAGACGGCGGACGAAGCAACGCGTCGCCGCGGCGGCAACCAAGGAGCCCCGAGATGTTCCCGCAGTCGATCCGATCCTCCCTCACCACGCTGCATCGGTGGGTGGGGCTGATCCTCTCTCCCCTCTTCCTGATCATCGTCCTGTCCGGTGCCGTCCTCGCGTTCAAGCCGATCGTGGGGTCGTTCGCCGAACCGCCTGCGTCGGTGAGCACCGACCCGAAGGCGCTCGTCGCGCTCGTCGACCGGCTCGCGGGTCGCGCGCCCGTCTCGACCGTCTCGGTCGTCGACGCAGGGGCCGCGATCGACGTCGCCGCCTCGGACCCGGCCGTGTCGGGACGCTGGGATCTCGCCTCGGGCGAACGCCTGGGTGAGGCGTCCGGCGGCGGCGTCGACGTGTTCGTCGTCGCCGAGAGCCTCCACAAGCAGTTGCTGGTCGGATTGGGTCTCGTCGTCGAAGCGGCCGCATGGCTGATGACCGCCCTGGTGGTGATCGGGCCGTTCCTCGGCTGGCTCCGTCTGCGCAACACGCTCATGGGCTGGCATGCGGCGATCGGCTGGTTCCTGTTTCCGCTGGTCCTTCTTCCGCCGCTGACCGGCGTCCTGATGAGCCTCCACGTCGGCGAGGGTGGGACCCCGTTGCCGCGCGCGGCGAAGCCGGTGACGGTCGCCCAGGCGCTGACGATCGCCGCCCCCACGGTCGATCTCGCCGGTCTGATCGAGGCCCATCCGTTCCGCGGCGGCACCGTCATGCTGCGGACCGCGACGCCGCCGCCTTCGACCTGGGTGGTGACGGACACCGCGGCGCAGCGCCTCGAAGGCGGCCCCTCGCTCGTCAAACAGATCCACGAAGGGACCTGGGGCGGGCTCTGGTCCGGTCTCCTGAATCTCGTCGCCTCTCTCGCGCTCGGGACGCTGACCGTGACCGGCATGTGGTCCTGGATCGCCCGTCGCCGCCGGGAGAGGCCGGTCGAGATCGACGATTCGGCCGATGTGCTGATCATCCATGCCAGCCAGACCGGCACCGCCACCCGTTTCGCCGAAGCGACCGCCGCTTCGCTCACGGCCGGGGGCACGAAGGTCGCGGTCGCCCCGCTCGGGACCCTCGAACCGGCGGCACTGGCCCGGTATCGGCAGGTTCTGATCCTGGTCTCGTCGACCGGCGACGGCGAACTTCCGGACACCGCGCGCGGCTTCGTCGAGGCCCTCGAGCCGGACTCGCTCGCCGGCGTCCGCGTCGCCGTCTTCGGCCTCGGTGATCGCACCTACCCCCACTTCTGCGGCGGGGCCGAACGGCTGCGGTCGGCATTTCGGCTCGCCGGGGCGCGCGAGTCCCTGACGCCCGCCTATGCCGACGGCGACCCGACCCCGGCCTGGAAGATCTGGATGAGTGAACTCGACCTGCGTCTCGGCCTCGCCGTCGGCGACGCCGCCGCGGGGCCGACGGCGGAGCCCCGCGTCGACCTGACGCTCGTCGATCGCCGACGCCTCGACGACCCGACCCGTGGCGAGACCCAGGAGACCTGGGCGCTCACCTTCGAAAGCGGCGAGGATCTCGCCTTCCGCCCGGGCGACCTCTTGCGGATCGCGCCGGCCGAGGGCGCGCGCGAGCGGACCTATTCGATCGGGACGTCGAGCCGGCTGGACCCACGCCACATCGTGTTGACGGTGGCGGTGGCGTCCTGGCGCGACGTGACCGGGGCGATCGGTCGAGGGCTGGCGTCGGATGCCCTGACGCGGCGCCTGCCGCTCGGCTCGACGATCGCCGCGCGCATCACGCCCCATCCCTCGTTCAATCCCCCGGAGGATCCGAGGCGGCCGGTGTTGATGGTGGCGGCCGGTTCCGGCGTCGCCCCCTTCGTCGGCTTCCCGCAGGAGCGCCTCGCGTCGGGCGAGGCGGGACCGGCCTGGCTGGTCTTCGGCAATCGCACCGAAGGCGCCGATTTCCTGTGGCAGACGCAGTTCGAGACGGCGTTGGCCGCCGGTGGCCTCACCCGGCTCGACACCGCCTTCTCGCCGCGGGCCGGCGTCGGCGTGCGCGTGCAGGAACGTCTCGCGGAGCTGGGGGCGGAGGTCTGCCGGTGGCTGACCGAACGTGACGCCGTCCTCTATGTCTGCGGACGGCGGGCGATGGTCGACGGCGTGCTCGCCGCCGTCGCCGACATCTTCGTCCGCCACGCGGGCCTCACCACGGCGGACGCCGCGAGTGAGGTCGACAGGCGCATCGCCGCCGGTCGGATCCGCATCGACGCCTTCGGTTGAGGAGGCTCGAGCGAGCGCCGACCCCTTGCCGGAGGGGCCGGCGGTTCTCGTTCACAACCGACCGTGGGCGTGGGCCCAACCGGCGAGCGCGAGAGAGATCAGGTAACTCGCCACGATGGCGCCGGCCATCGGCAGCGCGGTTCCGTCGTGCAGGGCGCCGACGAGCGCGATCACCGTCCCCGCCACCGAATACTGCACGATTCCGATGAGGGACGAGGCCGTGCCGGCGTATTCGCCCGATCGCGACATGGCGATCGCCTGGGCATTGGCGCCGATGATCGGCGCGGTCCCCAGGGCCAGGAACAGCGGCACGACGAAGACCGTCCAGGGGGCCAGGGGAGCGGCGGCGAGCAGACCCAGGGCCGCGACGGAGGCGAAGACGACCGCCCCGAGGACGATGCGACCGGGGGCGACGCGTCTCACGAGGATCCGGTTGATCTGCGAGGCGACGATCATGCAGACCGCATTGGCGCCGAAGACGAGGGAATAGGCGGTCCGCCCCAGCCCGAAATGTTCCATGAAGACGAAGGCGGAGCCGCCGATGAAGGCGAAGATCGCCCCCATCGAGGCCGCCGCCACGGCGGACGGCAGGACGAACTCCGAACGCCTCAGAAGCCCTGCGAAGGCACCGAGGAGATCACGGAATCGCGTCGCTCGGCGCGCTTCCGGCGGCAGGGTCTCGGGCAGTTTCCACCCCACCATGGCGAACCAGAACGCCCCGCTCACCGCCAACGCCACGAAGATCCAGCGCCAGGAGACCCAGGCGACGATCTGGGCGCCGATGATCGGCGCCAGGACCGGACCGAGACCCTGCACCAGCATCATCTGGCTGAGCATGGCGGAGGCTCCGCCGAGGTCGAAGACGTCGCGAATGATCGCCCGGGCGATGATCATGCCGGCGCAGCCGCCGATCGCCTCGATGAAACGCAGAACGACGAAGGACTGGATGTCGGGCGCGATCGCCAGCAGCGCGGACGTGACGGCGAAGAGCGCCGTGCCGAACATCAGCGGTTTCTTGCGACCCCAACGGTCGATGGCCGGCCCATAGAAGAGCTGACCGGCCGCCATGCCGGCGAAGAAGGTCGAGACGGTGATCTGGGCGGAACCGGCATCGGTCGCGAAGTCCGCCGCGATGTCGCCGAGACTGCCGAGATACATGTCGGTGGCGAAGGGAGCGAAGGCGGTCACCGCGCCGAGCAGCAGGGCGAGACGAAGCCGTTGGTCGGCTCCGATCGGCCGGGCGCCGAGCGGAGGTCGAGTGGGATCTTCGAGCATGAGGCTTTTCTTCTCGAGGGAACGATGGTCGAGGATCAACGATCGCGCAGGTGGGGTCCCGTCGCCGTGTCGACCACTTCGGGTCGCTCGGTTTCGACCGGCCGGCGCCACCCGCCGCCCAAGGCCTTGGCGAGGGCGACATGATCCGTGGCGAGGAGAACGCGGCTCTGGATCAGCGTGTCTTCGGCCGTGTAGAGCGAGCGCTCGGCGTCGAGCACGTCGAGGAAGCTCGACGTGCCGGTCGAATAGAGCGACCGCGACAGATCCGCGGCGCGCCGATAGGCGGCGACGGCGGTCGCGAGCTTTCCGGCACGCGCCTTTTCCTGCTTTTCGGCGACCAGCGCGTTCTCGACGTCCTCGAGCGCGGTCAGCACCGCGGCGCGGAAGGCGAGGAGCTGTTCGTCGCGCACGGCCGAGGCGGCGTCGCGGGCCGCGACCAGCCTGCCGCCCTCGAAGATCGGGATCGTCACGCTCGGACCCCACGACCAGGCGATGGTCGAGCCCTTGGCGAGATCGCCGGGCCGGATCGCCGAGGTCGAGATCGCGCCGGTGAGCGACGCCGAGGGATAGAGCGCGGCTTCGGACGCCGCGAGCTTGGCGGTGTATTGCGCGACGCGGAGTTCGGCGGCCCGCACGTCGGGCCGGTTGGACAGCACGTCGGCCGGCACGCCGGCGGGGAGCGCCCGCCGCGGCACCGGGATCGCCCCGCCCGACCGGAGCAGCCGGTCGAGCGCCCCCGGCTCGCGTCCGGTCAGCACCGACAGGCGATGGATCGCTTCCGCCACCGAGGTCTCGAGCGTCGGGATGCCGGCCTCCGTCGAGGCCGCCGTCGCCTCCGCCTTGGCCGCGTCGACCGCAGAGGCCGAGCCGGTCTCGAACTTGGTACGGGTCAGCGCCGCCGTCTCGCGCTGTGACTTGGCGGTGCGGCGGGCGAGCGCGATTCGCGCCTGGAGGCCGCGCAGCTGCGCGTAGTTCGTCGCCACGTCGCCGACCAGGGTGAGCAGCGTCGCGTCGAGATCGGCACGGACCGCCGTGGCGTTCGCGTCGGCGGCCTCCGCCGTCCGGGCATTGGCGCCGAAGAGATCGACCTCCCAACTGGCGTCGAGTCCGGCCTGGAACAGGCTGCCGACCGCCGTCTTGCCGGTCGAGCTCGACGTCGTCTGCTGGCGCGTCCCCGAACCCGAGCCGTCGAGGGTGGGCAGCAGCCCGCCGATCGCCTCGCGACGCAGCGCCCGCGCTTCGCGCAGCTTGGCGGCGGCGGTCTTGACGTCGAGATTGCCCTCGACCGCGTCGGCGATCAGCCGGTCGAGGATCGGATCCTTCAGATCGCGCCACCACTCGCCGAGCATACCGGCGGTGGTCGCCTTCGGCGCGCCCGCGCCGTGCCAGTGCGAGGGCAGCCCGACGTCGGTCGGGGTGAAGTCCGGCCCGACGGCGCAGCCGGCGAGGAGCGTGGCGAGAAGGAGCCCGCCGAGGGGGGTGAACCGATGCCGCGTCGTCACGAAACCGTCTCCGAAGTCACCCGACGCCTGCCGGGGAAGAGGCGCCGAACCGTCACATAGAGCAGTGGCACGAAGAACACGCCGACGACGGTCGCCGCCAGCATACCTCCCAGCACGCCGATGCCGACCGAATTCTGCGCGCCCGATCCGGCTCCCGAGGCGATCGCGAGCGGCGCCACGCCGAGGATGAAGGCGAGCGAGGTCATCAGGATCGGGCGAAGCCGCTGGCGGGCCGCCGCGAGCGTCGCCTCGACCAGCCCGAGACCGGCGGCCTCGCGCTCCAGCGCGAACTCGACGATCAGAATGGCGTTCTTCGCCGACAGTCCGATCGTGGTGAGCAGGCCGACCTTGAAGTAGACGTCGTTGGTCTGGCCGAACAGGATCGCCGCCCCGAGCGCGCCGAAGACGCCGATCGGCACCGACAACATCACCGCGAAGGGCACCGACCAGCTCTCGTAGAGCGCCGCCAGCGCCAGGAACACGACCAGCACCGAGATCCCGTAGAGCGCGCCGGCCTGACTGCCGGAGAGCTTC
>ERZ1645187.2263-NODE-2263-length-17145-cov-169.660094_pt1 | contig 17145 bp, 18 predicted proteins | sample MGYA00575352_ERZ1645187 | MGnify/ENA primary metagenome ERZ1645187 (study PRJEB40837, sample SAMN11349314) | freshwater sediment metagenome | isolation source: river sediment | host: Sediment | place: India: Wazaribad , New Delhi | collected 2017-02-21 ... | reverse complement strand
TTCGATCACGACCGCGCCTACATCTTCCAGAACGCCGACGGGCGGGTGATCTTCGCCATCCCCTATCAGGGTGATTTCACCCTGATCGGCACCACCGACCTCGACTTCGACGACGAGCCTGCCGCGGCGCGCTGCTCGGAGCAGGAGGTCGCCTATCTGATCGCGGCGGCGAGCGAGTATTTCGCCCGGCCGATCGTCCGCGCCGACGTGGTGTGGAGCTTCTCGGGGGTGCGGCCGCTCTACGACGACGGTGCCAGTGAAGCCAAGGCGGCGACGCGCGATTACGTCCTCGATCTCGACGCGACGCCCGGCCGAGCGCCGGTGTTGTCGATCTACGGCGGCAAACTCACCACCTATCGCCGCCTCGCCCAGTCGGTGATGAAGAAACTCGCCGCCGTGTTGCCGAAGGCGACCGGCCTGCCGGCCGGATGGACCGAGACCGCGACCCTGCCCGGCGGCGATTTCCCCGTCGAGGGCCGCGAGGCACTCGTCGCCGAAATGGTCCGCGACCATCCCTTCCTCGCTCCGGAACAGGTCCGCCGTCTCGTCTGCGCCTACGGCACGCGGGCGCGCCGCGTCATCGGCGGGACCAGGACCGCCGCCGGGCTCGGCCGCGATTTCGGCGCCGGCCTGACCGAACGCGAGGTCTGCTATCTGATGGCGGAGGAATGGGCGGTGACGGCGGAGGACGTGGTGTGGCGGCGCTCGAAGCTCGGGCTGAGAATGAGCGAAGCCGAGGTCGGCGCCCTCGACGCCTTCATGGCCGAGATGCGGACGGCATGACGCGACTTTCGTCCGCCGGTTCGAGGTGAGGCGCGAATGGAGCGCACCGTCCACACCTCCGAGAAGGGTATGCGGCTCGACCGCTTCCTGCGTATCCATGCGCCGCGGGCGCCGGCGGCCGCGGTTCTGCTGAAGCAGGGGCGGCTCACCGTCGACGGGCGCAAGGCGCGGGCGAGCGACGTGCTCGCCGCCGGCCAGGTGGTGCGCCTCGCCGAGCCGTCGACGCGACCGGCGACCGAGGCGGGGAGGGCGGTCGGACCGAGCCCGGCGGAACGTGACCTCCTCGCCCGCATCACGCTCTTCGAGGACGACGACCTGATCGTCTTCGACAAGCCGTCCGGTCTCGCCGTGCACAAGGGCACGCGCACGGCCGAGGATCTCGATGCGATCCTGGCGAAACGGATCGACGCCGAGGGTGAACGTCCGCGGCTGGTCCATCGCCTCGACAAGGACACTTCCGGCCTGCTGGTGGCGGCGAAGCACGCGCGCTTCGCCGAGAGTCTCGGTCGCGCCTTCGCCTCACGGGCGGTGGAGAAGACCTATCTGGCGGTGGTCGAGGGCGTGCCGGCGCCACGAACGGGACGCATCGAGGCGCCGTTGAAGAAGGTCGAGACCGCCAAGGGTGGGCGGATGGTCGCCGCCGCCCCCGACGACCCGGCCGGTCGGGCCGCCGCGACCGCCTGGGAGGTGTGGGAGGTGGCCACCGACGGCCGCTCGAGCCTCGTCGCCTTCTTTCCCGAGAGCGGACGACAGCACCAGTTGCGCGTCCACGCCAGCCTCCTCGGTCATCCGATCCTCGGCGACCGGCTCTACGGCGACGGCCGCACCGCGCCGCGGCTGATGCTCCATGCCCATCGACTGGTGGTACCGGACGGAAGAGGTGGGAGCCGGACCTTCGTCGCGCCCATCCCCGCCGGGTTCGCGCCGGGCGGGTGAGTGCGGGTGCTCACCGCGGGCACCGGCCCGCTGCGCGTCGCCGATCGCCGGCGCTCCCCGGTCAGTCGAGTTCGAACCGCTTCGCCAGCTTCCGCCGCGTCTTCTCCGACACGCCGACGCGCCACAGGTTCACCGATTTGAGGCTACGGCTCTTCAGTAGGTTCAGGAGTCCGGCTTCGGTCACGTCGGCTTCGCGCAGGTCGAGCGCGGTCAGCGTCCGCGACCGCGCCAATTGCGCCAGATCGCGGTCCGGGACGGTCTGATAGACGAGCCTCAGGTGGTCCAGCCGCGGCATTTCGGCGAGAACCCCGACACCCGCCGCCGTGCCGGCCGCGAAGTTGACGAAGACGGTCTTCAGCGTCTTCGACCGGTTGAGAAGGCGCAGATCGTCGTCCTTCACCTCGGCGGCGACGACGGCCGACAGGTCCACCAACTTCGGCAGAGCCGCGATCACCGCGAGATCGGCTCGCCGCACGTCGCCGGCGTCGAGCCGTTCGATCTCCAGAGCGCCGTCGAGCGGCGTCAGACCCTGCGGGCCGACGGCCTCGCCGATCTCCAGTTCGGTCAGCCTCGGCACCCGCCGGAGTGCGGCGAGGGTCTCGCCGTCGACCTTGCCGACCACCAACCGTACCAGTGGACTGGTCGGCGGAAGGGCTTCGGCGAGGCGCGGCGTCAGGCCGGAACCGCCTTCGATTCGCAGAGTGACCAGCCCCGGCATCCGTCCGAGGGCGGTGAGTGTATCGGGGGCGAAGGCGACGCCGTCGAGGGTGAGGTTCATCGCGCCGCGCGGCAGCCCGTCGACACAGGTCCCCGACAACGGCAGGCCGCGGAGGGTGACGGACGTGAGTTTCGGAAGCCGCCCCAGGATCCGGCAATCGACGTCGCCGAAATCCGGCACGGTCTGGGCCGAGATCACGGCGAAGGTCATGTCGGCGAGCTTTGCCGCATCGAGTTCGCCGTCGGCGGGAAGCTTGGTGAGCCGCGCCAGACGACGGCGCTCCTCGACGGTGAAGTCCGGCTCGGCCGCCCCGACGGTCACGATCGTGGCGAGGAGCCAAGCCACCGCCGCTCCGATCGCACGCAGGGCAGGGCCCGGGTCACGCCTGTCGTTCGCGCTCTTCCGCATCGTCGAGGTCCCTCGTGACGACCGTCGGCGGCGACGTTCCGCCCAATCGCGTCCGTGCGCCTCCTCAATACTGGGGATGCCCGGAGCCGACGACGTCGCCTAGCGTCGTCGCCGTCGGTCCGGCCTCCGGTCCCGGCGACGGGCGCGCGCCACCGAAATCCCGCGTGTCCGCCATCGTCGCACGATCTCCGGAGTACGTCGTTGAAGATCACCCGTGGGTCACTCCGTTCGCTCGTGCTCGCCCTCGCCCTCGCGGCCGCCGTCGCCGAGCCGGGAGCGGCCGCCGGACCGTCCTTCGACTGCGCCGGCAGGCGCGGCCCGGTCGAAACCGCGATCTGCCGGTCGGAGAAGCTGTCGAAACTCGATCTCCGCATCGATGCGGCCTATCGCAGGGTCATGCGGGCGTGGAGTGCCGACCCGGCGACGCGCGAGGAGCTCCGCTACGTCCAGCGCCGCTTCCTCGACGATCGGGAGGCCGCGATCGCCGAACCCGACGATGGCCTCGCCCGGCACCTCGAAGCCCAGGCGATCCTGCTCGAGGCGATCGACACGGCACCGCGCACCGGTTTCGAGGGCGAATGGGGCAATGTCGCAGGCGGCCTGCGGATCACGCGGGATGCGACCGGCCTCGTGCTCTGGGGCAACGCCGTCGAGCCGCTCCGGTTCCGCTGGGTCTGCGACGTCGACGATCGCGGCGTCGTCGCCGGGTCCGGGTTCGTGGCGCCGCCGGAGGCGGTGGCGGCGAATTTCCCCGGCTGGTCGATGCGGCTCGAACGCGTCGCCGGCATGGTGCGGGTGCTCGAAGTCGGGCCGCCGGGGACCGAGACGACGTCGGACGGCCGTGCCCTCGCCCAGACGCCGAAATGCGGCCGGCGCGGCAGTTTCGACGGAACCTATTTCCCGACCCGGAGTAGGCTCGGGACCGAGTGAGCCGCCGCAGATTTCACCGCAGCGGGCGGGGCTCGTTCACCGCGGCGGGTGCGCGATCCGACCGTCACAATTCCGTAGCTTCCCTTAGGCGAGCCGCTAATATGTCGAACTCACCGGGTGTCGGCGCGTTCGAGGGAGGCGGGCCGGGATGACGTCCATACCTTTCGTTTCCGAGCGAAGGATTCGCGAGGCGGTCACCTCCATCTATTCCATCGCCACCGATCCCACCGCGCTGCCGGTCGCCCTCGACGGGCTGGCCGACCTGCTCGGCGGCAAGGGCTTGCTGATGGGGCCGCTGTCGCGCACGGCGATGCCGGATCCTGCGCTCGTGACCTATGCGAGCACGGTCTTCCACGAAGCCATCCCCGATTATCTCGAACATTTCCTCGCGCTCAATCCGCGAAAGAACTGGCTGACCGCCAACAATTTCAGCGACATCGTCTTCTCCGACCATGACATCATGGACGACAGGGAGTTGAAGAGGCATACATTCTACAATGATTTTCTGCTCAGGAACGAAAATCTCTACAGTCTCGATCAGCTCAAGACGATCGGGTCGAAGCAGAAACTCTGGATCTCGGTGCAGTATTCCCATCGTGCACCACCACCGGCGGTGTGGAGCCGCGAAGTCTTTTCGGTGTTGATGTCGCATCTGCATCAGGCGCTCGACATCTATGGCCGGATGCGGTCGCTGCAGCCGGGAGAGGCCGTGCTGCTCGAGCAGTTCGACTGCCCCGGCCTGATCCTGTCGGCCCGCGGCCGTGTCCTCAGGGCCAACTCGGCGATGGAGGTCTGGGCCGACGCGCGGATCTCGCTGCGCGGCGGTCGCCTGACCGCGCCCAACGCCGCCGATGCCGCCCGTCTCGACCGGCTCATGGCCGACGTCGGGCGGCGCGCGTCGGGAGGGGCCGCACCCGACCTGACCGCGCTCGTCGGTGACGGCACCCGGCCGCCGCTGTTGGTGCGCGCCTCGCCGTTCCGCCCCGCCGAGATCCGGCAGGGCATCGACGCCTTCATGGAGGACCTTCCCGCGATCCTCGTCCTCTTCCACGAGACGCGACGTACGGTCGGGACCGAACAGGCGACGCGCGAAGCATTGCGCTCGCTCGGGCTGACGCCGGCCGAGGTCAAGGTCGCGGCGACCATCGCTTCGGGTCGCTCGCCGGAAGAAGCGGCGGAGGATCTCGGCATCGCGCTGTCGACCGCGCGCCACCACGTCAAGCGTGTCTACGAGAAGCTGGCGATCCGTCGGCAGAGCGAGTTGGTGCGCATCATCAACGACGTGGCGCATTTCGTCGCCCACGGCGGCGTTCGCGATTGACCGGCGGCGCACCACGGTGATCGCCGGTCCGACATCCCCAACTCGGGGGACGCGGGCCACCCCCCGACTTCGCAGGATCTCCCGGCGACCGCCACGATGGCTCGGCACACAGGCGAGGACGACGTGTTCCCATCCGACTCATCTTCTCGGCGATGGCGACGACCGACGGCAGGGGTGACGGTGATCGCCGGTGCCCTGGCGCTCGTCACGCCGGCTCCGCCGAGCGCCTTCGCCGCCTCATCCGAACTGGTCCGCGACCTCCTCCCCGGCGATCCCGAGCGCCGGATCCTGCTCGACCTGCTGCGTCCGGTGATGGAGATCGAGATGCGCGGCCCGGTCGAGTTCCGGGTCGGCACGGCGAGAATCCTGAAGGGGTGGGGATTGGTGCAGGTCGAACCCCAGCGGCCCGGCGGTGGTCGCATCCACAGGCGAAAGACGGTCTACGCCGACGAACCGATCATGGACGGGTTGACCACCGATGCGCTGTTCCGGTTCCGGGCGGGGCGCTGGCATCTGATCACCCACGTCGTCGGCCCGACCGACGCCGCCTCGTCGAACTGGATCTTCGGTGCCGTGCCGAAGCGTCTGTTCATGCCGGGCGTCGCCGACGGGGAGGGCGAGTGATGGCGAAGTTCCACTCCGCGGCGGCCGCCGCCGTCCTCTCGACCGCGTTCGTCGCGCCGGCTCTCGCTGCCGATGCGCTCGCCGCCGGAGCAGAGGTGCGCGGCGCCGTGCTCGAGGAACTCACCGCCTTCGCCGAGTGGCAGGTCGGCGGCGGCGAGATCGCTTTCGGGCGCAACGAGATCCGACGGATCGGCGATTTCGCTCATGTCCGGGCGGTGGTGACGCGGGCCGACGGCGGGCCGATCGATCCCGATACGCTGGTGTGGATCCGCGAGGCGGCGCGTCCGTTGACCCTTTCCGGTGTCCTGCGCCATCGCGCCGGCCGTTGGATGTTGCTCGAAGCCGACGTCGAGCCGGCCGGCGGGGTCGACCCCGACCGGGACCGGCGTCGTTGGGCGCTGCCGGCGGGGCTTCTGCCCCCCGGTTGCGAACATCGCCAGAATTGGGGATGCGGCCCCCCGGCCCGGTAGCGCATGACCCGAGGGAATGTCCGGCCGTGTCGACGGTCCGGGGCGAAGACGATGGTTCGACGGTGCCACCATGCCGGTCGAACCGACATCACGATACTGCGTCGGAGCGACGGGATGACGGATCACGACGACGGATGGACTTCCCAAACCAGCGCCGACACGGTCACCGAGGTCACCTCGCGATCGTGGTTCTCGCGCATCGGATCGTCGCTGACCGGCCTGCTGATCGGTCCGTTGCTGATACTCGGGGCGATCGTCCTGCTCTTCTGGAACGAAGGGCGGGCGGTGGGTACGGCGCGTTCGCTCGCCGAAGGTGCCGGCGCGGTCGTCGCGATCGCCGCGGGGGCGGTCGATCCGGCGAACGAGGGTCGCCTCGTCCACGTCACCGGACCGGTTTCCACCGGAGAGAAGCTGCGCGATGCCGCCACCGGCGTCGAGGCCGACGGCCTGCGGCTCGTCCGCAAGGTCGAGGCCTTCCAGTGGCGCGAGACCTCCAGATCGGAGACGCACAAGAAGCTCGGCGGCGGCGAGGAAACGGTCACCACCCACTCCTATGTGCTCGACTGGACCGATCGCCCGGTCGACGGGTCCGGCTTCAAGCAGCCCGACGGCCACCGCAATCCGCCGGTGGCCCTCGCCGGCGAAGCGGTGATCCAGGGTGCGGCGCGGGTCGGCGCCTTCGCCCTGACCCGGGCTCAGGCGAGCGGGCTCGGCACTCCCCGGCCATTGCCGGTCGACCGGCTCGATCGCGCCGTCCTGCAGAAGACCTTCGGTGTCGTGGCGGCCGGGCAGCCGGTCGACGGCCGCATCTACGTCGGCGTCGACGCCACCCGGCCCCGCCTCGGTGACCTGCGCATCTCCTACGAGGTGGCCACGACCCCCGACGCGACGGTCGTGGCGCGCCAGACGGGCACCGGCTTCACCGCCTATACCACCTCCAACGGTCGTTCGATCGAGATCCTGCGCAACGGCGCGGCGAGTCCCGCACAGGTGTTCGACGACGCCCAGGCCGGCAACACGCTGTTGACCTGGCTCGTTCGGATCGGCGGCATCCTGTTGCTCGCCTTCGGGTTCGGACTGGTGCTCGGGCCGCTCTCGGTTCTCGCCGACGTGGTGCCCTTCGTCGGCGATCTCGTCGGTGGGGCGTCCTCGATGGTGGCACTGGCGGCGGCCATCCTGGTCGGCTCGGTGACGATCGCGGTCGCCTGGTTCGCCTCCCGGCCTCTTCTCTCGGCGGGGCTCGTCGTCGCCGGCCTCGTCGTCGCCTTCGTCGTGCGCCGCTTCGCCGGCCGTCGACCGGCGGCCGTGGCGACGACGTGAGGGCTCGCGCATGGCGAACACCTGCGTCCACCCCTCTCGGCGCTCTCTGATGGTCGCGGCGGCGGTCGGCCTCACCTCGGCGGTGTCACCGCGCCCGGTCCATGCTCTGACCCCGCCGAGCGAAGACGACATCCGTCGCGATCTCGCCGCGCCGGGCGTGATCGACGTCGTCTTCCGCGGTGGCGGCACCCTCGAGCGCATCGAGGAGAACGGTCTCTTCGTCGACGAGTACAAGCGCTCGGTCACGGTGCGCCGCACCGCCGACCGTCCCGGCACCACCGTCGAGGTGATCGGCGACGTCGTCTATCGGCTGATCGACGGCCGCTTCGTCTTTCGCCGACTGCGTCTCGCCGGCAACCGACTGGAGGGGCTGCCGAACCCGACGATCGCCGAGATCGATGCGCTGCTCGCCCGCCTGACGCCGCTCGACATCGATCGCACCGCCTATCTGATGATCGGCGAGATCGAGAGGATCCGTCTCGCCGACGATCCGCGTTGGGAGTGGCATTCGCCGCGTTCCGTCTCGTTCGAGGTGGTCGAGACCTACACCGCCCGCTGGGTCGGTGGCGCCTACCCCGGGTCCCGTGTCGAGCCGCCGAAAGCGGGCGAGATCTTCCTCGACCGGGTCGAGCGCACCGATCGCTGGCGGATCTACCGAGACACCGACGACGGCCCGTGGCTGCGGCTGGTCGCCACGGCCCACCGGGTCGGCACGCTCATACCCCGTAAGGGCGCCCCGTCCGAACCCGCCGTCCGCCTCCTGACGCGCCGTGTCGTCGGCGAACGCGACTTCGCCGCGTTGCCCCGCCCCGCCCGCATTCCCTCGCTCACCCCGTGATAGCTACCCGGAGGCGCTTCCTGCCGATGCCCGCCGCTTCCTCCACTTCGATCCGCACCCTCGCTCTGGCGATCGCCGTCGCGGCTCCGGCCACGGCCTCGGCCGCGGGGCTGCTCGACACCCTGTTCCCGAGCGGTCAGGGCGCCTGTTGGGGACGCGGTTATGACGCCGAACACCTGGCGAAGCACCCGGCCCAGAAGGTCAAGACGATCCATCTCTGGGATCACTGGGGCAAGAACGGCCTCTACGAGACCCCCGACGATCCCGACTACGCCGATCCCGACGGCCGCGAGACGAAAGCCTACCCGACCGTCCTGGTCGAACGCGCCGATCGGCCCGGCGTCGCGAGCCGCAGCCTCTCGTGCCGCGACGTCGATGGGCGCCCGGGCTGCTTCGCCGACGAGGACGACGGTGTTCACTACCCGCTTCGGCTGTCGTCGAAGGACGGCGCCGTCATCGCCGAACTGAGCGATCCCGGTCTCGATCTGACCCGTCCGCCGGATCAGGCACGGCTCGGTCGTCCACCCCAGGAGATCCGCCTCGCGCCCGGTGCCGACGATCGCCGGTTCCGCCTGGAGCGGCGTCCGATCGCCGAATGCCGCGAACGGCTCGCCGCCGCCGCCCCCGATTACGCCCGCGACGGTCGCCCGCCGCTGCGCGCCATCGTCCAGACGGCCCTCGATCGCTCCACCGTCGGGCCCGACCGGGCCTTCCGGCCGGAGGGAGGCCGCGTCTGCCTGAAGGCGACCGGCGGAGGGGTGCCGATCGTCGCCGGCTTCAACCCGGCCCTCGGCGATTTCATGACCGGTGTCGACGCCTTCACCCTGCGGGCTCTGCGCGGCGCGCCGGGCAGCGCGCGACGCTATCTCTTCCGCTGCGAGGCAAAAGCCTGGGAATGGCGCTGCGAAGCCTCGCTCGCCGGCCCGGACGGCTCGCGCGACGGCGAGCCGGTCTCCGCCCACCTGCTGCGGCGTGGGGCCGGCGCGGCGCTCGTCGTCTCGGGCGCCCTGTGGAGCGGATCGTCGGACGACAGGGCGCTCGATCCGCCGATCGCGCTCGAAGTCGCCGAGACGAAGGCCTGCCCGCCGGAGATCTGGAGGGAATGAGGTTTCGCCCACCGACCCGGATGATGGACGGGGCGGGGCGAGACGGTTCGGCGTCGACCGCCCGAACCGCAGCAGGGACCTTGCGCTCGATGCGCATGGGCCCGAAAGATGGAAGCGCCACCAGGAGAACGACGTCATGGCGAATGAAGTGAACACCGAAACGGCGAAGGAAGACGTGAAGACCTCCCCCATGGCCCGCCGCGCCCTGTTCGGGTTGGGGCTCGGCGCCCTGGCCTCGCTGCTGCTGCCGACCGAGTCGGCGGAAGCGGCGGTGGTGGTCGTGCGCCGCAGACGGCCGGCGGTGGTGATCGCTCGCCCGTGGCGCCGCCGTAGGGTCATTCTCGTCCGCTGACCGCGACGTCGGCATCGGTTCTTTCGACGGGCGGGAGGCCACCGGCGGTGGCTTCCCGCTCCGAGCGTGGCTTCACCCGAGGGGCGGCCACGGTCGCCTCTCACATCTCGGCCTCGGATGTCGCGGCGTAGGATCGCCGCATCGTTGCGGCTGACCCCTGCTGCGATCCGTGCTATCGAGCCGGCTCGCTCCAACCGGGGACCGGCCTTGCACCTCGTGCTCTTCGACGTCGACGGCACGCTGATCGACAGCCAACACATGATCACCGCCGCCATGAACCGCGCCTTCGCCGCCTGCGGTCGGCCGGCGCCGTCGCGGGCCGAGACGCTCGGGGTCGTCGGCCTGTCGCTCGACACCGCCATGGCGCGGCTCCTCGACCGAGCCGAGGTCGACGACGACGCACGGGCGCTGTCGACCGCCTACAAAGGTGCGTTCTTCGACCTCAGGACCTCCGCCGATCACCAGGAGCCGCTCTATCCGGGTGCCCGCGAGGTGCTCGATGCGCTCGCGGAGCGCGACGACGTGGTGCTCGGGCTGGCGACCGGCAAGTCGATGCGCGGCGTCCGGGCGATCCTCGATCTGCACGGTCTGCACGGCCGCTTCGTCACCATCCAGACCGCCGACGACAACCCGTCGAAGCCACATCCCGGCATGATCCGGGTGGCGCTCACCGAGACCGGGGTGGCGCCGGAGAAGGCGGTGATCGTCGGCGATACCACCTACGACGTCGAGATGGCGACGACGGCGGGTATCGCCGCGATCGGCGTCGGCTGGGGCTACCATGCGGCAAGCGCGCTGGAGCGGGCCGGCGCGGCGCGCGTGCTCCATGGTTTCGACCAACTGATCCCGACCCTCGACCATCTGTTCGACTGGTGACGACCGATGCGTGATCTCCTCTGGTACGACCCTTCCACCCCGGTCGAGGAGCCGGCCTTCGAACCCGATCCGGTCGAGCGCACCCGTGCGGCGATGCGCAAGGACCTGCCGAAGCGCTTCTGGAAAGAGGTCTCGGTCGACACGGTCGCGGCGGGCGGTTTCCGCATCCTGCTCGATGGGCGGGCGGTGAAGACGCCGGGCAAGCAAGAACTGGTGTTGCCGCGCGCCGACGTCGCCGAGGCGGTCGCGGGCGAATGGCGGGCGCAGGGGAGCCTGGTCGACCCCGCGACCATGCCACTCACCCGGCTCGCCAATTCGGTGATCGACGGGGTCGCGGCGCGGTTCGACGAGGTCGCCGACGACGCGGCGAAATATGCCGCGACCGATCTCGTCTGTTACCGCGCCGATGGTCCCGAGCGGCTGGTCGAACGCCAGACCGAAGCGTGGGATCCGCTGCTCGATTGGATCGAGGGGTTCTGTGGCGCCCGCCTGCTCGTCGCCGAAGGCATCGTCCACGTGCTCCAGGACGGCGAGGCGCTGGCGGCGTTGCGCGGTGTGCTGAGCTCCTGGGACCCCTGGCGGCTCGGGGGCTTCCATACCGCCACCACTCTGACCGGCTCCTTCGTCGTCGCCCTCGCTCTCGCCGAGGGCCGACTCGACCGTGATACCGCCTGGGCGACCGCACATCTCGACGAGAACTGGAACGCCGAACTGTGGGGGCGCGACGCCGAGGCCGAACGCCGGCTCGCCTTTCGCCGCCGCGAGTTCGAGGCTGCGGCGGCCTTCATGGGCGTGTGAGAGCCGAACCGCCGCCCGGAGTGATCGCGGTGAGATCGGCGGGCGCGCAATCGCTCCGGCGTCACCGGCCCGCGGCACTCGCTTCGGGCGTTTCCGGATCCGACGTTAGAGGCACTATGCCGGGGGGGCGGGGCGTGATAATCACCGCCCCCGATCGCATCGAAGAAAACGGGGCCGCTCCCATGAAGGAAATTCTCGCGGAACTCGAACGTCGTCGCAAGGAAGCTTGGCTCGGCGGCGGCGAGAAGCGCATCGAGGCGCAGCACAAGCGCGGCAAACTCACCGCTCGTGAACGCATCGACGTCTTCCTCGACGAGCACTCCTTCGAGGAGGTCGACATCTACGTCGAGCATCGCTGCACCGAATTCGGCATGGGTGACACCAAGGTCGCCGGCGACGGTGTCATCATCGGCTCGGGCACCGTCAACGGTCGTACCGTCTACGTCTTCGCCAAGGACTTCACCGTGTTCGGCGGCTCGCTGTCCGAGACCCACGCGGCGAAGATCGTCAAGCTGCAGGAGATGGCGCTGCGCAACCGCGCTCCGATCATCGGCCTGTTCGACGCCGGCGGCGCCCGCATCCAGGAGGGCGTGGCGGCGCTCGGCGGTTACGGCGAGGTGTTCCAGCGCAACGTGCTCGCCTCCGGCGTCATCCCGCAGATCTCGGTGATCATGGGCCCCTGCGCCGGCGGTGACGTCTATTCGCCGGCGATGACCGACTTCATCTTCATGGTGCGCGACACCAGCTACATGTTCGTCACCGGTCCGGACGTGGTGAAGACGGTGACCAATGAGATCGTCACCTCCGAAGAGCTCGGCGGTGCTTCGGTCCACACCACCAAGTCTTCGGTTTCCGACGGGTCGTTCGAGAACGACGTCGAGGCGCTCCTCCAGATGCGCCGGCTGATCGACTACCTGCCGGTGAACAACAAGGCGGATCTGCCCGAGATCGAGACCCAGGACGACGCCAACCGCGTCGAACTCTCGCTCGACAGCCTGATCCCGGACAATCCGAACAAGCCCTACGACATGAAGGAGCTGATCCTGAAGACGGTCGACGAGGGCGACTTCTTCGAGATCCAGCAGAACCACGCCAAGAACATCATCGTCGGCTTCGCCCGCATGGAGGGCCGCACCGTCGGCATCGTCGCCAACCAGCCGATGGTGCTCGCCGGCGTGCTCGACATCGACGCCTCGAAGAAGGCGGCGCGCTTCGTCCGCTTCTGCGACTGCTTCAACATCCCGATCGTCACCTTCGTCGACGTGCCGGGCTTCCTGCCCGGTACCGCGCAGGAATACGGCGGCCTGATCAAACACGGCGCCAAGCTCCTGTTCGCCTATGCCGAGGCGACCGTGCCGAAGGTCACCGTCATCACCCGCAAGGCCTACGGCGGTGCCTACGACGTCATGTCGTCCAAGCACCTGCGCGGCGACTTCAACTACGCCTGGCCGACCGCCGAGATCGCGGTGATGGGCGCCAAGGGCGCGGTCGAGATCCTCTACCGCTCCGAGCTCGGGGATCCGGAGAAGATCGCCGCCCGCACCGCCGAGTATCAGCGCCGCTTCGCCAATCCGTTCGTCGCCGCCGAGCGCGGCTACATCGACGACGTGATCAAGCCGCACGCCACCCGCTCGCGCGTCGCCCGGGCGCTGCGCCTGCTGCGCAACAAGCACCTCGAGAACCCCTGGAAGAAGCACGACAACATCCCGCTGTGAGGCCGGCGGCGGCCCGGACGGTGATCCGGGCCGCAGCGTCGCCCCGCGGGTCGTGCTTCCGGCTCCTGCCGGACCAGCTCGACAAAGTCTTCTCTCGTACCGAACCGGTGCCGACCAATGTTCAAGAAGATCCTCATCGCCAACCGTGGCGAGATCGCCTGCCGGGTCATCAAGACGGCGCGCAAGATGGGCATCAAGACGGTCGCGGTCTATTCCGACGCCGACCGTGACGCCGTCCACGTCGAGATGGCCGACGAGGCCGTCCATCTCGGTCCGCCGCAGGCCGCCCAGTCCTACCTGCTCGCCGACAAGATCATCGCCGCCTGCAAGGCGACCGGCGCCGAGGCCGTCCATCCCGGCTACGGCTTCCTCTCCGAGCGCGCCTCCTTCTGTCAGGCGCTGAAGGACAACGGCATCGTCTTCATCGGTCCGAACCCGCGCGCCATCGAGGCGATGGGCGACAAGATCGAGTCGAAGAAGTTCGCCAACGCCGCCAAGGTGTCGACCGTCCCGGGCTTCCTCGGCGTGATCGAGGACGCCGAGCACGCCGTCCGCATCGCCAACGAGATCGGCTATCCGGTCATGATCAAGGCCTCGGCCGGCGGCGGCGGCAAGGGCATGCGCATCGCCTGGAACGACGCCGAGTGCCGCGAGGGCTTCACGCTGTCGAAGAACGAGGCGGCCGCCTCCTTCGGCGACGACCGCGTCTTCGTCGAGAAGTTCATCGTCGATCCGCGCCACATCGAGATCCAGGTGCTCGGCGACAAGCACGGCAACGTCATCTATCTCGGCGAGCGCGAGTGCTCGATCCAGCGCCGTAACCAGAAGGTCATCGAAGAGGCGCCGTCGCCGCTCCTCGACGAGGCGACCCGCAAGAAGATGGGCGAGCAGGCCGTGGCGCTCGCCAAGGCCGTCGACTACGACTCGGCCGGCACCGTCGAGTTCGTCGCCGACCAGAACAAGAACTTCTACTTCCTGGAGATGAACACCCGTCTCCAGGTCGAGCATCCGGTCACCGAGCTGATCACCGGCGTCGACCTCGTCGAGCAGATGATCCGCGTCGCCTACGGCGAGAAGCTCGCCATGACCCAGGCCGACGTGAAGCTCACCGGCTGGGCGGTGGAGAGCCGCATCTACGCCGAGGATCCGTTCCGCAACTTCCTCCCCTCGATCGGTCGCCTCACCCGCTACCGGCCGCCGGAGGAGGGCACCGACGGCGACATCACGGTGCGCAACGACACCGGCGTCGTCGAGGGCGGCGAGATCTCGATGTACTACGATCCGATGATCGCCAAGCTCGTCACCCACGCGCCGACCCGCCTCGAGGCGATCGAGGCCCAGGCCGACGCGCTCGACGCCTTCGTCATCGACGGCATCCAGCACAACATCCCGTTCCTGACCTCGCTGATGGGCCACGAGCGTTGGAAGAGCGGCAAGCTCTCCACCGGCTTCATCAAGGAGGAGTATCCGGACGGCTTCGCCGGCAACGTGCCCCATGCCGAGGACCGCAAGCTGCTCGCGTCGGTGGCGCTGTCGATGGAGATCCTGCGCAAGGACCGCCTCGACGACCTTCCGGGCCGCCTGCGGCCGCACACCGGCATGATGCGCGAGGACTGGGTGGTCAAGGTCGACGGCGAATATGTGCCGGTCACCGTACCGTCCGGCTTCGTCGGGATGCCCTTGGAGTTCGAGGTGTCCTTCGCCGGCGATTCTGAGCCGACGGCCGTCTCCACCCGCTTCCAGCCGGGTGACCTGCTGTGGTCGGGCGAAATCGGCGAGACCTCGGTCACCGTCCAGGTGCGCCCGATCGTCGGCGGCTGGGAGTTGCGCTACCGCGGCGCCACCTCGATCGCCAAGGTGTTCACCCCGCGAGTGGCGGCGCTCGACGCGCTGATGCCGTTCAAGGCGCCGCCGGACACCTCCAAGTACCTGCTCTGCCCGATGCCGGGCCTGATCATCTCGATCGACGTCGCCGAGGGCGAAGAGATCAAGGCCGGCGCGACGCTCGCCGTGGTCGAGGCGATGAAGATGCAGAACGTGCTGCGCGCCGAACGCGACGCCAAGGTCAAGGCGATCAAGGCCAAGCCGGGCGACAGCCTCGCCGTCGACGCGGTGATCATCGAATTCGAATGATCCTCGATCCTTCGTCGCATTCATCGGCGGGCGTCCCTCGGGGCGCCCGTCGTCGTTTCGGGCTGCCGGTTCGTCAGAGCCGGCGCCCCTCGCTGCCGAGAATTCGGGCGGCCCTCAGGGTTTCCACGTGTATCGCGAGCCCCGAGTCCACGATTATCAATGACCGACCGGCGGGGTGCCGGCGGGAGTTCGGCGGTGGTCGTCTACAGGGTGGTGCTCTCCGGCCGTGTCCAGGGTGTGGGATTCCGCGCCTGGATCGAGCGGACCGCAAGGTCGCTCGGCCTGTCGGGCTGGGTGCGCAACCTGCGTGACGGTTCGGTCGAGGCGCTGTTCGCCGGGCCGGCGGAGGTGGTCGACGACATGATCGCGCGCTGCCGCCGCGGCCCCGACCATGCCCGCGTCGAGGTACTGGAGCGCCACGAAGAGCGCGAAGTTCCCTCGCCGGGTTTCCGGATCCGCGTCGGCGAGTGAATCTGCCTTTCAGCGTTCGAACACCGTCACGGTCGGGCCGAAGATCCGCTCGAACTCGCGCTTCATCACCACGTCGACATCGCTCATCGTCACCGGCAGGCCGAGGTCGACGAGCGAGGTGATGCCGTGACCGCGGATTCCGCACGGAACGATGCCGCCGAAGTGGGAGAGATCGGGCTCGACGTTGAGGGCGAGGCCGTGGAAGGTCACCCAGCGCCGGACCCGGATGCCGATGGCGGCGATCTTGTCCTCGGCCGGCACACCCGGCGCGATCTCCGGCTTCTCCGGCCGGCGCACCCAGACGCCGACCCGATCCTCGCGCCGCTCGCCGCGGACGTGATGGGCCCACAGCGTCGCGATCACCCATTGCTCGAGCGCTGCGACATAGGCGCGGACGTCCTGGCGGCGGCGGCCGAGGTCGAGCATGACGTAGGCCACCCGCTGGCCGGGGCCATGGTAGGTGTACTCGCCACCGCGACCGGTGGGGAAGACGGGGAATCGGTCGGGGTCGATCAGGTCGGTCGCCACCGCCGAGGTGCCGGCGGTGTAGAGCGGTGGGTGTTCGACCAGCCAGACCCGCTCGGCCGCCTCGCCGCGGGCGATTCTCCCGACCCGCTCCTCCATCTCGGCGGCGGCGTCGGGGTAGGCGACGAGGCCGTCCTCGACCAGCCATTCGACCGGCGGCGAGCCGTCGCGCGCCGGAAAGTGCACACTCTCGGCGAGATCATCGCGGCTGGCGCGCGGGCTCGCGCCTTCTGCGTCGGATCGGGACGCGTCGTTTACCATTCGTCAACCATCGTCCTGGCAAGGTCGGGAAACGAAGCGCGGCTCCCGGCACGGCGAGGTCAGTAGCATATGACACCGTTCGACAACATCGGCGTGGACATCTCGGTGGTTCTCGGGACGACGCACATCCCGATCCACCAGTTGCTGCGCATGGGTCGTGGGGCGGTGATCGAACTCGACGCGCGCGAGCAGGACGACGTCCAGATCCTCGCCAACGACATCCCGGTGGCGACCGGCCAAGTGGTACTGCGCGGCGACCGCATCGGCATCACCATCACCGAGGTACTGCTGCGCGCGCCCGGCTTCCGGCCGCGTGACAACGTCCGCCTGCTGTGACGTCGTCGTGAGGCGGTGCGGCGGATCCGCGCCGGCGGTCGCCGGTGGCGACGAGCTGCCCGGAAGGGATGGACCGATTCACCACAGCTTTTCCGCTTTCGGTGCTTGATCCCATGAATCCGATGGGTTACATGAGCGCCGGTCCGACGGTTCGCCGTCGGCGTTCCTTCCGGTCGCGGCCGTGGCGGAATTGGTAGACGCGCTAGCTTGAGGTGCTAGTGGGG
>ERZ1645187.2261-NODE-2261-length-17154-cov-10.939529_pt1 | contig 17154 bp, 18 predicted proteins | sample MGYA00575352_ERZ1645187 | MGnify/ENA primary metagenome ERZ1645187 (study PRJEB40837, sample SAMN11349314) | freshwater sediment metagenome | isolation source: river sediment | host: Sediment | place: India: Wazaribad , New Delhi | collected 2017-02-21 ... | reverse complement strand
TCGCGGAAGGTGCTGTGGCGAACCAGCGTGGTGCCGGTGGCCTGGCTGGTCGAGTTGGGCGATGGGTTGCCTTGCAGGGCGTTGGCAATGGCCTGGGCGGCCCGCCTGCCGGTTTGCGGCAGGGCGGCGGCGCCGGTGGCGGTCTGCTCGTTGGCCTGCTCGTAGCTGGTTTCGCTCGAACCTTCCGGCAGCACCTTGTCAGTCTCGCGCAGGATGTCCTTGATGTTCTTTTCCAGCGACTCCCAGAACTGGTTCCTGGAGGTGTTCTCGATGCGCGTGTTCGAGATGTTGCCGCCGCTGGCCCCGGTGGCTGGGGCCGCGCCGCTGCCGGTCGGCAGGCCGGTGGCGATCTGGGTATTGGCCGATACGGTGCCCGTCACGTTGCGGGCCATGTTCACGTAGTCCACCTTGTAATGCTTGAGGAATGGCGAATCGGGCATCACGGCCAGATTCGGGCCATCCAGTTCAAAGCGCATGTCGACCTGCTTGGCGATGCGGGTCAACAGTTGCGGCAGGGTCTGGTCGATGGCATTCAGGGTGACGTTGCCGCTAATGCCGGGGTGAATGTCGACATTGACTTTGGCATCGCGGGCGAGGGCAAAGAGCAGGTCGCGCACGGGTACATTGTTGACGACCACGCTGTAGGTTTCGGCCTTGCGGGTCGGGCGTGGTTTGGGCAGGGCCAGTGTTTGCTGGACGGGCGGTGGGATACTGCCGGTTGCGGCAACCGGGGCGTTGTCGCCATTCAGGTGGCCTTTGAGCGGCTCGCGGGGTGTTGGGGCCGCGCAGGCTGCCATCAGGAGGGCGGCAAGTGATGTGCAGATGTATCCGATTCTCATCGGTTTGGCCTTGTCTGAGCGGTGATGAGCGCATGTTGTTTGACTATCGTCAAGATGCTAGCACGTAACGCCGGCCTGCCGCATCGTTTGTGCCGGGCGGCGGCTAGCGCAACTTGCTGACTTGCCTGGGAAAGGGCTGGATGGCCTTGATGGTTTCCGGCAGGGCCTGCATGGCGGCGATGGCTTCCTCGCGCGTGGCGAAGTCGCCGTAGATTACGCCGGTGCGGTCGCGTCCGGACAGGCTGGAGCGGTAGACGCGAATATGGGCTGGTTCGAGAACCGCGATGGCGCGGGCCAGGAAGCCTTCGACCTCGCCGGTATGTGTCGAATCGGTAGCGAGCAGCTGGATGAAGTAATGGGTGCGCGGGGCGTCCTTGATCCATTCCTCGTATTGGGCCAGATGCTGGCGGGTCAGCGGGCCGAAGCGAATTTTGTCCAGCGGGGCGGGGGCGGCCGGTGTGTCGGGGCGCGTGGCGGGGGCTTTGCTCGCTTCGTCATTTGCTTGTTTCGCCGGGGCTGCTGCGTCGGATGATGATGTCCGGGAGCCGAGGTTGACGGTCATGGCGATGAGCAGGGCGGCGACAGCGGCGCCGGCCAGGCCCCACAGCAAGGGCTGCGCGTTGAAGCTGGCCTTGGCTTGGAGCGGCGAGAAGCGGGCATCCTGTTCGGCGGTTTTGACTTCGTTGGCATCGACCTGATGATTGCCGCACGAATAGGCGGCGAGCAGGGACTTGTCGGCGATGATGTTGATGCGCCGCGAGAGGCCTTCGGAAATCCGGGTGATCATCCGGATCGCTTCGTCGGTGAACGGGTTGGGACCGTGGTAGCCGGCGGCGCGCAGGCGGAATTCGATATAGGCGGCAACGTCTGTCTGCTTGAGCGGGGTCAGGTTGAAGTGCTGGGTGATGCGCTCGCGCAACTGGCGCATGTCGGTGGCGGCCAGGCGTTCATCCAGTTCCGGCTGGGCGAAGAGGGCGATCTGCAGCAGCTTGGTTGCCTTCGATTCGAGATTGGAAAGCAGGCGGATCTCTTCCAGTGATTCTGCCGGCATGGCGTGTGCTTCGTCGATCAGCAGCACGACGCGCTTGCCTTCGGCGTAGCGGGTGATCAGCGCGTCCTGCAGGGCGCGGGTCAGCGAGTGGGTAGCCTTGCCATCGGTCGGGATGCCCAGTTCATCGGCGATGGCACCGAGGATTTCCTGGCGCGACAGTGACGGGTTGGCCAGGTACAGGGTTTCGACATGGGGCGGCAGGCGTTCGAGCAGCATGCGGCAGAGCATGGTCTTGCCGCTGCCCACCTCGCCGGTGACCTTGACGATGCCTTCGTCCTGGGTGATGGCGTAAATCAGCGCATCGAGCGTCGGGCCGCGGTTGGCGCCGGTGAAGAAGAAGTCGGTATGCGGCGTGATGCGGAACGGCGGCTCGCGCATGCCGAAATGTTCGAGGTAAAGGCTCATTGCCGATTCCAGCCTTCCATTCGGTTGTACAGGGTGGTGCGGTTGATGCCCAGGCGGCGGGCCGTTTCGCTCATGTTGCCGTTGCTGAGTTCGATCGCCGCCTCGATATAGCAGCGCTGCCAAAGCTCCAGCGTGGCATCGAGGTTGAGGTGCGCGGCACGCTCAAGATGCTGGCGGGCAGCCTGGCGGACTTCGTCGGGTTGCGCCGCGTCGAGGCTGGGGCCGGGGGGCGGCGCGGTGCTGTCGGGGTAATCGAGCTCGGCGCGCAACTGGCCGGCGGTGACTGCCTGCCCGGCATAGCGTGCGGTCAGGCGGATGATGATGTTGCGCAACTCGCGGACGTTGCCGGGGAAGGTGTAGTCCAGCCACAGCGACTGAGCGTCGGCGGCCAGGGTGAACGGTTCGGTACGCACGGAAGCCGCGCAGTGCTTGCGGAAATGTTCGAGCAGCAACAGCCGGTCGAGACCGGTTTCCCGTACCGGCGGGACGGTGACGGTGAACACCGACAGTCGGTGATAGAGGTCGGGCCGGAAGCGTCCGGCCTTCATCTCCTGGCGCAGGTCGCGGTTGGTGGCGGTGATGATGCGGGCCGTGGAAATCCGCGTCTGGGTTTCGCCGACGCGCTGGTACTCGCCGTTTTCCAGCACGCGCAGCAACTTTGGCTGCAGGTCGAGCGGCAGTTCGCCGATCTCGTCGAGGAACAGGGTGCCGCTGTCGGCGTCCTCGAAATAGCCTGCCTTTGCCGTGGAGGCGCCGGTAAAGGCGCCCTTGGCGTAGCCGAACAGCGTCGGTTCGAGCAGGCTGGGCGAGATGGCGGCGCAGTTCAGGGCGAGGAAAGGCTTGTCGCAGCGCCCGGTCAGGCGGTGCAGGTAGTGGCTGGCAACGATGTCCTTGCCGCTGCCCGATTCGCCCTCGATCAGAACCGGATAGGCGAGGTCGGCGTACTGGCCCAGTTGCAGGCGCAGGCGTTGCATGGGCAGGCTTTCGCCAACCAGGCCGCCCGCTGTGTCGCTGCTGGCCGGGGCGTCGAAACGCAGGACTTGCCGGAAAAGTTCGGCCAGTCGGGCCGGATCGCAAGGCTTGGCGACGAATTCGACGGCGCCGAGGGTGCGCGCGTGGCGGGCATTTTCGTCGTCGCTCTGGCCGGACAGCACGATGATCTTGAGGTTTGGGTGGAGAGCGAGCAGGTCGCCGATCAGTGCGAAACCTTCGTTGGGGCGATGCGGCAGGGGCGGCAGGCCAAGGTCGACCAGGGCCAGGCGGGGAGGGTTGCGCAGTTGTCTGACCAGGCTACGGGCATGCGAGCGGGAGTGGCTGGTCAGGACATCGTATTCCTGTGCAAAGGCGAAACTGAGCGATTCGCTGATCAGTGAATCGTCATCGACAATCAGCAGGAGCGGCTTGGCAACTGGCAAGGGCGCAACATTCCATATGAAATTTTTCCGATTATAGCCTTGTCGTTTCCCGGCGAATCCCGTGCATTCTGATAAAATCGACAAACTTTTGTTTTGGGAATGCATCTTGTCCGACGACATCCTGGTCGATATCGAGGATCTCCACTTTTCTTACGACGGGCGGCCGGTGCTGCAGGGAATCAACATGAAGATTCCGCGCGGCAAGGTGGTGGCCATCATGGGCGGGTCCGGTTGCGGTAAAACGACGCTTTTGCGCTGCATTGGCGGCCAGTTGCGGCCGACCGGCGGGCGTGTTCGCCTGGAAAAACACCAGGTATGCGGCATGTCCCAGGCCGAGCTGTACAGGCTGCGCCGACGCATGGGCATGCTGTTCCAGTTCGGCGCTTTGTTTACCGACATGTCGGTATTCGACAATGTGGCTTTCCCCATGCGGGAACACACCGATCTGTCTGAAGAAATGATTCGTGATCTGGTGTTGATGAAGCTGGAAGCTGTTGGTTTGCGTGGTGCGCACAGATTGATGCCAGGTGAATTGTCCGGCGGCATGGCGCGTCGGGTGGCGCTGGCGAGAGCGCTGGCCCTCGATCCCATGCTGGTCATGTACGACGAACCTTTCACCGGGCTCGACCCGATCGCGCTGGGCGTGATCGGCCAGTTGATCCGCAAGCTGAACGATGCGCTGGGTGCCACCTCGATCATGGTCACCCATGATATTCACGAGTCGCTGCTTATCGTTGACTACATTTACTTCCTGAATGGCGGTCGCGTCGTCGCCGAAGGAACGCCCGATGAGATCCGGGCCTCGAAGGATCCTTTCGTGCATCAGTTCGTCTACGCCGAGCCGGATGGGCCTGTGCATTTCGATTATCCGGCACCGACGGTGCGTCAGGAATTCCTGGCTGGGGTCAGGCATGTCTAGGGCTGTCGAGTTGATCCGCCAGTTGGGCCACGCGACGGTCGAGCGCGTCTGGCGGCTGGGTTTTGCTGCCCGCTTCCTGTGGGTCGTGTTGCTGTATTCCGGCGCCTCGTTCCGTCGCCTGCCACTGACCCTGCGCGAAATCTACTTCAGCGGCGTCCTTTCCCTGCTGATCATTCTGGTTTCGGGTCTGTTCGTCGGTCTGGTGCTTGGCTTGCAGGGCTATGAAATCCTGCAGCGCTTCGGTTCGACCGAGGCGCTGGGAACACTGGTCGCCCTGTCGCTGACCCGCGAACTGGGGCCGGTGCTGGCCGCCATTTTCTTCGCATCGCGCGCCGGGTCGTCGGTGACCGCTGAAATCGGCCTGATGAAGGCGACCGAGCAGCTGAAGGCCATGGACATGATGGCCGTCAATCCGATCGCCCGCGTCGTCGCTCCGCGCTTCTGGGGCGGGGTTATCTCGATGCCGCTGCTGGCCGCGATATTTTCGGCGATGGGCGTGCTCGGTGGCTGGTTGATCGGCGTCGTCTTCATTGGTGTCGATGACGGCTCCTACTGGTCGCAGATGCAGTCCAGCGTCGATTTTCGTTTCGATGTCTGGAATGGCATCGTGAAGAGTTTTGTTTTTGGTGTCGCGGTCTCGCTGATCGCCGTTTTCGAGGGCTACGATTCGGTGCCGACTGCCGAGGGGGTGTCGCGGGCAATTACGCGCACTGTCGTGACGTCGGTGCTGGCTGTGCTGGCCCTCGATTTCGTACTGACATCGTTCATGTTCCGGGGAACTTCATGAACCGTACCGTTCTCGACCTGTGGGTCGGTTTTTTCGTCGCTCTTGGCATCACTGCCGTTATGTTCCTGGCCCTCAAGGTGGGGAATCTGTCTTCGGCCCACCTGTCCGAGTCTTATGTGCTGCAGGCCAAGTTTGATAACATTGGGGGTCTCAAGGTGCGTGGCCCGGTGAAGAGTGCCGGCGTGCTGGTGGGGCGAATCACCGATATCCAGTTCGATCCCGCGACCTACGAGGCCGTGGTCAGCATGACGATCGACGGCCGATATCGTTTCCCGAAGGATACCTTTGCCTCGATTTATACGGCAGGCCTGCTCGGGGAGCAGTATGTCGGTTTCGACGCCGGTGGTGACGAAAGGATGCTGCAGGCTGGCGATACCATCGCCAAGACGCAGTCGGCAGTCGTTCTCGAGAAGTTGATCAGTCAGTTTTTATTCAGCAAGGCAGCAGACGGACAGGACAAGAAATGACGAAAAGTCTCGGCTTATCTGGCATGCGCAAGGGAAGAGCCTGGGCCCTGGGTGGCTTGCTCGCCTTGGCCGGCATTGGCAATACGATTGCCGAAGAGAATCCGCATGACCCCTACGAGGGCTTCAATCGCTCGATGTTCGCAGTGCATGAGGCGATCGACAAGTACGCTGCCAAACCGGTTGCCCAGGTGTACGACAACGCAGTGCCTTTGCCGGTGAAGGCTGGTGTTGGCAACTTCTTCGGCAACGTAGGGGAACTGTGGGTGGGGGTCAATAGCGCGCTGCAAGGCAAGTTCAGTGACGCCGGCGTCGACTTGGGGCGGTTGCTGATCAATTCGACGGTCGGTATTTTCGGCTTGTTCGATGTTGCCAGCGAACTCGGTCTTGAGCGCCACGATGAGGATTTCGGGCAGACCATGGCGGTGTGGGGGGCAGGCAGTGGTGGTTACCTGTTCTGGCCTGTGATCGGCTCGCGCACGGTGCGCGACACCTTGGGTTGGGGCGTCGACATCATGGGCGATCCGGTTGGCTACGTCGATTCGATCCCCGTACGCAACAGCCTGCGCGGCCTGCGCATCGTCGATATCCGTGCCAGCCTGCTACCTGCTGACAAGGTTGTGGAAGAGGCTGCGCTCGACAAGTATGCCTATATTCGCGATGCCTACCTGCAGCGTCGCCGTAACCAGATTTTTGATGGCCGCCCGCCGCGGCTGGATGATTGATTGTTTGATTCGACCATGATGAAAAAGCTATTTGCCCTGTTGGTTGCCGGATTCGTTGCTTCTACCGCTTTCGCTCAGGAGGCGCCGGATGTGCTGGTGCAGCGGGTTACTGAAGAAGTGCTGGAGATCATCCGCAACGACAGGGAAATCCAGAACGGCAGCACCAACAAGGTCATTGACCTGGTGGACAAGAAGGTTTTGCCGCATTTCAATTTTCAGCACATGACTGCCCTGGCCATGGGTAAGGAATGGCGCAAGGCCAGCCCGCAACAGCAGCAGCAACTGACTGCCGAATTCAAGACCCTGTTGGTTCGCACCTACTCCAATGCCCTGACCAGCTACAAGAACCAGAAAGTGGTTTACAAGGCATTCAAGATGGCGCCCACCGAGACCGATGTGCTGGTTCGTACCGAGGTGCACCAGCCTGGCAACAAGCCGGTTCAGCTCGACTACAGCCTGGAACGGCTGGAGGGTGGCTGGAAGGTGTATGACGTGGTGGTGGCGGGTATCAGCCTGGTCACCAACTATCGTGACCAGTTCGGACAGGAAGTCCGCAATGGCGGTATCGATGGTCTGATTGCCTCGATCGCCAACAAGAACAAGTCGTTGGAAGCGAATCAGAAGAAATGATCGAACGACAGGACGGGGGGCGTCTGCTGATCACGGCGCCCCTGACCATGGCCAATGCGCGCGGCCTGCTCGAAGCAGGCCGTTCTGCTTTGCAGCCGGGCGAGGTGATCTTCGACTTTTCGGCGGTGAGTGAAGCCGATTCATCAGCGGTTGCCGTCATGCTCGGTTGGTTGCGTGCAGCCGATGCAGCCAGTGCCCGTGTCAAATTTGCCCATATTCCGGCCGGTGTGCGTTCGCTGGCTGAACTGTACGGCGTTACCGATCTCCTGCCCCTGGCCTGAAGGGCACCCCATGCTTGCTGCTGTATCCATTGTTGACGTCGTCAAGCATTTCGGTTCACTCCAGGCACTGGCCGGCGTGTCGCTCGATATCGGCCAGGGTGAGTTTTTCGGCTTGCTCGGGCCGAACGGCGCCGGCAAGACGACGCTGATTTCCTCGCTGGCTGGTCTGGTGCGTCCTGACTCCGGAACCATCAGGGTCATGGGGCACGATGTGATTCGCGATTTTCGCGAAGCGCGGCGCTTGCTGGGTGTCGTGCCGCAGGAACTGGTTTTCGATCCATTTTTCAATGTACGGGAAACCCTGCGCATCCAGTCCGGATATTTCGGCATCCGCAAGAACGATGACTGGATCGACGAAATCCTGGCCAACCTCGATCTGACGAGCAAGGCCGACGTCAACATGCGCCGGCTGTCGGGCGGCATGAAGCGCCGTGTGCTGGTCGCCCAGGCGCTGGTGCACAAGCCGCCGGTCATCGTGCTTGACGAGCCGACGGCCGGCGTCGATGTCGAACTGCGCCAGGGCTTGTGGCAATTCATCCGTCGCCTGAACGGCGAGGGGCATACGATCATCCTGACCACGCACTATCTTGAAGAGGCCGAGGCCCTGTGCAACCGGATCGCCCTGATGAAGCAGGGGCGCGTGGTGGCGCTCGATACGACCGCCAACCTGATGGCCGCCCATCCGGGCGCCTCGCTGGAGGAGGTTTTTGTGCGGACGCTGCAGTCATGATCGGCTTCCTGACCCTGCTTGAAAAAGAGTTCCTGCGCTTCTGGAAGGTGGCCTTCCAGACGGTTGCAGCGCCGGTGCTGACCGCCTTGTTGTACCTGCTGATCTTTGGCCATGTGCTCGATGACCATGTTCAGGTACATGGCGTGGGTTACACCAGTTTCCTGATTCCGGGCCTGGTCATGATGCAGGTGCTGCAGAACGCCTTTGCCAATTCATCGTCCAGCCTGATCCAGGCGAAGATCACCGGCTCCATCGTTTTCGTGCTGCTGCCGCCGATCCCATACAGCGCCTTTTTTGCCGCCTATGTGCTGGCCGCCGTGCTGCGGGGCCTGATGGTTGGCTTGGGGGTTTTGCTGGCGACGGTGTGGTTCGTCGATTTGAAGGTCGTGGCGCCGGTCTGGATTCTTGTCTTTTCCCTGCTCGGCGGCGGCCTGTTCGGCGCATTGGGCATGATCGCCGGTATCTGGTCCGAAAAGTTCGACCAGTTGGCCTCCTTCCAGAATTTCCTGATCATGCCGCTGACCATGTTGTCCGGCGTGTTCTATTCGATTTACACCTTGCCTGCGTTCTGGCAGGGTGTATCGCATTACAATCCCGTCTTTTACATGATCGACGGCTTCCGTTATGGCTTTTTTGGCGTCTCCGATGTGGCGCCTGAGCAGAGCCTGATGGTCGTCGTCGCCTGCTTTGCGGTCGTGTCCTGGGGGACGCTGAACCTGTTGAAGCGGGGCTGGAAGCTCAGAGCCTGAGATCACGATGCACCCCGAACATATCAAGCAACTCATCCTGGCCGGCATGGCCTGCGACTATCTCGAACTGGACGGTGACGGCCAGCATTTTCAGGCCATCATCGTGAGCAGCGAATTTGTTGGCAAGAATCGCGTCCAGCGCCAGCAGCGGGTGTACCAAACCCTGCAGGAAAAACTGGCGACCGGGGAACTGCACGCCCTTTCCTTCAAAACCCTGACCCCGGAAGAATGGAGCGCCCAGCGTGGATAAGCTGTTGATTGAAGGGGGCAAGGCCCTCTCCGGCGAGGTGGCGATGTCCGGCGCCAAGAATGCCGCTTTGCCTATCCTCTGCGCGTCATTGCTGACGGCAGAGCCGGTGCATTTCACCAATGTCCCGCACCTCAACGACATCTCGACCATGCTGCGCCTGCTTGGCGACATGGGGGTCGGGGTGACGATGGATGGCGTTGACGGACTGGTGCTCAATGGGGGGGGGCTGAACAATCCGGTCGCCTCTTACGAGATGGTCAAGACCATGCGCGCCTCCATTCTGGTGCTTGGTCCCCTGGTCGCGCGCGGCGGCGAAGCCCGCGTGTCGCTGCCGGGTGGTTGTGCTATCGGGGCGCGGCCGGTCGACCAGCACATCAAGGGCCTGCAGGCCATGGGTGCCGAGGTCAAGGTCGAGCAGGGCTATGTCCATGCCAAGGCGACCCGCCTGAAGGGGGCGCGAATCTGTACCGACATGGTTACCGTGACCGGTACAGAGAACCTGATGATGGCCGCCTGCCTGGCCGAGGGGGAGACCATCATCGAGAACGCGGCGCGTGAACCGGAGGTGGTCGATCTGGCCAACTGCCTGGTTTCCATGGGCGCCCGCATTTCCGGCGCCGGCACCGACGTCATTCGCATCCAGGGCGTAGACAAGCTGCATGGCGCTACGCACGCCATCATGCCGGACCGTATCGAGACCGGCACCTATTTGTGCGCGGCGGCGGCAACGGGGGGCGATATCCGCCTGCTCAAGACGTCCGCAGCCTACCTCGACACGGTGGTCGACAAGCTGATGGATGCAGGATGTGAAATTACCGTCGAGCGTGACGCGATCCGTCTGGTGGCGCCCAGGCGACTGAAAGCGGTCAGCCTGCGTACTGCGCCTTATCCGGCTTTCCCGACCGACATGCAGGCCCAGTTCATGGCCATCAACTGCATTGCCGACGGCGTGGCCACCATTCGTGAAACGATCTTCGAAAACCGTTTCATGCACGTCAACGAACTGATGCGCCTGGGCGCCAATATTCAGATCGAAGGTAACAACGCCATCGTGCGCGGCGTCGAGCGACTGGAAGGGGCAACCGTCATGGCCACCGATTTGCGAGCATCGGCCTCGCTGGTCATCGCCGGTCTGGTCGCCGAAGGAGAGACGCTGATCGACCGCATCTACCACCTGGATCGCGGCTATGAGCGAATCGAGGAAAAGCTGGCGAAACTGGGGGCATCGGTCAAACGGGTCAATTGATGCTCCGATCCTGTCATTCGTCGATAAACCGGAAACGCTGCCCTGTGCAGCGTTTTTGGTTTTTGGGCCCGCGCCTGGCGAGACAGGGAAACTCCACTACCTCACTGTAGGTGCTTAGTGTTGTTTCTCCGCTGAAATTTCGCTTTCGTGGGTGCCGGCAAAGAGAAAATGAAAAAAATGCTTGGCGTATTCGAGATGCTGATCCATACTTCTCAGCTCGGGATTTCCAGGCAGTGTGTTGTTCCTGCACCGTATTCGGTTTGTCAGCTCCTCGGTCTTGGCTCTCGTATTTTTTTCAATCTTTTCCAAGGAAGCTACAAATGGCAACTGGTACCGTCAAGTGGTTCAACGACGCTAAGGGTTTTGGTTTCATCTCTCCGGACGGCGGCGGTGAAGACCTCTTCGCTCACTTCTCCGCTATTCAAGGCAACGGTTTCAAGACCCTGGTCGAAAACCAGAAGGTCACCTTCGACATCGTTACCGGCCCGAAGGGCAAGCAAGCTGCGAACATCAACAAGGCTGACTAAGTCGCCTTTTTGATCGCATAAAGCCCGGTTCGCCGGGCTTTTTTGCGTCTACCGGTCATGTGTTCCTGCTTGGGTCTCGCGGCTCATACGCATCGGTAGTCGCCCTCAATCGGGTCGATAGCGGCGGATGCAACCGGGGTTGGCGGTGCATGCGCTAAAATACGGGCTTTGCTTTCAGGCTGTTTGCCCGTGACGACCATCACCATTGCCCTGTCCAAGGGCCGCATTTTCGACGAAACCCTGCCGCTGCTGGCGGCGGCTGGCATCGTGCCGACCGAGAACCCGGAAACCTCGCGCAAGCTGATCATCGAGACGAATCAGCCAAACGTGCGCGTCGTCATCGTGCGTGCCACCGACGTGCCGACCTATGTCCAGTACGGCGCCGCCGATATCGGCGTGGCTGGCAAGGATGTGCTGATCGAGCATGGTGGCGAAGGTCTTTACGCGCCACTTGATCTGAAGATCGCCAAGTGCCGCATGATGGTCGCCATTCCCGAGGGTTTCGATTACGACAAGGCTGTCCGCCAGGGGGCGCGTCTGAAAGTCGCCTCCAAATACACCAAGACGGCGCGCGAGCATTTCGCCGCCAAGGGTGTGCATATCGATCTGATCAAGCTCTATGGTTCGATGGAGTTGGCGCCCCTGGCCGGCCTGGCCGATGCCATCGTCGATCTGGTGTCGACCGGCGGTACGCTGAAGGCGAACAAGCTGGTCGCCTGCGAGCACATCATGGATATCTCTTCGCGTCTGGTCGTCAATCAGGCCTCGCTGAAGGTCAAGCGCGAAACCCTGCAACCGATTATCGACGCCTTTGCCCAGGCGGTGGAGAGGTAAGCCTTATGGTCGCCATCAAGCGCCTGTCAACGGTCGACGCCGATTTCACGGCAAAAATGGATGCGCTGCTTGCCTTCGAGGCGGCAGCGGATGAGGGTATCGAACGTACTGTTGCCAACATCCTGGCCGACGTGAAGCAGCGTGGCGATGCCGCTGTTGTGGACTACACCAACAAGTTCGACCGCCTGACGGCCACCTCGATGGCTGACCTGGAGTTGTCCAAAGCCGAAATGCAGAAGGCTCTGGACGGCCTGCCGGCTGACCGGCGTAGCGCACTGGAGGCCGCTGCCGGCCGTATCAGGGCCTACCACGAGCGGCAGAAGATGGAAGGCTGGTCCTACACCGAGGCCGATGGCACCATGCTCGGCCAGATGATCACCCCGCTCGACCGTGTCGGCCTCTACGTGCCGGGCGGTAAGGCCGCCTATCCGTCGTCGGTGCTGATGAACGCGATTCCGGCCAAGGTGGCTGGTGTCAAGGAGCTGATCATGGTCGTCCCGACGCCAGGTGGCGAGCACAACCAGCTGGTGTTGGCCGCTGCCTGCCTGGCCGGCGTCGACCGCGTATTCACCATGGGCGGTGCCCAGGCTGTCGGCGCGCTGGCCTACGGTACGCAGACCGTGCCGCAGGTGGACAAGATCGTCGGCCCCGGCAACGCCTATGTCGCCACAGCCAAGCGCAGGGTATTCGGCATCGTCGGTATCGACATGGTGGCCGGTCCGTCGGAAATCCTTGTTGTCTCCGATGGCTCGGGCAATCCGGACTGGGTGGCGATGGACCTCTTCTCGCAGGCTGAACACGACGAGCTGGCGCAGTCCATCCTGATCTGCACCGATGCCGCCTTCATCGAGCGCGTGCAGGCCAGTATCGACAAGCTGCTGCCGACCATGCCGCGCCGTGCGGTCATTGAGACCTCGCTGACCAACCGCGGTGCCTTCATCCAGGTGCGCGACATGGACGAAGCGGTGGACATCGCCAATCGCGTCGCGCCGGAGCATCTGGAACTGTCGCTGGCCGATCCCGATCCGTGGGTGGCGAGGATCCACCACGCAGGTGCCATCTTCATCGGTCACTACACCTCGGAGTCGCTCGGCGACTACTGTGCCGGCCCGAACCACGTGTTGCCGACTTCCGGCTCGGCGCGCTTCTCGTCGCCGCTCGGCGTCTATGACTTCCAGAAGCGGACCAGCCTGATCAGGGTGTCGAAGGCGGGCGCCCAGACGCTGGGTCGGATCGCCTCGACCCTGGCTCACGGTGAAGGCTTGCCGGCGCACGCCAGGTCGGCTGAATTCCGGCTGGATAGTTGAGCCTTCCGCGCCTTGTCTGATCTCGATAGCGCCCCCCCAAGCCGCCCGGACCTCCGGGCGCTTTTTTTGGGTTTTTCGTCAGTCGGCCTCTCCGGCTTTGGTGGTGTACTGCCCTTCGCCCGGCGGATGCTGGTCGAAGAGCGTCGCTGGATGAGCGCCGAGGAATTCAACGCCCAACTCGGTCTGTGCCAGTTTCTGCCCGGGCCGAATGTGATCAATCTCGCCGTGGTCGTCGGCAAACGCTATCAAGGCTTGCGTGGCGCCATCGTCGCGCCGGTCGGACTGCTGGCCGGGCCGCTGGTGATCGCCCTGTTGCTGGCGCTGCTCTACGATGCCTACGGCAGCCTGCCCCTGGCGCAAGGCATGTTGCGTGGCATTGCCGCGGTGGGCTGTGGCTTGTTGTTGGCGATGGCATGGCGCATGGGCATGGCGATCAAGGACAAGCTGCTCTTCCTGCCGTTCGCCGTGGCCGTTGTTGCGGCCATCGCCTGGCTGCGCTGGCCGATGCCCTGGGTCATGGTCGGCGGACTGGTGCTGTCGGGTGGCCTGGCCTACTGGAAGCTGGGCAGGAAATGATTGTCCTGCAACTTTTTTTCGAATTCGCCCTGCTCTCCTTTGTCGCCTTCGGTGGCGCCACCGCGCTGCTTCCGGAAATGCACCGTGTCGTGGTTGAGAACAATCACTGGCTGAACGACGCGACCTTCACTCATCTCTACGCGATTGCCCAGGCTGCCCCCGGACCGAATGTGCTGGTGGTGACGCTGATCGGCTGGGAAGTGGCCGGGTTGGCAGGTGCCTTGGCGGCAACGGCGGCCATGTGCCTGCCGATGAGCATCCTGATCTATCTGCTGATCGATCACTGGGAGCGTTTCGCCGGCCAGCGCTGGCAAAAGTCGATCAGTATCGGCGTATCTCCGCTGGCGGTAGGGCTGATTTTCTCGGGGGCCACCCTGATCGCCCAGGCCGCCGACTTTGGTTGGACAGCCTGGCTATTGGTATTGGCCACCGTGATGGCCAACTTGCGGCTCAAGCTTCATCCGCTATGGTTCATTGCTGCCGGCGCAGCACTCGGGCTGGCCGGGTTGGTCTGAGCTGGTCGGGGTGAGCGCTTAACCGAGAATCTGCCACAAGGCATCGGTCAGCGCCTTGCATTCGCCATCCGTGCCGATGGTGATGCGCAGGAACTGGTCGATGCGCGGCAGCTTGAAGTGGCGGACGATGATGCTGCGTTCACGCAAGGCCTTGGCCAGTTCGGCCGCATCGCGTTGCGGATGGCGGACGAAAATGAAGTTGGCGGCAGACGGGAGCACCTCGAAACCGAGGCCGGTCAGGTCTGCCGACAGCGTCTCCCGGGTGGCGATAACGGCCTGGCAGCAACGTTCGAAATATTCGCCATCCTCCATTGCGGCGACTGCGCCAGCAATCGCCAGGCGGTCGAGCGGGTAGGAGTTGAAGCTGTTCTTGACCCGCTCCAGAGCCTCGATCAGAGCTGGGTGGCCAACCGCGAAGCCGACCCGCATCCCGGCCAGGGAGCGCGACTTGGATAGCGTGTGCACAACCAGCAGGTTGTCGTAGCGGTCAACGAGCTGGATCGCTGTGGTGCCCCCGAAGTCGACATAGGCTTCGTCGACGACCACGGCCGAGTCAGGGTTGGCCTGGGCGATACGCTCGATGGCGTCGAGGGCCAGCAAGCGACCGGTGGGCGCGTTCGGGTTGGGGAAAATGATGCCGCCGTTCGGCTTGCCGCAGTAGTCGGCTGGATTGATGGTGTAATCATCGGCGAGCGGCACGGTCTGGTAGTCGACGCCGTAGAGGCCACAATAAACCGGGTAGAAGCTGTACGTGATATCCGGAAAGAGGATAGGCGTGTCGTGCTTGAGCAGCGCCATGAATACGTGCGCCAGAACCTCGTCCGAGCCGTTGCCGACGAACACCTGCTGGGGGCTGACTTCGTGCGTCCGGGCTATGGCCGCCTTGAGCAGGTCGGCATTCGGGTCCGGATAGAGGCGCAGACGGGCTGCGTCGTCACCGAGTTCCGCCTGGATCGCCGCCAACACCTTGGGCGACGGGGGGTAGGGATTCTCGTTGGTGTTCAGCTTGATCAGGTTGGCGATCTTGGGCTGCTCGCCCGGTACGTAGGGGGTAAGGTCGCGGGCGACCTGGCTCCAGAAGCGGCTCATGGGGATTTCACGAAAGGCGTAAATGTAGGCCGAAATGGTATCATGCCCTTCCGATTCAACGTTTTGCAGCCAAACCCATGCGGCAAGCCGAAGTTACCCGTAATACCCTCGAGACGCAGATCACCGTGCGTCTCAACCTCGATGGCACCGGCCAGGGCAAGTTTGCCACTGGCGTACCGTTCCTCGATCACATGCTGGATCAGATTGCCCGTCACGGCCTGATCGACCTTGATGTCGATGCCAAGGGCGATCTGCATATCGACGCCCATCATACGGTCGAGGATATCGGCATCACCCTTGGCCAGGCGCTGGCCAAGGCCTGGGGCGACAAGAAGGGGCTGACCCGCTATGGCCACAGCTATGTGCCGCTCGACGAAGCGCTGTCGCGCGTCGTCATCGACCTCTCCGGCCGGCCAGGCCTCGAATACCACGTCGATTACACGCGTGCCGTGATCGGCAGTTTCGATGTGGATCTGGTTTCCGAATTCTTCCATGGCCTGGTCAATCATGCCGGCATGACCCTGCACATCGACAACCTGCGTGGCAAGAATGCCCACCATCAGGCCGAGACCATCTTCAAGGCCTTCGGTCGCGCCTTGCGCATGGCGGTGACGCCCGATCCGCGCATGGCCGGCGCCATGCCATCCACGAAAGGCACGCTGTGAGCGCAGGCAACACCATTGCCGTCATCGACTACGGCATGGGTAATCTGCGTTCGGTGTCGAAGGCGCTGGAGCACGTCGCCGGCGGCAAGCCGGTAGTCGTGACCGCCGATCCGGCCGTAGTGGCGGCCGCCGGGCGTGTCGTATTTCCTGGTCAGGGGGCAATGCCGGACTGCATGCGCGAACTCGATGCGCGCGGTCTGCGGGCGGCTGTCCTGCAGGCCGCCAAGGACAAACCCTTCCTCGGCATCTGTGTTGGTGAGCAAATGCTTTTTCAACACAGCGACGAGGGCAATGTGCCGGCACTCGGCGTGTTTCCCGGCAATGTCGTCCGCTTTCCGGATGACAAAATGCGGCTGCCCACGGGCGAACGTCTGAAGGTGCCGCACATGGGCTGGAACACCGTGCGCCAGGTGCCGCATGCCTTGTGGAACGGCATTGCCGATGGGGCCCGGTTTTATTTCGTGCATAGCTACTTTGTGCAGCCCGCTGACCCGGCACTGGTGACTGGCACCTGCGACTATGGGGTCCCCTTTACCTGTGCGGTGGGGCGGGATAATATCTTCGCGGTCCAATTCCACCCCGAGAAAAGCGCCCGCGACGGTCTGCAACTGCTCAAGAACTTTGTCGAGTGGCACCCTTGATTCGCTTTCGTCGAATTTATTCTCCTAGACTCCCATGCTGATTATTCCTGCGATTGACCTGAAGGACGGCCAGTGCGTCCGTTTGAAGCAGGGCCTGATGGAACAGGCCACTGTTTTTTCCGAAAGCCCGGCTGAACAGGCTCGTCACTGGCTTGCCCAAGGCGCCCGCCGCCTGCATCTGGTCGACCTGAACGGGGCCTTTGCCGGCAAACCGAAAAACGCGGCGGCGATCAAGGCCATCCTGGCTGAAGTCGGCGATGAAATCCCCGTCCAGCTGGGCGGCGGCATTCGCGATCTCGATACCATCGAAGCCTGCCTGGACGGCGGTTTGAGCTACGTCATCATCGGCACCGCTGCGGTCAAGAACCCCGGCTTCCTGCACGACGCCTGCGTCGCTTTTCCCGGTCACATCATCGTCGGCCTCGATGCCAAGGAAGGCAAGGTGGCGACTGATGGCTGGTCGAAGCTGACCGGCCACGATGTCGTCGATCTCGGCAAGAAGTACGAGG
>ERZ1645187.2260-NODE-2260-length-17154-cov-261.562372_pt1 | contig 17154 bp, 11 predicted proteins | sample MGYA00575352_ERZ1645187 | MGnify/ENA primary metagenome ERZ1645187 (study PRJEB40837, sample SAMN11349314) | freshwater sediment metagenome | isolation source: river sediment | host: Sediment | place: India: Wazaribad , New Delhi | collected 2017-02-21 ... | reverse complement strand
CGACGTTCGACGGCACTTCTTCGTAGTGGTCGAACAGCATCGTGTAGCTGGCGCGGCCCTGGGAGAAGGAGCGCAGCTGGTTCACGTAGCCGAACATGTTGGCGAGCGGCACCATCGCATTGACGATCTGGGCGTTGCCGCGGGTGTCGGTGCCGGCGATCTGGCCACGACGGGAGTTCAGGTCACCGATGACCGAACCGAGGTACTCCTCGGGGGTCACGACCTCGACCTTCATGATCGGCTCGAGCAGCACCGCGCCGGCCTTCTCGAGGCCCTCACGGAACGCCGCACGCGACGCGATTTCGAAGGCGATGGCCGAGGAGTCGACCTCGTGGTAGGCGCCGTCGATCAGCTGGACCTTGACGTCGACCACCGGGAAGCCCGCCACCGGACCCGAGGTGAGGACCGAGTTGAGGCCCTTCTCGACGCCGGGGAAGTATTCCTTGGGCACCGAACCACCGATGATCTTCGATTCGAACTCGAAGCCCTTGCCGGACTCGTTCGGCTCGATGTGGAACTTCACCCGGGCGAACTGGCCGGTACCACCGGTCTGCTTCTTGTGGGTGTAGTCGATGTCGGTCGAGCGGCGGATGGTCTCACGATAGGCGACCTGCGGGGCGCCGACGTTGACCTCGACCTTGTGGGTGCGCTTCAGGATGTCGACCTTGATGTCGAGGTGAAGCTCGCCCATGCCCTTGATGATGGTCTGGCCGGACTCGCTGTCGGTCGTCACGCGGAAGGACGGATCCTCGGCGGCGAGCTTGGCCAGGGCGATGCCCATCTTCTCCTGGTCGCCCTTGGCCTTCGGCTCGACGGCCATCTCGATGACCGGCTCGGGGAACTCCATGCGCTCCAGGATGACGCCCTTGTTGGGGTCGCAGAGCGTGTCGCCGGTGCGGGTATCCTTGAGGCCGACGAGGGCGACGATGTCACCGGCATAGGCCTCGGAGATCTCCTCACGGCTGTCGGCGTGCATGAGCACCATGCGGCCGACGCGCTCGTTCTTGCCGCGCACCGAGTTCAGAAGGGTGACGCCCTTCTCGAGCCTGCCGGAGTAGATGCGGCAGAAGGTGAGAATGCCGTATTGGTCGTCCATCAGCTTGAAGGCGAGGAGGGCCAGCGGGTCGGCGTCGGAGGACTTGCGCTCGGTCTCGGCCTCGGTCTTGACGTCGATGCCCTTGATCGACGGCCGATCGAGCGGCGACGGCAGGTAGTCGACGACGGCATCGAGCAGCGGCTGCACGCCCTTGTTCTTGAACGCCGAGCCGCAGAGGACCGGGAAGAAGGCGCTCTCGATGACCGCCTTGCGCAGGAGCTTCTTGATGGTCTCCTCGGACGGCATGATGCCTTCGAGGTATTCTTCCATCGCGGTCTCGTCGAGCTCGACGCAGGCCTCGATCATCTCGAGACGAGCGGACTCGGCGCGATCCTCGAGATCGGCCGGGATGTCCTCGTCGTGGTACTTGGCGCCGAGCGCCTCGTCTTCCCACACGACGGCCTTCATGCGGACGAGGTCCACGAGGCCCTTGAAGTTCGACTCGGCGCCGATCGGGATCTGGATCGGGATCGGCTTGGCACCGAGGCGGGTCTTGATGTCGGAGATGCAGCGGTCGAAGTCGGCGCCGATCTTGTCCATCTTGTTGCAGAAGACGATGCGCGGCACGTTGTACTTGTCGCCCTGACGCCACACGGTCTCGGTCTGCGGCTCGACGCCCTGGTTCGAGTCCAGCACGCACACCGCACCGTCGAGCACACGCAGCGAACGCTCGACTTCGATGGTGAAGTCGACGTGCCCGGGGGTGTCGATGATGTTCAGGCGCTTGCCGTTCCAGAAGGTGGTCGTGGCAGCGGACGTGATCGTGATGCCACGCTCCTGCTCCTGCTCCATGAAGTCCATGGTGGCAGCGCCGTCGTGGACTTCACCGATCTTGTGGCTCTTACCGGAGTAGTAGAGCACGCGCTCGGTGGTCGTCGTCTTGCCGGCATCGATGTGGGCCATGATGCCGAAGTTGCGATAGTCTTCGATGGCGTGAATACGGGGCATGATCGTCTCGCCTCAAGCGTCGTAAGGAGCGGAACTCACCAGCGGTAATGGGAGAAGGCGCGGTTCGCCTCCGCCATGCGGTGGGTGTCCTCCCGCTTCTTCACCGCGTTGCCGCGGTTGTTCGACGCATCGAGCAGCTCGGCGGAGAGGCGCTCGGTCATCGTCTTTTCGTTGCGGCCACGGGTGGCCGTCAGCAGCCAGCGGATCGCCAGAGCCTGGCGACGCTCGGTGCGAACCTCGACCGGCACCTGATAGGTGGCGCCGCCGACGCGACGCGACCGAACCTCGATCTGCGGCGCGACGTTCTCCAGCGCCTGATGGAAGATCCCCAGCGGATCCTGGCGGGTCTTCTTCTCGATCAGGTCGAAGGCACCGTAGACGATCGACTCGGCGACCGACTTCTTGCCGTCTTCCATGACGTTGTTCATGAACTTGGAAACGATGACGTCACCGAACTTCGGATCCGGATTGACCTCACGCTTCTCGGCAGCATGACGACGGGACATGTGTCTTCCTCGGTCGTTCGAAACTCAGGGATACCGGATCACTTCGGACGCTTGGCGCCGTACTTCGAGCGGCGCTGCTTGCGGTCCTTCACGCCCTGGGTGTCGAGGACACCGCGCAGGATGTGATAGCGGACGCCCGGAAGGTCCTTCACGCGGCCGCCGCGGATCATCACCACGGAGTGCTCCTGAAGGTTGTGACCCTCGCCCGGGATGTAGCCGATCACCTCGAAGCCGTTGGTCAGACGAACCTTGGCGACCTTGCGGAGCGCCGAGTTCGGCTTCTTCGGCGTCGTCGTGTAGACGCGCGTGCACACGCCACGCTTCTGCGGGCACGCTTCCATGGCGGGAGCCTTGTTCCGCTTGGTGGGAGCCTGCCGCGGAGCGCGGATGAGCTGGTTGATCGTCGGCATTCGTCTTCAGCCTTCTCGATGACCCGGCCTTTCGGCCTCATTTTCACCGCGGGAGACCCGCGCGTAACTCGCATCACCCCGACCGACCCTGCGGCGCAGCCCGGGTTCACGACCCCATCCGATCCTGACGGAACGAACGAAAAGCACCGGTCCACGAGGAGAACCTCCCCGCCCGGTGCGAAAAGTCAGAGGACCGGGGCGAACCCGATCATGATCCTCGGCTTTCCAGATCGCGTTCCCGGCAGCGTCTCGGCGCCCTGTTCCATCCGCGAGGCGCGAACGAAACCCTGGCGGCCGACGGGCCTGCCGTGAAAGTGAGCGGAACCTATCCGTGTCGCCCTCCCCCGTCAAGTGACATTTCCGCTCAAAATCCGCGGAAATCGGTGGGTGGTCGCGGCCTCCGGCGGGGCCGACCGAGGATTTGCCGCGGTCGGGTGAGGGAAGAAGGCGAAACCGCTCGTCTCCCGGCTCCGAATCCCGGCGGCGAGCGTTCGTCGGTGATTCTCCTTCGCCTGCCCCCCGGCGATGCCCCGGCGCGTGGCGCTATCCGGGTGCGCGATGAGGAGTCGAAGAGAGAATCGGTCGCGGACACCGGCGGCTTCGTCTCCCGCCGACCGTTCCCTCGGTCGCATCGTCGGGACCGGCGTCGGCCGATTCTCATACCAGACGCACGAAGATCCGACCCTCTGCAGGGCGGTTCTGTTCGGTAGATCGGTGCTCCGACGCTCCCTCCCCCCTTCGTGAGGGAGAGAACCGGATGCGACCATCTTGGGAAATTCCCCGTCCACAGGAGTCGGAAATTCGTGCGTCTGGTCTCATGCTGCGGCCAGTCGGTCGGGGTCACGGTCGGGCGTGCCGCCTCGGCGGCGGCGACCCGCTGCGACGACATCGCCACGACGATCTTCGCATCGTCGGCCTTCAGGTCCAGTTCGACCGTCTCGACGTCCACGAACGACGTGGTCCGGGCCACGCGGGCACTGTCGAGGTCCTCCTGGAGCTCGCGCCCCACCACGCCGCGTTCGTCGTCCTCGGCCCGGGCGATCCGCGCGCCGACATTGTTCACCGCGGTGGTGATCAGTTCCCAGGCATCGACGATCCGCTGGAGCGCCGATCGGATCGCCGTGGTCGCGTCGGCCTGCTTCGGCATGGCGGCATCGTAGGTGACGAGCGCGGCGATCACGTCTGCGCCCGCGCCCGACACACTCCTCATGCGTCGATCGACGCCGTGAGGGATTCGCCTCCGCCGAGACGACCGCGGCGGCGGCATCCCCGGGGGAGGTGTGCATACCGAAGAACTACTCCTGTTCTTTGTCGCCGGTCGTCGTCCCGCACGTGAAGCGGGCATCCCCGCCTCGGCAACGAAGAAGGCCGCGGATCACTCCGCGGCCTTCGGTTCCTCGGTCTCGCAGCGCGATCACTCGGCGGCGGGGAGAGCCGGAGCTTCCACCTCGACCACACCGGTCTGGGCCTTGCGTTCCTCGACGATGAGTTCGTCGCGGTGAGCGGCGATCTGGCGGACGCGGCTCATCACCGAGCCGGTACCGGCCGGGATCAGGCGACCGACGATGACGTTCTCCTTGAGGCCCTCGAGCGCGTCGATCTTGCCGGCGACCGCCGCTTCCGTGAGGACGCGGGTGGTCTCCTGGAACGACGCGGCCGAGATGAACGACCGGGTCTGCAACGACGCCTTGGTGATGCCGAGCAGCACGGGCACGCCCGACGCGGGCTTCTTGCCCTCGGCGATCAGTGCCTCGTTCATCATGTCGAGGTCGAGGCGGTCGATCTGCTCACCGTTGATGGTGTCGCTGTCGCCCGGATCGGTGATCTCGACCTTCTGCAGCATCTGCCGGACGATGACCTCGATGTGCTTGTCGTTGATCACGACGCCCTGCAGTCGATAGACTTCCTGGATCTCGTTGACGAGGAAGGCCGCGAGAGCCTCCACGCCCTTGATCGCCAGAATGTCGTGCGGCGCCGGGTTGCCGTCGAGGATGTACTCGCCCTTCTCGATGGTGTCGCCGTCCTGGAGATGGACGTGCTTGCCCTTCGGGATCAGGTACTCGATCGGCTCCGAACCGTCCGCCGGCTCGATCAGGATGCGACGCTTGTTCTTGTAGTCGCGACCGAAGCGGATGGTGCCGTCGGTCTCGGCGATGATCGCGTGATCCTTGGGACGACGCGCCTCGAAGAGTTCGGCGACGCGCGGCAGACCGCCGGTGATGTCGCGGGTCTTGGCGCTCTCCAGCGGGATACGGGCGACGACGTCGCCGGCGTTGACCTTGGAGTTCGGGTCGACCGAGAGGATCGCGTCCACCGGCAGGGTGTAGCGCGCCTCACCGCCGCGCGACAGGCGGGCGATCTTGCCGTCGTGGCCCTTGATGACGATCGAGGGCTTCAGATCCGAGGTCCGGGTCGAGGTGCGCCAGTCGATGACGACACGCTTGGTGATGCCGGTCGCCTCGTCGGCGGTCTCGGTCATCGTCTGGCCGTCGATCAGGTCCTCGTAGCCGATGCTGCCGTCGACTTCGGTGAGGATCGGACGGGTGTAGGGGTCCCACTCGGCGATGCGCTGGCCGCGCTTCACCTTGTCGCCCTCGTCGACGAACAGACGGGCACCGTAGATCAGACGATGGGTGGCACGCTCCGAGCCGTCGGCGTCGACGACGGCGACGGTGACGTTGCGGCCCATGACGATCAGGCGGCCTTCCGAGTCGCGCACGACGTTGCGGTTGCGGATGGTGATGGTGCCTTCGAAGTTGGATTCGACGAAGGAACTATCCACCACCTGCGCGGTGCCGCCGACGTGGAAGGTGCGCATGGTGAGCTGGGTGCCCGGCTCGCCGATCGACTGGGCGGCGATGACGCCCACCGCCTCGCCCATGTTGACCGGGGTGCCGCGCGCCAGATCACGGCCGTAGCACTGGACGCAGACGCCGATCTTGGTCTCGCAGGTCAGCACCGAGCGGATCTTGACCGACTGGATACCGGCGGCCTCGACGCGCTTGACGTGCGCTTCGTCGATCAGGGTGCCCTTCGGCACGATGAGCTCGCCATTGGCCGGATCGGTGATGTCCTCCGCGGCGACGCGGCCGAGGACGCGGCTGCCGAGCGAGGCGACGACCTGACCGGCGTCGACGATGGCCTGGACGTGGATGCCGCCCTCGGAGCCGCAGTCCTGCTCGGTGATGATGCTGTCCTGCGCCACGTCGACGAGACGACGGGTGAGGTAGCCCGAGTTGGCGGTCTTCAGCGCGGTGTCGGCGAGGCCCTTACGCGCACCGTGGGTCGAGTTGAAGTACTCGAGCACGGTCAGGCCTTCCTTGAAGTTCGAGATGATCGGCGTCTCGATGATCTCGCCCGACGGCTTCGCCATCAGGCCGCGCATGGCGGCGAGCTGACGCATCTGGGTCGGAGAACCACGGGCGCCGGAGTGCGACATCATGTAGATCGAGTTGATCGGCTTCTGACGGCCGGTCTCCTGATCGACCTGGACCGCGGAGATGCGCTTCATCATCTCTTCGGCGATACGATCGGTGCACTTCGCCCAGGCGTCGACGACCTTGTTGTACTTCTCACCCTGGGTGATCAGGCCGTCCTGGTACTGCTGCTCGAACTCCTTCGCGGCGGCCTGGGTCTCTTCGACCATGCGCGGCTTGGTGTCCGGGATGACCATGTCGTCCTTGCCGAACGAGATGCCGGCCTTGAAGGCGTTGGTGAAGCCGAGCGACATGATCCGGTCGCAGAAGATCACCGTCTCCTTCTGACCGCAGGTACGGTAGACCGCGTCGATCATCGCCGAGATGTTCTTCTTCGTCATCAGCTGGTTGCAGACGTCGAAGGTGATGCCCGGATGCTTCGGCAGCAGTTCGCCGATGTACATGCGGCCCGGAGTGGTCTCGTAGATCCTGGTGTACTTGTTGCCGTCGGCGTCGACGCCGGTCCAGCGGCCGCGGATCCTGGTGTGGAGGGTGATCGCCTTGGACTCCAGGGCGTGCGCCATCTCACCGAGATTGCCGAAGGCCATGCCCTGGCCGGGCTCGTTCTCGCTCATCAGCGACAGGTAGTAGAGGCCGAGCACGATGTCCTGCGACGGCACGATGATCGGCGCGCCGTTGGCGGGGTGCAGGATGTTGTTGGTCGACATCATCAGCACGCGCGCTTCCAGCTGGGCCTCGAGGCTCAGCGGAACGTGCACGGCCATCTGGTCGCCGTCGAAGTCGGCGTTGAACGCCGTGCAGACGAGCGGATGCAGCTGGATCGCCTTGCCCTCGATCAGCACCGGCTCGAAGGCCTGGATGCCGAGGCGGTGGAGGGTCGGGGCGCGGTTCAGCATCACCGGATGCTCGCGAATGACCTCGTCGAGGATGTCCCAGACCTCGGGACGCTCCTTCTCGACCAGCTTCTTCGCCTGCTTGACCGTCGAGGACAGGCCCTTGGCGTCGAGACGCGAGTAGATGAAGGGCTTGAACAGCTCGAGCGCCATCTTCTTCGGCAGGCCGCACTGATGCAGCTTCAGCTCGGGCCCGACGACGATGACCGAGCGGCCGGAGTAGTCGACGCGCTTGCCGAGCAGGTTCTGGCGGAAGCGGCCCTGCTTGCCCTTGAGCATGTCGGCGAGCGACTTCAGCGGGCGCTTGTTGGCGCCGGTGATGACGCGGCCGCGGCGGCCGTTGTCGAACAGCGCGTCGACCGCCTCCTGAAGCATGCGCTTCTCGTTGCGGATGATGATGTCCGGGGCGCGCAGTTCGATCAGCCGCTTCAGACGGTTGTTGCGGTTGATGACGCGGCGGTAGAGGTCGTTGAGATCCGACGTGGCGAAGCGGCCGCCGTCGAGGGGGACGAGCGGGCGCAGATCCGGCGGGATGACCGGCACGACGGTGAGGATCATCCACTCGGGACGGTTGCCCGACTCGATGAAGGACTCGACCAGCTTCAGGCGCTTGGCGAGCTTCTTCGGCTTCAGGTCACCGGTGGCTTCGGCGATGTCGACGCGCAGTTGATCGGCGAGCTTGGGCAGGTCCATCGCCGAGAGCATGTCGCGGATCGCCTCGGCGCCGATCTGGGCGGTGAAGCTGTCCTCGCCGTAGTCGTCCTGGGCCTTGAGGAACTCGTCCTCGCTCAGGAGCTGGTGCAGCTTGAGGGGGGTGAGGCCGGGCTCGGTGACGACGTAGTTCTCGAAGTAGAGGATGCGCTCGAGGTCCTTGAGCGTCATGTCCATCAGCATGCCGATGCGGCTCGGCAGCGACTTCAGGAACCAGATGTGGGCGACGGGGGCGGCGAGCTCGATGTGGCCCATGCGCTCGCGACGAACGCGCGACAGCGTCACTTCGACGCCGCACTTCTCGCAGATGACGCCCTTGTACTTCATGCGCTTGTACTTGCCGCACAAGCACTCGTAGTCCTTGATCGGCCCGAAGATGCGGGCGCAGAACAGACCGTCACGCTCCGGCTTGAAGGTCCGGTAGTTGATCGTCTCGGGCTTCTTGATCTCGCCGTAGGACCAGGAGAGGATCTTCTCAGGAGAGGCGATCGAGATCCGGATGGCGTCGAAGACCGGCGCCGTCGGGGTCTGGGGCGAGAAGATGTTCATCACGTCTTGATTCATCGGACCGTCTCCTTCGGTGATCGGCCCGCTCCCGTCGCCGCAACGGGGAGCACGATCGCCTGAGATTTCCTGTCACTCGGCTCGGATCCGTCTCGGTTTCGACCGATCGCGGATCCCTGCACACGCATCACGCGGAACGCGCCACGGACCCGAGCCGATCATCGAGGATCGACGCCGGGTCCGCCGTTCGGCGGCGGATCACTCCGCCGCCTGGGCTTCGCCCTCTTCGCCCGCCGCCCGGCCTGGAACCCCGACCAGTTCGACGTTGAGGCCGAGCGACCTCATTTCCTTGACGAGCACGTTGAAGCTCTCCGGGATGCCGGCCTCGAAGGTGTCGTCGCCACGGACGATCGCCTCGTAGACCTTGGTGCGGCCGGCCACGTCGTCCGACTTCACCGTCAGCATCTCCTGCAGCGTGTAGGCCGCGCCGTAGGCTTCGAGCGCCCAGACTTCCATTTCGCCGAAGCGCTGGCCGCCGAACTGCGCCTTGCCGCCCAGCGGCTGCTGGGTGACGAGGCTGTAGGGGCCGATCGAACGGGCATGGATCTTGTCGTCGACCAGGTGATGCAGCTTCAGCATGTAGATGTAGCCGACCGTGACCTTGCGATCGAAGGGCTCGCCGGTGCGACCGTCGTAGAGGGTGACCTGACCCGAATGGGACAGGCCCGCCTTGTCGAGGGCCGCCTCGATGTCGTGCTCCTTGGCGCCGTCGAAGACCGGCGTGGCGATCGGGACGCCCTTCTTGACCGTCTCGGCGAGACGGACGATCGAGGCGTCGTCATAGGCTTCGGGCTGCTCACCCTTGATGTTGTCGCCGTAGATCTCGACCATCTCCGAGCGCAGCGGGGTGAGGTCGCCGTTCTTGCGATAGGCCTCGAGCATGGCGTCGATCTTCTTGCCCATGCCGGCGCAGGCCCAGCCGAGATGGGTCTCGAGGATCTGACCGACGTTCATGCGCGAGGGCACGCCGAGCGGGTTCAGCACGATGTCGACGTTGGTGCCGTCCTCGAGATAGGGCATGTCCTCGACCGGAACGATACGAGAGACGACGCCCTTGTTGCCGTGACGGCCGGCCATCTTGTCGCCGGGCTGGATCTTGCGCTTGATGGCGACGAAGACCTTGACCATCTTCATCACGCCCGGGGGCAGCTCGTCACCGCGCTGCAGCTTCTCCACCTTGTCGATGAAGCGCTGCTCGAGGCGCTTGCGGCTCTCGTCGTACTGACCGCGCAGGGCTTCGATCTCGCCCATCAGCTTGTCGTCGGCGACGGCGAACATCCACCACTGCGACCGCGGATACTCCTCGATCAGCTCCTGGGAGAGGACCTGATCCTTCTTGAAGCCCTTCGGTCCGGCGACGGCGGTCTTGCCGATCAGCATCTCGGTGAGACGGCCGTAGACGTTGCGGTCGAGGATCGCCTGCTCGTCGTCGCGGTCCTTGGCGAGGCGTTCGATCTCCTCGCGCTCGATCGCCATGGCGCGCTCGTCCTTCTCGACGCCGTGGCGGTTGAAGACGCGCACCTCGACGATCGTGCCCTGCACGCCCGGGGGCACGCGGAGCGACGTGTCGCGGACGTCGGAGGCCTTCTCGCCGAAGATGGCGCGGAGCAGCTTCTCTTCCGGCGTCATCGGGCTCTCGCCCTTCGGCGTGATCTTGCCGACCAGGATGTCGCCCGGACGGACTTCCGCGCCGATGTAGACGATGCCGGCTTCGTCGAGGTTCTTCAGAGCCTCTTCGGAGACGTTCGGGATGTCGCGGGTGATCTCTTCCGGACCGAGCTTGGTGTCACGGGCCATCACCTCGAACTCTTCCAGATGGATCGAGGTGAAGACGTCGTCCTTGACGATGTTCTCGGAGAGAAGGATCGAGTCCTCGAAGTTGTAGCCGTTCCACGGCATGAAGGCGACGAGGACGTTGCGGCCGAGCGCCAGATCGCCGAGATCGGTCGAGGGACCGTCGGCGATGATGTCGCCCTTCTCGATGATGTCGCCGACACGCACCAGCGGACGCTGGTTGATGCAGGTCGACTGGTTCGAGCGCTGGAACTTCATCAGCCGGTAGATGTCGACGCCGGACTTCGACGGATCGAGGTCCTCGGTGGCGCGGATGACGATACGGGTGGCGTCCACCTGATCGACCACGCCGCCGCGCTTGGCGCCGATGGCGGCGCCCGAGTCACGGGCGACCACCGATTCCATGCCGGTGCCGACGAACGGCGCCTCGGCGCGCACCAGCGGCACGGCCTGACGCTGCATGTTGGAGCCCATCAGCGCGCGGTTGGCGTCGTCGTTCTCGAGGAACGGGATCAGCGCCGCGGCGACGGAGACCAACTGCTTCGGCGACACGTCCATGTAGTCGACGCGGTCGACCGGCACCATCAGCGGCTCGCCGGCGTGACGGCAGACGATCAGCTCTTCGGTGAGGCGGCCGTCCTTGTCGATCACGGCGTTCGACTGGGCGACGTAGTGCTTGTACTCCTCGGTGGCCGACAGATAGACGACCTCCTCGGTGACGCGGCCGTCGCGCACCTTGCGGTACGGGGCCTCGATGAAGCCGTACTTGTTGACGCGAGCGAACGTCGCCAACGAGTTGATCAGACCGATGTTCGGGCCTTCCGGCGTCTCGATCGGGCACATGCGGCCGTAGTGGGTCGGGTGCACGTCGCGCACCTCGAAGCCGGCGCGCTCGCGGGTCAGACCACCGGGGCCGAGCGCCGAGAGACGACGCTTGTGGGTGATCTCGGAGAGCGGGTTGGTCTGGTCCATGAACTGCGACAGCTGCGAGGAACCGAAGAACTCGCGCACGGCGGCGGCGGCCGGCTTGGCGTTGATCAGGTCCTGCGGCATGACGGTGTCGATCTCGACACTGGACATGCGCTCCTTGATCGCCCGCTCCATGCGGAGCAGGCCGACGCGGTACTGATTCTCCATCAGCTCGCCGACCGAACGGACGCGGCGGTTGCCGAGGTTGTCGATGTCGTCGATCTCGCCCTTGCCGTCGCGCAGGTCGAGCAGGGTGCGGATCACCGCCAGGATGTCGTCCTTGCGGATGGTGCGCACGGTGTCCTCGACCTGGAGGTCGAGACGCATGTTCATCTTGACGCGGCCGACCGCGGAGAGGTCGTAGCGCTCGGCGTCGAAGAACAGCGAATGGAACATCGCTTCCGCCGTCTCGATGGTCGGCGGCTCGCCCGGACGCATCACCCGGTAGATGTCGAAGAGCGCGTCCTCGCGGGTCTCGTTCTTGTCGACGGCCAGCGTGTTGCGGATGTAGGCGCCGGTGTTGACGTGGTCGATGTCGAGGACCGGGATCTCCAGATAGCCGAGGTCGAGGATCTGGCGGATGAGCTTCTCCGTCAGTTCCTGGCCGGCTTCGGCGTGGATGAGACCCGTCTTCATGTCGACGATGTCTTCGGCGAGGTACTGGCCGACGACCTCCTCGTCCGTCACCTTCAGCGCCTTGAGGCCCTTCTCGCCGAGGATGCGGGCCTGACGGGCGGTGAGCTTCTTGCCGGCCTCGAGCACGACCTCGCCGGTGTCGGCGTCGATCAGGTCGGCTGTCGCCTTGAAGCCGCGCATCCGGCCGGCGTCGTAAGGCACGCGCCAGGCCGAGCCGGAGCGCTCGAAAGCGAGTTTGTTGTAGAAGGTGCCGAGGATCGCCTCGCCGTCCATGCCCAGCGCGAACAGCAGCGACGACACCGGGATCTTCCGGCGACGGTCGATACGGGCGTAGACGATGTCCTTGGCGTCGAACTCGATGTCGAGCCACGAGCCGCGATAGGGGATGATGCGGGCGGCGAACAGGAGCTTGCCCGAGGAATGGGTCTTGCCCTTGTCGTGGTCGAAGAAGACGCCCGGCGACCGGTGCATCTGCGAGACGATGACGCGCTCGGTGCCGTTGACGATGAAGGTGCCGTTGTCGGTCATGAGCGGCATGTCGCCCATGAAGACGTCCTGCTCCTTGATGTCCTTGACGGACTTGGCGCCGGTGTCCTCGTCGAGATCGAAGACGATCAGACGCAGCGTCACCTTGAGCGGCGCGGCATAGGTCATGCCACGCTGACGGCACTCGTCGACGTCGTACTTCGGCGGCTCGAATTCGTAGCGCACGAACTCGAGCAGGGCCTTGCCCTGGAAGTCGGAGATCGGGAAGACCGACTTGAACACGGCCTGCAGGCCCTCGTCGGGGCGGCCGCCCTTGGGCTCGGCCACCTGCAGGAACTGGTCGTAGGACGCCTTCTGGACTTCGATCAGGTTGGGCATCTCCGCCACTTCCCGGATCGAACCGAAGAACTTGCGGACTCGTCTACGACCGTTGAACGTCTGGGCCATTGTCGTCCTCGCTCGGGTAACCGACGGCAATCCGGAGTACCCGCGACATCTCCGGCCACCGGCCGGTTCGCGGGTGCTCGGGAGCACCGCCGTCTCCCGCTTCCCTCAGGTCTTCCACCGCATCGCCCGGCAGTGGTGCGGTACCTCCGCTCCACTCGCTCCAGTAGACACGATTCGCTTCACTTCGGCGCGCAACCCGTGGAGCGCCGAAAATCCCGGGCCACGGAACCGCGACCCGGGATGGTCTTCGAGACGCGGGCGAGACGCCCGCGTCGGATCACTTGAGCTCGACCTTGGCGCCGGCGCCTTCGAGCTGCTTCTTGATCTTCTCGGCCTCGTCCTTGCCGATGCCTTCCTTGACCGCCTTCGGAGCGCCCTCGACGAGGTCCTTGGCCTCCTTGAGGCCGAGGCCGGTGATCGCGCGCACTTCCTTGATCACGTTGATCTTGTTGGCGCCCGCGTCGATCAGCATGACGTTGAACTCGGTCTGCTCTTCGACCGGAGCGGCGGCGGCGGCCGGGCCGGCGGCGGCGGCGACGGCCACCGGAGCGGCGGCGGAGACGCCCCACTTCTCTTCGAGCATCTTCACGAGCTCGGCGGCCTCGAGGATGGTCAGGGCGGACAGGTCGTCCACGATCTTGGCGATATCGGCCATTTTTCAACTACCTTCTGAGTTCGGTTCGATCGGTTCTTCGAATGACGCGAAGACGGCTCACGCCGCCTGGTCCTTGTCGGCGCGCGCCTGGATGACGCGAGCGAGCGCACCGGCGGGAGCGGCCAGCACCGAGGCCAGCTTGGTGGCCGGCTGGTTGATGACGCCCGCGATCTTGGCGCGCAGTTCTTCGAGCGACGGCAGATCGGCCAGAGCCTTGACGCCGTTGGCGTCGAGGGCCTGCTTGCCGAGGCCGCCGCCAAGGATCACGAACTTGTCGTTGCCCTTGGCGAATTCCGACGCGACCTTGGGGGCGGCGACGGGATCCTTCGCAGAAAGGATCACGGTCGGGCCCTTGAACAGGTCGGCCATGTGCTCGAGTTCGGTGCCGACGAGAGCCAGCTTGGCGAGACGGTTCTTCGCGACCTTGACGGTACCCCCGGCAGCACGAACCTTGCCGCGAAGCGCGGTCATGTTCGCCACCGTGAGCCCCGCGTACTTCGCGACCACAACAGATCCAGTCGTCTTGAACTGGACGTTGAGGGACGCGACGAGTTCGCGCTTTTCCGCTCTATCCACGATAGCCTCACACCTCATGACCTCGTGAGCGAGCTCGACGAGGCCGGTTGCAGGGGGCGCGTCGGGGGAGATCCCCTCTGCGCCACGTCTTCCTGTCCCCTCCGCCTCGGAACATCCGGGTCAGAGGTGCAACGGTCCGAACCGACTGCGTGATCGCGGGACACACCCGCTGCCACGAAACTCGTTCCTTCCCGTCTCGTGCAGGCCCCTCGGATCGCACCCGAGTTCGTTCGAATTAAGCGGGTCGGCGGCGAACCGGCGACCTGCGCCTGCAGTCTCGGACAGGTTCCCCCTCCCCTCACCCTTGCGGGACTTCGGATCGGAGGAGCCCTTCCGGCACGATGGAATGTCGCGCCGGAGGTCTTCCGCCGGATGCCGCTCGCGCGGATCTCCGGCCGAATTCACATCACGCGCCTCAGTGGGCGACGTGGACCGACGACGGGTCGATCTTGACGCCCGGGCCCATGGTCGAGGACACCGCGACGCGCTGGACATAGGTGCCCTTGGCGCCCGACGGCTTGGCCTTCTGCACCGCCTCGGCGAAAGCGCGGATGTTCTCGATCAGCGCTTCGGTGGCGAAGGAGGCCTTGCCGACGCCGGCGTGGACGATGCCCGCCTTCTCGGCCCGGAACTCGACGGCGCCGCCCTTGGCGTCGTTGACCGCCTTGGTGACGTCCATGGTGACGGTGCCGACCTTCGGGTTCGGCATCAGGCCGCGCGGGCCGAGCACCTTGCCGAGACGGCCGACCAGCGGCATCAGGTCCGGGGTGGCGATGCAGCGATCGAAGTCGATCTTGCCGCCCTGGATCTCGGCGAGCAGGTCTTCGGCGCCGACGATGTCGGCACCGGCGGCCTTGGCCTCGTCGGCCTTGGCGCCGCGGGCGAAGACGGCGACGCGGACGGTCTTGCCGGTGCCGTTCGGCAGGTTGCAGACGCCGCGGACCATCTGGTCGGCGTGACGCGGGTCGACGCCGAGGTTCATGGCGATCTCGACGGTCTCGTCGAACTTGGCGGAAGCGCGATCCTTGATCATCTTCACGGCTTCTTCGAGGCCGTAGAGCTTGATCGGATCGATGCCCTCACGGGACTTGGCGACGCGCTTGGCGATCTTCGGCATCGTCTCACTCCACCACACGAAGGCCCATGGACCGCGCAGTGCCCTCGATCATCTTCGCCGCGGCGTCGATGTCGTTGGCATTGAGGTCCTTCATCTTCTTCTCGGCGATCTCCTTGACCTGGGCCTGGGTGACCTGGCCCACGAAGGAGCGACCGGGCGTCTTGGAGCCGGAGCCGGGCTTCTTCTTGGTCTCGAGCTTGGCCGCCTGCTTCAGGAAGAACGACGCCGGCGGGGTCTTGAACTCGAAGGAGAACGACTTGTCGGTGAAGTAGGTGATCACCACCGGGGTCGGCTGACCCTTCGGCATTTCCGCGGTCTTCGAATTGAAGTCCTTGCAGAACTGCATGATGTTCAGACCGCGCTGACCGAGCGCGGGACCGATCGGCGGCGACGGGTTCGCGGAACCCGCCGGCACCTGGAGCTTGATGTAGCCCTGTACCTTCTTCGCCATTGTCTGGCTCCCAAATGGACCGCTCGGGCGCCGCCCTCACGGTGTCCTCGGAGGTGGCGGTCGGGTCGACCGGGCTCGGCGAAAGAGCCCCGCGTAACCTCCCGCCCACCCGCTCCCCTCACCGATCGGCGTGGGGTTCACGGGCGTACGATGCCGGAGCGGGGGAACAGTGTTCTCCTCTCCGGCCGGCCGGAACGACGATCGTTCACGGCCGATAGAGGCCGACCCCACCGCTCTCACGGTGCGGGCGACCTCCGAAGCTCGGGTCGATCAGATCTTCTCGACCTGACCGTATTCCAGATCCACCGGCGTGGCGCGACCGAAGATCGACACCGCGACCTTGAGACGCGAACGCTCTTCGTCGACTTCCTCGACGACGCCGTTGAACGAGGCGAAGGGACCGTCGGCGACGCGGACGCTCTCGCCGATCTCGAAGGTGATCGACGGCTTCGGCCGCTCGACGCCTTCCTGGACCTGCTGGAGAATGCGCAGCGCTTCGCTCTCGGGGATCGGCATCGGCTTGTTGTCGGAGCCGAGGAAGCCGGTCACCTTCGGGGTGTTCTTGATCAGGTGGAAGACCTGATCGGTGAGCTCGGCCTTCACCAGCACGTAGCCGGGGAAGAACTTGCGCTCGGTGTCGACCTTGCGGCCGCGACGAACCTCGACGACCTTCTCGGTCGGCACCAGGATCTGCTCGAACTGGTCGGTCAGGCCGTTCTGCGCGGCGCGCTCACGGATCGACTCGGCGACCTTGTTCTCGAAATTCGAGTAGGCGTGGACGATGTACCAGCGCTTGGCCATGGACTTCTCCGCCGGACGTCGTCACTGACCGATGCCGAGGATGAGGGACACGCCCCAACCCATCAGCTGATCGGCCAGAAGAAAGAAGATGGCGGCGATGAAGGCCATCGCGACCACCATGAGGGTCGTGATACCGGTCTCGTTGCGGGTCGGCCAAGTGACCTTGGCGACCTCGTCGCGGACCTGTTGCACGAAGCTGAAAGGATTACTCTTGGCCATCCGCCGCTCACGACAGTCGGGCGCGCGAAGGGTTGCCCCTTCCCGCGCCTCGCTGGGACGATCTACCTAATGCGTCGACGAGCAAACGACAAGAGCTATTCGACTGGCAGGGGCAGAGGGACTCGAACCCCCGACCCTCGGTTTTGGAGACCGATGCTCTACCAACTGAGCTATACCCCTAGAGGCACAGTCGAATTTCGGCTCTCGCCGGTATCCGCCGCACGCGGATGAACCATCCGTGAGCGCGGCGAAAATCGTCTTCCGCCCGGATCCGGACCTCACGTCCGGCCCGCCACATCGGTGTGGCGGACGAATCGGGTGGCCCGGAGGCCACCGTCATCGGGGTCGTCGGGCGCCGGTCGCGGCGCCCGGGCGATCATCAGGCGATGATCTTCGCGACGACGCCGGCGCCGACGGTGCGGCCGCCTTCACGGATGG
>ERZ1645187.2258-NODE-2258-length-17158-cov-17.314682_pt1 | contig 17158 bp, 14 predicted proteins | sample MGYA00575352_ERZ1645187 | MGnify/ENA primary metagenome ERZ1645187 (study PRJEB40837, sample SAMN11349314) | freshwater sediment metagenome | isolation source: river sediment | host: Sediment | place: India: Wazaribad , New Delhi | collected 2017-02-21 ... | reverse complement strand
TTCAGGTACCAGTGGTGAAAGCCGTGGAGGTTCGAGTCCTCTCCTGGGCACCATCACCCCAAAAGCGCCGAGTGCGCCGGAGTTTAAGGCCTTTCAGGGTATCGTGATCGCTCGTCACATCGGACGGACGATGCGAATCGTCCTCACGCGACGATCGGTCTGGTCCGACCAGAAGTCGGTGGCGAATGGCCGAACGGCCCGAAGCGGCATCCACGCGGTCGACGGCAGGTCGAAAGCGACGACGGGACATCCGACCCATCGGCGAGCCGAGCCCCTTCCGGCCGAACCCTCGGCGCCCTTTCTACACTCAGTCCCTGGAAACCCTGCAGAGGGGAGCTTCCGAGAGAAAACTCGGACAGCGACGATGCTCGATCATCGAATCGATCAGGGTCGCGACCAAAACGACGACGATCGCGAGGAAGGTCGTCATCACGAGGACGAGCCGACGGAATCGCCGAGGTTGACCGGGGATCCGTTTGAACATCCTGCGATGCTGCCTGCGTCTGACCAGGGCGCTCGGTGACGGGCGATCCACGACGATCGGGTGGGAAGAGTCGTCCGGGCGCTTCAGAATGCGCAACCAAGCTTCGTTCAAATCTATGAAATGGCCCGAGATCTCAGGATCCGGCGTCACGTCCGGATGGATCCATTTCAAGAGCAGGAGACGGTGCTCCTTCAAGAGGCCGCGAGCGGTGGCCTGTGTCCCGCCGACTCGGCGCCAGTCGTCGGCACCTCGGTGGAAGAGGACGTGGAGGACATAGAACCGCGCGGCGGCGACGAGCTCCTCCATAGACGACTCGTCGACGACGTCGGTGGGAAGCGAGGTCGGTTCGACGCAGGCAGCCACGGCGAGCAGATCCCTCATGCCTTCCGGAAGCGGCGCAATGACATGCGCCGGAAGACGTGACGGATCTCTCCACAACAAGAGAGCAGCCCTCAGCGCCGACGTCATCGGGTCAACCGTCCGACTTCGGGAGTTTGGGAGTCCCCTCCTCCCCATAGGCGTAATACTCACCGTATCCGTACCCGCCGTAGCCGTAGGCGGTCCGCGTCGAATCGAACTTGGTGAAGACCGCGCCGATGACGCGGGCGCGGGATGCGATCAGACGACGCAGAGCACTGACGGCCGCGTTCTTGCGTCCATCGTGGGCAGCGACCACGAGAATCGAAGCCTCGGTCAGACTGCTCATGATCACCGAATCGGCCAGGCCGAGCAGAGGTGGCCCGTCGAAGACGACGAGATCGTAGATCTTGGTGGTGTTGGCGAGCAGTTCCTGCGCCTTGGGCGAGGCGAGCAGCTCGGCCGGGTTCGGCGGAATCGGTCCCGCCGTGATGACGTCGAGGCCCTCGATGTCGCTCTTCTGGAGAATGTCGACGAGATTTGCGCTGCCGATGAGAAAGTTGGCGAGACCCGTTTCGTTCGGCTTCGTCATCTTCTTGTGCAGCGACGGTTTGCGCATGTCGGCGTCGACGAGCAGAACAGAAAGCCCCAGTTGAGAAAATTTTGCTGAGAGCAACAGGGCCGTCGTCGACTTGCCTTCGCCGGCCTTCGTACTCGTGATGTAGATCGACTTCGGCGTCCCACGAGCCGTCGAGAATTGAATCGAGGTGCGCAACGACCGATAGGCTTCTGCGATCGCCGAGCGCGAATTGTTCAAGGCCTCCTCGTGGCCCGCGCCCGTCGTCTTCGGGATGATGCCCAACACCGGGATACCGAGGACGGCTTCCACCTCGTCCGGAACCTTGAAGCGCGTATCGAGCTGTTCGATCGCCAGCGCCGCGCCGATACCGACGAGCAAGCCCAACAAGACACCGATGGCCAAGTTGATGGACGCTCGTGGCGAACGCGGGCTTTCGGGCAGCGTCGGGGCATCGATGAGTGAGATGTTGTTGGTGCCGACACCACCTGCGACACCGATCTCCTTGTAGCGCTGAAGAAGCCCCTCGTAGAGCGTCTTGGTGGTGTCCACTTCGCGCTTCAGGATGTTGTACTGGATCGACTTGTTTCTCTGATCGTTCAGATGCTTCTCGAGATCGCTGATGTCGGCTCTCAAACCGTCCTCGCGCGACTGCGCCGCAAGGTAGTCCTTGCGCATCGTGTCTTTGATGTTCTGTATCTGCTGCTGAATGAGCCGATCGAATTCCGTGATTCGGGCCTTCAACTGAAGCATTTCAGGAAAGTTCGGCTTGAAGAGACCCAATTTTTCCTGATACTGCGCCGCGAGCTCGTCGCGTCGAATGCGCGAATCCTGAATGACCTTGTTTTCCTGAACCTTGGTCAGGTTGAGACCGTTGCTCGTCTCTGCTTCGTGCCAGATGGCCTCCAAACGAATGCGCTCATCCGTGGCCTTGGTCAGATTTTCGTTCATCCCCGCCAGCTTGGCGCTGATCAGAGAATCCTCGTTGTCGAGACGAATGATCTGATTTTCTTCGGCGTATTTGCGAAGCTCCCGCTCGTTTTCTTCGAGGCGCGTCTTCAATTGCTCAAGGCGCTCTTCGAGAAACTTGCGGGCATAACTCGACGCGGCATACTTGCGGTCGAGATTGTCGGTGATGAAGGTTCGTGCGAAGGCATCGGCGACGCGCTGCGCGATTTCGCGATCGCGATGATCGAAACTCACCTCGACGATCTTCGAGGTGGACACGCCCCTCACACCCAATCCCGCCGAGAGTGCGTTGATGATGGCATTGCGCCGCCGCACGACCGCTTCGGCACCACTGGTGGCATCCTCGGCCGGCAGGACGAGATTGCGCAGGGTCGAGAACAACCCCGTCGTCTGCTTCGGCAGAAAGCGTTCGTCGTCCATCAGTCCGAGTTTGTTCATCACGTGCTCGGCGAGCGACCGGCTCTGCAACAATTGATACTGGGTCTGCAGGAAGCTTCGATCCTCACCCGTCTGGGGCGGTTCGAAACCTTCCACCTTCACGATCGAAATCGAATCGCGATCGATCTGCAGCGTTGCGGTGGCGCGATAGATCGGCGTCATCAGCAGCGTCACCACGATCGCCAGAACGACCGATGCGATCGTGGTCGCCATGATCAGACGGCGATGCTTCAGAACACTCCACAACAGACGAACGTAATCGAAGCCTTCGCCCTGCGCGCCCAAGGCCGGCGCGTCGTCGAGAAGACCGACCGGCAGTCGATCCTGATCTCGGGCCGGCAGTCGATCTCGTCCGACGACTTCGAGCGAGCTTCCCGGCCCAGGAGACCGCGAGGAGGAAATGTCATGCATTGGAATAGGTTCTCTTTGCCCCGCGAAGCGATCTCACCAGGGTTTGACGGCGCCCAGGCCCGTCGCGATGGGTGCGATCGTGCGTGAAGTATCACGTAATGTCGTCTTCACGCCCGATTCTCCGACGATGACGATGTCACCCGCATGAAGGACCGGGTCGCCGATCTTGCCGGATTGGATCTGCTCGAGATCATAACTGCGGATCTCGCGCTTGTCGCCTTCGAGACGCGAAATCGTGACGGAGCCCTTCGTAGCGACCTCGTTCAGACCTCCTGCGAGCGCCACCGATTGCACGAGCGACACCGTGCCGGTCAAGGGAAACACGCCCGGCTTCATGACGGCACCGTCGACGGTGATGCTCTGTCCCGCCGCCTGTTTGATCGCCACCGACACGCGTGGGTTCTGCAGATAGCTCGCGCCGAGTTTGGCCGTCACTTCGGCCTCGACTTCCTTCGTCGTACGGCCCGCGGCGCGAATCTCGCCGATCAGCGGCAACACGATGGTGCCGGTCGACGTGACCTGGACGGTTCGGTCGAGATCCTTCACCTGAAACACGGTGATGTCGAGAACGTCATAGGGAGCGATGTGATAGTCCTGCAGGGAGACCTGCGCCGCCGCCGGCGTCGCATTCTGGACGACGACCGAACCGGACGGGATCGTCTCGGAGGACGAGCAGGCGGCCAGCAACGCGAGCAACGGCAGAATCAGCAGGCGACGAGCCATCATCGGTGGGCTTCCGTGGACGATCTGATGAAGGAAGACAGCCGGGAAAAAATTCCGGCGTCGTTCGAGGTTTTCCGCTGCGGCACTTTCGGCAACGGCGGGAGAAGATCGAAGGGACCGTTGAGCGTCGCGAAGCGTGGTCGCACGACGAAGAGATTGTCCGCCTCCTCGGCGCCGAGCAGTTCACGGCAACGATCATAGGCACCGCGCAAGCGGGTCGACCGCCGACGTGCATTGTGGGCATCGCTCGCGACGATGTGGACCAGTCCGTCGTCGATCATGCGTTCGGAAAGGTATTTCGTCCGCTCGCCGAAGACGCCGATGATGGAAGCGGCGGTCAACTGCATCATCACGCCCGAAGCGACCAGTTCCGGCAGGATGTGGTAGCGGTCCTCGATCCACGCGAGACGTTCGGGATGGGTCAGGATCGGCATCCATCCGGCGGCACGAACGTTGAAGAGCACCTCGTCGAGCTTCGGCGGCGCCACGTTGTGCGGCGGCTCGAACAGCACGTAGCGACCCTCGCCGATCGGCTGGATCTCGTCGTTCACGAGAGCCCTGACGAAATCCGGGCGGACATGCGCGTCCGAACCGGGAATGAGGTCGAGGTGGACACCGTGGTCGGCGAGATCCCGAGAGAGCTCGGCGACCCGACGACGAATGTCGGCGGGCTTGTTGTCGAAGACGCCGGGCATGATGTGCGGCGTGCAGACGATGGTCTCGACCCCTTCGTCGACCGCGATGCGAGCCATTTCGAGCGAAACGTCGAAAGACTTCGCACCGTCGTCGATACAGGGAAGGATGTGGCAATGCACGTCGATCATGTCGCCGCCCTCGCCGAGGTCGAATTCGGCACGGTTTCCTGATGCGCCCCATCGGCATCATACGGCACGACGGGGCGGGCCGAATGACCACGTGACGACGAGACGGCCGCCTGCGGCCTCGAAACGAAGGCACAGGCGATGGCGAAGACGCACGCGAGTTCACCATTGCGCAACGGATAGTCGACCACCGAATGAAGGAGAAGAAGTGACGAAACGATCAGCGAGGCGACGACGTACGGATCCCTCCTTCCACCCGAAGGACGCGGCCGAACGAGCGTCCCGACTCGAACCGCGTACCAGATGAAGAAAGCACCGACGACGAGCGCCCCGAAGATGCCCCCCTCCAGAAGAATTTGGAGATAGTCGTTGTGGGCGAAGTTGATGAAGGAAGGAACCACGAGATCTGATTTCTCGAATTTCTCATAGACGTCGACGAAGCTGCCGAACCCGGTTCCCCAGGGCCAATTTGCCCAGATCGCATCGAGCGACGTCACATAGATCCTGCCACGCAGATCGTCGATCGGATGCTCGGAAGCACGTTGAGCGATGCGCGCGAACTCGCGATCGACGGCGAGAAGAAGCAGGAGAAGAGGGACGATCAGGATCCAGCGCGGTAGGCGCCACCGAGCACCATGACGCCCCGGCCTCAGAGTGATCAGCGCCGAAAGTCCCAGCGCCAGCGCCACGCCGGTCATTCCCGCACGTGAATGGGAGAGGAGGCCGCCCAGAAAGAGAACGGCCACGACGATGGAGCCGATCACGAAGGCGGAGAAACGCCATTCGGGACGGGAATCGCGAACGTCTCGAGCAAAGGCGAAGACGTAGGGAATGGCGGCATATTCGAGAGCCGCATAGTGATTTTGCGACTTGAACAGGCCGTTGCTCGCGGAGACGCTCGCCGTCCCGTAGACGTTCCAGAGGCTCTGAGGGCCGAAGGCCCCTTGCGCCAGAGCGACGATCATGTTGACGACCGCCGCTGCGACGACCAGCGCGACGACGAGGCGACGCGCCGATCTGCCCAGAGAGCGCACGGCGAAGAAGACCGCGAGCGGCGGCAGCAGATAGCCGATGGCGGCGAAGGTCAGCGCCGGGTTCAAGGAAATCGGCATGCTCACCGGCGGTCTATCGATGATGTCGTCGACCACCGAGATCTGGGCGTGTGAAGGAAAATGGCTCCACAGCGACGGCGGCAATGGGATGAGCTGCACGAGCAGCAACCCAACGGCGAGACCGGGTACGATCAATTCGAGGCGGCTGCCGATGGAACGATCGTCGTCGAAGCGCATCGCCAATCCGAGATGGACGATCAAGGGAACGGCGCAGATCTCGACGAGAACATCTCCGACGTGGCGAGGCCAAGCCGACCCTCCGGCCATGGCGGCGGACAACAGAACCGGAAGAAGCAGGCACACGAGAACGAACTCGTCCCGGGTCGGACGAATCATGTCGAACACCAAGCCCCCGCTCCGCCTCGGAGCAGGCTGCATGGATCGCCTTTTTCTCGGGGGCATCGCCCATCCTCGCTCATTACCCTCGGGTAGAATCCGTACCCGATATTCGATGACAATACCACCTTTCCCCATTCGGCCCGCCGGGTCCGTCGTCGAACCGGCCTCATCGAACCGATCCGAACCGAATGCGACCGACGCCCCGCATTCGGTCACTCCACACTCGGAGGCAGGGCAGTCCCGACCACCCGAGTGAACTCGGAACCGGATATGACTTGGGCACGGGGGCGACCGGGAGGCGACCGTCAAGAGCGGTGCGACGATCCTCGACGGCGGGCTTTCGCCGCGACGGCGGCCGGGTGCTCTGAATGAAAGAGGACCGACGTTGCGGCGAGGGGGTAGGCGAGTGCGGGACGAAGGTCCCGCCGACCGGACCGCCCCCCGGCCGCCGCCTCATGCCGTCGCCGCGAAACGGCGCACCAGATCGGCGACCCGATCGATCGCTTCGACGACCGGATAGTGGTGGTTGCCGATGAAGAGACCGTCGCGATCGATCGATTCGGCGACCGGGACCGGACCGGCGATCGTATGGTCGAGATGGGCCATCACCGGGTTGGCGAGGAAATTGCCGGCGACGATCGGCCGACATTCGACACCGGCGGCTCTGAGTCTGTCGACCAGTTCGCCGCGACGACCCGACAGTGCACCTTCGAGGAGCAGCGAAAAGCCGAACCACGAACTCTCGCCCAGTTCCTTCTGCAGTCGAACCCCGGGGATGTCGGCGAAGGCGCGTCGGAAGGCCACGGCATTGGCCCGACGTTCCGCCACGAAGCCCGCCAGCTTGCGGATCTGAGTGCGGCCGAGAGCGCCCTCCATCTCAAGCGGACGCAGGTTGTAGCCGGGGAGCACGAAGCGGAACAGCCGCGAGAAGTCGTCGATGTCCTGCTCGAGATGACTGTGAGCGGGCTGTTCGCGCAACCAGCCATGGGCGCGCATGGACAGCATGATGTGATAGAGGGCCTCGTCGTCGGTGACGACGACACCGCCCTCCATCGTGCAGATGTGATGCGAGAAGAAGGTCGAGAAGGTGCCGAAGGTGCCGAAGGTGCCCGCCGCCTTGCCGTCGAAACGCGCGCCCATCGACTCGCAGTTGTCCTCGAACAGCAGCAGCCCCCGCGCCTCGGCGATCGCCCGCAGACGGTCCATGTCGCAGGGGTTGCCGAGCAGGTTGACGGCGAAGATCGCCTTGGTGCGCTCGGTGATCGCCGCCTCGACGAGGTCCGGATCGATGTTCAGAGTGTCGCGATCGACGTCGACGAAACGCATCACCAGACGGTTCTGATGAACCGGATAGAAGGTCGTGCTCCACGAGACCGCCGGCACGATCACCTCGTCTCCCGCCTTCAGGCCGTACTTCGGGTGATGGAACGCGGCACCGAGCGCGAGCAGGTTCGCCGACGAACCGGAATTGACCATCACTGCGTAACGGCTGCCGAACCGGGCGGCGAACTCCGCCTCGAAGCTGAGAACCTCGGGCCCCATGGTGTAACGACCACCGGCGATGACGCGCTGGAGAACGTCGTTCTCCTCCTCGTCCCATGTGGGCGAAGCGAGCGGAAAATCGATCTTCATCGCTGAACGCCTCCGGCGTCACGTTCGAGTTGAGCGAGCATGCCTCGATAGGCCAGTCGCATGCCGTCGAAAAGCGGGGTCTTCGCGCTCCAGCCGAGTGCGCGGGAGCGAGAGACGTCCATCAACTTGCGTCGCATGCCGACGGGCGCCGACAGGTCGTGGTCGAAACGACCCGACCATCCGACGACCTCCGCGGCGACGCGGTAGTAGTCGTTGACCGTGTGGTCGTCGCCCACTCCGACGTTGATCATCGCCGGCAGTGTGTTCAACCGATCGGCGTAGTCGACCATGAAGTCGGCGAGATCGTCCACATAGAGGAATTCGCGTCGCGCCTCACCGTCACCCCAGATGGCGACGCTCTCGGCCCCTTCGAGCTTCGCACGATGCACCTTCAGGAGTGCCGAAGCGACCAGATGGCCGCGTTCGCCGTCGAAATGATCGTCGGGTCCATAGAGGTTGCAGGGCACGATCGTGCGATAGGCGAGCCCGTATTCCTGCGCGATCGCCGAGCAGTGACGCGTGCCGAGTATCTTTGCGAGCGCATAGCCCTCGTTGGTCGGCTCGAGTGGGGCCGTCAGCATGGTGTCTTCGGCGAGCAGGCGGCCGAGATCCTTGGGATACATGCAGGAACTGCCCAAGAAGAGGAGATTGCGCACGCCCGAGAGACGCGCCTCCTCGATCACGAGCGTGTTCATCAGCGCATTCTGCGCGAGGAAGGCGGTGGGATGGGCGATGTTGGCGCGGATGCCGCCGACGGTCGCTGCGGCATGGATCACGAGATCGTAGCGCCGGCTCGCGAACCAGGCACGAACCGCCCCCTGGTCGAGCAGATCGAGGTCGGCGCTGCCGATCGCATCCAATTCCCAGTTCGCCGCGCGCGCGACCACGACACGTCGCACCGCACGCCCGAGAAGGCCGGTTCCGCCGGTCAGGAGAACGCGCATGCGGTTCACGCTCCCTGCCCGACGGCGACGTCGGCCTCGACCATCTCGCGCACCAGTTCCTCGAACTGGCAGGTCGGCTTCCAGCCGAGTAGACGCGCGGCCTTGGCGGCGTCGCCGATCAACAGATCGACCTCGGTCGGGCGGAAGTGGCGCGGATCGATTTCGATCAGCGTCCGTCCGGTCTTCGCGTCGAAGCCGATCTCCTCCACGCCCTTGCCGCGCCATGCGATTTCGATGCCGACGTGAGAGAAGGCCAGCTCGACGAATTCACGCACGGAGTGGGCCTCGCCCGTCGCCAGAACGAAGTCGTCGCCACGATCGTGCTGGAGGATGCGCCACATGCCCTCGACATAGTCGCGGGCATGGCCCCAGTCGCGGATGGCCTCGATATTGCCGAGCCAGAGTCGATCCTGCCGGCCGTGGTGGATGGCGGCGACGGCGCGCGTGATCTTGCGGGTGACGAAGGTCTCGCCGCGACGCGGGCTCTCGTGATTGAAGAGAATGCCGTTCGAGGCGTGGATGCCGTAGGCCTCGCGATAGTTCACCGTGATCCAGTAACCGTACAGCTTGGCCGCGCCGTAAGGCGAGCGCGGATAGAAGGGCGTCGTCTCGCGTTGCGGCGTTTCCTGGACCAGACCGTAGAGCTCCGAGGTCGAGGCCTGATAGAAACGAGTCGTCTTCTCGAGACCGAGCATGCGGATCGCCTCGAGCAGGCGCAGGGTTCCGATGGCATCCGCGTTGGCGGTGTACTCGGGCGTCTCGAAGCTCACCTGGACGTGGCTCTGAGCCGCCAGATTGTAGATCTCGTCCGGCTGGACGGTCTGAACGATGCGGATGAGATTGGTCGAATCCGTCATGTCGCCGTAGTGGAGATGGAAGCGACCGGTCAGATCGTGCGGATCGGCGAAAATGTGATCGATGCGTTGACTGTTCAACGACGAAGCGCGCCGCTTGATGCCGTGGACGACATAGCCTTTGGAGAGCAGGAGTTCCGCCAGATAGGAGCCGTCTTGGCCGGTGACGCCGGTGATGAGTGCAGTCTTCGCCATATCACTTTCTTCCAAATGTAGGCATCCCCCTCGCTGAAGAGGTCTGCCGCCGCTACGTAATCGTCTCGCGCACAGCCATATCCGATGGAGCCGTGTGGCGCCACCACTTCTGGAAGACGAGCGCCGCTCGGTGCCGTCGCAGCCGAGTTCGACCAACCTCCGTCATCCGTCGTCGACCGCATCGGACAGTGTTCGGCGCGGATCCGATCGCGGGGTCGGCAGCGAAGACCTCTTCAGGCCCGTCACGATCAACGAAGAGCGTGCGTCGCAAGTGACGACCCATCCCCCGACCACCCACGAACCGAGATCGGGACGTCGGCGTCGAGGGCGTGTGGATCGATGCACGCAACGGAAGAGAACGAGATCGCGGCTCGACCACGTCGGCTCGGAGAGCTGGCTTCCGCGGAGCATCCGTTCCAGGTGATCCGCACGATCGTCAACGAGGCGACGTCGCGGCTCGATCCCGACTTCGCGAAACTCACTTCGCGGATCGGTCATCCCTCCCGGCCTTCGCCGCCGGCGACCGTCATCTGTTTGCAACACGACTGGCGTTCCTCGGGTGTCGACTCCGACGAGCCCCACCCCATCATGGAGCGAAGCCGCCATGTCGAAGCGCATCCTTTTCGCGACGCTCGCCTCGATCGTCGCCGGCGCGACCGCCGCCGCCGCCCAGACCGTCTATCCGATCGACCGCGCCGAGATTCTCGCGGGCGCCAAGTTCGACCTGAAGGTCGAATTCCCCGGTAGCCCGGCCGCCTCCACGCTGAAGGTGACCGTCGACGGGCGCGACGCCGCCGACGTCTTCGGCCTGCAGCCGACGATCGTCGAGAAGGAGGACGGCCACGATCTCACCGCGTGGTGGATGCGCGGCGTGTCGCTGCCGACGGCGGGCCGCCCCAAGATCGAAGCCTCGGCCGGGGGCAAGGCGGCGACCGTGACCTGGGACGTGTGGGACACGCCCAAGGGCCGCGTCGCCAAGAACGTCATCCTCTTCATCGGCGACGGCCTCTCGGTCGCGCATCGCACCGCGGCGCGGATCATGTCGAAGGGCCTCGTCGAGGGGCGCTACGGCGGCGAACTCGCGATCGACGACATGCCGGCGATGGCTCTGATCTCGACGGCGGGCACCGACTCGATCGTGACAGACAGCGCCAATGCGATGAGCGCCTACACCACCGGCCACAAGTCCTGCGTCAACGCGCTCGGCGTCTATTGCGCCCACAACAAGAATACCCTCGAGCACCCCAAGGTCGAAACGATCGGCGAGCTCGTCAAGCGCAAGACCTCGATGGCGCTCGGCGTCGTCACCAACACCGAGATCGAGGATGCCACTCCGGCCGGCGTGATCGCCCACACCCGGAAACGCTCCGACTATGCCGACATCGTCAAGATGTTCCTGGAGGTGAAGCCGGACGTGATCATGGGCGGCGGATCGCCCTTCTTCCTGCCGAAGAGCACCCCCGGCTCGAAGCGGACCGACGAGTTCGACGCCGTCAAGGCGTTCGAAGAGGCCGGCTACACCTTCGTCACCACCAGGACCGAGATGGAGAAGGCCGCGGCCGAGGGCAAGACGAAGCTGCTCGGGCTCTACAACACCGGCAACGTCGACGGCGCGCTCGACCTCAAGTACCTGAAGAAGGGCACCGTCGCGAAGTTCCCCGACCAGCCCGACGTCGTGGAGGAGACGCGGGCGGCGATCTCCGCGCTGTCGAAGAACCCCGACGGCTTCTTCCTGATGGTGGAGAGCGGCCGCATCGACAAGTATTCGCATTCGCTCGATCCGGAGCGCGCGATCTTCGACACGATCATGCTCGACGACGCGGTGAAGGCGGCCAAGGAGTTCGCCGCCGGTCGCAACGACACGCTGATCATCGTGGTCGGCGACCATGCCCACCCGGTGTCGATCATCGGCACCTACGACGACGATCGCCCGGGCCAGACCCCGCGCGAGAAGCTCGGCGTCTATGCCGAGGCCAAGGTTCCGAACTACGGCCCGGTCGACGCGGCGGGCTATCCCACCAACATCGACGTGTCGCGGCGGATCGCCCTCAACTTCGGCACCTCGCCCGACACCTGCTTCGATGCCAAGCCCCATCTCGACGGGGAGAACGTGCCGGCGATCGCCGGTGCCACCCCCAAGACCTTCGTCGAGAACCCCAAGAACTGCGAACGGCCGGGCGCGGTCCATGTGACCGGCAACCTGCCCTTCGACGCCAACAGCGGTGTCCACTCCGGCGACGACGTCGTGCTCACCGCCATGGGACCGGGCTCGGAACTGTTCCGGGGCCACAAGCCGAACACCTTCGTCTTCCGTGTGATGGCGACGGCGCTCGGCCTCGCCAACTGAACGAGAGCCGAAGCGATGGGAAGGTCGCGGGTCGGGAACGGGACGTCACGGCGCGCGGTGGTCGCAGCGATGGGGCTCGCGATCGTCGCGGCGTGGAGAGGTCCCGCCCGCGCCGAACCGCCGATCCCGCTCTCCTTTGACCGCCTCTACGCCTCCTTCGGCGTGCGAGGGCTGGTGTTCGGCGACGAGGTCCGGGCCGCCGCGGGGCGGCCCGTCACGCTGGTCGGCTACATGGCGCCGCCACTCGAGGCGGAGGCGACCTTCTTCGTCCTGACGCGCGAGCCGGCGGCGATCTGCCCCTTCTGCCAGTCGGATGCGGACTGGCCGGCCGACATCGTCGTGGTATTGCTGAAGGACGCCTCGCCGCTGGTTTCGGCCGGCACGCGGGTGACCGTCGCCGGTCGCCTCGAGGTCGGATCCGCCGTCGATGCGCGCACCGGCTTCGTCAGCCAACTGAGGATCGTCGATGCGACCTTCCGAAAGTGAGCCGGCTACGCTCATCTCGCCCGCCTTTCGATTGGAGGCGGTCGAGGTCGCCTTCGGGCGCTCGGGGCCGTCGCGGCGCTCGGCGCTGACGATCGATCGCCTGGAGATACAACGCGGGCGGTCGACCGGGGTGCGGGGACCGTCGGGGGCCGGCAAGTCGACGCTGTTGGCCGCGCTCGCCGGATTGCTCGCGCCGATCACGGGGCGCATTTTCGCCGACGACGTCGATCTCTCACGCCTGACGCCGCGCCGGCTTGAGCGGTGGCGGCGCACCAAGGTCGGTCTGATCTTCCAGGATTTCCACCTCGTCGACGAACTGTCGCTGGTCGAAAACGTCCTCCTGCCGCTGCGGTTCGATCGGTTTCGGATCGACGACGCGGAGCGCGAGCGGGCCGTGGGGCTCCTCGCCCGTCTCGGGCTGGCCGACGTCGCGCGGCGGGTGGGCCGGCTGTCGCGCGGGGAGCGCCAGCGCGTCGCGGTGGCGCGGGCGTTGGTCCGCTCGCCCGAGGTCGTCCTCGCCGACGAGCCGACCGCCAGCCTCGATCCCGAGAGCGCGACGCTGGTCGCCGATCTGCTGATCGATCACGTCCGCGACAGCGGCGCCTGTGTGGTGATCGCCAGTCACGACGCCGAGGTGCTGGCACGGACGGACGCGACGCTGCAGCTGATCGACGGACACCTCGTCGCGGAGGGCCGATCGTGAACCCGCTCTCGATGATCCTCGCCGACCTTCGGAGCCTGCGCTGGACGGCGGTGGTGGTGGTCGTCCTGGTCGCGGCCGCCGTCGCCTCGGGCGTCCTGCTCGACGTCCAGGAACGGGCGTTCCGGCACGCCTCGACGCGGGCGGCGACCGACTTCCCGCTCGTCGTCGGCGCGCCGGGCAGCCAGAGCCAACTGGTGCTGTCGACCGTCTATCTGCGTCTCGACGCCCTGCCGTTGATGGACGGCGCGACGATCCGTCGTCTCGAAGGTGATCGGCGGGTGGCCTCGGTCGCGCCGATCGCCTTCGGCGACGTGGTGAAGGGGCATCCGGTGATCGGCACGACCGCGGACTTCGCCACGCGCCGCGGGTCGGTGGCGGTCGTCGAGGGGCGGATGTTCGCGGCGGAGGGTGAGGCCGTGGTCGGATCGGCCGTGGGGATGGCGGTCGGCGACGAATTCGCCCCCTCCCACGGCCACGGACACGTCACCGCCGCGCCGAGCGCGGCCGACCTCGCCGAGGAGGCGAGGCACGTCCATCACGGCGTGACCCATCGCGTCGTCGGGCGTCTCGCTCCGACCGGCGGTCCCTGGGACGAGGCGGTGGTCGTGCCGATCGAGACCGTGTGGGAGACGCATGGTCTCGGCGACGGTCATGCCGCCGAGGGGCAGATCGGCCCGCCGTTCGACGCGGAGAAGATCCCGGGCGTTCCCGCGCTCGTGGTGCGGCCGCAGAGCTTCGCCGATGCCTACGGGCTGCGCGCCGAGCTGCGGGCGGCGGGGCTTCTCGCCCTGTTCCCGGCCGAGGTTCTGGTCGACATCCACGCGGCGCTCGGCAATGCCCGCGAGGCGCTCGAGGTCGCCAACGCGATCGACGCGGCGCTGATCCTCCTCGCCGTGGCGGCCCTGCTCGTCACCGTGACGACGCTGCGCCGCCACCGCCACGCCGTGCTGCGCGCCATCGGCGCACCGTGGCACTTCGTCTTCGTCGAGGTCTGGGCGGTCGGCGCGATCCTGGTGGGTCTCGGCTGCGCGATCGGCTGCGGCCTCGGCTTCGGGGCGGCGTCGGTCTTCGCGCGGCTTCTCGAACGGATGACCGGCCTGACGATCGTCCTCGAGGCGGGCGGCGCCGAATTCGCGCATGTGGCGATCGTCTTCGCCGTCGGCGCCGCGATCGCCGGATTGCCGGCCGTGATCGCCGCCCGCCGCGTCGATCTCCTGTCGGAGTGAAGCCCTCACGCAAGTCGAGGATCTACGGTAACCGCCGCTGTCGCACAACGCGGACCCGTCGCTCGGGACCCCTCGTTCGAGCCCCGAGCAAATCCTTACGAATCATTAACGTATCAGTATTAGCCGAATAAATATTCGCGCCGTCATCAAACGATTGGCTATTTCAGATACTTTTGCACCGCAATAGGGCGTAATTGTGGTGTATCGACATGCGCGTTTGGCCGGAGAGGAAGGAACGACACGCTCGCATCGAAATCATTCCGATGATCGACGTGATGATGTTTCTCCTCGTTTTCTTCGTATTGATCAGCACCAACGTGCTTCCGGCGCTGGGACTCAAGGTCAATCCGCCCGCGTCGGCGAAGCCGGACAAGGTCGTCGAACAGACGCGCCACACCGTCGGCATCGATCGCGAAGGGCAGGTCTTCCTCGACGGCCAGCCGGTGGACCTGTCGGTGCTCGCCGACCGTCTGCGGGCCGCCGTCGCCGACAAGCCGGCGGCGGTGGTGATCGCCGGTGACGAGGGGGCGGCGCTCCAGAACCTGGTGAGCGTTCTCGACGCGCTGAAATCGGCGGGTGTCGGCAGCGCGCAGATCGTCACGAGGGCGAAGTGAGTGTGCGCCGATCATGAAACCCGACCGGAACGCTCTCCTTTCGAACGCCGTGGCGTCGCTGGCGACCGCCGGGCTCGTCTATGCCGCCCTGATGTCGTCCTCGCCGGTTCCGCCGCCGCCCGTGCCGGAACCGACGATCGAGCTCTCGTTGGCCCCCGCGGAGGAGCCGGCGGCCGCGCCGGCGGAGGCGCAGGCGGCCGAGGAGCCGACACCCGAACCACCCCCGGAGCCCGAGCCCGAGCCCGAGCCGCCGCCGGAGCCGGCCCCTCCGCCGCCGGAACCGCCGCCGCCGGAGCCGCCCGTGCCGGATCCGCCGCCGCCCAAACCGGAGCCGGAACGCGAACGGCCGAAGCCCCGCGAGGTCCACAAGCCGGAGAAGCCGAAGGAGCCGCGCAAGCCCCGCGAGGAGGTGCCGAAGCCGGCGCGCGCGGTCTCCGAGCATCCGGCGCAGGCGGCCAGGCCGGCGGCCGCGGCGCGACCGGCCTCGGCCGGCAGCGCGGCCCAGTTCCGCGCCTGCCTCCAGAGCCGGGCCCGCTATCCGACCTCGAAGGAGGCGCGTCTGCAGAACCCGCACGGATCGGTCGGCGTCGCCGTCTCGCTCTCGGGCACGTCGATCACCGGGGTCTCGATCACCTCGAGTTCCGGTTCCTCGATCCTCGATTCGGCCGCTCGGTCGAGCGTTCTCTCCTCCGGCTGCGGCTCATTGGCCGGTGGAGCCTCATCTCTGACCGGACGCATTCAATTCTGACCCCCTCGTCCAAGACGAACCGACAGGAAGCCTCGTCATGACCCTCCGTCTCTTCGCCGTCCTCCTGCTGGCCACGTCCGCCCTGAGCGGCGTGGCCCATGCCCAGAGCGCCGCTCCCGCGGATACGACCGCTCAGGCCGATCGTGCCGACAAGAAGCGGAAGAAGCCCGCGACGGCCCCGGCTCCGGCGGCCGCGAAGCCGGCCGCGCCCACGACCGCGGCGGCAGACGCGAAGGCGCGTCACGACGCCCGCGTGCTGCCCGGTATGACCTCGGCGCCGACCGACTTCGGCACCGTCTACGCCAAGGGCGGCGGCGCCGGCGAGACGACGTCGGCGGGCGGTTCGACCGGCAAGGATCTCGGCGGCGGATACATGATCGAGGAGGAGGTCGCCAAGACCCGCTCGACCGTCACCCGCGACGCGATCGACAAGCTGCCGCCGACCGCCAATCCCTATCAGATGATCGATCTGCTGCCGGGCGTGAACGCCACGTCGACCGACGCCACCGGCCTCAACGGTGGCGACATCACCCTGCGCGGCGCCGAATCGGGCCAGATCGGCTTCACCATCGAGGGCGCGCCGGTCAACGACTCCGGCAACTACGCGCTCTATCCGCAGGAATACGTCGACAGCGAGAACATCCAGCAGGTCTCGATCGCGCAAGGCACCCCCGATCTCGACAGCCCGCACATCGGCTCGTCGGGCGGCGTGATCAACCTCTACATGCGCGATCCGTCCAAGGAGCGCGGCGGCTACTGGTCCTCGACGGTCGGCATGCACAACCACTGGCGCAACTACCTGCGCCTGGAGAGCGGCCAGATCGAGAACTTCCGCGGCTACGTGTCCTATTCTTACAACTATCGCGACCACTGGTCGGGCATCGGCACCGACAACCGGACCCACATCGACACCAAGATGGTCTGGGATCTCGATGCCGGCAGCCACATCCGCGCTTCGGTGATCTACAATCGCGCGCTCAACAACTTCTACGCCAATCCGACGATGGCGCAGTTCAACACCGGGACCTGGCTGCCGAACTACAACGCCACGCTGACGGGCAACGCGTCGACCGACACGAGCTACTACAAGTACAAGGTCAATCCGTTCGAGAACGCGATCATCTCGCTGCCGTCGGACTTCCGCATCACCGACGATCTGACCTACGACGTGGTGCCCT
>ERZ1645187.2257-NODE-2257-length-17161-cov-11.157606_pt1 | contig 17161 bp, 12 predicted proteins | sample MGYA00575352_ERZ1645187 | MGnify/ENA primary metagenome ERZ1645187 (study PRJEB40837, sample SAMN11349314) | freshwater sediment metagenome | isolation source: river sediment | host: Sediment | place: India: Wazaribad , New Delhi | collected 2017-02-21 ... | reverse complement strand
ATCAAAATCTGCCATGTCTAAATGCACTTTCGACGACTGAACCGATGAAAGCATCACTTCCGAAGGACTCCATACCGTGTTGCCTACCGGATCGAGTCGGATAGCACGGAGCGAGGTGGACATTCCATCGAAATAGTGTTCATAAACCAGAACAATATCGTCGTTTATTGGCAGCAGATAATCCGGCAGCACAGCCTGTGAACTGACAGGGATGATGACTTTGCCAAAATCGGTCCACATACGTTCGCCTGTACTGCTTATTTTTTGCGCATAAATGCCATAGGCATTCTGATCGCCGTTAACATGGTTCCAGATAACATAGATGTTTTGATCATTGGCAGGCTTTGCAAGCTGAAGGTAAAACTTGTTCCAGTCATCGGCCTCAGATATTTTTACACCATTTGTCTGAAAAACAGCATTTCCGCTATTGTTGATGTGCTGCACCCAGCCTGTTGAGATTGTTCCGCTCAGCCTGTAATCATGCCATGCAATGATACAGCCACCGTTTCCATCACTTATCATAGGCAGTATCTGCGTCCAGGCTGTTATATTGCCTGCGTTCGAAACCACGGCAGGCATTTCCCAATTGCCGGCACCTGAGGCTGTTAGTCGTTGCAGATAAATATGTCTTGTCGGTGCCCAGCTAGTACCGGTGTCCTGATAATATTTCATCAACACATCGTCATCCCCAACGGGCATGAGTTGTGGCCATGTATAACGAATTGTTGCATCTGTCATGGCAATACCATTTTCGCCCCACAGTTTTTGACCTGCCGGACTAATCTTTTGCCTGATCAATGAGTTATCAGCCATCCATGCTATCACTGCATTGTTTGCATTGGTAACAACAATTGTTGGAGTTACATTGAAGGCAGTATTGTTTGACAGCATGATGCCATCGGCACCCCAAACAAAACTTCCATCAGGCGAAATCCTGTAGGCAACAATATTGTTGTTTCCACCCATGCGGATGTCTTGCCATGTGAGAATGGCATGATTTTCATGGTCCACTGCCATGTCCCAGTCGGTAAGCCACGTCATCGAAGGATGACTGCTCACAAGCAATCCTTCAGCTGCCCAAAGTTTGTTGCCATGGTTGTCAAGTCGTTGTAGCCGAACATTATAGTTACCATTCTCGAGCGAAAAGTAACCTACGTAATAATCTCCGTTGGGTGCAAGTCGCACCTTTGGAATTACCTGTTCTCCGGCAAGTCCGGTAAGCTTCAGGTTTTCGCCGGGATTACTGCTCCATTGTGCCTGACCAACCAGTGTTGACAGGAGAAATAAGGCCAAAAAGTAAATGATTTTCTTCATTTTCGTAAAGTTAGCTATGCAAAGGTAAGTGCTGCTGATTTAAATTTCAATAAAAAAGATTTTTACCTGAAAATTAGTTCGCTTTAGCATACGAAAGTCAATAATTTTGAAGTTATTAGCATGGAAAAGCAGTGCTTTAACTTGCCTTTGACCTTGATTGCCGGAAGCATATTTTCAGGATTTTCTTATGATAAGCCAAGGAAAATACATGTGTTTATCGCGGAATAAGTCTTTTTTTCAGGGTGCGCAAGGCGACAGTCAAATTTCGTATTTTAGCCACAAAAACAGCATATAAAAATGAAAACAATCAACCGCTTCCTGTCATTTTTTGCCTTTATCCTGCTGCTGGGTGCTTGCAGCCAAAATTTTGATAAAACCACTGATCAGCAGCAATTTGCTGCCTATGTTTCTGATCACAGCCGGGGAATTATTCCTGCCGATGCTGCAATAATGGTTCAGCTTGCCGTGGCGCCAAAGTTCAGTATTGAACCCGGCTCAGAAATCACCGGGCAGGTATTGGTATTCAAACCCGCGATGAAGGGCCGTGCTTATTGGGCTGATGAACGAACAATTCAGTTTATCCCCGAAGGAAGATGGCCTTCCGATACTAAAATTACTGCAAGCCTTTTGCTTAACAAACTGCTGGATGTTCCTGTTGATTTTCATGTTTATAAGTTTGAATTGCTTACCCTTCCGTTAACTTTCGAGCTGCGTGATGTTGCCCTCGAAATTCAATCTGCTGCCGCACCCGATTTTTATAAACTCACAGGAAAGATCATCACATCTGAGGCGGTTTCTGCCGACAAGATGGATGGCGTTTTGCAATTGGAAGTGAAAGGCAGACGACACCCTGTCAGGGTTGTTGGAAATACTTTTACAGCCGACAGCATCCCGCGAAGCAAAGAAGAATATGTCATCCAGCTGCGTTGGAACGGCGCCCCTATCGGAAGCAAAACCAAGGGCACGACCGAACTTACAGTGCCGGCAAAAGGTAGCTTCAAGCTCATGCACTATGAAACCGGCGAAGCTCCCGAACAGCTTGTAAGACTGTGGTTTTCTGATTTCCCCGATTCGCGCCAGCAACTAAATGGTCTTGTGGCGCTCCTGCCCGACATCGCTGCCAGACTTGAGCTCGTCAACAACCAAATTGTGGTTTATCCACAGGACGTTCTCACCGGCGAAGTCGAGCTGCTTGTGGCTGCAGGTCTCAAAAACAGTCAGGGAGAAGTTTTAAATGATGATATTCGTATCAGTCTAAGTTTTGGGCAGATAAAACCACAGGTTAAATTCACCGGAAAGAGTACCATACTGGCTGGCGACAGTAAAGGCATCGTTCAGTTTCAGACCATTGGCCTCAAGGCAGTTGATGTGAATGTGATCAAAATCTTTGAAAGCAATGTGTTGCAATTTTTGCAGTGGAACAGGATGAACGATGAATATAGTATCAAACGTGTGGGGCGCATCATCGCTCGCGAACAAATTGTTCTCTCGCCCGAACAGCCCGCTAAACGCCGCCAATGGCAAACTTATGGTGTTGATCTTAACAGGATTATTAAAAAAGAACCCGGTGCGCTCTACAGGATCATCCTTACTTTTAATAAGGAATATGCCATCCTCGACTGTGGAGGAGCAACGTCGGACAATGTGGAAACCCTTGCTCCCGGACTTGACAAGGCAGAGCTCAGCAAATGGAACGGCGACGGGTATTATGACCCTGAATATTACTATCCCGACGACTTTGAATGGAGCGACCGGGACGATCCTTGCAAAGACAGCTACTACTACCACGAACGCTTCCAGGGCCGAAACATCCTTTCATCAAACCTTGGCTTGATGGCGATTGAAAACAATCCGGCTAAGAATGAACTGCTTCTCATCGTAAACCAGCTGAATACAGCACAACCGACACAGGATGTTCAGGTTGAACTATTTGATTACCAGCAGCAAAGTATTGCTGTAGGGCAAACCGACCGCCAGGGTTTCGTTAGGTTAAAATGGAATACGGTAAAACCCTATTTCGCGGTTGCAACCTATAAAAACGAGAAAGCCTATCTGAAACTTGACGAAGGTAGCACACTCGACTACACACGTTTTGATGTGGAGGGCAACAAATTGCAAGATGGCATGAATGGCTTCATTTTTTCTGAAAGGGGCGTCTATCGCCCGGGCGATACCATTCACCTGGGATTTATTTTGCTTTCGCCCGAATTGTTGCCGGCCGATTATCCTGTAGTTGTTGAACTTTTCAATGCACGAAACCAACTTGTTACACGTCAGAGTGCCAATCAGCTGCTCGACGGAATGTGCCGGTTCGACCTTGTTACCAGCCCCGAAGCCCCAACAGGATTATGGATAGCCAATGTCAAAGCAGGTGGTGCAAACTTCAGTAAAAGGATAAGGGTAGAAACCATCAAACCTAACCGACTGAAAATCAATTTTGAATTTGGCGATGAGAAAATCTCCTTCGACCAGCGTAATCGAGCCATTGCCCTGAATGTGAAGTGGCTGCATGGCGCAAAAGCTGCAAATCTTGATATTAACCTGGAGCAAACCAGCAGAGCCGCCGAAATAAAGTTTCCGCAATTCAAAAACTATAGCTTTTCCGATCCGATGCAATACATTCAGGAAACCGGAAAATCAACAATTCAGGCTAAAACTAATGCTGATGGCCTTTGGAAGGGCAGGTTGCAGCTGCCCGATAACCAAGCCACGCGCGGACGCTTGATGGTGCAATGGACAGCACGGGTGACAGAACCCGGAGGCGATTTCTCAACAGCTTCGTGGAATGCCGAATACCTGCCTTTCAATACATACCTTGGCATTCAATCGCCCGACCCGGCGAAAGAAGGTTATCTGCTCACCGAAAAAGAACAGGCCTTTAACATCGTTAGTGTGAATCATGCCGGTAAAGCAGCTGGCAACAAACAGCTGAAAGTACAGGTTTTCAAACTTGATTGGTCGTGGTGGTGGTCGGGATATGGTAACCGCTCTGCCGACTACATTAGCTCCTACAACACTACCATGATACTCGAAACGCAAACACAGCTTACCGATGGAAAATCAACGTTCAACTGGACGCCGACAAGAGCACAGTGGGGAAACTTTCTGATTAGGATCACCGACCCTGATGGCGGCCACAGTACCGGAAAAGTGGTGTATGTGGACTGGCCGTCGGGTTATTCGCGAAACGGAAGAGAGGTCACAGGAGGTGCAGCACTGCTTTCGCTGACAACAGACAAGGAAAACTATCGCACAGGCGAAACTGCTGTTGTCACATTCAGTGGCCCGGGCGCAGGAAAAGCACTCATCAGTATCGAGAATGGCTCGGAGCAGTTGCAATCCTGGTGGATGGATACATCGCTGGGCGAAAATTCTGTTAAAGTACCTTTAAACCAGGAATATAGCCCTAATGTCTATGTACATATCACATTGCTTCAGCCTTTTGGGCAACTCTCAAACGACATGCCGCTTCGTTCGTATGGCATCGCCTCGCTGATGGTTGAAGACCCTGCTTCGCGCCTCCTGCCGGTTGTTAAAATGCCTGCCGAAGTCAATGCTGATAAACCTTTCGAAGTTGTGGTGTCCGAAAAGTCGTCCAAGCCAATGACTTATTTTCTGGCCATCGTTGACGAAGGCTTGCTGGACCTAACCAATTTCAAAACTCCTGACCCGCATGCATGGTTTTATGCCAAAGAAGCTTTGGGATTAAAAACCTGGGATATGTACGATTATGTTCTGGGTGCTTATGGAGGGAAAATGGAGCAGTTGTTTACTGTTGGTGGTGATGAATCGCTGCCCGACAGGGAGAAGGCGCGTCAGTCGCGTTTCAAACCGGTTGTCAGGGTGCTTGGCCCGATTCAGCTTAAGCCCGGCCAGTCCCGGACGCATCAATTAAAATTTGACAACTATATTGGTTCTGTAAAGGCAATGGTTGTTGCAGTTTCGGGCAAAGCCTATGGAAATGCTTCTGCCACAATGGCTGTTAAACAGCCGCTTATGGTTTTGGGAACGCTTCCCCGACTGCTCCGCCAAACTGATGAGGTGGTGATGCCTGTTACCATTTTTTCAGGAATCAAAGGGCAGCATGAGGTCGAAGTGAATGTGAAAGTTTCAGGGGCAATAGCCTCGACAGGACAAACAACGCAAAAAATAACTTTTTCCGATGAGGGTGAGAAAACCATTTCTTTCCGCATGAAAGCTGCTGACGTCAGCGGTATAGCTGAGGTGGATATCAGTGCTTTTACCAAGGGACATGAAGCAAAACATAAAATCAGTATCTCTATAGAAAGCCCCAACGAGCGTCAGTATATGTACAAAAGTCTTGTTCTGCATAAAGGCGAAAAGCTGAAACCTGAGCTCTCATTTCCGGGAGATCCATCAAGTCACAAGGCAGCCATCGAAGTGTCGAAACTTCCTGCTGTCAACCTGCGCGGACGTCTTGATGAACTCATTGCCTACCCCTATGGCTGCACAGAACAGATCACCTCAACGGCTTTCGCGCAGTTGTATCTTGCCAAAACTGCCCAACTAAGCTACTCCCAGCTTCAGGACAACGAAAAGGCAATTCAAACTACCATAAGGCAACTGAGCCAGAGACAAACCCTGAGTGGTGCTTTTTCATACTGGCCAGGCAGCACCTACGTGAATCTTTGGGCCGATGTGTTTGCAACGCACTTTTTGGTGCTGGCCTCTCAGGACAACAAAGCTGTGCCAACTGCAATGCTCAGCCAGGCTGTACGTAACCAAAGCAAGATAGCCGGAACATGGCAGGCCGAAACGGAAGATAAGCTTATTCAGAATGATTTTATTCAGGCATACAGGCTTTATGTACTGGCTCTGGCCGGTCAGCCTTCTGTCAATGCAATGAACAGACTTCGCGAGCATCCATCGCTGTCGGCACAAACAGCCTGGCTTTTGGGCGCAGCTTATGCCGTTGCCGGACAGGAGAACGCAGCCAGGGAGCTCCTTCTTGGAACGAATTCACGCACATACAGGCATTACCGGACAGATTATACCTTTGGCTCTGAATTGCGCGACAAAGCTATTCAGGCTGAGGGACTTATGCTTATCGGCGAGGATGCACTTGCTTTTCCGTTGATAAGAGACTTGTCAGCAGCGCTTAGTTCAGCCGAATGGCTAAGTACGCAAACAACAGCCTATGCCTTGTATGTCTGGCAAAAATTTGCAGCGAAAACCAATGACGCATCAGCTGGCTTTGTGCTCACACAGGAAAAAGCTGTTTCACATAAACTTGGCAGCGTATCGTTTAGCAGTCCTATCCGTTTGGACAAGGGGGTTCAAATTGAAAATACGGGCGCACAGCCGCTCTATTTAAGTCTGATAACATCCGGTATTGAGCCTGCAGGAGTATTCTCCGAAACAAAGAAGGGTGTTTTGTTAAACGTTTTTTATGAGGATATGGAAGGAAAACGCCTCGATGCCTCCTCTGTCAACCAAGGCAAAGCATTTGTGATGGTTGCCGAAGTCATCAACACTACAAACAGGGACCAGACATTACTCGCGCTCACGCAATTTGTGCCTGCATCTTGGGAATTGCTCAATAAACGACTGAACGCTGAAAATGTGGCAACAACCTATAATAGTGATTATTACGATCAGCGTGATGATAGGATTACACACTTTTTTGAGCTGCCTGTTGGTACTAAACGCATATTCAGAGCCGAGGTTATTGCTACCTATGAAGGTCAGTACATCCTGCCTTCGACCCGTTGCCAGGCGATGTATAACCGCGAAGTGGATGCTTCTGTTGGTGGAATGAGGGTTTCAGTTTTGAAAAAATAAGATTACACCTGCTCTACACTTCGTCAAAAGCCGGGGAGAACCAATGAAGAAAGTGTTTTTGTATTTACTACACAGAAGAAAAGTTCTATTCCTGGTTTCTTTAGGTGTCGTTGTGCTCTATGCGGCCGCACTGCTCACTCACCGCAAACCCTTATTCAACGATCCTTTCAGTGCAGTCCTTACCGACAAAAACGGACAACTGTTAAGTGCCCGCATTGCTGCCGACGGCCAATGGCGTTTTCCTTCGGGTGATGAAATCCCCGAAAAATACAAAAAGGCGCTGCTTGCTTTCGAAGACAAGCGGTTTTATTACCATCCCGGGCTTGATCCTGTTGCTATTATACGGGCTTTGATAGCCAATGCCGGACAAAAAAAAGTTGTTCAGGGAGGTAGCACTATTACCATGCAGGTTATCAGACTTTCGCGCAAAGGCAAGTCACGGGTTATCTCTGAGAAGCTGATAGAGTCATGGAAAGCCTTTGCCCTTGAATTGACGCATTCAAAAGCAAATATTTTACATCTGTATGCAGCCAATGCTCCCTTTGGGGGCAATGTTGTGGGTTTGGACGCAGCCGCCTGGCGCTGGTTTGGACGCCCACCTGATGAACTCTCATGGGCCGAAGCAGCCACACTCGCCATTTTGCCTAATGCGCCTTCCATGATTTCGCTGCAGAAAAACCGTGATAAGTTTCTGGCAAAACGCAACAGATTGCTGCAAAAATTGCATGATAATGGTTTTTTAGATGCGCTGACTCTGGCTCTTTCCACCGAAGAACCCTTGCCCGAACTGCCATTGGCACTGCCTGACAAAGCCCCTCATTATCTTGAGTACCTGCGCAAAAATAGTGGAGATAAGCGCTATACAACATCTATTGACGCCTCGCTGCAACACCGGGTTGAATCCATTATAAAAATGCACTCAATCCCTCTTAAAGCCAATGCTATCAATCACATAGCGGTAATAATCAGAACTGTCGCAGATGGCAAAGTGATCGTATATCATGGAAATATCAGTGATCCCGAATCCAACAACGGGCAATATAACGATATGGTGCAGGCAGCGCGAAGCAGCGGAAGCATACTCAAGCCTTTTTTGTTTGCAGCGGCTTTGCAGGATGGAATCATTCAAACTTCAAGTCTTTTGCCTGATGTGCCCAGTTGGCTTGCAGGTTTTAATCCTAAAAACTTTGATGAGCGCTATTCAGGTGCAATAACCGCATCTGTGGCCTTGCAACGCTCGCTCAATGTCCCCTTTGTACACCTTTTGCGTGATTATGGCGTGCCTCGTTTTCATCTCTTATTACAGAAACTTGGTTTTACAACTTTCGCAAAACCGGCTTCGCATTATGGGCTCTCACTAATATTAGGTGGGGGAGAGGTCAACTTATGGGAGCTTTCGGCCGCTTACGCTGCATTTGCAAACCAACTATTGTCGGAGAAGCAGGATTTTCCGCTAGCCAAAGGAAGCATTTCGTTAACTACCAATGTTTTACGTCAACTCAACAGACCCGAAACTGAAAGTGGCTGGCATTTTACTGAAGACGCGCTGAAGATGGCCTGGAAAACGGGCACGAGTTTTGGCTTCAGGGATGCTTGGGCTGTGGGATACACACCTGCGCATGTGGTTGCTGTGTGGGTTGGAAATGCCGACGGTCATGGTCGCCCCGGGCTGACAGGAATTTCAGCAGCAGCACCTTTGCTTTTTGATATCGCTTCACTCATTGGCAATCAAAGCTGGTTTGCTTCGCCTTTATCTCAATTGCAAAGATTGGAAGTATGTGCTTCTTCGGGCTACACCCCCGGACCATTCTGCAAGCAAACACAAAGCATTGATGCCTTGCTCAATACCTCGTCCGAGGTGCCTGTTTGCAGCCATCACCGACTCATCCGAACCGATACAGCCGAAACTTTTCGCATTCCGGGCGATTGCATATATCCTCATTCTAAAATGGTTTCCTGGTTTGTTTTACCGCCACTCATGGAATACTATTACAAACTTCAGCATCCTGACTACAAACCATTGCCTCCGATTATCCAGGGTTGTTCGAGTCAGGAAACAATCATGGATTTTGTCTATCCGCCAAACGATGCAATCATCTATCAGCCAAAGGTTTATAGTGGTGACTACAATCCTGTTGTTTTTGAAATCGTTCACCGCGATCCTGCTGCTGTTTTATTTTGGCACTTAGATAATAACTATGCCGGGCAAACTTCTTCGGCACCGCATCAGATGCAAATGCCAAAACTGCCTGCCGGCAGCCATGTCGTTACTGTTGTGGATCAGGCCGGTAACAGTCAAAGCAGGAGCTTTACATTGCAGAATCAAAGGTCTTTGCCAAGATAGGTGTTGGTTTTCGCAAATGTTTTTTTGGAATAATTCTTGGTTCGATTAAAAAATTGTTTACTTTTGCACCCACTTAATTGGCTCCGTAGCTTAATGGATAGAGCATCTGACTACGGATCAGAAGGTTGGGGGTTCGAGTCTCTCCGGGGTCACTTGAAAATCAAAGGGTTAGCGAAAATCTCGCTAACCCTTTTTTAAAAAGTACACACAAAAGTACACACAGTTTGCTGAGTTATTTTTGTCGTTACTCTAAAAAAAAAGCCGCCCAAATTTCTCCGGACGGCTTAAGTGCAAGCAAAGTTTCTTTTTAATTCCGCTTTTCAACCAAATTTTTCAAAATTTGTAGTTGCTCTGATATCTGTGTATCTTTAACTTTTAGCATTTCTCTTAACATCGAGAATTGTTTTTCATCCAGGCGGTATTGCTTTTCCTCAGATTCATAGGTTGTAAGTTCTTCGCCTACATAGATTCTTTGCGCTGAAAATTGGTTGACCTGCTCCAAAACATCGTAATCTTTTTGGTGCAATTCATTAAAAATGTTGTCAAATGCTTTTTTAGCTTCGATAATTTCGGCTATTGCTTCGTTTTTTGGCCGTTTCAAAAACTCGTAATGGAGTTTTGTGACTTCACAAGCAAACAGGCTTTGCTTTATTGAAACATAGTTTTCTAACAAAGTTTGCATGTCCATTTGTTCTGCGGCTTCTTCGAATTTTTTGGATTCTGTTTCCACGTCGCTGCTCCAAAATGCATCGTAAATTTCATCTTGTGTCATAAGAAATTGATTTAAATGATGAATGCAGGCACGTCACTGCGTAACGTTCACCGATATGGCGAATGTCAGTACTTACAACTGTTTGCGGCCTGCTTAATCTTTTTTGAGCCATGAATGAAATGTGAACGTTACGCGCTGCGAAGCTACATCACAATTTTTGAAAAGTCAAATCTTTTTTATCCTGGCCAAGGAATGACGCGTTTCATGTCGTGTTTTGAAAATAGCTTGAGGGTCATAATTCTGTTTTTGGCTCTGTCAACGGTCAAATATTGAGGATTGCAATTCGGGATAAGTTGTTGAACAATTGGGCTGACATCGTCGCCGACTTCCTCAAAATCGTCTCCGGGGTGATCGTCTGAAAAATGCCACTGTTGTTTTGATTCATTAAAAAATGCTTTCATAAATTTATATTTTATAAATGATTTTGTAAACAGAAAAGGGGTCGCATTGCTGCAACCCCTAAACTGCCCTTATTCTAAAAAAAATCACTGAATGATAACATGAAAAAATCTGTTTAACTTCCTGCAGGTGCAATTCCGGTGAATTTGCAGAAATGACCCGGGCGCAATACGCCGACATCACCTCGCCAAATGCACCTGATTGCGGTTTGGTTACGGTTGAATGCATCTGCATCTAAACCGCTTTCAACGGTGATGTTTTGCCTCAATCCAATCACAAGCTGGCTAAAATCACCAAGAATGCCACTGCCTTCGTTTTCACCAGTGCCGCCATTTACGGGTAAAACACTTGAATGCACAAAATTGACATCCTTAAGGATCTCCGGGCGTTCCTTATATCCACCACCTGTGGTGATTTCAACGGCTTGCAAATTGACATAGTCGCGGGGTGCAAGTGCCAGGGTTTTGGGTGTGCCGTTGTTTCCGGCAATTTTGACCCAACCGGCCAAAACATCGGTGTATGTGATTGCTGCTGACAAGCTCTCAGCCTCCACGTCTGAAGTGCCGAACACTCCAAGGGGTTCTGTTGTACCGGCACCAAAAAGGGCAAGACGGTCAATTTCTGCGGCTAAAGCTCCGGCCATAGCCTGTTCAATTGCTGCTGCTGCGTTCGGGCTGTCGGCCAATAGTTCATTGGATATTTTGAGCACGGCACCAACGGTGAACGATTTCAAAACCACTGAATCAAAAACCATTTCATTTGCACCAAATGCATCATTTTCGGCCTTTACCTCCATCGTGGGATCAGTCGCAACGCGTGCAATGGTAAGCTGGTTGTTTTCCATCAGCACGATTTGGGCACCGTTTGAAAGTACAACGGATTTTGCACGCGCTGCATCAACGACGGTGCTCATGAATGCCAATGGCACAACCGCACCGCTATTACTTACACTGAGGGCTGCTCGTTCCTCCGGCGTTACGCCTAAAAACTTTCCAGTTGCTAATCCTCTGATAATTTGGCCGGCTTTGCCTGCCTTAGTACCGAAGTGCGTACTCAATCGCTGATCTTTGCCGAACACTTTTATTTGACGGCCATCGCTGTCTTGCCATTGACCAGCATCATCATTGTTGAAATGTTTTCCCCCGCTTATTTCATTAATCACATTTTGAATCTGCCTTTTTTCCTCGGCCTCTAACCTGTCAACCTCTTTCGACAAGGCTTCATGATCCGATTTAAGTAGCTCATATTCTCGATTTTCGATTTCGGTTAAATTGCGACGTTCCCTTTTTGCGGTATTCAGCAATTCAGCCATCTGTTGATAAAGTTTGTGGCGTTCCTGCTTGGCATCGTCTGAAGTCACTATGGTGATGCTTCCAATTGCCAAAGGTGCTGCCATTGTCAGGGCAAAAAATCCTGATTCAAGATTTTCAGAAAAGAATGAAGCTGCCAACACGATTGTTAACAAGCCAAAAAGTCCAAATAAAATTCTACGTGTTTTCATGTCTGTATTTATAAGTTATTGAAAATTAATCGTTTTAAAACTGTAACCTAAACAATTCCCTCACTTGGTCGCCCGAAAGTTCGAAGCATTCCCAAGCCGCCGGACTTTCGCCTACCAAGGTCGTTTGTTGTGGATAATGAGCAAGCACGCCCGGCAAACTGATCTGCAACTTGTCAAGCTCAAAAATGTCATTTACTCCAACCTCTCCAAGCGAAGTAAAAAGCTCCGTTAAGAAATCAATTTTCTTTCGCGGGTTGCTTGTCAAAGCCTTTACAAAGCTTTCCGGGCTTCCATCGGTGACGGCTGTAAAAAACAGTATACGCGCTACTTGTCCACTTGTCAGGTCCTTCGCTTGGTCAATCAGTTCAAATCTTTCAAGCTGGTTAACTACAAAATCGGTTCTTTCGGTTCCGGCAAGTTTCGAAATGAATGATAAAATTCGTTTTCTGTTCATGTCTTTGAATTTTTGGCAAATCTACTTTGGAAAAATAGGGGGTAGGTATAACATTGTTATACTTTAATGCTTAAGCTATTTATATTCATTTGCTTTGTGAATGCTTTTTTAACATTCTGTGGACTAAAGTCCGAAAGCTTTGGTAACTTTCAAATCTTGGTGATCCGAAATATTTGCTATAAATGGCCTCCAAATGGTAGTAAGCATCCACTTTTGTAGGCTCAACCCCACCTTCATGTATTTGCGAAATCATTAAAATCCACATTTGCAAGCCTCGATCTGTTTTTTCATTCAGCCGCAAAAGTTCCTCAGGGTATGGCATCGAATTGTAGTCTTTAATCCTTGAAAAAAGGTTCAATTTTGCACGCACACACGCTTGGCTGACCCAATCGCTTAGTGGTGAAAAGGTCGGCAAGATTTGACCACCCCCCCCGGGTGATGATTTTTTGGCTGTTAAGTCATTGGTTTTCAATTCGTTTGATTGTTTTTTGTTTTCATTCATGATTGAATTGTTTTAAATGGTTCATTTTCAATGTTTTGACACTTTCTAAATGATTAATTAAATCTTACGATTGTTTAAGGGTTTGTAAGGTTTGCCAATAAAGTTTCCAGCTTTCTTTTGTCCACAAGGCTTTTTTGAGAATGTTTGATGTATATGCTGGTAGTCTTTGGATTTTGATGTCGTAAGAATGTTTGCACCGGAAAGATGTCGCCTGTTTGGTCAAGTAGTGCGACGGCGGCGGCATGTCTTAAGCTATGGCCACTGATCTTGTCGGACTTCAATCCGGCTCTTTTTAGTCGGCTTCCTACAAATTGGCTGATCTCGTTTGCTGTCAGTCTGTGAACAGGTTCTCCATAATGCTTCCAGTGTGAACGGAATACCGGCTCTGTTTTGTAGGTTTCGGGGCTTTCGGCTATGAGTGCCTGCAATGCTTCTGCCATTGATACACTGATGTTCATGCTTCGTTTAAAGTCTGCGCCTTTACCCATCACCATGATTGCTGGTGCTTCGGGATGAAATACGAGGTCGCCGATGTTTAGACGGCTCACTTCAACGGCTCGCAATCCATTTTCAAACATCAACCGGACGATGATCTTGTCGCGCCGATCCACAAATTTTTCATTGCCGATTGATGCAAACAGGTGCTTCACCTGGCCAAGTGTCAATGGCAACTTTGAAAATGTGTCAGGTATCTTTACTGGTCTGACTTCCTCAAAGATGTTGCGCCAATAGTCGTTTTTCTGCAACCATTTAAAGAGTCCTTTGATTGCTGATAGATACATGTTCGCTGTGTACACGCTATGCGTTTCCAGTAGGTGCTGTCTGTATCTCCCTGAGTCGCCCACTTCCGGTTTGTCGGCTGGTCTGCCTTTTTTCACCATGTAACGGAAAAAATAATGCAATGCCGTATGATAGCTTTTTTTTGATGTGGGCGCTATATCGCGGGCATCTATGTATTCATCAATAAGCTGTCGGATTGTTTTTGGTGTGTTCATGCTTAAAAGCCTTTATGATGTTTTTCAAAAAATGCAAACGCCCCATCTTTATGTATATTCTTAAAATATCTTCTTAATATATCTTCTTATAGGTGCTGGTCATGATGCTGGTATGGTGCTGGTGATGGTGTTGGTATGGTGCTGTTATGATGCTGGTATGGTGCTGGTATGGTGCTGGTCAATTCATGATTTCTCATACCTGTTTTTACACTGTTTAACAGTGCTTTCTTGCTAGATTTTTTTCGTTTTGAATTGTTTTCTGCTTTCTGTTTTTCAACCATTTCGATCAATTCAGCCAATTCAAGTTTAATACTTACATAGAAACCTCGTGTACCTTGCCCGTACATTTTCACATACCATTTTTGTTCTAGCTCATGCTTAAGTTTGTCCAGTTTCCATCGAGTATGGAATGCCTTTACAAAATCGTTGTGCTGATCTCGACTTACATTGTTCGGAAATCCTGACATTCGACTTAACAAGAAATCGCTGGTAATAAGAGCTGCATCTTGCCGTTGTAGAATGCTTTTGACGGCGATGAATCCACACAAGCATGCTATCTCATGAGGTGTTTTGAATTCATTTACAAACTGCCAAAGTTTATCGGTTGTAATGTAGGCAAACGGCGGTGATGAAGCTGCAATACGATTGTATAAACTTTGCGCAACATCAAATGATTGTGAGGCAACATTCACGTTATAAAAAGATGCTGATTGTTGATACCTTTTTTTTATGGTGCCTTGCTCAAGTTGCAAAGAGTGTTCATATAAGGTAAACCTTACAGCATTTCTTAGTACATCTTGTATTGTGCTGTTTGGCAAATCATTAAGCAATGGTATCGGTATTTTAAAGTATTTTGTATCTTTGTCCATGCAATCTATTTTTTACCCGGTACGCTGTCGAATAGCTGCCGGGTTTTTTATTAGTACTTCAAAATGGCTTTTTCAACGCGTTCTGAGATTGTCATTTTCTTTCGACTACTCAACCATGCTTCGATCTCTTCGCGGTTGAAATAAACGCGTTTTCCAACTTTGTAATGAGGTATCATCTTCTTGAAGATCCATTGATAAACCGTTTGGCGGCTGGGGTTACCTATGTAAGCCATGAGCTGGTCAATGTTCATTTGGTTTGGAAATTCGTTTTTTGGCCTGCTACTTTCTAACAAACTAGTCAGGTGACTTATCTTAGCATCCAACATGCTGATTTGGTCTTGAATCTCAATAAATGGGTTTGAAGTCATATGATAAAAGTTTAGTGTTTCTGCTTGCGATATTAACAGTGGTTTAAAAAATGTCAATGGAACATTGTTCCGGTGTCATCCTTTATAAAGTGCTTCAAAGCCGCGCTGGTATTGTCTTTGAATTGGTGTAAAGATTGTTGATAAGTTGATTGTTGACTATCTTTCCAAATAAAAAAAGCCGGTGCAAATCCGGCTTTTTGTTACTTTTTTTTGGCTCTGTTTTTTACTTTTCGGAAGGAGTCATATCCGGAATATTTTCGCCGTTTGAAAATGGCGACATGTTCGCTTTCGGTCATTTCGTAGGCTTCGATCTGTGTTTCACAAAACGCAAGGTTGTGCATGTATCGCTGAATGAATCCTGCTGGTGTCGAAATAACTTCGATAAGTTCAAATGATTTCATACATCAAAGTTTGTAAGGTACTCAGCCATTCGTCTTTTTTCATCAACTTCAAAATTTTTCAAATAGTTCATTGTCGTTGCGCTGTCAGTGTGTCCTAGAGATTCTCTAATAAATTCGACGCTCGCGCCATTTAGCTTCATAACGTTCGCAAAACTGTGCCTGGCGCTATAGCTCGTAAAACGTGGTATGCCGATGCTTTCAGCAATTCGGGCGCAATGATCGTTAATAAGTCCAACGGTGTTGTCAATGGCCGTTTGCTGCTCTTTTGGGGTCATTCCGGGGCGAAGTATCGGAAAAATATAATTTCCCGTTCTCTGGCCATGTTTATCGATAATTCGGCCTATTTTCGGGGTTAATGCCACAACAACAGGTTCAGGGTTCTTTAATGCTGTCTTCTTTCGCACAAAAACAATCGCGTCATCTGAAATATCTTTGTATTGAAGTCGGGCAATGTCGGAAATGTTCATACCGTTGCATAAGTAAGAAAAGCACCACAAATCGCGCATTCGATCTCTTATGGTGCCAGGTTCTGCTTCGTATTGAAATATTTTTTTAATGTCCTCCATCGATAAGGCTTTTTTTACGTTTCGGCCTTTTGGAATCTGATATTCATTTTTTGAAAAAGGATAGTTGTCTTTGATTTTTTCGCGGTTGAAAGCATGTCGAAGGCATCTCAGATAAATACCCACAGTTGTTTTGCTTTTGCCTTCAGCAACCATGAAACGTTCGTATTTCTTCAGCCATTCAGTTGTCACTTTTGAAAATGGAAGCTTTTTTGTTTTGGCAAATGATTGCAGGCTATGCATTGCGGTTCGATAAGCTAGACTGTTTTTTATCCTACCTTCATCAAATAGCTCCTGACGGATCATATCCAATGTTTTAAAAACATCTTTGATCTCAGTTTTTGGCTGCTTTTTTTGAAAAAATGCTGCTTCAAAATCTTCAAATGAGAAGGGTTCTATTTTTTTTGCTACTTCGATTGCTTCGGCTTGGTATGCAATTAGTGTTGCACGTTGTTCTGCTAACTGCTTTCGGTTTTTCGGATTTTGAATTTTTTCCCACTCATCTTTTGAAAATCCACGCGATGAGTTCGCAAATAAATTAACCGTGTAAAACTTCCTTTCACGCTGATAAGTCACAACCATTTTGACTGGGTGACTTCCATCAACAAACTGTTTTCTCGTTTCTAAGATTATCCGTATTGTTACCATGATTTCAGTATAAAAAAAGTACACACAAAAGTACACACAAAATACATAGATAATACAAAACAATGGAAAATATATTTATTACATTAGATAAATATAAAGTATTGATATACAGTCAATAATACCTAAAAAAGTAATAAAGAATAGAAGTTATAAAAACTAACAAAAAAGCAAAATATCTGACTACGGATCAGAAGGTTGGGGGTTCGAGTCTCTCCGGGGTCACTTAGAA
>ERZ1645187.2256-NODE-2256-length-17161-cov-34.537355_pt1 | contig 17161 bp, 19 predicted proteins | sample MGYA00575352_ERZ1645187 | MGnify/ENA primary metagenome ERZ1645187 (study PRJEB40837, sample SAMN11349314) | freshwater sediment metagenome | isolation source: river sediment | host: Sediment | place: India: Wazaribad , New Delhi | collected 2017-02-21 ... | reverse complement strand
TAGAGTTTGGTCGGCGCGATCATCGGTGTCTTGACCAGCGGCATGTTGATGGTCGTGAAGTGGATGCCTCGATCCGCGAATTCCGAAGAGGCGCAACGCGTCCAGGCGTCGAGCGCCGACTTGGAGGCGACGTAGGCGGAGAAACGCGGGGCGTTGGTCAGCACGCCGATCGACGAGATGTTGATGATGTGGCCGCGCTTTTGCTCGGTCATTTTCGGCAGGACGGTCATCGTGACCTTGAGGCTGCCAAAGTAGTTGAGCTGCATCGTCCGCTCGAAATCATGAAAGCGGTCGTAGGAGTTTTCAATGGCACGGCGGATCGAGCGGCCGGCGTTGTTCACCAGCACATCGACGACGCCATGTTCGGCCAGCACCTGCTGCGTCACCGCTTCGGCGGAAGCCATGTCGGCGAGATCACCGACATAGGCATGCAGTTTCAAGCCCGCTGCAGCGAATTCGGCGACGACCTCGTCGAGTTGTTCCTTGTCGCGCGCGATGGTCACCACCTGGGCGCCGGCCTCGGCCAGCTTTCTCGCGGTCGCCTTGCCGATTCCGGACGAGGCGCCGGTCACCAGCACCACCTTGCCTTCGACCTGCCCGCGCAGACTGCGGTCGACGAAAAGATCGGGATCGAGATGACGCTCCCAGTAGTCCCACAGGCGCCAGGCGTAGTTTTCCAGCGGCGGCACGGCAATTCCGGTGCCTTTGAGGACGCGGGTCGTTTCGCGGCAATCGAAGCGGGTCGGGTAATTGACGAAACGGAACATGTCGTCGGGCAGGCCGAGATCCTTCATCACGGCATGGCGGATGCGCCGTACCGGCGTCAACGCCATCAGCCCCTTGCGCATGTGGCGCGGGATGAAACTGAACAGCGCGGCGTTGATGCGCATCGTCATCTCCGGCGCATGCGCCGCGCGCGCGAAGGTGTTGAGCAGATCGCCGACACGCATCGGCGTCGGGTCAACCAGATGGAAGCATTTGCCGTCCTCGCCCTTCAAATGGGCGATATGATCCACAGCGGCAACCACGAAATCGACCGGCACGACGTTGATGCGCCCGCCCTCGATGCCGACGGTCGGCATCCACGACGGCAACATCGTGCGCATTTTCTGGATCAGTTTGAAGAAATAGTACGGCCCATCGACCTTGTCCATTTCGCCGGTGCGGGAATCGCCAACGACAATGGCCGGGCGGAAGATGCGCCACGGAATGCTGCACTCGCGCCGCACGATGCCTTCCGAATCGTGCTTGGTCTTGAAATAGGGATGATCCAGCCCCTCGGCTTCGTCGAACATGTCCTCGCGGAACAAACCTTCGAACATGCCGGCCGAGGCAATGGAACTGAACAGGTGAAAATGTTTGGCGCCGATGGATTCGGCGAACTGAACCGTATTGCGCGTTCCCTCGACATTGACCCGAAGCTGTATGTCGGCGTCGGCGGAGAGATCGTAGATCGCTGCCAGATGGAAAAAATGCGTGGTCTTTTTGCCCAGTTTTTTGCGGTCGACCGCAGCAACCCCGAGCAGCGGCCGGGTCAGGTCGCCGACCACCGGAATCGCCCGGCTGACATCGCAAGCCCAGAATTCGTACAAATCGGCGAGCGTCTCCACCTCCGATTCGCGAACAAGAAAATAGATCTTGCTGTCTTCGCGCTCCAGCAGTTTTCTGACCAGACGCTTGCCGATGAAGCCCGATGCTCCCGTGATGAAATATTGCACGTCTGTCTCCTCCAAACTTATAAGAATCAGGATCATTCTAGAGTAGCCAACCTAGGAAATTAGTGTGCCTGTTCTAATCGAATCTCCTACACTGTTTCCAAGGGCAGGAAATAAAGCCTGCCGGATAAGTCAAAACTTTCAAGGAGATGATCATGGTCAAGAAATTCAAAGCCCTTTCCGAAAATCAACTGGCGCAAACCGTCAGGGAATCCGCCCAGCAAATCTGGCTGGCTGGCCTGGGTGCCTATGCGAAGGCCCAGGAAGAAGGCAACAAGGTGTTCGACGCGCTGGTCAAGGAAGGCGAAACCATCCAGAAAAAGACCCGCAAGGCGGCCGATGAAAAAATGGCCGAGGTTGCCGGCAAGGCCGCCGGCACTTGGGATCGTCTCGAACAGGTCTTCGAAGATCGCGTGGCGCGCGCCCTGTCCAGCCTTGGCGTTCCCAGCAAGAAGGACATCGACAAACTCTCGAAGCGGGTGGCCGAACTCACCGCTGTAGTGCAGCAATTGACCGAGGCTCAGGAAAGCGGCGCCCGCAAGGTTGCGGCCAAGCCGGTAGCGAAGCCGGTCACCAAGGCGGCTACACCGGCAACAGCCAAGGCAGTCGTCGCCAAGGCTGCTCCGGCGAAGAAAGCACCCGCCAAAAGTGTCGCCGCCAAAAAGGCCGCCGAGCCTGTTGATGCCGCTGCTGGTACGGCAACTCCTGCTTGATGAGGGTGCCCGGGCATAGGAGGCGCCCGGCAAGGCAGGACGATATTTCGGAATGCCCGGCGCGGCCGGGCATTCTGCATCTCGCGTGGAGGGAGACGACTTGTCCACTATAGGCATCGCGCTGGCCGGTGGCGGCCCGTTGGGCGGCATCTATGAAATCGGTGCCAGCGTCGCGCTGGCGGAATCGATCGTCGGGCTCGACATCACCCGCGCAGACATCTTCGTCGGCGTCAGTTCGGGCAGTCTGGTCGCTGCCGCATTCGCCAACGGTATCGCGCCGGAAAAATTGGCGCGCATTCTGGTCGATAACGACGCCGAAGAATTCTTCGACCCGGAAATGTTGTTGCGCCCGGCTTTCCGCGAATATTTCCAACGCGCCCTGTCGGTGCCCAACCTGTTGCTATCCGCCGCGCAAAGCTATCTCGGCGACCCGTTTCACCATGGGCTGTTCGAATCCTTCCAGCGCCTGTCGCGGGCCATCCCGACCGGCCTTTTCGACAACAGCGGCATCGACCGCGTGATGCGCGGCATGTTCGCCCGGCGCGGACGCACCAACGACTTCCGGAAGCTCAAGCACAAGCTGTTTCTGGTGGCGACCGACCTCGACTCCGGCGAATCGATTGCCTTCGGCTCGCCCGGACATGACGACGTGCCGATCTCGGTCGCCGTCCAGGCCAGCACCGCCCTGCCCGGGCTCTTTCCGCCGGTGCGCATCGGCGACCACTATTACGTCGATGGCGCACTGATCAAGACCTTGCATGCGTCGGTAGCGCTCAAGGAAGGTGCCGAACTGGTGTTGTGCATCAATCCGCTGGTGCCCTTCGATGCCGAACTTGCGGCCCGGCGCAACGCGCACGAGCGGCAAAATCTCAACGATGGCGGCTTGCCGGTCGTACTGTCGCAGACCTTCCGCGCCATCATCCACTCCCGGATGCGGGTCGGCATGGATCGTTACAAACACCAGTACAGCAACGCCGATGTCGTGCTTTTCGAACCGACCCGCGACGATGCCGAGATGTTCTTCACCAACGTCTTCAGCTACCGCGACCGACGCCGTCTCTGCGAACACGCCTACCAGCGCACCCGCATCGACCTCTACCGGCGACGGCACGAGCTGAAACCGATACTCGAACGCCATGGCCTGGAGCTGAACCTGGCCATCCTCAAGGATCACCGTCGCTCGCTGCTGGCAACGAGTCGACACCGGGCCCGGGCCAGCCTGAACAAAACCACCCAGGCGCTTGATGCATCGCTCGAAGAATTGCAGGGCTGGCTTGAATCGCGGCTGCCCGCTTGATGTATTCTTTGCTCTGGAGACGACAATAATAGAGTCCGGAGATGGAGAAAAAACCCAAGCGTCGCACCCGTGAGCGCATTCTGGAAACAGCACTGAAGCTGTTCAATGACTTCGGCGAGCCGAACGTCACCACGACGGTCATCGCCGACGAAATGGAAATCAGCCCGGGTAATCTCTACTACCACTTTCACAGCAAGGACGAAATCGTCAACGCGCTGTTCGCGGTTTACGAAAAGGAAATCGAAGCGCTGCTCACCGCACCCGGCAGCCGCCCGCAGGGTACCGAAGACATCTGGCTGTTCCTGCACCTGCTGTTCGAAACCATCTGGAAATTCCGCTTCTTCTACCGCGACATCAACGACCTGCTGACCCGCAACCGGCTGGTCGAAACCCACTTCCAGCGCATCCTTGAACACAAGGAAAGCACTGCCATCACCGTCTGCCAGGGATTGGCCGCTTCCGGCGCGTTGACCGCAACGGCCGCCGAAATTCGGGCGCTGGCCACCAACATGAGCGTCGTCGCAACCTTCTGGCTATCCTTCGAGCATGCTCGCCGCCCGCGCGGCGAACCGGACATCGGACGTGGGATCTACCAAGTGATGTCGCTGGCCGCCCCCTATCTGCAAGGCGAGGCGCGGCGTCTGCTGGAAAAACTGTCGGGAGCTTACGTAGACAAGAACTGAAGGAGCGAGACCATGGCCAAGAAAACCTGGAAGAAATTTCCTTATCCGGACAAGCACTTCAACTATGCCGGGGCCGCCCTCGCAAAGCACTGGGCGCGCCTGCACCGGGGCGACGGCGAGCCCTATCCGGACGACGATGCCGCTCAGGATGCCTGGCGTGCCTACCATGCCGGCGATTTCGCCAAGGCCGTGGAAATCGGCCTGGCCGCCGGCCCAGCGGGCATCAATGCCGCCAACAAGGCCGCAATGATCCATGCGAATTATCTTGAAGACGACGAAAACGCCAAACTGAAGTTGCTCGAGGAAGTCGCCGAGCGCTGCGTCACCCTTCAGGAGAGCGAGCCGGAAAACGCCAATGCCTGGTATTTCCACGCCTATGCGCTGGGTCGCTACAGCCAGGGCATTTCGGTCGCCAAGGCGCTGGCCCAGGGACTGGGCGGCAAGATCAAGGAAAGCCTGGACCAGGCCCTGAAACTTCAGCCAAAGCACGCCGACGCACATATCGCGCTCGGCACCTGGCACGCCGAGATTATCGACAAGGTAGGTGGCCTGGTTGGCGGTCTGACCTACGGCGCCAAAAAGGACGCGAGCGAAAAGCACTTCCGTACGGCACTCGACCTAAATCCCGATTCGGCGATTGCCCACACCGAATACGCCAATGGCCTGGTCATGCTCTACGGGCGCTCGCGCCTGAGGGACGCGGAAAAACTCTACGCGGAAGCGGTCGCCTGCACGCCTGCCGACGCAATGGAAAAACTGGACATCGAGGCGGCAAAAGCAGAAATGGACTGAGCGTCTGGGCTTCAGGCACGCTGGACCGCCAGCCCTGCCTCGACCGCCGCCGGATCGTCCAGGCGATCCCACGGCTCCATCAGCACCAGCATCAGCAACTTGTCGAACTCGCTGGCGAAGCGCTCGACGATACGCTCCGGATCGGGCACCAGATGGTGGTCGGAGATCAGGCCGAACTGCACCCGACCATCGTAGGAAAGAATCGACACCCCCATACCGATGTCACCGGATTGGGGCACCCAGAACAAGGGCTGCCGAAGTCGGGCGCCGGCCAGATAGAGCGCCTCCTGCGGCCCAGGCACATTGGTCATCACCGCTGTTGCCTTGCTCGCCAGCAGGTCGAGGATCTGCTGCTGGACAAATTTGGGCGACATGCCGACCAGCCCGAGAATCGAAAGTGTCAGCGCCGCCTGGTAGGAATCCTTGAGTTTCGCCATCCGTTCCCGGGTAGCGTAAAGCCTGGTCAGCGGGTTCTCGACGCCAACCGGCAATTCGAGGGCAACGAGGCCGAAGCGATTGCCGAGTTTGCCCGCATCGCTCGGTCGCCGCAGATTCACCGGCACCATCGCGCGAATCTCGACACCATCGACTGCGTCGCCCCGCTCCACCAGATAGGCGCGCAAAGCGCCCGCTGCGGCTGACAGAAGCAGGTCATTGACCGAGCAGCCGAGCACCCGGCCCACGGCTTTGACCTCGGGCAGCGAAATCGGCTCCGACCAGGCGACCCGCTTGGCGACGCCCGGCTTGCCCTTGAAACGGGTAGGGCTGTCATCCGGCATGATCGCCAGCTTGGCGACTTCACCGGCAATGCTGCCAGCGATCCGGGCGTACTCGTACCACTTGCCCGGGTTGCCCAGCAGTTCGATGTACCTGACCCAGAATTTGGTGGAAACACGCAGCGTAGCCAGCATGGCGTCGGTCATCGGTTGCCAGAGCATGTGCCGGAGGGGATCGTCGTCATCGTCGGTTTCATCGACACGCCCGGCCCCGATATTCAAGGCAGCGCCGCCCGGCGCATTGTCGGCCATTGAAAGAATGACGCCGACCATGGCGATGCCGTCGGCGATACTGTGGTGGATTCGCAGCACCAGCGCCTGACCGCCCAGCGTGGTATCGACCAGATGCATTTCCCATAGCGGGCGGTTGGGGTTGAGCGGCGTCGACGCGAGATCGGCGACGAACTGTTCGAGATCGGCCTTGTCGCCGGCGCCCGGCAGCGTCTCCCGACGCAGGTGGTGGTCGAGGCTGAAATCCGGATCGTCCTGCCACATATAGCCAGCACCGTCGGCCACCGCCAGTTGCCGAAAACGACGGAAACCCAGCATGCGGCGCTCGATGCTGGCGCGCAGACGCTGGTAATCGAGTTGCCCCTCGAACAGCATGACCCCGACGATCTGCATCAGATTGCTCGGGCGATCCATGCGCAACCATGCGGTATCGACATGCGATATGCGTTCGCGGGACGACATTGCCAGCTCCAAGAATACGTCAGCTATCTATAATACCGGCGAATTGCCGCCCATTTCACCTACTGTACCGGGTGAAAACGGCGCGCGATCTGCAAATCGCCTTCGATGCGATGCAAAGCCCGCGCTTCGCTCATGTCGCCCCCATGGCGAAGCAACGAATCAGGTGAAGCGTTCGTCGAAATAGGCATGAATCTCCCGCTCCAGGCTGGCGCGGAATGGCCACAACAGAAACCCGAGTTGCACCCGAACCGTCACCTCGCCCTTGGCAAGCCTGAGTTCGCCATGCAGGCCAGAGCGCTCGAAACGCAGCACCCCGTCTTCATCCCACGCGTATTCCAGTTCGTATTCCTTCTGCAGGTCGAGCGCCACATGCTCGGCGGCAGCCCTCGCCTTCCTGGCAGTCAACCGGTGCTTGCGCGTAATCAGAATTTCACTCATTGACGCAGTTTAACCACCCGGCGAGATTTTCGGAATCCCGCTGTCGAATCATGACGTCAAAATGAAAAACAATTTTATAGTCCGAAAAAAACAAAAAACCGCTCAATTAATAGTTTTGTAAATTGAAAACCCACTCAGTCTTGGACTGGAAAAATCCAACACATGCTTCGCCGATGCAATTTTCTTCAAGAACGAAAATTTACGAAAAACCACTTCGTTCTGGGGATTGTAATAAATAATAATTTTCTCAGTTGGGCTACGCCGAAAACTCATCTCAATATTCAGCAAGATCGTCTCCATTATCACAGCATCGAACGGGTTATAAAAATAGAGGACCGCCTTCGAATTCGGGATGGAGAACTGGCTGGCATCCATACACAATATCTCTACGTTCGCACACTGCCGAAATCTGACATCGCTAGTTACGATATTTCGTCTTGCCGCTTTGGCCAGGTCAGATGAAAACTCAATCCCTGTTATCTTTTTGAAGGGGTAGAGAGTGGCAAGAACGACTACTCGCCCTTTACCACAACCAAAATCGATAAACTCGAACTCCCGGTGATCGATATTCAGCCTGGAAAGAAGATAGCGGAATACCGATGGCGGAGTCGGCTCATAATAGACTCCGCGCGATTTATTATGGCTATCTATTACCAAATCTTCCAAAGCGATACTACCAGCGGTATCAATCCTAAACTTTCTGTCGAATCGCGTCTCGAGCAAATGGCGAATCAAAAATCGAATATTCTTGAAAATGACAATAGCGGTGTTTTTAAACCCGTTTTCGCGAAGGTGACGCAGTAATTTGTTCAGTGTTCCATCGATCAATTTCTTGTCTCCGAAGACTGCCCATTCAATTATTGATACTGAATGCGCCGGCACTGAATTTCAAACATATCGCAACAAAGCGATATTTTCGAAAATTAAACTCTGCCTTGAGATCATTACAGGATCACTTCGCAAAGCATCTTGACTGACAGACATCAAATCGATTGAAAGCAGTCATCATTTCAGATTGAAATCCAATTTAATATCAATCCGTTACTGTGTCAATCTATGATATGTGACTACTCCGGATTCAATTAAGTTCCCACCATCTCGCTACAGCCACATGACCCATGATCTCCGCTGCTCCTTGTAAATATTTTTGATGACACTGTCCGTGACTGACCACCATCGCTGCCGTCTTCGACGACACCCTTTGATAAGCCTCTTTCTCGCAGCCGTGTAAAGCCCACCAATGTGAAGTCGCGAACATGTGCGAAACCGATATTTAGCACTTCTCAAGGGATATCGATCCAGAAAATAGGGGCATGTGAGAAAGCTCCAGGCAATGCTGCGGCAAATTGCCGCATGCCTCCAAGGGCGGAAAATCGCCGCATATCCCGCATAATCCGCGTCATGTCTTCCATCTCCCGCACCGTCGACAGCAGCGACGACCAGCTGGCCAATTTGCGCCGTCTGCTTGGTGCGCGCTGGGCCGCGCTGGGGCTGATGGCCGTGATGGTGATGCTGGTTCCGCCGTGGCTGGAAATACCGCTGCCGCGCCTGCCTTTGACCGCCATCCTGAGCATTGCCGCAATTTTGAATGGCGTCGCCCGATGGCGTTTGCGCCATGCCGATTCCGCCTCACCGGGCGAATTGTTCATGCAGTTGCTGATCGACATCGCGACCCTGGGCGCGCTGGTATTCTTCAGCGGCGGCGCCACCAATCCGCTGGTTTCGCTGCTGCTGCCCCCGGTCGCGATTGCCGCACTGACCCTTCCGGAGCGCCACGTAGTCGCCATCGGCGCCGCCGCCATCGCCATGTACTCGGTGCTGATGCTTTATTACATACCGCTGCCGCTGAACGATGCCTCCCGCGCGACCCGCCTGCATCTGCTGGGCATGTGGCTGACCTTTGCCGTCTCGGCGGCGATGATCGCCTGGTTCGTCGTCCGCATGACGCGGCTGATCCGCGAACGCGATGCGGAACTCGCCGCCGCCCGCGAACAGGCACTGCGCGACGAGCGCGTGATGGCCATCGGCACGCTGGCTGCCGGTGCCGCCCACGAGTTGGGAACACCGCTGGGCACCATGGCCCTGCTCGCCGGCGATCTGGCTGCCGACCCGCAACTGCCGGCCGCCCTGCAACCGGACATCGCCCTGCTCCGCCAGCAGATCGGCATCTGCAAGGAAATCATCACCGGGCTGTCGCGCCGGGCCGGAGCGGAACGTCTGGAAAACACCGTCACCGAAGCCGTCGACCACTGGCTGGACAAGCTGCGGCAGCGCTGGCACGCCACCCGCCCACAAGCCGCCAGCCATCTGGAAATTCTTGGCGGCCCGCCGGCACCCGAACTGATCGCCGACCCACGCCTCGAACAGGCCGTGCTCAACCTGCTCAACAATGCCGCCAGCGCCTCGACTGCGGCGATCGAGATCCGCCTCGCATGGACTGCCGAGACAATCGTCATCGACATCCACGACCACGGCCCCGGCTTTCCGCCGGATGTGCTGCGCGAAGGCGGCCAGAGCGTTTTTCCGGCGCACGAGCAAGGCAGTGGCATCGGCTTGATGCTGACGCGCTCGGCCATCGAGCAAGTCGGCGGCCGCCTGACGCTTTCCAACCCGCCGGAGGGCGGCGCCCTTGCCCGCCTCGAACTGACCCCGAGGAAGCGATGCACGAACCTGTCCTGATTATCGACGACGACCCGAGTTTCAACGCGATTCTGGTGCGTACGCTGGAGCGCCGGGGATATCCGGCGCGCGGTGCCGGCGATCCGGCCGGCGCGCTCGCACTGGCGCGGGAAATGGCTCCGACCCGTGTCGTGCTCGATCTGAACCTGAACGGCAGCTCGGGCCTGGCGCTTATTCCGGAATTGCTGGCCATCGAAGCCGATTGCCGCATCGTCGTGCTGACCGGCTATGCCAGCATCGCCACCGCCGTCGATGCAATCAAACTGGGTGCCGTCCAGTATCTGGCCAAGCCGGTGGAAATCGAGGCGATCATCGCCGCTTTCGAACACGACGAAACGCCGGATTTCGACTTGCCGGCATCCGACGAGCCGTTATCGGTCGACCGTCTGGAATGGGAGCACATCCAGCGCGTGCTCAATGAAAACGACGGCAACATCTCGGCGACTGCACGCGCGCTCAAGATGCACCGTCGTACCCTGCAAAGAAAATTGTCGAAGCGCCCGGTCAGAACCTGACTATGGGCGCCTCTGTTGCCGGAGAAGGAAAGGTCGATCCGGCGCGTAAAAAGCGGCCGCCCTGTGCGGCCTGGTATAGCGGCTTCTAGGTTCAGCCGGCCTGTTTGTTGGCTTTTTTGAGTTCCGCCAGAAATTCGGCGAAGGTCGCTTCGCGGACCTTGGTATCGTCCAGTGTTTCGCGCAGATCGAAGCCCGAACCGAAACGCTCGCCACCATCGTACCGATCGCTGCCCGGATAAGCGCCGGAATAAGCCGAATTTGCCTTGCTCGATGTGTTTGTCATGATTCGTGACCTTTCCTGTAGTCGTTGGACCGATGATGCCAATTCGTTGCAGGCATGTCCGTGAACGAATTCACGACCTGCATCAAATAGCCCTCTGTCCTGCGTCTTCAGGCGGCCACGCGCGCCAACCGCGACGGTTGCGGTCGACGCGTAAAAACACCCGGAAATCAGTGCTTGTGTTCCATCGCCGGCGCCGCGACCGGACGTACCACCTTGGCATCGACGGTCTTGCTGCTGCCGTCGTCGAAAGTCAGCGTGATCGGCACGGCATCGCCTTCCTTCATCGGCGCCTTGAGGTCGATCAGCATCACATGCAGGCTACCGGGCTTGAGCACCGCTTCGCCCTTGGCCTTGATCTCGATGGCCGGCACCGGGCGCATTTTCATCACACCGCCCTCGTTGATATGCGTGTGCAGTTCGGTAACCCTGGAAGCCGGATTGTCGGCCTTGACCACTTTCACATCCTTGTCGCCGGCATTCTTGAGCACCATGAAGGCGCCGGTGGCCGGCGCACTGGGCGGCGCCAGGCGGACATAGGGCTCCTGCACCGTGACATTGTCGGCAGCACCGGCCAGCACACCGGCAGAAAACAGCAGGCCGGCGGCCAGCAGCGACAGTTGTTTCATGACTAGGCTCTCCTTCATGGTTTGGTCAAACGTTTGCGAATCTCGGCGGCCACCTGATCGGCGGGCGACGCATGGGCAATCTTGCCGTCGAGCCGGCCATCGGCAGCGACGATGTAAGTGTCTGCGGTGTGATCGACGACATAGCCGCCCCCCGCCGTTTCAACCGGCTGCCGGGCGTAAAACACACCGTAGCGGCGGGCGATGGCCGCCACCTCTTCCGGCGTACCGGTAACGCCGACGATGGCGGGATGGAAAAACTCGGCATATTCCTTCAGGCGGGCCGGCGTATCGCGCTCCGGGTCTACCGAAACGAAGATCACGGCGACCCGCGCCAGCTCTTCCGGTGTCAGCAGTTTGAGACCTTCGGCCGTCGCCGCCAGCGAGGTCGGGCAAATATCCGGGCAGTAGGTGTAACCGAAATAGACGAGCACCACCTTGCCGCGAAAATCCTGCAACGCCACCGGCCCACCGGCCGCTTGCAGCGTGAAATCGCCTCCGGCCGGCGCAGCCGCCACGGGCAACGGGCGCTCCGGCAGTGTCGGTTGCCAGAAGAAGGCCAGGCCGAGCAACAGCGCGGCAAGCAGAATGGCGATGGTGAGCAGGATGCGTTGTGACATGGTTTATCCGTGGGGCGCAGAAGTGAAGCGGAACGGCACAGCGATGCGCTGACCGGGGGTTTCAAGCAGAACCGTGGCCTGCCAGTCCATCTGGCCGGTGATGCAGACCGGCAACGTAGCTTCGGCAACGTAAACACCCGCCGAGCGGGCATTCAGTTCAATTCGGTTGAAACCCATGTTCATGTCCACACCGGAAAAATCGACCTCGACACGCGACGCGCCGATACCGTCGAGCTTCACCTCGACCTGGAACGGCTTGACCATCGGAATCGGCTGGGGCTGCATGCCCAACCGCATTTTTCCGCCGCCAGGCAACGGCACCTCGCAGACAACGCGGTGCAGATCACAGGCCGGATCGGGCTGCACCGTCACATCCGCTTTGGGAAGCAGCAACGGCGAGAGCTTGTAGCCCACCACCACCACCAACCCGATCGACAGAATGCCGATCACGTCCATCAGTATTTTTTTATTCACCAGTCTTTTCCAGGCCCGGCGGGCCCCAGGGGATGACGCATTTTCCTTCAAGAAGCGGAAATGGAATTGGCAGAGACCGACTTTTTATCACGCCACAACGCCATCGGCGTGCGGCAAATTGTCGCAGTAGCAGCTCTCGGCCAGCGGAGTTACAGGATCGGCGGTCATGCGCGGATTGCTCGGTGCTACCATCGGTCAATCATTCTTCAACCGTGGAGACCTGCCTTGAGAACAATTTTTCTGGCCCTGGTTTTTGCCCTTTTTTCAGCGTCGACCGCAACCGCCGAAGAAATGCCCGCGTCGGCGGCGCTGTTCGCCGCCACCCTGAGCAATCTCGACGACCAGCCGGTGGCGCTGGCGCGTTACAAGGGCAAGCCGCTGGTCGTCAATTTCTGGGCGCGCTGGTGCGCCCCATGCCGGGCCGAAATTCCCGAATTGGTCAAATTCCGCGCCGCCCACAAGGGACAAATCGAGGTGCTGGGCATCGGCATCGAAGACAAAGCCGATGCGGCAAAAGAATTTGCCCGCACCTACAACATGAATTACCCGATATTCGTCGCCAAGGAACAGGGCATCCCGCTGATGAAGGCGCTGGGCAATACCAAGGGCGGGCTGCCCTTCACCGTATTCATCGACCGCAACGGCCAGGTCGTCCAGATCAAGCTCGGCCTCATCAAGCCTGCCGACCTCGACGCCGCCGCCGCTCAGCTCCTCAGGAACTGAAACAGCGCGTTAAGCCGCAACCCCGATTTTCTCGAGCAGCAAGGGCTTGACCTGGTCCAGCCAGGCGGCGAGGCGCTCGTCGGTGAACATGCCCTGGGTGCGCTGGTCGATCACCAGCCCGACGAAACGGCCATCGACCACGGCGGCCGAATGCTGGAAAGTGTAGCCGTCGGTACTCCAGCTACCGACCAGCTCCGCACCATAGCCGGCGAAAACCTTGTAGAGCGCCATCAACGAGCTGGCGAAGCGGTCGGCGTAGCGCTCCTGCGCGCCCAGGCCGAAAAAGGCGATGCGCTTGCCGGAGAAATCCGGGTTCTGCATCTGCACCAGAAACTCCTCCCAGCCCGGCTCCAGGCAGCCGGCACTGCGTCCGGGAATCTCCCCTTCGCCATAACTCGGCGTGCCAAGAATCAGGGCGTCGTACTGCATCATTTCTTCCGGGGTGATGCGATTGACGTTGACCGGCTTGTCGGCGATCTCGTCACCCAGCAACTTGTGAAGTTTTTTGGCCACCAGCCGCGTAGTGCCGGTTTCGGTGCCGAAGAATATTCCGATTTTTTTCATGGCAAAGCAGGGTCACAGGTTGGAAAAACCTTTCCATGCAAGTGATATGCCACGCGCAGATGGCACGCGAACGCCTTGCAGCAGCGCTTTCGGCAAAATTGCGGGAGGCGCGCCGAGCCCGAGTGTCGGGTTTACGACAGGCGCTTCAAGCGGCGGCCAGCGCCGCGTACTGGTCGGCCAGTGTATTGCCGCGACAGGTCGCATGTCCGCGCACCCAGCAGAACGCGGCGCCGGCCAATGCGGCCGCAACCCCCGGCGCGCCGCACAGCGACTCCAGGATCGCATCCTGCGCCAGACCGAGCGACGTGGCGCGGTTCAAGCGGGCCACGGCATCGCTGTTGTCGGAAAACAGCGCCAGGGGCCGCCCGGGAAAGCGGCGCGCTGCTTCCTCCAGCGCGAAAAGCGCGGCTGCAAGTTCGAGTTCGTTGCTGCCGCCCAATGGCACGGTACGCGTAACCACAATCGGCTCGCCTTCATGGTCATCAAACAACACCGCCGCCAGCCCGCCATGGCGCTTGCAACTCGCATCGCTGAAAACCAGCAGGCGCCCGACAAAACCTGGCGCGAGCTTCAAGGGCAAGGGGCCGGCAGAGGGGTGGAAGACGCGGACGATCTTCTTTTTTCTTCTTCCGGCCACGCCTATTCTTCCGGGAAGGCTGTTGCGGTCGACGGCAAAAAAGTGGCAAATTTCAAATCAGTTTTCACCCGCCTGCGTCAGGCATTCGCCGATACATTGGGCCAGAACGCGCGGGTCTTCGGCCCCGACAACGATCCTGCTGCCCGCCACGATGAAGGTCGGCACCTGGTTGATGCCCAGCGCGCGTAGCTGACGCTCCCTGGTGCGGACAAGCGCCTCATCGTCAGTCGAACGCAGGTAGCCGGCCACCGCTTCACCGTCGTAACCGCAAGCCGCCGCAATTTCCGCCAGCAGGGCAATATCGCCGACGTATTCGCCGCGCTGGAACTGGGCAACGAACAACCGCTCGACCAGCGCATCCGCATCGCCCCGATGCTGCACCCAATGAATCAGCCGGTGTGCGCGCAAGGTATTGGCACGCAGCGGAATCTTTTCAAATGCGTAGTCGAGGCCGTAGGCTTGCCCTGCTTCGCGAACGCGCGCGAACAGCGCATCGACCGGCGCCCTTCCACCAAACTTGCGTTCAAGAAACGGCAAATAAGGCTCGCCTTCCGGCGGCGTATCCGGGTTGAGGAAAAACGGCAGCCAGCGCATCTGGCAGGTGAACCCCGGGCGATCCGCGCGCACCAGTGCAATAGCCGCTTCCAGCCGGCGCTTGCCGATGAAACACCAGGGGCAGACGATATCGGCAACGATGTCGATCCTCAGCATCGAGGAACCCCGCCGAGGACGAAGCCGTGTTGGCAAGACTGAACAATGACCGGTTTCATTTTTGCCCCTTTTTTTGTGTCGACCGCAACCGGGCCGTCGACGGCTGCAAACCGTGTCGCACCTCAGCAAGCGACCGGCTTGTAGACCCGCTTGGTCGAGGGCGGATTGTTGGCCAGCTTGCCTGCCGGACGCCGGGGACGCGGAAGCAACTCGCCCCCGCAATTCGGGCAAATGCCGCCCAGCGCTTGATCGGCGCAGGCTGCACAAAAAGTGCATTCGAACGAACAGATGCGCGCCTCCGTCGAATCCGGCGGCAAATCCTTGTCGCACCGTTCGCAACCCGGTCTGAGTTCAAGCATCGATCGCTCCTTTCGGCTAGGCGTGTTGGGGATGAAGAATATCTTTGCCTCGATTCTAGCCAAGTCCTTGGCTTGAAACACGTGTTGTCACACGGAATCCGGCGCCGGACGCCATACTGCCCAATACTAGTCGCTGCGCTGCAGGCGTCTGGACAGCCAACCGTGGACAAGCGCTCCATAGACGGCCAGATTAATTGCGATCACGGCTCCCGCCAGCACCAGTTGTACCGATCCGGTCAGCCCCTTGGGATAAATGATGGCGAGCAGATAATGCTCGATGAAACTCTCACCGTAGCCCGTCTGCCCGGCCGCAACGCGCAGGCTGTTTTCCAGCGGCGTAAGTGGGCATTGCCGTCCGGCCAGTTCGACATGCACGGCCCATACAACGGCGGGAATATGGAGAAACGGCATCCAGCGCCACAGCCGCGTGGCTGCACCGCCGAATACCACGAAAACAATGAAGGCCAGATGCAGAACCAGTACGGCATCGGCTGCAACTGCGACGAACATGCCTGTACCGGATCGCGCGCTGGGTACCCGTTGGCACACAGCGCGCCGGGGATCAGAACACTTCGTCGCCGATGTCGGCCAGGGCTGCATCCCCTGCCCTGACAGTTTCGCCGTAAGCAGCGGCTTGCGGCAGCATCTGGTCGGCGTAGAAACGGGCGGTGGCGATCTTGGCGCGGTAGAAAGCCTGGTCGCCTTCGGCCTTGTCGAGATAGCCGGCGGCAGCGAGTGCAGCGCGGGCCATTAGCCAGCCGCCGCAGACGGTGACAGCGAGGTGCAGGTACGGAACGGCTGCGGTCAACACGCCGGAAAGGCCGGTTTTCGCGTTGGCGGCCAGCCATTCGGTAGCTTTAACCCAGGCTTGCAGGGCTTCGCCCAGGCGTTTGGCGATGGCTTGCAGTTCGGGGCGCGGCGATGCACCGAGCGCCTTGGCGGTGGCCGCCACTTCGCCGAAGACGTAGCGGGCAGTGGCGCCCTGGTCGCGCATCAATTTGCGGAACAGCAGGTCGTTGGCCTGGATGCCGGTAGTGCCTTCGTAGATGGTGGTGATGCGCGAATCGCGCCAGTGCTGGGCGGCGCCGGTTTCTTCGATGAAGCCCATGCCACCGTAGATCTGGATGCCGAGCGAGGCGACTTCGATGCCCATTTCGGTGCCACCGCCCTTGACGATGGGGATCATGAATTCGGCCAGCCAGAGGTTGCGCTTTTTTTCTTCCGGGTCGGCGATGACGTGGGCGCGGTCGAGCAGGCCGGAGGTGTAGTAGGCCATGGCGCGGCAGGCTTCGACGCGGCTCTTCATCAGCATCAGCATGCGGCGGATGTCGGGGTGTTTGTCGATGGTGACGAGCGCTTCGCCGGTGACGGCATCGCGCCCCTGCTTGCGTTCGCGGGCGTAGCCGAGCGCCTGCTGGTAGGCGCGCTCGCCGAGGGCGATGCCTTGCAGGCCGACGCCGAGGCGGGCTTCGTTCATCATGATGAACATGTATTCGAGGCCGCGATTCGGCTCGCCGAGCAGGTAGCCGACGGCTCCGCCGTTGTCGCCATAGGCCATGACGCAGGTCGGGCTGCCGTGGATGCCCATTTTGTGTTCGATGGAAACGCAGTGGGCGTCGTTGCGGGCGCCGAGGGTGCCGTCGGCATTCACCAGGAACTTGGGCACCAGGAACAGCGAAATGCCTCTGACCCCGGCCGGCGCATCCGGCAAACGGGCAAGCACGAGGTGGACGATGTTGTCCGTCATGTCGTGGTCGCCGTAGCTGATGAAGATTTTCTGGCCGAAGACCTTGTAGCTGCCGTCGGCCTGCGGCTCGGCGCGCGAGCGGATCAGCGCCAGGTCGGAGCCGGCCTGCGGCTCGGTCA
>ERZ1645187.2255-NODE-2255-length-17174-cov-5.132952_pt1 | contig 17174 bp, 24 predicted proteins | sample MGYA00575352_ERZ1645187 | MGnify/ENA primary metagenome ERZ1645187 (study PRJEB40837, sample SAMN11349314) | freshwater sediment metagenome | isolation source: river sediment | host: Sediment | place: India: Wazaribad , New Delhi | collected 2017-02-21 ... | reverse complement strand
ATTTTGAAATTTTTGTGTTATTAATCCGCTACTGCTCATAGCACCATACGTTGGACATAAGTTCATCATACAGCCACTCCGTGAAGGAGTCTTGTTGCTCTTTTGTCCATATCATACTCAGGTGACTGCCATCAGTCCAACTCTCTACTTTTAGCCCTGCAATATTGGCCATCTTATCACATACTCTCTGAATTTGTTCGTCCATCTCTTTTTTTTTGTAAAGGTATGTCATATTTCACTCATTTGCAACTATTTTATACATGTTATACAACATATTTTTGATAAAACACTTGCATATGTGGTGTTAAATAGTTAAATTTGAAATAAAAACACTAAAATTAAAGTTATGAAGTTTACAGTATTGAGTGATGAGTTGAGTAAGAAGATTAAGTGTTTCACCGTGATACCGTCAAGTGGTATAATCCCAGTCTTGGACAATATTCTTGTCACCGTTGACGGAGGAGTGAAGATGAGGGCATCAGACCTCGAAACAGATGTTGACGTTGACATCAATGTAGCATCAACAGAGGGTAGTGGTTCTTTCCTTGTCGATATCAAATCTATCACAACCCTTGTCAATGAGCTTAAAGGTGAAACATTGGTTATCACAGTTGATGATAAGATGACCATCACCACCGATAGCGGGGTGTATGAACTACCGATATTATCCTCCGAAGACTTTCCTATGAGGGTTGCAGAGGGCAATACATCGTTTATCGGTATGAAAGAGAGTGTGCTGTTAGCTGCTATTGATGCTGTGCTTTTTGCCACCGCAAACGATGAACTACGACCTGTCATGGAAGGAGTGTTCTTTGATGCAGATGCTATGTTATCTATTGTTGGCACTGATGCACATGTTTTATCCCGATATACCACCGAAGAATTTACGGGTAAGGCATCGTTTATCCTTCCAAAGAAAACAGCAGCAATCATCAAAGGTATAGCAAAGAATACAGACGAGCCTGTTGCTATACAGGTGGGTAATAAAAACGCTACGATTGCCATCGGGGGGTACTCTATATCCACTCGCCTTATTGAAGGGAAATATCCTAACTACGCATCAGTAATACCGACCAATAACGGTAACACCTTTAAGGCAGGTAAAGACGCTTTCTTTAAGTCAGTAAAAAGGGCGGGGTTGATGAGTAATAAGTCATCAGGTCTTGTCAAGGTGCAGATAGATAAGACAACACTTATTCAGGCAAGCGATATTGACTTCAATAAGAAAGGTACTGAAAAGATTAACGCCGAAGTAATAGGTGAATGTTGCACTATCGGGCTGAATAAAGACAGGCTGTTGCTTGTTCTTGGTGCTTTAACAGGCGATACTGTTGAGATGACATATTCAACGCCAGATAGAGCCGTTCTGTTTAACAACGGTAATGTAAATATATTATTAATGCCAATGCTACTTAACTAATGGAAATACAATCTTTAGACCTCCTCGTTGAACATTTATATAGTGTTAACGACAAAGAAACAGCCAAAGGGCTGATTAAAAAGTATGGTGACGTGCGCTGCGAAGGTGCAATACAAAGAGCGTGGGATAAGGCTACGAGGGTAAGAAATATCACCTCAGCGTTAAACCGTAAGCGTATAAAGAATGAGTTCGTATCTTATGACGAAGAGAATGGCTGTATCCCACTAACGGAGTTTATTAAGTTCTATGTAGGATTGGAAGACGAGTTGAGAATGTATATTGCCCATTGTGATAAGGCACACGCTTCGGCAGCTATGGACATCATAAACACCATGTCTAACAGGCTTGGGGATGTCAAGGTTGACAGGCGGTTTATCTTTGCTAAAAAGGTTTGGGAATGACAAAGGGGCTTTCGCCCCTTTTTTTATGTGTAATATTCATCTATGTAGAATGTTAATTTTAGGCAGTCATCTTCGTATTCTGCTGTAAAACCACCTGTGCTGCATCTATACCCGTTAAACGCCTCTTCGCATACATGCCTTGCTGTTTCCTTTAGTTCTGCACGTGTTATGTTCTTCCCCGTTGTTCCGATATATTTCCAATTTAACGCCTTCATAGCTTTCTTTATCCTACCCCATCTGATGCCTTCTTCAATCTCTTCCCAATGTTCATCGAATGTTCTCATTTCTTCATTCCAAATATGTTCATTAAGTATTCTACGTTTTTGTCATACACCTGTTCCACCGAGTAGAAAACCACTCTATCACGTATCTTTTGTTTGGCATCTTCTTCTGTGGCGGCATACACAGTTGTTTTCATTTTCTTACCAAACATCTCAAACTTCACTGTATATTCTTTCATAGATATAAATCACAAAACTGTTCGACATCAAACCCTGCATAACTGTCGTTAATCTCAAAGACATAATCCTCTATGTTGACTATTGTATCATCATCAAAATAGTATTTTAAATCTCTTAATCGCTTCTCCAAAACCTCCGTGTTATCCTCTTTGTACGCCAACACCATCTCGTTTATCAGCGCAACCATCTCTTCTTTGTTCATAGTATGTAGTAAATTATTAAATCTATTGAGTGTGTAACCATATTACTTTTCACCGAGCTTTTACCTGTTATTATCCAATAGGGGATATAGACAATAAACGATACCATGATGATGAACACCGCAAGCATAAGTGATATTAGTATGATTATTCTGTTTACCATAGTTCCTTTATCGTTATCTCTTCGTTGAGCCACCGTTGCGCCTTTGCTGCGGCCTGATAGCAATCTCTGTCGTAGTATTTATGACTTTCGATGTCATCCACTCTTCCGTTTAGCACGTCAAGCATAGCTGAATAACGGAAATAATCAACATTCCATAAGTCAAGCTGTGCAGCATTGTCTTTTTTCTTTTCTATGCGTTTTATCGCCTTTACTATCTCGTCTGTCGTTCTCATCTCTCCGCTTTTAGTTTATCATTAAAATCATTGTATATATTGTATTCATACCTCATATCCTTCACGCTGAACCCATCGGTGATTAACGTGTTGTACAGTTCTTCTCCTGCCGTGTCATTATCACCGTAGTAAAATACCTTATTATTAATGTATGCCTTAGCTGTTTTGTACAATCCAACACCATTGAGGATGATAACATCATATTTAAGGCTTTTAACACCATAATATGTCAATGCTGAAAGATAGTTAATAAATCCTTCAAATAATATTGTGGCATTTGCATTGCCATTGTCTATCTTAGAGAATGTCTTTACATCGCTGTACCCTTTTATCTTTCCAGACTTGAACTCCCACCCAAGCATATTCTTAAAGCAACCGGCCACTATATGTTCCTCTGGTGATGAAGCAAAATAAAACTCCCCTTGCTTGATATTACTCTTTACGATGTCGTAATCCAAACGCCTTGTCTTCACAAAGTATCTTAACAGCGATTCATCTGTAAGCTCTTTTACTGACAATATCTCTATTGGTTTCTTAGGCTTTGGAAGGTCATAAGGCGTTACAGCAGAGTACGACCCATTCATTATCTTCTCGGTTGCTTCTTTATATGATATCCCTTCAAGCAGTGACACAAGTTGTGGTAAGTCGCCACCCCTTCTGCTCCCAAAGTCACACCATGTATTAGTATCGAGATACACTGCAAAGGATGGGTCATGCTCATTCCTGAATGGAGATATGTACTTTGCAATACCACCCCTTATTGTAATGTGCTGCCGTCCTATTCTTGATAGATACTCTACTATTGACTTGTTTTTTGCTTCCTCATATATCGTCATTGCGTTCTTTTTTTTGTAAAATTACATCAAAATACGCTAAAATGCAACTTTTCGTAACATGTTATACAACAGTTTTTTACATGCTCTAATATGGTCATTAATAAAATAAAAAAGACAGTAGAAGAGGTAGTAGTAGCAGTAGTTTAATTCCTCTTTATTGTTGTTGTATGAAATAATATTATTAGTAGTGTTGTTTTTTTTTGTTTAAAATTATTGTGAATTGAAAAATAAGTTGTATCTTTGGTAAAAATATTGATGTATGGTTATCGCACACGACAAAATGAGAAAAAAAATCTTCCTTAGCTACTTCAAGCTAAAGCAGGAGGAATTGCAATCTCAGTTTGACACGTCACTTAGGTATGTATATTTCGATGTATGGGTTATGCGATGTATCTTTGGACACAGTTACAAGCGATATTTGACAGAGCTTGAAACAGAAGGGAGCATCGTAAGGGATGGTGACAGGCGTACCAAGTGGGATAAGCAGTTATTTGTATATAAGCCAATGAGCAAGCGACAGTTACGTTGCTCTGTTGAGTTGTGTGAAGATGATTATAAGCTACCACGCTTCAAAAAGATAATCCAACGATTAATAAGCATACATGAAAACCTGCGTTTTGATGACATGGGGTATAAAGCAGCCACGTATGATGTAAAATCCATAACTATTGACGGTAAACGCCTTAGAGGTCGATTTAATACAGATAAGTTTGGTGGTAGGCTTTATACTCCATTTACAAGGCTTACGTCCGAGTTTAAGCATAGGTGTATCCTCGATGGAGAAGAGTTGACAGAGATAGATATGAAGCAATGTCAGCCAAAGCTGTTAAGCCATTTCCTGAGCGGTATAGACGCAAATATTGATTTTGTCCTTACCGTTGAGAGTGAGGATATATATGAAAAGATAATGTCCAGATACGACATACACGACAGAGATGATGCAAAGATGGAGTATTATCGAATAGTATATGGAAGGAACAACGGAAGAGGAGATAAGCGTTTTAAAGAGATGTTTCCAGAGGCGTATAAGCACATACACAAGATTAAGACACAAGGGTATGAAGGGTGTATTGGTATGGATAAGCTACACGTAGGAATAACGAAGATGATGCACCTGAAAGAGGTGTCATTGTTTAAGCATTTGTGGTTTATGATGCGAGAGGAAGGGTTTAGGTTTGCCACGTGTCACGATGCGGTGTATGTTAAGAGGTCAGACGAACAGAGAGCGTATGATTTTATCAAAGAATATTTCCGAAGCAAGGGTATAATGGCCGAGTTCGGAGTGAATAGAGAAGGACATAAAAAAGTCAAACATGAAAGAAAAAGAGTTGTATCCCGTAAGGTGGAAGAACAAGCTGTGGCATGAGAAAGATTGCCATGAAGATTTTGTCATTGCCTATCAAGACCCGTACAGTCTAAGGAAAGACAAAAGTGTTTATCTATATGAAGGAATATATGTTTATCCCAACGGAGATGAAAGCTACGAATAGATTTGATTACGAGTGTGAAGCAAACGATGTTAGGGTAAGATATTGCTTCAAAGATGGCAAGATAGACGAGGTACACATAAAAGTTGATGGAGATGTAGGATGGACTGTTATTGGATGGGGTGACTTAACAACGAGTATTCACCTGGCGATGGAGTATGGTAAGACATTAAACAAATAAAAAAAAAAACATGTTGTACAGCAGTTTACTTGCATGGGAGTAAAAAGCGTATTATCTTTGTCAAATAAACTTAAATTAAGATTAACATGGAATTAAAAGGATTGTTGAAGAAGAGATTTAAACCGGAAAGTGGAGTAGGAAAAGAAAGCGGCAAGCAGTGGACTAAGATGGGGTTTGTCATCTTGCAAGAAGGCAAGTATCCAAAGACTGTTTATGTTGAAACGCTAAACACTGGTGTTATTAATTTCATTTCAGATTGCAATCAAGACACGGAGCTTACTTTGCAGTGTGAAGCGTCGAGCAGGGAGTATCAAGGACGTTATTTCACGTCAATCAGTTGTTACTCTGCAACGGCAGATAAAAAGGCCGAAGGAGGTAAGAGGGCATATGCTAAACAGGAAGAAGATGATTCATTGCCTTTCTGATGGATTGGTCAGACATTGACCTAACGCCGTTAGACGAGTATATGGTCTTAAAAGAGAGATATCCGATGTTGGACAAGTTGATTGAAACTTTTGATTTAGATTTCGTATGAAACCACATGGTAATTATATAGCAGTAAAGCCAAAGCCGACAGAGAGTAAGGTTGGAAGCCTTATCATACCTGAGAGTGCTAAGAAAAGCCTTATCAGGACAGGCGAAGGTGCTATTATCGAGATAGGTGATGGCGGTGAGTTTGAAGTGTCTATCGGTGATACGGTGGTGTATGAAAAAGCATCAGAGGTAGAGATGGCAGATGGATTGGTGTTAATACCACACAAAGCGATATTGTATGTCAGGTAGGATAGAGATACACGTTTCGGATATAGATTGGCGACCATGCAACAACAGGTTACTTGTAAAGGTTGACGTTGTTGATGGCAGAAGGAATGGTATATATGTCGGGGCTGCTGATTGGGATATTGCAGGACATGTCACAAGGACAGGTGTAGTCGTAAAGACCCCAAGCAAGCTGTTTTTTCGGTCAAAAGGTGATGAATGGGGGGTAGAGTGGCTCACAGATTTGGAGGCTTGTGTAGGTGATGAAGCATTTTGGGGCATCATGGAAGGAAGCAATTGTCCAATCGTTTATTGCGGCTCTGACATATACTACCTTGTTGATTACGCTTCAATACGTATGTTGAAACGTGGAGAAGAGATAATACCTGTAAATGGCTTTGTGTTGGTCGAGAAGAAGGAAGAGGTTGACAGGTCAAGCGTATTAATTGTTGACCATGCGAAAAAGGTTAATAAGAGCAGAGGCGTTGTAATCAAATCAGGCAAGCCTAATGTTGAATATTACGGAGCAGAGCAGTATGATGCACAAAACCTTAAAGAAGGTGACGAAGTGATGTTCTCGATATCTGCATGGACAGAGCTTGAAGATGAACGTTATGCACGTTTTAATAAAGGTGTTGGATATATACAAGGGCGTTGGATTATAGCAAGCCTTTAGTATATAGCTGAATTAGCTCAATGGCAGAGCGTTAGATTGTATCTAACAGACGGCGGTTCGACTCCGTCATTCAGCACTAAGTCGGGTTAGACTTTTCATAGATTCAATCTTTTTTACCCACGTTTCTTAATTGAGGCGTGGGTTTTTTGTATCTTTGTGATAAATAGGCGGGTATGAATATAAGGGATATAAGCACAAAGGGTATGATGATAGACCCGAAGGACGTAAAGGCAACGTCACGGTTCTACGAACTGATAGGTCACAAAGGCGTTAAGCTGAATGTTGACATGGATTGCTTTGTAAGGTATGTATTATTGATGTACGACAGCAACAGTCCATTGATAGCAAGCGTTGATGACTATTGGGAGCGAAAGATGAACGCATTGGAGGCAGGTGGCTTTAAGGTTAAGAATGACAGGTTGGAAGATTCGGTTGAGAAGATAGCGTTGGGGGAGAATGAGAAGGCCAATGATTTGATAATAGACTTCCTTATCGCCGTAGCCAAGCCGCAATGGACATATATCGTATTTCTTAATGAGTCATTGGTGCGATATACACGACAGTCGGTTAAGACAGAGAAGATATCACCGAGCGATGTTACGGCAGCCGCAGGGCTGTATTCCAAGTTGGGTGAGGCGGTGAAAGATTGGTTGTATGCCAAGAATGACAGAGATGAAACAACTACATTCAGGGAGAGGTTATATTATAGGGTCAGCAAGGAGTTGATGAAGATACGGCCAGAGGATTACGCCAAGAAGATAAGCAACGGTTCGAGGTTGGATGAAGATAATCCATACGGCAAGTATAAGGTTGAAAAGATAAAGTTTGTAGGAAGTAAAATACCAGATGATGGCGAAGAAGAAGAGTGATTATCTTCCACACGATAAGTATTTAGTCCTACACGATAACGAGAGGACATTGCGGCCTATTGTGTTGCGGCTGCCAGACCCGCCAGACCTTCGGCTTATTGATGGGTATGACCTACCGATAGAAGAGCAGCGTTTCAATCGCATGGAGATACCAGAAGGGCTTTTAGCGGTGGAGAAGATGGCTGTACAAGAGCTAAACGCAGCCAAAGGAGCAAACAATAAGAAAGTCGTTACACAGTATAAGATACAGCAGCGTTTTTGGGATATAATCTATTCAGACGTAAAGAAGTACGCCGAAGAGATAAACTTCATAAAACGCTATTGGTGGCACAGGGTAAACGGATATTGGTTTTTCAACAGAGGAAAGCCGACATATATATCAGGGTGGCACTTCATGTACCTTCACGTGTGGACGATGAATACCGATGACGGTACGGATAGGCCAGAGTATCGAGATAGGGATAGGAAAGAGTTTTTGTTTAAGGAATATGCCTACGGATGCACAGAAACATTCGCTAAGGGTGATGAGCAAGGATATGCCATAGCCAATCCCGATGGTAGCTATGACATGATTGACACAGGCAACAGGGTATGTTATGGGATAGGTCAGTCAAAGAATAGACGTTCAGGGAACACAAATAAGGGGTTGTTGGAGTGCGGAGAGGTCTGCATGACTAAAGGTGCAAGGACAGATGGTATGATAATCTTTGCAGAGACAGGGGAGAAAGCCGAGTCGCATTTTAAGACGAAGATGATGCCAGCTTTTGATGGGTATCCTATATGGCTTAAACCATTAACAACGTCAGGGCGTGATGGTAATGTGATAACCTTTTCTCCGCAGACCAATGACTATGCAGCCGAAGGGCTATGGACAAAGATATCATATGCCGAGTCAGGTAGTGCAAAGGCCGTTGACGGATGGAAGTTAGCATCAGCCATGTTGGATGAAAGCGCAAAGGTGTTATTACATGATGTCACGCAGAGGTGGAGGGTTGTAAAGCACTGTTTAGCACAAGGTAATGGTAAGAAGATACACGGGTGGTCATATCACCCCTCCACAGTTGAGGATATGGGAGAGGGTGGAGCAGCATATAGGATATTACTCAATCAGAGTGATTTCTATTGCAGAGATGCCAATGGGCAGACAAAGTCAGGGCTATTCAGGATGTTCATCAAAGGCGATGAAGGGTTGGATGGCTTTATAGACAGCTATGGGTATAGTGTTAAGGGAAAGATATTAGACTATCAGGCAAAAGAAGGCTTTACACAAACGTCAACGGAGTTCTTACAAGAGAAGAGAGATGCCTTACTTCGTGGAGGAAGCATAGCCGATTTACAGGCGTACAGGCACGAAAAGAAGCTCTTCCCGTTAGACTTTGATGATTCATGGTTGGGAGAAGCAGGGGATATCGGTTTTCCGTTGGAGAAGATTGATAAAAGGATAGCAGATAAGCGTGCTAATGACACCATTGAGAAGGGCAACCTCAAATGGGTCAACGATGCCTTTGGTGGAGATGTCTATTGGGAGAGAGATGACGAGAATGGTCGTTTTGAGCGAAGTGGCATACCACCCGTCATGGTCAGCAATCAGAAGATGAAAGTGCCAATGTTCTCGGTGTTTGAGAATAAGATAGTCGATATGTATGCACCGAGATACGCAGGGTATTATGTCATCGGTGCAGACCCCTATCGTTTTAAGAATATACAGCAAGATAGGATGGCACGTGTGGCGAGTGGTAATATGTCATCGAGTAAGCTATCTAAGGGCGGTATAGCTGTGCTTATGTGTAAGACAGAGCAAGACGCAGGGGATAATATGGAGCAATGGTATGGCTATCGCTTTACTATGTCATATAGTTATCGTTCAAGTCAGGATGACTATGATGAAGACCTACTCAAAGCCGCTATCTATAATGGGGCAATGGTGTATCCCGAAACCAATCAGGGTGACGTAGAGGCATATTTCATACGGAAGGGCTTCGGTGGTTATCTGATATATGACATAGACCTTAGGACAGGACAGAAGAAAAGCACCGCAGGGGTTCATAATATAGATACCACGAAGCAAAGGCTGTTCTCGTTAACAAAGGAGTATCTTGAATATAGGTGTCATGTAGAGGAACACGTCAGCTACCTTGAAGAGTGTAAAAGGATACGTTCTATGGAAGAGATGACAAGCTATGACAGGTTTGCGGCACACGGGTTGGCATTGATGGGGGCGCAGAGCCTATATCCAAGCCGATTAGCAGACAATGGAGACAGTTATGACCTTGAAGATGTGATAGAGACATGGAACTATTAAAACTTACAGCCACCGACAGGAAGGTACTCGCCTATGTGTCGCACTATAACGATATAGACAGTGACAGGATAAGTGCAAGTACGGGGTTAGATGCGTCCGTTGTAAAGGATACGGTTGAATTATTACTACAACATGGCGTTCTTACATATCACGGGTACGGAATTAGCCATTATCTCTTCGGAGTGGACACTAAGTACCACTTTGCAATAAAAGTGTCTAAAAACAGCGTTATTGACGATATTAGGCAATACATGAATAGTTGTGGGTTTGTGACGAAGATGCAGATAGTGACAGGGGAGATGGATATAGTCGGGGAGTTTGTGGTGAGTAGTGAAGTACAGGCGAAGAGAATCATATCACAGCTATCGGAGTATGACTTGGAAGTGTTGGATGTGAGTATGGTATTAAAAGATGTGATAGACAGGGGAGTGCAAGCTACTGTTCTACCGTATATATCGGTAAAAGGCAATATCAGGGCGATTGAAAATGATGATAATTAAATATATTATCTTTAACACGTCACAAATTGTTACAATATTTGTGAAAAAAATAGTTTATATATGATTGTAGTAGAGAAGTATCGAGAGGACGGTTTCCCTATGCCAGACAGGGATAACCAGAGGATACCAAAAGAAGAAAAACGACAAGCGAAGTATTGTAAGGAGGTCGCTATGCACGTCTACTCACAATATGTGAGGGGAGGGTGTTCAGTGGAAGGAGAGATGTACACCTCGCTATCGGACTGGCGAAGATACGCCTATGGGCGGCAGAGCCAAGAGAAGTATAAAGATACCTATCTTGGTAAGGTAAAAGAAACGGGTGTCTTGCCTATCGGTGTGTCAGCTAAAGATGCACGTAAGGCATACGCCAATATCGACTTTAGCATTATGTCACCTGCACCGAGAATCCTTGATGCTATCATCAGCAGGATGACAAAGGCGGTGGATGTAGTGTCAGTAGATGCGATAGATGCAGCAAGCGGAGCGGAGAAAGAAACGTTGAAATGGGGGACATTTGTAGAGGGGCGTTTCAAGGAGCAGCTATCGTTTATACGGATGTATGCGGGGTTACCACAGGAGGATGTAGGGTATGTACCACAAAACGTAGAAGAGCTAAACCTATACGATGCGGAGGGAGGGTTTAAGCAGGAATACGTTGTTGCTATGGAGGAACTACTTAAATATGCTATGGATGAGTCACGTTGGGATGAGAATATCGTACAACGGCTGTTATTCGACCTATGCGTAGGGGGGTTCGCCATGACAGAGGATGTATATAATCCTATCACAGGAGAGGTTAAAGCAGTCTATTGTGACCCCTTATATTCAGGGTTGCAATACACAAGGGATGCGCAGTACGATAAGCCCGATTGGGGTTTCACGGTGAGGTTTGAAAAGATTACCACGTTAAGACAGAAGCTGCCCAACGCAACGGAGTTAGACCTATATACGGCAGCAAAGAAATATGAGAATAAGTTTGGCAATCATGCTTTGGAGGATTGGAGTAAGTACACCAAGCTATCCAACAGCTACTCGTTGCCATACGATGATATGATAGTACCCGTCATTCATGTTAAGTGGATAGATGTGGAGTATGATATTGATGTTAAGCATATCAACAGGGTAGGACATACAAGGACATTCCCGTATGAGAAAGGGATGAAACTTGGTAAGAGAGATGAGAAAGTTGTTGGTGCAAGACGTAAGATGTTATACGAGGTGTCATGGGTGATAGATACGGATTACACCTATGACTATGGAGTGGCGCGCTTTCAACCGAGAGATGGTCTGTCAGAGCCTATATTACCTTTTCATGGTGTTAAGACGTTAGGACAGCCTATCATGCCACGTATCATACCCGCCTTAGACCTGTTTCAAAACGCTTGGTTAAAGCTACAACAGGGTATCTCAATGGCGGTGCTAAGTGGTTACTCCGTTGACCTATCCACGCTTAATAACCTTAACTTAGGAGGTCAGAAGCTCAACCCGCTCGAAGCGATAAAGATGTGGCGACAGACAGGTATAGCTTTCTATAACGGTCGTGACAGCGTAACGTTACAGCAGGGTATGAGGCGGCCTATCGAGCCGTTGATGGGTGGTGCAGGAACGGTGATAAATGATGCCTTGCTTGCTATGGAGGCAGCAAGTAAGATGATAGAAGATACGACAGGTATCAATCCAATAACTATCGGTGGTACACCATCAGACAGACAAGGCAAGGCGGTGACACAGTTCGCCGTTGAAGGAACGAATGATGTACTGTCAGGTATCGTAAGACAGGTAGGCGTGATACAGTCAGATACGGCACGTAGTATGTGTTTACGATTAGCCTATGTGTGTGTACACGACAAGACAGCATTTAACAAATATAAAAATGTCATCGGCGAGACACGTATGGAGTTGTTAAAGATAGCCGATGGACATGATGTACGATATGGCATACGCACCCACACACGACCAACAGATGCCGAGCTACAAGAGATATTCGAGGCCATCAACCTGTCATTGAAGAATGGGCGTGATGGTAAGGTAGGTATCACCGAAGCCGACTCGGTGCGTTTTAAGTCTATGGTACACTCAGGAGCGTCCTTGAAGCGAGTAGCACAGTTATTAGCATTTGCCAATAAGAAAGCCAAAGAAGAGGCAGAGGCAGAGGCCAACAGAGCGCAGCAGATGAACGCACAGCTCAATCAGCAGACGGAGCAGATGAAAACGCAGCTTAAAGGTCAAGAGGCACAGATGGATATACAGGTTGAGGTGTCAAAGAACAGGAGCAAAGCCATCGGTGACCTATTGGTTAAGGCGTATGAGAAAGGCGATAAGAGTATTGACGATGCGTTGTCTATGCTTGGTGTAGCACCACAACAACAAACCACGCAGGAAAGAGAGAATCCAGCGTTGGAGGCAGCACCGACAGCAGAGCCGCAACAGCCTGAGCAAGCGTCAAATATCCCCTCGTAGGGGTTTAAAAAAGGTGTAAAATAAAGGTATTATATTTGAAACATAATAAGCGGAGTATATGAGTATTTTTGATGGATTAGAAGGGGTTGTGTCAAAGCAAGAGGGAGCAGAGGCACAAAAAGAGCCGCAGTTTGATGCGGAGTATTTTAAAAATACGTTTGGGGTTGAAGTACCCGATATTGAATCGGCGAAGGGTATCTTTGAAAAGGCGAGTAAGTTCGATGAAGTGTTTAACGAAAGAGAAACATACGCCACAAGGATAGCCGAGTTAGAGGCGTTAGAGAGTAAGGTAGACCCGTTATCGTATTTTTCAAGTGAAGATGCTTTTGTGAGGGAGCAGTTTATATTGAAGAATAAAGATATAGACGCAAACGTTCTTAATGTAGTGAGTAACCTCAGTCCGAGTAAAGTTGGTGGCTTATCCGACTTTGAAGCAGTCAAGCTAAAGATGTTTATTGACAATCCCGACCTCGAAGGAGGACAAGAAGGCGTGGTCGAGTTGTTGGCAGACAGATATGGTGTGACGGTGGAAGAGTTGTCCGAAGGTGACCTCAGCGGAGTGGTGAAGAACAAGCTAAAACTTGATGGCAAGCAAGCCAAAGAGGGTCTTAATAAGCTGTATGAAGGGATTGACATACCGAAGAAGGTGGACGTTAATCAGGTTCGTACAGAGGTTAAGACAGCATGGGAAGCACCTCTAAAAGAGATTGTCAAAGGTATAGATAAGATTTCCATCGCCGAAGGGTTAGATTTTGTCGTGACAGACGATATGAAGGAAGGGTTGTATGACGAATATCTTCAATCGTTGGGAAACAGCATGACGAAGCCGAGTGTAGATATTGGTAAGCAGATAGCAGGGGAGATGCGAAAGGCATTACTGATTGACAACATCGACAAGTTAGCTCAATTCATCGACAAGCAGTCAGAAGAGAAGTGGAAAGCGCACTTTAAGGCACAGGTGCATAATCCCAATCCTCTGAACGAATCACCCAAAGGTGAAGGAAAGACTAATGCAGCGCAGGACTGGCTAAATAGACAATAAATAATATGGCATACGCAGCAAGCACAGTAACAAAAGGCGATTATGGGTTGTTGATTTCAACCTATGACAGTATCGCACGTGAACCGAAGACATACGGTGAGGTCTTTAAGAAGTTTGGTAAGGGTTTCTGGACTCAGAACTTCCTTCACCTTGCAGGACAAGTCCGTGACTTCGGTTCTGAAACAATTAAAATCATTGAAGAAGGCGCACCTGAGCGTCCTGTAACCGTGTCTATCCCTACCGCTATCGCAGGGGCAGAATCAACTATCACCGTTGCATCATCCGATGCAAGTGACAAGTATCTGCGTTCAGGGTTTGACATCGTTATCCCAGCTACCTACACCAATGCTACCGTACCGAAACCGATGCGTGTAGCTTACAATGGTTCTGCATGGAAGGGATATTTCTATGACCCACTTGTAGCTATCACCACAGCTTTGACTACCGTTGAAGTTATCGTTGGTGCATCATCTTGGGGTCGTGGCTCAGGACAGCCTGACGGTATGGCATCGGGTTTCTATGAAAGAAGCACCAATGCACGTATCTTGAAAGACACTGGTGGCGTTGAAGGTGGTCAAATCTGGCAAGATGACTGGCAGGAAGTTGAGTTGGCTAACGGCTCAAAAGGTATCCTTTCACGTCTGTTGACCGAGATGGAGTTCCGTCTTGACAGTCAGAAAGACTCGGCTTTGTTCTTGGGTGAAAAGAATGACAACAACTCGTTGACATACACCTCCACCGCATCAGGCGCACACAAAATCCCATCATTTGATGGTCTTGTACCTACGATGAAGTCTTTGGCACAGCCGTTGACCTATTCAACCAATTTCGACATGACCAAATTTGAGGCTGTCAACGCCCTTTTGGAAGCAGTCGGAGTAACCAATCGTGAGATTGACTTCTTGGTTGGAACAGGCTTGATGACCAACGTGGAAAACGCTATGAACTCATGGCTGAACACCAATAGCCCCGGCACGGAGTTATACGATATGATTCGTAAGTATGTAGGCTTTAACGTTCGTACCATTGAGAAAAACGGTTGCACCTTCAACCTTGTCAAACTGGATTCAATGAGTAATCCTAACAAGTTTGGTCATGCCAACCTTCCTTATAAAGATTGGGGCTTTATGTTCCCGAAAGGCGAACAGAAGGTTACCTTGTCACCATCAGGACAGGAACAGCAGACGTTGAAGTTGCCACACCTTACCTTAGGTTACGCCGTAGGTAAGACTGAAAACCGCCGTCACTGGTTCAACGTACATCCTGGGGTAAATGGCATCGGCCACAATGTTGTTGCCAACGACCTTGACGGAGTTAAGTTCTATTGTGGTACTCATATCATCCCAGTGTGGACATATATGAATCAGACCATTCTTGTAACAAAATCATAACAAACAGCCCCCTTCGGGGGGCTTTATTTAATTAAGCGGATATGATATACTACTTAAATCAGTTAGTTAATTACAAGCTACCAGAGGCACAAGGCACGGAGCAAAAGGTGGCGAAAGAGATTGAGGACATCAGGGAGGAGTATTTTGCAGATGGTAAGGTTGGTGTTTATAAGGTTGAATACCCAGAGGGTCGCCCAGAGGTTAATGTGACTGGGATGATTGAACCACGCAAGTTATATACTCTGTTCTATGAGGGAGGACGGCAAGGTGAGTGGCGTTACACAGGACAGCTACCATCAATAAGCCGTGAAGGAGGATTAAACTTCACCGATAACTACAAACAGTTCTATCATAAACTCGAACTAAAAGAGGATGATATTGAGCTTGTATGGTTTATTAAGAATCATTGTAGAGATTTAAAGGCAGGGCTTTTGGTTGAGATTGATGATGAAGCCAGAGCAGAGAAAGAAGCTGTCAAGATACAAGAGGACGTAGATTTACGTTTCTATCTGTATGGCAATCAGTCACCGCTGAAAGGCAAAGATGACATGATACAAGAGATTGCTATCGCCTTTAATATTGACGGAGCGAACAGGCTTGGCATTGCTCAGGTGAAGAATAAGCTATATGACGCTATCCGTAACGGTAACGCCACGAATCACAAGTTTGTGAATACCGAAGTGTTTATGGAGCTAATCAACAGTAGAGAGAAACGAGAGGTCGCTAAGATTATCTTCGATGCCGTAGCGTCAAGAGATATCGCCTATTCTACAAAAGATTACGCATGGCACTTGATGGAAGGTGGTCAGTTCGGAGAAGCTATTTATAGTGTAGCGGGTAAAGATGCACCAAACGCAACGCAGATACTTATCAATGCTTGTATTGATGATGTCAACATAAGGACAGCCATTTATGGGTTCTTAGGCATCAATGAATACAAGAGTGCCGATGAGCTTAGAGCGTTGAATATTGGGCAGCTAAGACAGGTGTGCAAAGGAGTATGCACTATCGGTAGAGATGACAATAAAGAGTCGATTATAGAGAAATACTGCAAGGTTAAAGAGATAACATACGTCCCTTTGTAGCCTCTATATATCCGCAGCGAACCCCTGATTACGAGAGTAGTTGGGGGTTTTTTTTTGATATGTATAATTGTGAGTATCTTTGATAAAAATAAGAGATATGACAAATTGGGATATTATTAATATCGTACAATCGGTGTTAAACAAAGACCTCAACGGGAGGGCGTTTAAGATATCGGAGTATCAGCAGATGATAAACGCCGCAAGTCTCAAACACTTTGTTACGAAGATTGGGCTTCCAGAGGAGTATCAGAGAGGCATGGCTATGGCACAGCAAGGAACAGAGGTGTCGCAGCGTATTGATAACGACCTATTGCCTTTTTTAAGGATAGAAACATTCATTGCAGAAAATGGTGTCTTAAACCTCGCAGGGGCGGGAAGTGACGATGGCTCAGGAGGGTTGGATTATGGCATCAGGTGTAACACAGAAACGCTTACAGGGTCATATACATATGTCGTTACATTCCTTACTCCTATGGGTACAACCGACTATGACATAGACAATGGGATTAAGGTCTTTGATGAAGATGGTTTTGACATTGGATACGAAAGTGTTGTTAAAGCAACGACAGGGTTTACGATAACGGTGTCAACAAACAGTCAAATAACATTGCATTATCAAGCAGTAAAATATCAATAATATGAGATCTTTAAATAGGAGTATCGTAAGGACAACGAAATATTTATCCACATACAGTATTATGCCGTTAT
>ERZ1645187.2254-NODE-2254-length-17180-cov-10.517723_pt1 | contig 17180 bp, 20 predicted proteins | sample MGYA00575352_ERZ1645187 | MGnify/ENA primary metagenome ERZ1645187 (study PRJEB40837, sample SAMN11349314) | freshwater sediment metagenome | isolation source: river sediment | host: Sediment | place: India: Wazaribad , New Delhi | collected 2017-02-21 ... | reverse complement strand
TTTCAAACCGAACGGCTCCGCAATGCTGGCTTTGAACTAGTTGCTCAAGCTCTAAAGGCTGGTAATGGTTTGGCGGGAAAATGGACCCCTCGCCTTAATTCTGCAAAAAAGCACATTGCTATTGCATTTCAAAAGTACCTTGGCTTGACTCCTCGTCAATATCGAAAAATGTTGGTTGAGCTGACCAAGGTGGTTGAAACCAACATGTGCCAAAATGACTGGGACAACATCAACTTTTCTCATGTGCCGTCTGTTGCGGCTGCTCGCTACAAGAAGGCGTTTAATCGTCACACGCCCAAGTATGCTGAATATGTTGCGGCGTTGAAGGCTGGTGACTCTGCAGTTAAGGTTAATTCTGGGGCGGTATACCCCTACGATGTGTTGAAGGGTGTAATGTATACACATAGTCATTATGATCAAACCGAACTTGATCATATCGTGGCTCAATGGGATGCTTTGGAAAACTTCATTGGTGATGCTAACATTTTGCCATTAGTTGATGTGTCTGGCTCTATGTGTTGTCCGGCTGGCGGCTATCAATCAAGGTCTGGCGTGACGTGCCTTGATGTGGCGGTTTCTTTGGGGCTGTATTGTGCTGATAAGAATACAGGGGCTTTTAACGGTACATTCTTAACTTTCTCTGGGAAGCCGAAATTGATTCATCTGAAAGGTAATATTGTTCAAAAGGCACAGCAGATGAACAGGTCTCATTGGGAAATGAATACCAATCTTCATGCTGCTTTGAATAAGGTGTTGTCTGTAGCAAAAGAGGTTAATGTTCCTCAAGAACAAATGCCCAATATGTTGCTGGTGCTCTCGGACATGCAGTTTGATTTCTGCACTCAATTTGACGATACTGCATATCAGATGATTCAACGAAAGTATGTTGAAGCAGGATACATTTGTCCTCAGATTGTATTCTGGAACCTAAACGCCTATTCAAATGTGCCGGTTCAGGCTCATGAGTCAGGTGTAGCTCTTGTTTCAGGCTTTTCTCCGGCTATCTTACGGGCAGTTCTCGCAGCTGATCTTGAAGAGTTCACTCCCTGGAACATTATGATGAAAACTGTCATGGTTTCCAGATACGATATCTGATTGTGCTGGAACGGAGGACTGGGAATCCAGACGCTCCAATTAACCCCATTAATCTGTAAAATGTTATGGGGTTAATTTCTTGTTGTAAAATTCCTCTGGGTGGTTATTGATCGAAAAAACGGGTGATATCGAACGTATGTGCAATTAGTTCTTTGCAAAAAAGCTGCCTTTTCACAAATCGTCCTATCAGCCGGATAAGCCCCATGCCTGTGAACAAAATCAATTAATTTCTTGGCTCCTTGCGGAGTTATCATGTACCCGTACGCACCTCTGAACGACGAGCCTGTCCCGTTGGTACTGCCGTAAAAGTTATTTGATGGGTAGCGATGTAGTCCTTCTTGGTCGCAAACACGAACCTTCTTATCATACACATCAAAGTATTCTTCGGAATCGGGGTTATATTGGCTGCTAAACGGCAAAAAAGCATCCAAATGACACACATCCCTTACTTCATTAATAATATTTCCGGACAGTTCCCTTATAGGAATTCCGTCGTGCTCTAGAATCACAAAAGGCTCTTGTTGTTCGTTACACATATTCCACAAGTTCCAGTGGCTAACAAAGCAGCCTTTTGTTCCCGGAGTCCAATCCAGTGTTTTTTCATTAGCCACCAGTTTAATGTTGTTTGCTTTTAAAAAAGCCTCACCCTGATTTCCATCAACGGCTTGGAAATATATGGGGTTGTAATTATGCTTTAAAGCTGCATCGTATGCATTTTTTGCTAATTCACATGACAAAGAATTTTTGTGTAGTCTTATAATATATGTTTTCATTTGGCGAGCGTTGTTAATTGGGAATGAAAATATTTACAGTGTCCTGTCAGTTGCTGTAGAACAGTCAGACACACTGAATGCATTAAAAATAAGCAGTTCTTCCTGGCTATTTTTTTACTCTAATAAAATCAATAAGTTATATTTAATCATTTAAATGAAATTATCGTTAAATATCAACGTGTTACTGGAAATTCTGTTGAAAATTTTTGAAGTTGAACCCAGAATGTGTGGCTAAACGCGAAATTTTCAACGAAAATCTATAACTTATTGATATCTATAACCCCAGATTGTTTTAATCAAAACGGGATTAGACCAGCTGATCTCCGTATAATACAGACACACAGATCCCATGAGAGGCGCAAAATGATAAATGACCTGGCCGCTTTTTTAGCCACGCTGGCTATGGGGGCATTTGCCTGGTTCAGCTTTAAACTAGCGGCTGAAGAGGCCTATTTGGACATTGAGGATCCCAACAAGCACAGGATCTTTGCTTATGTGGAAAAGCATGGAGACTCTTACTATATTTACAATTTTGATAGTAACACGTTCATCGTGCAGTTCAAGACGCCAGCTGAGTTTGCCAATCACGTTGATAGCCATTTTCCTGGCAAAACCTTTATCATTAAGGGCGAAATGCCCACGGAGTGAATCATGTCTATTCTTGATATCCTTAATCAGCTCAATTCCAATAGATCCCGTAATTTCAAGCTGCAACTCCTGACAGAGCACCAGGATAATGAATTACTAAAAAAGGTTATCAAATTAGCTCTGGATCCCTTTGTGGTTTTTTATATTAAGAAGGTTCCCGCTTATCATTCTCTACCTCATGCTCCGTGGAAACTGGACTATGCCATTACCTTGCTGGATGAACTGACCAGCCGAGCAGTTACCGGTCACGAAGCTATTAACCACCTCAAATATGTCTTGCAAAATGTCACTGATGATGATGCTGAAGTAATTAAGCGGATCATATCCAAGGATCTCAAATGTGGGGTGTCTACGGCTACTGTTAATGCTATTTGGCCGGAACTGATTCCGGATTTTCCTATGTTGCTGTCGGAGTCCTTTGATCAAAAGCTTTTAACTAAGATGTTTGACGAGTCCCCGACTCTCATCTGCCAAACCAAATGCGACGGGGCCAGGTTTAATGCTATTGTTGAAGATAATAAGACAATTTTAGTAGCTCGCAGTGGTAAATTGATTGAGATTGATAATGAGACTCTTTATGAAGCCTTTAATCAATTGTGTGCTGCTTATGAACAGTCTGTGGTTTTTGACGGAGAATTGTTGGTCTTGGATGCCAACGGACAGGATCTAAATAGGCAAACGGGCAACGGTTTGATTAACAAGGCTATTCGAGGAACCCTGACAGCCAATGAGGCTGCTAGCATTCGGGCCGTAGTTTGGGACGTGATTCCATTGCTTGACCATCAAGCCGGTATCTATAGTATGCCGTATGAAACTCGATTGGATGTTCTCAAAACATCCATCATATCGCTGCAAGTAGCCTATCCTGAGTTAGCTAACTATATTTCTATCGTACCCACCACAACTGCTGAATCATTTGATGAAATTCAGCAAATATTTGATGATTATATTGATCGAGGATGTGAAGGTTTAATCATTAAAAAGCGTGATTCGATTTGGGAAAATACCCGGTCCAAGAATCAAATCAAAATGAAAGCAGAAGAAGATATTGAAGCCGAAGTTATCGATTGGATACCAGGTACCGGAAAAAACACCGGCTTAATGGGTGCACTAGTATGCAGAAGCGGGGATATCGAGTTTAACGTCGGTACCGGATTTACGGAGCAAGAGCGAAAAGAGTTTACTGCTGATTATATAGTTGGAAAGATCATCACGGTAACGTATAATCAAGTCATTACAGAAAAGACCAGTGAAAGAAAGTCTTTATTTTTGCCTAGATTTAATTGTATAAGATTTGATAAGGATACCATCTAGGAAAAAATAAATATATCAACTCGGCTAATTTTCTAGCCGAGTTTTACTGTTTATGGAGGCATCTAGTTGTATTTACAAACAATCAACACTACTCCTAATCTTGATACATCATTTCAAATGAGTTTCAGAAAATGGAATATAAATCCTCACCCTGACCCCGATGTTCAAACATACCCAGTTCCTATCTTTCTCGTTAATAAGCTACCAGTAAAATCAGCCTTTTTTGATCTTGAAGAAGATAACGTCGTAATTTTGTGAGGTAAATATGCGTTTTTATACGAATGTTACACAATGGGGAAATCAAATTCTTATTCGTGAAGTAGATGGAACATCGTCAAGGCAATTAAGGCTAGATTTTCAACCCACAGTATGGGTGACAGGTCAAAACAAATCAGCTGATAGATGGACAACGCTATCAGGAACACCGGTACATCCGGTTAAACCAGGTTCAATTAAGGATACCAAGGAATATGTTGCTCAGTACAATGATGTAGAAAATTTTCAAGTTTACGAGTCTCCTGGAAACATCTACCAATATATTGCAGAAGAATATCCAGAAGAAATCAAGTGGGATCCAAATTATATCAATGTATTTTCAATTGATATCGAGACTACTGTTGATAACGGTCGAGTGGATCCAATTGCCGCTAATGAGCAAATTATCCTCATATCAGTTAACAATACCCGGCAAAACCAGGTCTATACATTTGGATCATTAGAATTTAATAACGATCTTGATCATGTTCGCTACTTCAAAAGCAATAACGAAGAATCGTTATTGCGTGAATTCTTGAACTGGTGGCAACAGAATTATCCTGATGTAATTACTGGATGGAACTGCGAATCTTTTGATATCACATATATCTATAACCGATTGCATAAAGTACTAGGAGAATCATACGCTAAAAAGCTGTCGCCGTGGAATATCGTTAATCAACGAGAAGTCACGGTGATGAATAAAACTATGTTGCGTACCCACATCGCCGGTATTGCAACACTAGACATGTTGCAGCTATATAAAAAGTTTGGTACGTTTTCAGCAAAAGAAAGCTATAGTTTGGATTATATCGCTGAGCTAGAAGTTGGTGAACGAAAGCTAGAAAACCCTGAAGCTACATTTCGTGATTTTATTTTAAAGCATCCTGATACATTTGTTCGATATAACATAAGAGACGCTGAGCTAGTTTCTAAAATCGATCAAAAAATGAAGCTAGTTGATCTTGCGATGACCATGGCGTATGATGCCAAAGTAAATTTTGAAGATGTGTTTATGGCATCCAGAGTATGGGATGTGATTATCTACAACCATCTAAACAGCAAAAAGTGCGTTATACCTAAAAAAGCAAAAATTCAAAAAGAAGCAGCTTATGGTGGTGCTTATGTTAAAGATCCACTGAGAGGTAAGCATGAATGGGTAATTAGCTTTGATATCAACTCGATGTATCCAATGTTGATGGTATCATATAATATTAGCCCGGAAACCATTACTGATGTTCATTTGGATGTTACTGTTGACGGGTTACTTAAACAAGAATACGATCTAACCGATTTAACTGATCAAAATCTAACCATGGCGTGCAACGGCTGGTGTTTTGATCGTAATCAGCAGGGCCTGTTTCCGTTTCTCGCACAAACGTATTATGATCGTCGAGTTGAGTACAAAAAACTCATGATCAAGGCAAAGAAAGAGCTAGAAAATCTACCCGAAAATAGTCCATTGATCAAGCAAAAGAAAGAAGAAATTGCTCGATATGCGTCTAAGCAACAGTCGATGAAAATTTTTATTAACTCGCTATATGGGTTCTGTGGTACACCAGCGTCACGGTATTTTGATGTAAGACTAGCTGAAGCAATTACTCTTTCAGGTCAAACTACTATTAGATGGTTAGCAAATAGAATCAACGAATTTTTAAACAAGAATTTAAATACCAAAGACGTCGACAGAGTAGTTTTAATTGATACAGATAGCGTGGTCGTTACTATTAAAGATCTTATTGATCGCGTTTATTCAAACAAGACGACTGAAGAAACGATCAATTACATGGATAAGCTTGGTGAAAAAGTATTTCAGCCAATCATCGACAAAGCGTTTCATGACTTAGCTGTCTACACAAACATGTATGAAAACAAGCTTGCTGCAAAACGAGAAAATCTAGCAGATGTAATGTTATCGTTACAGCCCAAGCATTATGTAATGAATGTTCATGACAGTGAAGGAGTTCGTTATCATACTCCACAGCTTAAGATAATGGGGCTGTCAATGGTAAAGTCGTCAACGCCTGGTGCTGTGAGATCAATGTTAAAGAATAGCTTGAATGCTATTTTGAAAGGTAATGAAACAGATTTGCGCGAATATGTATCAAAATGCCGGCAAGAGTTTAATCAACTGGGCGTTGAGCAGATTGCTTTTCCTCGTGGACTAGCTGGTCTGTCAACATACAAAGACTCTTGTTCGGTCTACAAGAAAGGTACTCCTATTCATGTTCGCGGATCATTGCTATATAATTTTCATCTCAAGCGTCTGGGTCTTGACAAAACGTATTCGGTAATTCAAGATGGTGATAAAATTAAGTTTGTTTATCTGAAGCCTAATAATCCACTGTGTGAAAATGTAATATCTTTTATTGATGTACTTCCTAAAGAGTTTAATCTGGAACCATACATCGATTACAATACCATGTTTGAAAAAACGTTCAAAGACTCAGTGCAGGGTTTAGCTAACGTGCTTGATTGGACTGTTGAAGCAAAACCTACTCTGGATGACTTCTTTGAATGGTAAAAAACCATGGCTAAACCTGTAATTAGAATCTTTACCCCCACGTCTCTATCGGTTGGCTGGGACTGGCATGGCGTGGGTTATGGAGAAATTGTCATAGATGCTAAGCCTGAACATCTTGAAATCTATAACAATAACCTGTCCAAAGAAGAAGTGAGACAAATTCTGCAGGCGTTCATAGATTATGCCGTTGATATGGGTAACTTTGTAGAGAATCGTCATGATTAGAAAAGACATTAATCAAATCCGCGATAACATGATATTAAAAGCCTGTCCTTTTTGTGGCCATGACTTGAATAACCAAGACCCAATGGATACGTTGTATCCAGCTAATCGTTGGTGGAACCCCGAGACAGAAGAAATGGAGTATAGCTGGCATATTGTATGTCAAGAAAACGCCGGCGGCTGCAGCTGTGAAGTCTATGGCCGGGATCCAAGTGATTGCATTGAAAAATGGAATCAGAGAACCCATGACAACGATTGATGCCACAAAAACAGAACTAGAGTTGGCCCGAAAGTTATTTTGGCTAGCCGCTCACGACTGGATTTTCTTTAGCACCTACAATGAAGATATTGACGACTGGGTGGATGAAGGAGCATTTCCAGCTATAAACACTAACGACGTGATGGTTCCCGGAGCCGACGCCATGGATTTACCCGCAGAAGATGTTGATAAGTATGTTGAGGTCTGCAAGCAATATTCAGAGCATTATCCGGATCAAATCTGGTGTATTGCTAAGCAGGGTAAAAAGCCCTGGAGAGATCCGAATTCCCTAACAGCAAAAGAGCGAGAAGGCGTTGCTTTTGCCTGTCAATTACTTGGCACAGAAAACCCCTACAATTGAGGTGATCATGAAAGTTCATAATGTGAGACTTGGCTTTGCCACCAACAGCTCTTCTTCTCATTCCATTATTTTTGCCCCGGAAATGACGGATGTGCGGGATGATTATGATGTGGAAGAGGGTTTTGGCTGGAATTATTTCACTTTAGCCTCAAAAGAAGCTAAAAATGATTACATGACGGCTATGCTGGTTCAAAATCTAATGATGGCTGATGGATTTACAGCTGATCTTGTCCAATTGATTCTAAAAGGATTGGGTTTAAATCTCAATGAAGAAGCTCAGCAAGAATTGGAACAATATGGATATTGTACAGGCATTGATCACCAATCACTATACATATTGCCCAATGAATACGGAACCGACTGTATTTCTGTTCAATTTTTTAAGGAATTTCAAGCTTACATGCAGAAAGAAGGGATAATTGTTCTGGGAGGTAACGATAATACCCCCAGCGAACACCCATTGTTTTCAGAAGATCACCAGGTGACATTTGACAAGTATGAGCCTGATTACTCCGGCTGGGTTTGTCGTAAAGATGGTCAGTGGTGGACTTTGTATAATAAAACTTCCGGCAATCGTGCGGTATTTTCATTTGAAGATAATCCTGAGCCGTTTAAGCCTGAAACTCCGATGCTAATTGATTTTAAAATTAGCAATTTCTGCTCTAAAAATTGTGCCTACTGCTATCAGGGCTCCACCAAGCAAGGTAATCACGTAGATCCACAGAAATTGTATTCTTTTGCCTCTGATATTGCCGATGCTGAAGTGTTTGAAGTGGCCATTGGCGGGGGCGAACCCACTGAATGTCCGTATTTTGTTGATTTCCTGGGTTACTTGAATCGGCTTGGTATTGTGTCTAACTTTACCACCAAATCCATGGATTGGATGGAAAACGAAAAGCTGGCTGATAAAATCATGCCGTTGATTGGAGCGTTTGCTTACTCAGCGGATAACGTTAATGATCTCACGCGTATTGTTGATATCTTTAAGTATCGTCGATATCGGATGGATAAGTTCACGGTGCAGCTTATTCCGGCTACCCTGAATAAGTTTACTTTGAAATCCATTTTAAAATTCTGCCACGATAATTATATTCGGGTGACGTTGTTGGGATTCAAAGAAACGGGTCGTGGCGGCAAGTATAAAGAAATTGCGTTGAAGCGTAATTGGGATAAATTTGATGAGGAACTTTGGCTGGATCTGGTGAAGGAACTCTACCAGGCAAGCTCGCTGCCCCGATTGGCTATTGATACCACTCTGGCAGCCCGATATCTTGATAAGCTAAAGGAAACAGGTATCCCGGACTGGCTATATCACGTTGAAGAAGGCAAATACTCGGCCTATATTGATGCAGTTGATATGAAGTTTGGTCCCAGCTCATATCATCTGGATAAATTGATTGATTATGAGGGCAAGTCTGCTAACGTCATCAGGAACTTGTTTGCTAAAATTGAATCCGTCTAATTGGAGAATGTGAGTGAATGCATTGCTTGAAAAATTGAAAAAGAATTCCTCTGTTAAAGAAGCCGAAATACTAGCCAAGTCAAAATTCTTTAACGATAAGGATATGGTCGTGACTCCTATTCCAGCTTTGAATGTGGCTTTGTCGGGGAGATTGGATGGAGGATTAACTAGTGGTTTGACCACCGTCGCAGGCGTTTCCCGCGTCTTCAAGTCGGGATTTTGTCTGGTAATGGCTAAGGCCTATATGGACAAATATCCAGATAGTGCTCTGCTGTATTTTGATAGTGAATTTGGCACTCCCCGCGGATACTTTGAGACCTTCAATATTGATACGTCTCGGGTATTGCATGTGCCCGTTACCGACATTGAAATGCTCAAGTTTGATATAATGAAACAGCTTGAAGGCATCAATCGCGGGGATAGGGTTATTATTGTTATTGATTCCGTGGGCAATTTGGCTAGCCGTAAGGAAGTTGAAGATGCGTTGGATGGAAAATCGGTAGCTGATATGACTCGCGCTAAAAGTTTAAAGTCTCTTTTCCGTATGGTTACGCCACATTTGAATATCAAGAATATTCCTATGTTAGTAATCAATCATGTATATCAAGAATTGGCCCTATATCCGCGCACCATCTTGGGTGGTGGAACCGGTAATGTTTATTCTTCAGATACTATCTTTATAGTAACCCGTCAGCAAGAAAAAGACGGAGCTGATATTGCTGGATATAATTTTGTTATTACCATTGACAAGTCTCGTTTCGTTAGAGAAAAATCAAAAATTCCTATCAATGTCATGTTTGAGGGGGGCATCAGCAAATATTCGGGTCTGATGGATATGGCTCTGGAAGCCGGCGTGGTACAAAAGCCCAATCAAGGCTGGTATTCTCGTATGGATTTTGCTACTGGGGCTCTGGAAGATAAAAAGTGGCGGATGAAGGACACTAACTGCAAGGAATTTTGGGATCCCATTTTGAAGTCCCGGACCTTTCAAGACTGGGTTAAGAACAATTATCAAGTGGCCTCTGGATCTATCATGGATGACAACGACATTGACCAGGCCATGAATGCAGTTCCCGTTGATGTCATTGGTAAAGTATAAAACAGCTGATTTTTATGGGGTGCCAGTCGTTGAAATTACCGAAAAGCCCTATGAGGGAACAATAATTTCAGTTGGCAATGTACAACTGGTGCCAGATGAAGAGCAAGATAGAATGAAAGTTAAATTTGATCTGGCAATTTTAGAAGGTGATGTTTTGCTTGAAACCAGTGATAATTTTAAATACTACGTGGCTAACATTATATTGGATATTATTGAAGCTGACATGAATCAAAACAATCTGGCGTTCTGTGGAGGCGTTAATGAAGTGTGAACGATCTTTTAATATACTCTGGAGATGTACCAAGAGACATTGGCGAGAATATAAACAGGAAATCAAAAGCATTCTTTGGGTTAATCAAGTTGGCTGCAATTTGAATCAGCTGAAGGTTAGATTTCCCGATTTAACCCCCAAAGATGTCTTCAAAATTAGAGAGACAGCACAGCAAAATTTTGATCAGGAACTGGCCGAAAGAATTGCCAAAGAAACCCAAGCATGAATGATTCCTGTGAGGGTAACCAGAGCATCTTTGTATTACAAAGAGGAAACCAAAGAATATGAGGATTGAACCTGCCATACTATCTAGTCTTATTCATGATGAAGAATATGCCCGCAAAGTAACTCCTCATATTGTACCGGACTATTTCCAGGACCGTATGGAAAAAGTAATAGCCCAGGAAATTCTGGCTTTTTTTATTAAGTATAACAAACCCGCTTCCCAAGAAATAATCAAGATAGAGCTCAATAACCGAGCAGATTTGTCTGACAAGGATCTGCAGCATTGTGTTGATGTGGTTACATCTCTGTTGCCCGGAGAATACAATCAAGACTGGCTGATTCAAAGGACGGAGAAGTTTTGTCGGGATCGGGCAGTTTACAATGCTATTATGGAATCCATTCGAGTATTTGATGGATCAAATAGGGATCTTACTCAAGACGCTATCCCCAAGCTGCTTCAGGATGCTTTGGCCGTTAATTTTGATCAACATATTGGACACGACTACATCAACAATGCTGATGATAGATTTGAATTTTATCATCGACATGAAGAAAAAATACCTTTTAATTTGGATATGCTGGACAAAATAACTGCTGGAGGATTAAGTAAGAAATCCCTGTTTATAATCCTTAGCGGCACTAATGTAGGCAAAAGTATGTTTTTGTGTCATGTGGCGGCTTCAACGTTAATGCAGGGCAAAAACGTTCTTTATATAACTCTGGAAATGAGTGAGGAAAGAATTGCAGAACGTATAGATGCCAATTTGATGAATATATCTATGGATGAACTTAAGGTTGTGGATAAGTCCTTTTTTGATCGGAAATTAAATCAAATAAGAAGCAAAACCAACGGCAAGTTAATTATCAAGGAATACCCCACGGCATCAGCCCACGTCAATCACTTCCGGGCTTTATTGGAAGATCTTAAAATAAAAAGAGATTTCATGCCGGAGTTATTGATTATTGATTACTTAAATATCTGCACATCGGCACGAATTAAGGCTAATGCCAACGCTAACTCTTATACATTAGTAAAGTCTATTGTGGAAGAGATTCGAGGTTTGGCCATTGAGTATAATATCCCCGCCTTGTCGGCTACTCAATCCATAAGGTCTGCCAATACAGCTTCAGACATGGAAATTACGGATATTTCGGAGAGTTTTGGTAGTGCTATGACCGCTGACGTGTTATTGGGTATGATTCGCACAGAAGAGTTGGATCAGTTGAATCAGGTCATGTTCAAGCAGCTTAAAAACCGTTATGGGGATCCGTCCATAAATAGACGATTCGTACTGGGTGTAGACCGGGCTCGAATGAAGTTCTATGATCTGGAGGCAGAGGCTCAAAAAAATATAGCTGATTCGGGGCAGTCTGATACACCTTCTTTTGATAAGACTTCCTTCGGAAAAAACACTCGGGGCAGATCAGGCAATTTTAGTTCTTTTAATTATTGAGGTGAATAATGCAGGATAATGTACAAGCTAAAGAGAAGATTTCTTTTGTAATTAACGGCCAACCGGTAACGCCAGGAGAACAAGCACCTCCACCGGAACCAGAGCCGGAAGAAAAGAAAGAAGAAGAATAGTTAATTGAAGGGTCCGCAAGGACCTTTCTTTTTGCTCGGCTGATAAATAATTTAACTACAATTTTTAATGGACTCACCATGAAAACCTTTAAACAGCTAATAACGGAAATCAAATCCGCACTCAATATCCCGCCGGAGGGACAAGACATTGTCCGAGATTTACTGGCTCGAGAACCTGACGTCAGTAATGCAAAAAAGATAATGGATATTTTTCGGCAGTATAATCCCCGAAAGGCTGGTGATAAGCAAAAGTGGAAACCTGTATCAAAATTAGGAGGCACGAAGAAATGAAGACTTACAAGCAATTTATCCAGGAGGCTGTTTATAAGGGTAATTTGGGCCTGGCAGAAATTGTAGCCTTCATGCAAAAAGCTACCCCGGAAGAAAAACAGCAATTCCAGGCCCATGTCAAGGCCGAGCGAGAAAAAGAAGCCTGGGATATGGTACAGAAAAAGCTTAATGTTAAATTACATCCCTCAGCTTGGGGTGGCTCGGAGGAATCATGAGTGGCCTGGGAGATTTTGCCAAGGTAATAGCTGAGGGAAAAAAGGCAAAGAAAGAGGCTGAAGAAAAATCTGTTTCTCACCAAGCCCTTAAAAGCTTGGAAGAGTCAGTTAAGGTTAATAATCCGTTTCGGGCGACAGTTAAGATTGAAACCCGAACTGAGCAAGTACCAATAACTCTACATGAAGAACAGCCGATCCAGCCAGCGAAAATTACCCCTGATGATTATGTTAGGGGTGCTGTTACAAGCATTGATCATCTGGTCAAAGAAAATAATTCCTTCCAACAACCCAACCCCACTTTGGTTGCACCTGAATTAAAGTCTATTCAAGACAAATTAAAATATTTGGAGTCCTGGCTGGGCAAGGTGTCTATTGCTGGGCCGGGATCCGGTGAAGTTAACTTGCGTTATCTGGATGACGTGAATACCAGTAATCTGGGACACCGCCGGCTATTAAATTACAACTCACAATCCAGCAAATTTGAATTTATTGATGGGATTGATTTTGGTCCTATTGACTCTCTCAAATTAAATTTGGCCGGTACACAATCTACCAAGATTCCAGGTATGTTAACTTGGAATAACAATGAAGATTGTCTGGATATTGTGCAGAGTGATGGCTCTACTTTGCAAGTGGGCTTGGAGAATTATATTCAAGTAAGAAACGGCACCAATGACACTCTGGAGAACGGCACCTTTGTTATGTTCTCGGGCGTTAATGGTAACCAGGTGCCCCTCTGTGAGCCTTTTCTTGCTGATGGTAGTTATCCGTCACTTTATTCAATTGGCGTATTGACCAACAGTATTGAGGCGGATCAAATTGGTCGGGCTACTATTCTGGGCAAAGTAAGGGATTTAGATACCACTGGAGATGCTGTTGGGGAAAGCTGGGATATCGGTGATTTGTTATGGGCTCATCCATCAATTCCCGGCAAACTTACAAACGTAAGGCCCACAGCACCTCGCATTGCTGTATCAGTAGCAGTGGTGCTAAAGGCTGACGCTACAGATGGTGTGTTGTTGGTGAGGCCCACTATTTTTCCTAAAGTGCAATACGGATCATTCTATGACACCAATACTCATTTTGCACCGGCCCCTAATACGCCATACCCAGTGGGTCTCAATACAATTGATGTTTCTAATGGGTTTACAATTCAGGCTTCTGATACTTATCCTACTATTCCTTCTAAGGTAGTGGCGCATGTACAAGGTTTATACAATTTTCAGTTTTCTATTCAAATCAAATCCACCACATCATCAACCGCAAATATTTGGATATGGTACAGGAAAAATAACCAAGATGTCCCTCATTCAGCTACACAATTATCAGCTGAGAGCAATAAAGCCGTCATTGTAGCAGCCTGGAACTTTATTGTGTCCATGAACGAAGGGGATTGGTTTGAATTGATGTGGGCAACAGATAATGTGGCCATGCATATTGATGCTCCGGCAGCCACGGCATTTTGTCCAGCCACACCCAGCACTATTTTAACCGTTACGCAAGTGAGTTTGTAAAAAGGCTAAATAATACGATACTTTACTAATGGACCAAAATGAAAACATTTAAACAACTCCGAGAATCTCTGCCCAGTAATACGGTGGTGACGGCTTTTAGCCGCTTTGACCCCATCTCCAGCCGGCATGATTTGTTAATTCAATTTGTATTGAAATTAGCAGCTTTATATAATGCTGAGCCTATTGTATTCGTTGATTCTCAAGGGCTGGTAGATATCAATTCCCGCCTTGAATACCTGCACATTTTGTATCCTCAGTGCCAATTTATTAGTAGCCATGATTATGCTTTGTCAGCAGCTTCTCTGTCCCGACAATATCGTAACCTGGTAGTTATAGCTAATGATAATCTATCCAGTGCCAAGCAAATTCCGGCCAAATTTGATTTCGTTAAGGTCGTCTTTGTAACACCCGCAGTTGACTTTGAACAGCACGAAGATTCTATGAGGTCCGCGGCTGGTGCAGGTCAATTTAAAAGCTTTCAAGGCAAAGTTCCTTCACATATGCGCATGATTGATGCCCATCGAATGATGAATGATATAAGGCTGGCAAGAGGCATTAATTCTCTGCCCCTTGATAATTTGATAGCCACGCCGGTTGATGAAATGCGGGAACAATATATTCAAGGTAATCTTTACCCCGTTGGCTCTCAGGTTAACTATCAGGGGAATCTGTTGGAAATAGTGCATCGGGGTACTAATTACCTGGTGTTAAAGGATAAAAATCAAACCACAATCAAAAAATTTCTTCACGAGTTAATTCCATGAAAAACAAACCTGTTCTTGAAGACATTATCGACCCATCTTCAAATTACAATTTGGCTAAAAGCATTTTACGTTATAAAGATTTCGTGAGGCTACTTAACCAAAAAGATTTAAATGTTAATCAGGTAGATGATTCAAGTGAATTATTTGGTGAACCAATTCTAATTAAACCTGAAACAAAACATCCTGGCCATACATTGGGGGACCACGAAACACACATTCGTCATCGCAAAATTCATTATGCTTTCCACGAAGATGTAGCCACCGCGGATTATCAAGTGGATCCTGTGACTGGGCGTAAATCCCGGGCAGGCCGGGTAACTTTTAACCTCAAATATGATCCCTTGGGCCGGCAGGTTTATGATGATGAAGAAGAGGAAGAAAAGCAACCAGTTACGGAGTCAAAAATTGATGATATCACTGATGAAGAGTTGGATAAAATGGCCGCCTCTATCAAGGACATTGATGATATTTTAAATGTATATGACGAAGATGAACTGGAAGTTATAGATCACAAAACAGGTAAACCGGTTGAGATTAAAGAAGACTTATCCTGTTTGGATGAAGTGTTGTCGCGAGCAGAAAGAATGAAGGTAAAAATCCGCTTCGCTCGGTCCGAGCCGCGTCGAGAACGCAAGCTACTAATTGCTTTACGTAAACATTCAGATTCAGCTACTTTATCCAAAAGAGCCCGACATATGGCTATTAATATGCTGAAAGAAAGAATCATAGGAAAGCCAGTTAGCCAGATGTCTGTTGCTGAAAGAGAAAGGGCTGAGGCTATTCTGGCGCAACGCAAAATGATTGTAAACAGACTAGCCATTAAACTGGTGCCCCAAATTAAAAAAATTGAACTGGAGCGGCTGACGCACAGTCCGGCCAGCAAATAAGGAGAGAATCAATGGCTAATAAAAAACTAGCAACAGCCCTAAAGGTAGCTTTGGCTAATGAATTTATAGCCGGCTTTGTATCGCAATCAGCCCATTGGAATGTTGAAGGTATTAACTTCACCCAGCTTCATGACTTGTTTGGAAAAGTATATACCGACTTAGTTGAAGATATTGATGTGATTGCGGAACACATTCGTACTCTGGATGAATTCGCCCCTACTAGTCTGGCAAGTTTATTAGAATCATCAACCGTTAAAGATCTGATGAGCGTCGGCAATCCCGGTAAAATGATCCAGGATGTGTATGAAGCTGTGGAGCAAGTCAAGGAAGCCTTTAATGAAGCTTTCAAAATTGCCGAAGAAGAAAAAGATCAGGGTCTGATGGATTATCTGGCTGGCCGTATTGATGTTCTCAACAAGCATTGTTGGATGCTAAGAGTTTCTGCCCGTTAAAAAGAGGAAAAATAAATGAAATACAAAGAATTAACCGAACATCTCGGCGAAAGCCCAGAGGATTTGGAAGAAGCCCGTCAATCAGAAGAGGGGGCTATTCCCGAAACTGGGCGAGAAGAAGAGCTGGCCAAAAAGCACGGCAATCGTAAGCGAATTACTTTCGGCGATGTATTAAAGGCTCGTCAGGAATCGGCTCGTAAGAAGGAAATGAAGGAGGAAGTCGAGGAACTGGATGAACTCAAGAAAGAAACCTATACCGCGGCCCGCAAAGCCATTGCCAAGAAGCTAGGGGAACTTGAGGATGATGAGCCGGTCAGTTATCATCCATGGCCTTCTATGATGAAAAAGGAACCTAAAGTTGATATGAATAAGGAAGCCCAACGCAATAAGCTGGCTCAGAGTTTTGCTCGAGCAGCTGCGGGGGAGATGGGCCGTCGTCCAGTGAAGCGTTTGGGTGAAGATTTAGAAGAGCTCTCTGAAGTCTTAAAGGCCTCTGATCCCGTGGAAAAGTGGATTAAAGACTTCGTAGCTTCGGATAACCCTAAATTTGAAGGAAAATCCAAGAAAGAACGCATTGATATGGCGCTGGGGGCTTATTATGCGGCTCAAAAAGAACAACAACAAAATGAGATGCTTGAGGCCCAAACGTATGCCCAGTATCTTGATAACCAAAACAACTCTCTGTTTAACCCATTTCGTATTTCTAAAGGAGAATAACCATGTCTTTATGGGGCCTTACTGACGCAAATGCTTCCAAGCCCAAGTATCTGGATCGTGGCCAGATCGTGGCTCTTAATGTCACCAATGGTGGCACTTACACTTCTGTTCCCGCTGCTACTATTCAAGCACCAGCTTCTGGTACTCAAGCTACCGCTACAGCTATCATGATGGTTGATACCGCAGCAGTTAATGTTGGTGGCACTGGCTGGGCTATCGGGGATACATTTACTGTGGATCTGGATGA
>ERZ1645187.2252-NODE-2252-length-17191-cov-7.977183_pt1 | contig 17191 bp, 15 predicted proteins | sample MGYA00575352_ERZ1645187 | MGnify/ENA primary metagenome ERZ1645187 (study PRJEB40837, sample SAMN11349314) | freshwater sediment metagenome | isolation source: river sediment | host: Sediment | place: India: Wazaribad , New Delhi | collected 2017-02-21 ... | reverse complement strand
GAAACAAGCCGTTCTGAAGGCCAACACCCTGGGAAGGCTGAGGGTGGGATAACTGAGAATTATGCGCGACAGAACATCACCTTCGTGCTATACTTTAGGTGGTATGATTTTGAAATATAATTAATAGTTGCAGTTTTCGTTCTAAAGCAATTCCTACGACGTTGTGGTGCAGGCAGGATCTTGGACTGCGGGCAGCAGGTCAATTTTGACTGTCCAGGTCGAGTTGGTGCGACCCTCGCGGCATCAAGACGCGTCCGAGGAGGCGCATCGGGCGATCACCCGGCGGGCCCGCGCGACGACGGGGGCATCGATCATCGTTCCGGCGAGGCGGCCGACCCCGCCGGCGGCCGCGGCGGCGATCACGGCACGGGCCCATTCGACCTCGCTCTCGTCGGGACGGAGGCCGGCCCGGATCGGCTCCACCTGTCGGGGATGGATGGCGAGCTTGCCGCCGAAACCGAGATCGGCAGCGTGGCGGGCATCGTCTTCGATCCGTGCCGCATCGTCGATGGTCTCGGTGACCCCATCGAGGGGGGCGGGGCGGGTCGCGACTCGGCTGGCGAAGACGATCTCCCAGCGGGCGAAGGCGAGCGTGTCGCGGCGATGAGCGCAGCCGAGGTCGGCGGCGAAATCGAGCGAGCCGAAGGCGAGACGCTCCACCGAGGGACCGCAGGACGTCGGCGAGTGCCGCGAGCCCCGCCGCGGTCTCCACCAGCGCGACGATGCCGATCCGCTCGCCGAGGCGGGCGCGCACCGCCTCGACCTCGGCGGCACTCTCCACCTTGGGCAGCAGGATCGCCGCCGCGCCGCTCCGCGCCACCGCATCGAGATCGGCCTCGTGCCAGGGTGTCGCCCGCCCGTTGATGCGGACGATCGTCGGCACGGCGAGGCCACCGGCGGCTGCGAGTCGCGACCGCGCCTCGTCCTTGGCGACGGCGGCGACGGCGTCCTCGAGATCGAGGATCACCGCGTCGGCGCCGCTCGCCGCCGCCTTGGCGAAGCGCTCCGGCCGGTCGGCCGGGACGAACAGCGGCACCATCGCCTCGACGGCTCGCAACGGGCTCACCATTCGGCCTCCCCGGAAGCGGCGAGGCGGCCGTCGGCGTTGCGGATCCAACAGGTCGGCCGCGCCCCCGCCTCGCCGGCGCAGACGAACCCCGGAGTGCCACCGATCCAGGGGGCGAGGCAGCGATAGGCGAAGCGGCTCGGGTGCCCGGTGCTCTCGGCGGCGAGGTTGATCAGCAGCGTCGCCTGGAGCGGCCCGTGGACGACCAGGCCGGGATGGCCCTCGACCGCGGTCGCGTAGGGGAGATCGTAGTGGATGCGGTGCGAGGTCTCCGGTGACACCGTCACCTACGTCGTCAATCGCAACATCAACTACACCAACATCTGCGCCTACCGCTGCGGCTTCTGCGCCTTCTCCAAGGGCCGGACCCACGAGGCGCTGCGCGGAAAGCCCTACGACATCGATCTCGGCGAGATCGAGCGGCGGGTGGCGGAGGCCTGGGAGCGGGGCGCGACCGAGGTCTGCCTGCAGGGTGGCATCCATCCCCGCTACACCGGCGCGACCTATCTCGACATCCTGCGCGCCGCCAAACGCGGGGCACCGGGCATCCACGTCCACGCCTTCTCGCCGCTGGAGATCCATCACGGCGCCGAGACTACCGGCGTGGACCTACCGACGTGGTTCGGCCGCCTGATCGAGGCGGGCCTCGGATCGCTGCCCGGGACGGCGGCCGAGATCCTCGACGACGAGGTGCGGCGAGTGATCTGCCCCGACAAGCTCGACACGGCGCGGTGGCTCGAGGTGATCGAGGCGGCCCACCGCGCCGGGCTGAAGACGACCGCGACGATCATGTTCGGCCACGTCGACCGGCCGGTCCACTGGGCACGCCACCTGTTGGCACTGAGGCAGCTGCAGGAGCGGAGCGGCGGCTTCACCGAATTCGTCCCTCTCCCCTTCGTCGGCCGCGAGGCCCCACTCTACCTCAAGGGCCGGGCGCGGCCGGGGCCGACCTTTCGCGAGACCGTGCTGATGCACGCGGTGGCGCGGCTGGTGCTCCACCCGGTGATCGGGCGGATCCAGACCTCGTGGGTGAAGATGGGGCCGCGCGGCGTGGCCGCCTGTCTCGAGGCCGGCGCCGACGACCTCGGCGGCACTCTGATGAACGAGAGCATCACCCGCGCCGCGGGGGCGGACCACGGCGAGGAATGGTCCCCGGCCGAGATCGAGGCATTCCTCGGCAACCTCGGCCGGACGGCGCGGCAGCGGACGACGCTCTACTCGGCCCCGGCGACCGACAGGACCTTCCACTCGTTCCGAGCGGCGCGACTGAGCCCCCTGCGGTTCGGCTGACTAGGTTCGACGACACAGGCACGTCGCCGGTGATGGCGATCTCGCCAGTCGACCAAAAAAAACGGCCGGCCCTCGAGGCCGGCCGAGTTCTTGACATGCGGTCGAGAATGGGAGGTCGTCGCGGGACGATCGCCGAAGGGCGACGCCGACGCGAAATACGCCCCGGGGGAAATCGATCTCCGTCAGAACTTGGCAACCACCGGCTTCGCTTCCGGCTTCGGGTTCCACAGCGGCACCGTGAGCGTCAGCCAACCGCGGGTATCGTTGCCGCCGTAGTTCTTCTGCTGGACATCGGTCGTCAGCTTGAACTGGGCGTTGACCGGCCCGAAGTCGTAGCCGATGAGACCACCGAGCGCGATCTGGCTCTGCCGACCGGTGCCGATCGGATCGTTCAGGTCGGCGGAGGCGAAGGCCACGGCGCCGAACTCGAACTTGTCGAACTTCTTGGTCGCGGTGAGGTCGAGATTGACCCAGTCGGGCTTGCGATCGATACCGGTCGAGTGGCCGGTGCCGTAGATCGCGGTGCCGCTGATGTTCCAACCGTCGGCGAGATAACTCAGAGCCGCGTGGCCCTGGAAGGCCGCCCAGTCGTGGCCGGTGTCGGACCGGGTCGGGAAGTAGACGCCGCCGGCGAAGCCGCCGAACAGACCGCCGCCGAGGTTCCACTTGAGGGCGGCGGTGAGGTTGGTGTTCGACCAGTCGTGCAGATGGACCGGTGTTCCCTTGACCTTGACGTCGACGTAGGGCGTCACGGTGTCGATGATCAGGCGACCACCGCCGATCGTCCACGGCGTCGACCAGATCACCCACGGCGCCACACCGCCGACCGAGACCTCGGGAGTCGACGTGCGGTTGCCGTAGAAGGAGATCGGCACGAAATAGACGCCCTCCGGCAGCGGCGCCCCCATCGGGATACCGGTCGAAATGCCGGGCGGCAGCTGCGAATCCGCCGACGCGGGCGTCGCCGCCAGCGAAGTGCCGAGCGCCGCGGCGATGGCCGCCATAGTCAGTTTCTCGATCTTCATTCGTTCCTCCATCTGGCACCATTCGACCGTATCGGCCGCCCCGGCACGGCGGGGACCTCGTCGTGACGATCGCCACGACCGTGGCGCCCTCGACCCGGTGATTCTCGCGTTTGATCCCCTCGGACTCCTCACCGTCGGTGCCCGCCTTCGTCCCTATGCGGTGCAACCGATCGATCGTTCGGAGACGAAGAACCTCTATCATTCAGTCGCGCTTGGTACTCGCTACTTCGACCCAACCTGGGCAGAATAAAGAACGGCGAAATTCACAGTCACATTTATGCAACAAGTCTTTCATGGAGAATTTCTACTTGCCACAATTTGGGCATATACATTCAGAACCGGAGCGCTCGTCACATCCCCGCGAGAAGTTCGCGAACCACGTTCGCCCAGAGCGGATTGTCGCGGATGCGCAGTCCACGCGGCGTCAGGATCGCCAATTCCAGGTCGACGAGGCGTCCGGCCTTGCGCCGAACCGTCTCGCGGGGAATGCCGAGGAGTTCCGAGATCTCGGCGCAGGGCACCAGTTTGGACATGGCCCCCTCTCCGCTCGACCAGGCGAGTTGGCCGAGCGCGAAGAAGATCAACGCCTCCTCCGCCGCGAGCCGCTCCTTCGTCCTGAGCCTACCGAAGGCGGCGAGAAGCCGGCGCAGCCGCCGCATCGTCGCCTGGTTCCGAACATCGGCGGTCTCGGTCATGGAGCGCTCGTCGATCGTCGTCGCGCCGGCCCCGGTCCGTGCCGGCATGGTGGATCGGGACCGGGGCCTGCCCGGGCGGTCAGGCTTCGGGGTTGGTCAGGAAGTCGCCGGGCACGTCCGGCCCCCACAGGAAGAGGGCGTCCTCGTCGGCGAAGTTGGCGATGGTCCAGGCGCCGTCCTTCTCGATGTAGTCGATGTGGCAGCTCGCCTCCCACCACTGACCGAAGGGGTCGCGGCAGTAGTTGAAGTAGTTCGAGCCGAGCACGTGGCGGCCCGGACCCCAGTGGCGATCGAAACCCGCCGCCCGCAGCTGAGTATTGGCGCGGCCGATGTCCTCGATGCTCGGCATGTCCCAGGAGGGGTGATGCAGGCCGCCGGCGCGGCTCCTGGCGAAGGCGAGAAGATGATGGTCCGAACCGTGCCGGCCATAGGTGAAGGCGATGATGTCGCCGGAGCGATCGGCGAGGCGCAGACCGAGGGCGCGGATGTAGAAGTCGAGCGAGCGGGTGACGTCGGTCGAGAACAGCGCCATGTGCGACAGGCGGGTCGGGTGGACCTTCGCGGCCGCCGATCGGGCCGGGGCGCCGCGCACGTTCGCCGGGATGTTCATGTCGCCCATCGTCGACTTGGCGTCCGGCTGGGTCTTGTCGGCGACGACCACCTGGACGAGGTTGCCGTCGGGATCGCGGAACCAGAAGCCCCCGGCCGGGCCGGCGGGATGTGGGTCGGCGGGGACGCCGCCGACGGCAGCCACCTGCTCCCGCAGCTTCTCGAAGTCGGCGGCCCAGCAGCCGAGCGAGACGTAGGCGAGCCTCTTGGTCGGGCCGGGCAGGATCTTCGCCCAGACGTGCTCCGCACCGCGGGCCCGCACCTCGAGCTCGTCGCCGACGCGACGCGCGTCGAGGCCGAAGGCGTTGATGAACGTCTGCGAGACCGCCAGATCGGGGACGGTCAGGGCGAACTGGTTGATGGAATGGATTCCGACTTCCGCCTCGGCGAAATCGATCTTCGACATGACGACCTCTCCCTGTCTTCGGTGTTCGGTGGATGGCGCGGCCGGATCACCGTCCGCGTACGATGAGCCGTCGTTGGAGCGGCAGCAGCTGGAGGTCCCACCGATTGCGGACCCAACCCCAGATTCCCTTCGGGAAGAACACGATCACCGCGACGGCGACGCTTCCCATGATCAGCCAGTACCAGGCGCCGTAGTCGGCGAGGGCCCAGCGCAGGCCGAAGAAGATCGCGGCACCGATGAGTGGCCCTTCGAGCGTCCCGATACCACCGATGACGACGATGAAGACGGCGGCGACGACCCAATTGATGTCGAAGGCGGCGGGCGGCGAGATGCGCAGGACGCTCATGTAGTAGACGGCGCCGACCAGCCCGCTGCCGAAGGCGGCGAGCACGTAGACCTGGAGTTTGAGCGCCCGGACGTCGACACCCTGGCTCTCCGCCGCCGCCTCGCTGTCGCGCACCGCCGTCAGGCCGAGGCCGAAGCGCGAACGCAGCATGAGGTTGATCGCCAGCGAGGCGAGGATCAGCACGACGGCGGCGATGAGATACACGCCGGTCTCGCGCAACGGCCGATCCATGCGCGCCATCACCGTCAGACTCTGGCCGGACCCGCCACCGAGCGCCGAGACGTTGGAGAAGGCGATGCGGAAGACCTCGGCCAACACCCAGGTGCAGACGGCGAAGTAGCCGCCGCGCAGGCGGAAGACGATCGGGGCGGTCGCGGCGGCGGCAACTGCGGCGAGAAGCCCACCGAGCGGCACCGCCAGGAAGGGGTGGATGCCGAGGTGCTGGGCGAAGACGAAGAGCGCATAGCCGCCGATGCCGACGAAGGCCTGTTGCCCGACCGACAGCAGTCCGCCGTAGCCGGCCATCAGGTTCCACATCTGCGCCAGCACGAGGTAGCACATGACCTCGACCGCCCAACGCATGAAGCTCGACGGCGCCCACAGCGGCACAGACAGCGCCACCGCGGCGGAGAGGACGCCGAGCCAGATGGCCGCCCTGCTGAGCGGCGTCGATCGGGTGACGGCATACGAGAGGCGAGAGGTCATCAGCGGGTCCTCGCGAAGAGACCGGTCGGCCTGAGGACGAGGACGGCCAGGAACACCAGGTGACCGGCGAGGACGCCTGCCCCGGCGTCGATCTCGGCGCCGATGCCCTGGGCCACGCCGAGCAGCACCGCCCCGGCGAAGGTGCCCCACAGCGATCCCAATCCGCCGATCACCACCGCCTCGAAGGCGTAGAGCAGCGAGGCCGGGCCGATGTCGGGGGTGAAGGTGGTGCGGATGCCGGCGAAGACCCCGCCGACCGCGACCAGGGCGAAGGAGAGGCCGAGCGCCGCGGCATGGGTCCGGCCGGTGCGGATGCCCATCAGCGACGCGGTCTCCGGATCGTCGGAGGTGGCGCGCAGGGCGATGCCGATCGACGTCCGGTCGAACAGCAGCGAGACCGCGAAGGTCAGGCCGATCGAGACGAGGAGCACCAGGAGCGGGAAGACGCCGACCGAGATCGAGCCGAACGACAGACTGTCGGTGGCGATCGATCCGATCTGCAGCGAGCGGGCGTCCGCCGAATAGATCTGCAGAAGCGCGTTCCGCAGGATGATGGCGATGCCGAAGGTGGCGAGCAGCGGCGCCAACCCGTCGGAGCCCATCGTCCGCCCCAAGACCCAACGCTGCAGGGCGTAACCGATGGCGAACATGGCGATCGCCACCGGCACGATCGCCAGGAACGGGTGGAGGCCGGAGAGCGCGATGGTGGTCAGGGCGAGATAGGAGGCGAGGACGAGGAAATCGCCGTGCGCGATGTTGACCAGCCGCATCACCCCGTAGGCGATCGACAGACCGATGGCGAAGAGCGCATAGAGCCCTCCCAGCATGATGCCCTGCACCAGCACGTCGGCGATCTCAAGCATCGTGCGCCTCCAGACCGAAATAGGCTGCGGAGATCCGTTCGCGGGTCAGCTCGGACGGCGCCCCGCGGAGCGAGACGCGGCCGTGCATGAAACAGGCGACGTGATCGGAGACGCGCACCGCCGTGTCGATGTCCTGCTCCACCACCACCAGCGCCAGACCGTGGGCGCGGATGCGCGGCAGGGCGTCGTAGATGTCCTTGACCACCGCAGGCGACAGACCGAGCGAGATCTCGTCGCAGAGAAGGAGATCCGGGTTCGACATCAGCGCACGGCCGATGGCCACCATCTGTTGCTGGCCGCCGGAGAGCGAGATCGCCGCCTGACGGCGCCGCTGTTCCAGGATGGGGAAGAGTTCGAAGACCGCCTCGAGTGTCCAGGGTCCCGGTCGCCCGGCGAAGGCGCCGACGCGCAGGTTCTCCTCCACCGACAGGCTGCGGAAGATTCGCCGCCCCTCCGGCACCATGGCGATGCCGAGACGGACGATGTCGTCGGCCGGCAGTGCCGAGATGTCGCGGCCCTTGAAGGCGATCTCGCCGCGGCGGTGGGCGATCTGGCCGACCAGCGACTTCAGGAACGTCGATTTGCCGGCGCCGTTGGCGCCGATCAGGGCGAGCACCTCGCCGGCCGCCAGATCGAGGTCGATCCCGAACAGGGCCTGGAAGTCGCCGTATCGTGCTTCGAGGGCTCTAACCCGCAGCATCGTCAGACCTCGATTCCCATGTAGACACGTTTCACGTCGGGACTGGCCATAACCGCCGCCGGTTCGCCCTCGGCGAGCTTTCGGCCGAAGTCTATGACCAACAGCCGCGTCGCCACGGCGAGCAGGGCGTGGACGACATGCTCGATCCAGACGATCGACACTCCCTCGGCGCGGATCCGGTTGACGAGGTCGACCAACTGGTGCGCCTCGCCCTCCGTGAGCCCGCCGGCGATCTCGTCGAGCAGTAACAGTTCCGGATCGGTGGCGAGGGCGCGGGCGAGCTCGAGCCGCTTGCGGTCGAGCAGCGTCAGCGATCCGGCGAGCCGGTTGGCCTTGTCGAGGAGCCCGGTGCGATCGAGGATGTCGACGCAACGGTCGTCGGCCTCGGCGGCCGAACCGTGGTGACCGCCGAAGCGCGCCCCGACCAGCAGGTTCTCGAACACCGTCATGCCCTCGAAGGGCAGGGCGACCTGATAGGATCGCCCGATTCCCGCACGGCACCGGTGATGCGGCGTCGTGCGGGTGATGTCCGCCCCCTTGAAGCGGATATGGCCGGCGTCGGGGGAGAGTCCTCCGGTGATCAGATTGAACACCGTGGTCTTGCCCGCCCCGTTGGGTCCGAGCACGCCGAGCGCGTCCCCCTTTTCGACCACGAACGACAGGTCGTTGGTGACCGTCAAGGCCCCGAACTTCTTCGTGACGTTGTCGAAGGAGAGGAGAACGCTCATGGCTCGATGCCCGCTCGTCGGTCAGTAGGGGATGGCGATGGCCTTGCGCGCCACCGGGATGGTGGGCGCATGGGCGTTGTTCACCACCACGAGGTCGTAGCGGTGAGCGGCTCCCTTGACCCACTGGCCGGAGACCAACGGTGTGCGTGCGACGTTCTTCATCGGGCCGTCCTTCCAGGCGACGTGGCCGATGATCGTGTCGATGTCGCTGGTGAGGATGGCATCACGGATCGCCTTCTTGTCCGTCGGGTCCGCGGCACGCTTCAGAACATCCGCCGCCATCTCGAACAGCGAATGGGCGTAGCCCAGTGTCGCGTTCCACTGCTTCTTGGTGGCGGCCTCGTACTCGTCGGCGAGCTGGCGGGCGGTACGGCCGTCGAGCGACGACTTGAACGGCGCGGTCGGCGTCCACCACAGCTCCTGTGACAGGCCGTCGCCGATCTCGCCGAGAGCCTCCATCGCAGAGGGGAAGGCGATCGCCTTGCCCATGGTGACGACCTTCGGCCGGAACCCCTGCTGACGGGCCTGGGTCCAGAAGTTCTTGAAGTCGGGCGGCGTCGGCACGCCACAGACGATCTCGACGCCGGCCTTCTTGAAGGCCGAGATCTGGGCGCTGAAGTCGGCCTGGAAGGGCTGGAAGCGGCCGGGATCGACCACGGTGTAGCCCATCTTGGTCAGGATCGGAGGCAGGCCGAGCTTGGGATCACCCCAGGCGTTGCCGTCGCCGTCGTTGGCGAGGAACAGACCGACGACCTTGTTGGTCGGAACGTCGCCCCAGATGCCGGTGAAGACGGCGATGATGTCCTCGAGCCCCCAGAAGTAGTGGTAGGCCCAATCGAACCCCTTCTTGGGATCGCCACCGCGGCCGAAGAACCACGGCTGCCAGGGCGTGGTGGTCGAGATGCAGGGAACACCGTTCAGTTCGCACTGGTCGGAGACCGGATTGGCGTTCTCCGGCGTGCTGCCGACCACCATCAGGTCGACGTTGTTCTTGAGGATCAGCTCGGCTGCGACGTCGGCCGCGCGGTTGGGGTTCGACTGGCTGTCCTTGAGCAGGATCTCCACCGGATAGGACTTGCCGCCGTTGACGATGCCGCCGGCCAGCGCCTTGCGGACGCCACCGAGGATGAAGTCGTCGACCTCGCCGAAGGCGGCGAGCGGCCCGGTCATCGGCGAGACGTAGCCGATGCGGATCGGACGCACCGCGGCGCGGGCCGTGGACGGGGCGAGGCCGAGCGCCAGGCCGGCGGCGGTGGTCTGCAGGAAGCGGCGGCGATCGAGGCCGCGGCCGGAGACGTCGTGTTCGTCGTTCATCGTTTCCTCCCTGATGCGGCCATGGCCGCCCGTTCGCGCCGCTGCGGGCGCGGTGCGTCGTCTTCTTCGGACTGTCTTCGAACTCTCGTCCCGTCGGAGCCGGCCGCCTCCCGGGGCCGCTTCCGACGGTCTGGCCGGTCAGGCGAGGGAGATCTCGCCGAGACAGACCGTCGTTCCGGCCGCCGCTGTCCGCGTCGCCGAGCCGAGACCCGGGGCGCTCGCCTCGATGCGGTAGTCCCCGGCGGTCTCGATGAGGCCGTCGAACTTGAAATCGCCGAACGCGTCGGTCTTCGCTCGCGCCAGTTCTCGGCCGCCGTGGAGCAGCACCACGGCCACGCCCTCGACGAGTTCGGTCCGGCCCGCCACCGTCGCGACGACGCTGCCGCCGACGAAGGTGCTGTCGGCGCGGTGCAGGTTCTCGTACCAGACGCGCGGCCGGGTCCCGAGCTCGGGGCGCAGAACTCGCAGCTTCTTCTCCTCGGCGAGGCGCCGCATCTCGGCGTCGTCGACCTTCACTGCGCGGATCGCGTCGGTCGGGCAGGAGTGGGCGCAGCGCGGCGCCTTCCAGCCCTGATCGAGCAGATGGGCGTCGAAGATCCAGTTCTGCGGCAGGTTCGCCTCGGCATTCCAGACGATGGCGCCGTAGGGGCAGGCGTCGACCAGATCGCGGCGGCCCTTCGCCGCCTCGGGATCGACGATGACGATGCCGTCGGCGCGCTTCTTCACCGCCCCACGGCCGGCGGCGACGCAGGGCGCTTCGTCGCAGTGGTTGCACAGCCGGAGCACGTAGGCGGCGTCGACCATGTGGCCGCTGCCGCGGACGTGGCGCTCGAGGCGCAACGTCGGGGCACCGAGCAGGGCGTGCGCCGCGGTATAGCCGGGGAAGGCGTTGCCGACGTACTCGTCCTTGTCGGCGAGGACGCAGTTGTTGCAGTCCGAGCACCGCGCCACGTCGATGATGAGATTCCATCCGCTCATCGGTCCCTCCTCAGGCGCGCTTCATCTGGTCGGCGAGCGGCTGCCACCGCTCGAACTGGACGAGACACGAGTTGGAACCCATGCCCTCGGTGTTCTTCACCTGACGGCGCTTCGGCGTCAGGATGTTGACCGCGCCGCCGAAGTCGACGAGGCCGTAGCGCGGGTCGTCGTAGGGATCGAACTCGGCGCAGGACTCGTAGGTCTTACAGACGCCGGCGGTCACCAGCGGGCTGACGTCCGCCGCGCAGACCACCGAACCGCGGTCGTTGAAGATGCGGATGAGATCGTGATGGCGGATGCCACGCGCCGCCGCGTCGTCCGGCGCGATCCGCATGATCCAGTAGTAGTAGCCGTCGATGCAGACGCGATGGTCCTCGACGTTGTTCAATCCCGCGTTCTTGCCGTCCCCGTAGGTGTGGAAGCTGTAGCGGGAATGGGTCGAGATCATCTGGATCGGGTATTTCTCGACCAGTTCGGTGGTCTGCAGACCCTCCCACGACGGCAGATAGCGGTTGAGCGGCTGGCGCTCGACGTTGTCCGGGTCTCCGCGGGCGATCGAGGCGGCGACGAATTCGATCTTGCCCGACTGGGTGGAGAGACCCTTGAGGAAGTCCCCGGACCACTGCGCCGGCAGCGGCAGCGGCTCCGGGATGTCCTTGTGACGATCCTCGGCGAACCAGCGGAAGTAGGGCGGCGTGCGCAGCTCCTTCTTCTCCGCCGGCACGACGTAGTAGCCCTTGCGGACGAAGTCCTTCCACGCGATCCGCTTCGACGCGTCGGAGGCGTCGAAGATCCGCTTGGCCCAGTCGAGTTCGCTGCAGCCTTCGGTGAAGATCGCCCCGGTGCCGAAGCGGTTGAGCAATTCGGTGAAGATCCGGTAGTCGGACTTCGATTCTCCCAGCGGTTCGATGCACTTGTGCTGGAACATCACCATGCGGTGGTTGAGCTGGTCGGTGTTGTGGTGGATGTACCCGCCCGAATTGCCCCACTCGCTGATGTCGACACGCTCGAACGAGGTGCAGGCCGGCAGGATGATGTCGGCATAGTTGGCGTCGGCCTCCTGCCAGATCGCCTGACAGACCACCATGTCGAGCGACTCGTGGCGGAACATGTCGATGAACCGGCCGGTCTGCGAGATGGTGCCGAAGGCCGAGGTGCCGTAGCGATAGAGCATCCGCACCTTGGAATAGCCCGGCATCGGGTATTCGAACGGCGCGAACTGCGCCTCCTGCGAGAAGCCGTCCCAGGCATACCCCTTGGCGTGGCCGTCGATGATCGCCTCCGGCAGTTGCTGGCGCGGGATCATCTGCTTGACCGGATTCATGCTGAGCACGTGCGGCATGCGGCAATAGGTGTGCGGCGCCGCGGCGGTGAAGTTCAACTCGCCGGAGATGCCGCCCTCGGCATAGCCGGGGAACCAGAAATTGTGGTCGAGCGGCGTGCCGCCCTGCATGCCGCCGAAGTTGATGCCGGGCTTGCCGAGGCCCTGCATCGCCATCATCAGGATCATGTTGCGGGCCCACTGGGAGCCGGTTGCGCTGCGGCAGGCGCCGCCGAGTCCGGTGCCGAGACCGCCGGCGGCGAGTGCCGTCTTCTTCCGCGCCCAGGCACGCGCCAGGGCGCGCACCGTGTGGGCCGGCACGCTGGTCTCCGGCTCCTGCCACTCCGGCGTCTTCGGAATGCCGTCCTCGCTGCCGAGGAGATAGGCCTTCCAGGCGTCGAAGCCGGTGGTGCGGCCGGCGACGTAGTCCTTGTCGTAGAGATCCTCGGTGATCCAGACGTTCATGATGGCGAGGGCCATCGCCGCGTCGGTGCCCGGCTTGATCGGGATCCAGCGGCCGCCGAAGAGCTGGGCAGTCGGGTTGTAGTTCGGATCGATGTGGACGAACTCGATGCCGAGTTCCTTCGCCCAGAAACGCCGCTGGGTCGCCTCCGAGCCGGAGGCGTAGCCGCTGGTCGATTCCGGATCGCTCGACCAGAAGACGATCATCTCGGTGTTCTCGAGGCTGTCCTGGACCGCCCCGTACCAGGCGGGGATGCCGACGCGCAGCGAGTTGCCGTAGTGATGCATCGCGCCCCAGTACCAACCTTCCCAACTGTCGGGATTGTGGTGGACGCGGGTGAACCCGAGCAGATTGCCGAAGCGCAGCAGTGCCGAGAGATAGTAGCCGACGTTGCCCCACTGATGGTGTGAGCCGTGCCAGATCGCCATGGATCCGGGGCCGTATTCCTTGCGCTGGCGCTTGATCTCGTCGGCGACGATGTCGAGCGCCTCGTCCCAGGAGATGCGGACATAGCCGGACTTGCCGCGGTTCTGGGGATTGCGTTCGCCCTTCGGATCGAAGTCGACGCGCTTCATCGGGTGGAGGATGCGGCGGTCGGAATAGACCAGCGACTTCAGGCACTGGGCATGCGGATTTATGGTGGTGCGCCGCTTCGGGGTGAAGCTCTTGCCGCGCGCCTCGATGGTCCAGCTCGCCGCATCGTCCCCGTCGAGATCGATCGGCGTCATGCGGAGGATCTTGCCGTCCTTCACATAGACGAACATCGGTCCGCCGTTGCCGTTGGTGGTGTAGCGCGTGGTGCCGTCCGGCATCCGCGTGCCGAACTTCAGCTTCGCCGTGCGGGTCATGTTCATCAGCTGGGTGAACCAGACGACGAGATGGTCCGGACCCATCGGCAGGACGCGGAAGTTCTTGGCGAAGTGGATGATCTCGGATTGGGGCGCGTTCGGGTCGAGGAAGACCACCGCGGTGTCGAGATCCTTGATGTCGATGACGACGTCCGGGCGCGGATGCAGCCCGGCGCCGGTCTTAACGCCGGCGGCGGAGATGTCGTACCAACGGACGATGCTGTTGTCGCGCAGCTTGATCTGGGCGACGCAACGGACGGCGCCGACGTGCTTGCGAACCTCCGCCGAGGTGGCGATCGTCCGCCTCAGCACATGCGAGATCGCATAGAGGATCACCCTCGTCTTCAAGGTCTTCATGGCGTTCCCTCGTTCGCGGGGACGGCTGTTGTCGCGCCGCTTCCCGCCCTTTCCGTATCCCCGATCGGGTTCGCTCACCCGCTCAGACGACGACCTGCCTCTGGGTGCCGAGGATACCGCCGTCGAGCGTGATCATGTCACCGCGCTTCAGATAGACCGGCGGCTTCATGCCGAAGCCGACGCCCTCCGGCGTTCCGGTGATGACGACGTCGCCGGGCAGGAGCGTCATGAAACGGCTGATGTAGGAGACCAGGAACGCGGCGGAGAAGATCATGTCCGACGTGTTCGAATTCTGCCGGACCTCGCCGTTGACCGAGAGCCTCAGGGGGATGGCCTGCGGGTCGGTGAGTTCCTCGGTAGTGACCAGCCACGGGCCGAGCGGACCAAAGCCGTCGAAGCTCTTGCCCTTCATCCACTGGCCGTTGCGGTTCGCCTGCCAGTCGCGCTCGGAGACGTCGTTGGCCAGACACCAGCCGGCGACGTGCGACAGCGCGGCCTCCGGGGAGACCCGGCGGGCCGTCGACCCGATGACGATGCCGAGTTCGATCTCCCAGTCGAGGTGGGTCGAGCCATCCGGCATTTCGACCGCGTCGTTGGGACCGGCGATCGAGGTCAGCGCCTTGTTGAAGACCACCGGCTCCTTGGGGATCGCCATACCCGATTCCTCGGCATGCTTGCGATAGTTGAGGCCGACGGCGACGAACTGGCGAATGCCGCCGACCGGCGCGCCGATCCGCACCGCCTCGTCGACCGGCGGCAGTCGCTCGGCGTCGATCGCGGCCAGCGCAGCGAGTCGTTCCGGTGCCAACAGATCCGGCGTGATGTCGGGGACGATGAGGGACAGGTCGCGCAGCACACCCTGCCGATCGACGATTCCCGCCCGCTCGCTACCTGCCGGGCCGTGCCGGAACAACTTCATCGGAAAGCCTCCACCCCAAGACCGTCTCGACGGCGAAGGTCGCCGCTCATTGCGATCTGTTTTGATGGCATGGGGACATTTAGTCAATAAAAAAATATTTTCTCACCTCGTTTCGATCCATGACCCAGAGGCCGCGCGACGAAGGATGAGACGATTTCGATAGGCGGCGCCTGCCAGGTGCCCTAAAATGGATTTTGGGGCGCGACGTCGCCCTGCCTTCCAGTCCTGCTAGGGCTTTGCGGATGACCAACAAGATCCAAGCGGATCGCATGTACGATACGCTCCGCGCCGACATTCTGGCCTGCCGTCTGGCGCCGGGGAGCAAGCTGCGGATCAACGACATCGCCGCCGGGGCCGGTGTCAGTCTCGGGGCGGTGCGCGAAGCGCTCTCCCGGCTGAGCGCCGAGGGGTTGGTGCGGGCCGAGGCGCAGAAGGGATACTCGGTCACGGCGTTGTCTCTCGCCGAGCTGCGCGATCTCACCGACGCGCGCATCGAAATCGAACGCCTGTGCTTGAGGAGGTCGATCGAACGCGGCGACATCGATTGGGAAACCGGTCTGGTGGCTGCGTGGCATCGCCTGACGAAGACCCACGAGCGGACGGTCGAGGACGGGCGTTGGCTGTCCGACAAATGGGCAACGGCGCATTCCGCCTTCCACCTCGCGCTGGTCGGTGCCTGCGGCTCGGAGAAGCTGCTCGATCTGCGCCGTCAGCTCTACGAGCACTCGGAACGCTATCGACGCGTATCGACCCCGTTCGACGACCAGGACCGCGACATCCGAGGCGAACACGCCGCGATCTTCCAGGCGGCGATCGATCGGAGAACGGACGAGGCCTGTCGTCTCTTGGCCGATCATATTCGTGCGACCTCTCGAATCATCGAAGAGGCGCCTCTTCCTCCGGAACTGATCGAGCCGGCGATGCGGACGCCGTCGCATCAGACGAGTCCGTCGGCGGCCGCCGGTGTTCGGACGGAGATCTGAGCCGAGACACGGGACAGAGTGAACTGCGAACTGGTTGGGGCCCGAGGGGCGACGTCGGCAGGAACTCACCGTCTCCTCGCTCGAGGACCGACCGAACCGGTGCCGGCCGGCAATTCAATAGGCGATGCGACCCTCGACGATCGCGGGGAGTGGTCCCGTCCGCTTGCCGGTCCGGCGACCCAGCGCGGCCGCTTCGGCGATCGCCTGCGACGGCGTGACGACGGCGCGCACGACGGATCCGGCGATTGCGACCGGCTGGACGGTGACCGCTTCGAGGGCCTCCCCGGTGGAGACCGCGTCGCCGGTGAACGTCTGTCCCATCGAGATCCGACGACCGAGGGCGCGGACGATCTCCGGGCTCTCGGCGAAGCCGGTATGTCCGAGTGGATCGGCGACGTCGACGGCGCTGGCGTCGACGACGGAAATTCCCAGCTTCGAGAGCATGGCGCGATAGGGCATGAGATCGGCGCCACCGACGCGTTCGATGCCACCGGAGATCAGGCGCGAAACGCCGAGCGCCTTGTCGTTCTTCGACGCCACGATGGTGAAGTGTGGCCGCTTCGGTCCCATCTCCACCCACTGACGGCGGAAGACGTCGACATCGAGGTCGGGCGCGGCGAGGACCACGTTCCGGATCTTCGACGGAACACCGTTCTTTCGCATGCCCACGCTCCGGAGCGCCTCGACCGTCAGCCAACATCCCATCGAATGCGCGACGATCGTCACGTCCTCCACATCCGGGCTCGCGGCGGACTGCAGGATCAGCTCTTCGAGAGCGTGGCGCGAATAATTGGCGCTCTCCTTGTCGTACAGGTAGTCGAAGACGTCCCCGCGTGACGGCCATGTGAAGAGAACCGGAGCGGCGCCGACGTCTCCGTCGTGAACGATCTGGGCGAAGCGGAAGACGGCTTCGGAATAGGTCGTGTTGAAGCCGTGGACGAAGATGATCTCACGCCGCTTCGGCGTACGGTTCTGCCGTAGCCATTGTTGCATCTCGCGTTCAGAGCGGAATTTTTCGGTTCGAAGGACGGCGAACTCGCGCGCCGGGTCGGGCGCGACGCGCGACGGCCATTGGATCTCGCCGATCTTCCGGTCGCGATCCGGCGGGATCGAGACCTGGATCCGATCGAAGGCGATCGCCGTGCCGCGCTCGCCCGAATAGAGCCGGGCGGGGTCGGCCGCGGGTCGACGGGTCGTCGCCACGAGGATGTCGACGACGCTGCCGCTGCCGGTCGTCGCCGCGACGGGGAGCATTCCGTCGCGAGGATGCTCGGCGCAGCCGATCAGAAGCAGGGCCATCGGCGCGACCGCGATCGAAGCCGCCATCGAAGGGCCGGGCGCCGTCCTCATGCCGCCGCCTCCACGCCGATCGCGCGGTGCGCGGACCGATCGGCCGCGATCAGCAGGTAGAACGCCGGCACGACGAACAGCGTGAACAGCGTGCCGATGGAAAGCCCGGTTGCGATGACGAGGCCCATGGCGAAGCGGGACGCCGCTCCGGCGCCGGTCGCGGTGATGAGCGGCACGACGCCGAGCACCATCGCCGCCGTCGTCATCAGGATCGGGCGGAGACGG
>ERZ1645187.2251-NODE-2251-length-17213-cov-21.207367_pt1 | contig 17213 bp, 11 predicted proteins | sample MGYA00575352_ERZ1645187 | MGnify/ENA primary metagenome ERZ1645187 (study PRJEB40837, sample SAMN11349314) | freshwater sediment metagenome | isolation source: river sediment | host: Sediment | place: India: Wazaribad , New Delhi | collected 2017-02-21 ... | reverse complement strand
GCTATTTAGGCAACTACAACCGGTTACCCATCACGCATTACGCATCACGCATTACCCATCACGCATTACCCATCACTAGAAAAGCTTTACTCCAGGGTGTAAATTGCTGTAAAAGGCTCTTGGCCGGCCACCACCGATGCCCGAAACATGCCTGAGGTGTTGAAAGGCATGGCGATATTGCCGTTTTTGTCAACAGCAATGATGCCGCCACCGGCGTCGAGTTGTTTGAGTTTGTTCATCACCAGCTCGTTGGCTGCCTCCTGCAATGATTGTCCGGCATACACCATGCGGGCATGGAGGTCGTGAGCCACGGCGTTGAGGATGAAAAACTCGCCATGTCCGGTGGCCGACACCGCACAGCTGTTGTTGTCGGCCCAGGTGCCTGCGCCTATCACGGGTGAATCGCCCAGGCGGCCTTCGCGCTTGTAGTGCATGCCGCCTGTGGATGTGCCTGCAGCGAGGTTGCCGTTTTTGTCGAGGGCTACAGCTCCGACAGTTCCCCGTGATTGCAGCGGAAACTCGCGCTCCAGCTGTGTTTTTCTGGTTTTTTCAAAGTTTTCCCAGCGGCTTTGTGTGTAGAAATAGTCTTGCGAAACGGTGTCGAGGCCTGCCTTGATGGCAAATTTTTCGGCTCCACGGCCCACCAGAAACACATGCCGGCCATCGTCCATCACGGCTTTGGCAGCCAGCACAGGATTTTTGATACAGCTCACAGCGCCCACAGCGCCACCTTTTCCGCTTTTTCCGTCCATCAGCGAGGCATCGTGTGCCACCATGCCGGCCTCGTTGTACACAGCGCCTTTTCCTGCATTGAAGAGCGGGTTGTCTTCGAGCAGCACGATGGAAGCTACCACCGCATCGAGGCTGCTGCCACCGCTGTTCAGCACGGCTTCGCCGGCAGCAAGGGCTTGGCTGAGGCCTTGCAGATAGGCTTGCTCGGCTTCGGCTGTCATCTTTGACCGTTCCATGGCTCCTGCCCCGCCATGAATCACCAAAACGTAGTCCGGACGCGCTGTTTTAGGTTGTTGCGGCGCACAGCCTGTGATCAAGAACAACGTCAAAAGCAGAAGCAGCGACGATTGCCAAAGTCTGCCCGCAGAAATATGAAAAGTGTTCATGGTTTTTTTAGCAAAGATAGGACGAAAAGCCGGTCGGTGCGGCATGACTTGTGCCGGAACTGCAGGCTTGTCTTAGCGCCTTTGAGGCAGAAGCAATCCGATCACTTTATTGAAATCGTACAGGCCAAACAGCTGTGCCGAGGTGATGATGATCACGGCAATGATCACCCATTTTACAAAATTCACTCCTTTGCTCACTGCCATGCCCGAAGCAATATAGGCCCCGATGATGTTGCCAAGTCCGTGGATGAGGCCGAAAGTCCAGTTCACATCGCCGTTGTAGATGAACACTGCAAGGGCAAAAGGGGAATAGAGCAAAACGATCCACACCTTGATGGCATTGGCTTTCACAAGGTCGAAGCCCGCACCCAACACCAGTGCAGCAAGAAGAAAATAGCCCACACCCACCTGGATAAAACCACCATAGATGCCGATCAGAAAAAAGATGAAAATCTGTACATAACTCACCGGGCGCTCCTGCCGTGTCTTATCGCCATGCAGATAGGCCGAGGGCTTGACAAGCATAAAAAAGATCATCAGCAGCAGGATGACAGCAAAGGCACGTTCAATCACAGTCTTGTTGACCTCGGCAGCAATCTGCGCGCCAAGCAACGAGCCTATCACGGCAGGCAGTGCCAGCCAGCTCGCCTTGCGCAGATCAAGGATTTTTTGCTTGCGAAACATCCCTGCCGACATGAGGTTCTGCATCACAATGGCGATACGGTTGGTGCCGTTGGCCACACCGATCGGCAATCCCAGAAACAAAAACAACGAAAGCGAGATCACCGTTCCGCCGCCTGCAAGGGTGTTGATGAAACCTACAAGAGTTCCCGAGATAATCAACGCAAGCACTTCGATCCAACCCAGATCATTCATCTGCAAAAGTTTTCATTTATTTTCTTCACAACCTCATTCCGGGGTCTTTTACCCAAGCCGGCAAAATTTTCAGGCTGTGTTTATTCCTGATAATACACCCTTTTCACCCTTCGCGAGATACGTGTCAGTATTTCGTAGGGGATTGTATCCGCTGCTGCCGACAATTCGCCGAGCGATTGCTGGCTGTCGAAAACAATCACCGGATCGCCTTCTGCGGCCTGAAAGCCCGTCAGGTCAATCATACACATATCCATACACACATCGCCAACCACAGGCACAGCTTTTCCCTGAAAAAAGAGGTGTCCCCTGCCATTCGACAAGCTGCGCGGCAATCCGTCGGCATAGCCAACAGGCACCACGCCGAGCAAGGTGTCTTTGTCAACGATGCTTCGCCTGTTGTAGCCCACACTCTCGCCCGCAGCAACCATCCTCAGCTGGCTGAGGTTGGATTTGAGTGCTAAAACTGTTGAGAGTTTTTCGTTTTCGCCACCATCCGGCGCCATGCCATAGATGCCGATGCCGAGCCTCACCATTTCGTAGTGGGCTTCTGGGAAACGCAGTATGCCTGCTGAGTTCAGGATGTGGCGGTCAAAGCCATGGCCGAGGCCCAGACGCAACAGATTGCATGCCTGCTCAAAAGCATCGAACTGTCTGCGCGTGAATTCGTCGTGCACAGGATTTTCGCTTGCTGCCAGGTGGGAGAAGACGCTTTGAACCTCCAGAAGCGGGTTGTTGCGGATGCGTTCGGCCAGGGTCTCCAGCTCTTCAAGGGAGAAGCCAAGGCGGCGCATCCCTGTGTCTATCTTCAGGTGTATTTTCACCTTACGCTGATCCCTGTCAATACGTTGTATGGCTTCTTCGAGCAGGCCGAGCACCCTGAAGCTGAAAATCTCAGGCTCCAGGTCGTAGTTGAGCATGGCATCAAAGCTGTGCTCTTCAGGGCTCATCACCATGATGGGAAGCATGATTCCGGCCTTGCGCAACTCAACACCTTCGTCGGCATAGGCCACCGTGAGGTAGTCAACATGATGAAACTGCAACACATTGGCTATCTCATAACCTCCGCTGCCATAGCTGAAAGCCTTTACCATCACCATCACCTTCACAGCTGCAGGCAATTGCGAACGGTAGTAGTTGAGGTTCGAGACAAGGTGGTTGAGGTTGATTTCAAGAATGGTTTCGTGGGCTTTTTGCTGCAACAGCTGGCTGATGCGTTCAAAACCAAACACACGTGCACCTTTGATGAGGATGGAGCTGCTGTGGTACTCCGAAAGGGTGATGGCCGACAGAAAAGCATCTGTTGAAGGATAGAACTTTTTCTCCATCCTGAAGCTGCCCGACTGCCGCATGAGCGAGGGGCCGATGCCGATGAATTTCTGCACGCCTTTGGCTTCGATCAGTGCAGCAACTTCCTGATACAACTCGGCCTCGGCCGTGCCGCTCTCGAGAATATCACTCAGGATCACCGTTTTATGCTGGTGTTGGTTTTGCTGTTTCAGAAAGTCGAGGGCGATGGCCAGCGAGTGTAAGTCGCTGTTGTAGCTGTCGTTGATGAGGGTGCAGTTGTTGAGCCCCTCTTTCAGCTCGAGACGCATGGCCACAGCCTGCAGCGACGTCATGCGTTCGGCAATCACTTGTGGTGTGTAGCCCAGCAGCAGCATCACGCTGCAGCAGTGGAGTGCATTTTCAACCGAGGCATTGTCAGTGAAAGGGATGCTGAAATCGAAGGTTTCGTTATCATATTCAACTGTCAGCTGGCTGTTGTGCAGGTTTTTGACAACGGATTTTACGCGCAGGTCGGCATCTGCCTTCCTGCTCCAGCTGAAGGTTTTGATGGAGTGGAGCAGTTGTGAGCGGATGATGCCTTCCTGCAGTTCAGCATGATCAGGGCTGTAAACAAGTGTATCAACTTTCGTAAAAAGCTTAAGTTTTTCGCCCACTTTCTGTTCAATGCGGATAAAATTTTCGCCATGGGCTGGGCCGATATTGGTGAAGATGCCAATGGTTGGCTTGATGATGGCCTGAAGCTGGGTCATCTCGCCCGGCTCGGAAATGCCTGCTTCGAAGATGGCAAGCTCGTTGGAAGGCTCCATCTGCCAAACCGAAAGGGGAACGCCGATCTGTGAGTTATAGCTTTTCGGACTTCTGACCACCGACTTATCGGGCGATAACAGCTGATGCAGCCACTCCTTGATGATTGTTTTGCCGTTGCTTCCGGTGATGCCAATTACAGGGCCATCGAAACCTTTGCGGTGATGGGCAGCAATTTTTTGCAGGGCGTCGAGGCTGTCGCTGACAAGCAGGAAGTTTGTTGTTGCCGGAAAAGCTGTTGTGTCATCGGGAAGTGTTGTCACCACAAAGTTACGCACACCTTGCTCCGAGAGCGGCAGCAGGAAAAGGTGGCCGTCATTTTTCCGGGTTTTGATGGCAAAAAAAAGCGTCTCTTCCGGGTTGATCAGCTGACGGCTATCGGTGAGCAAACGGCTTATTCCGGCCTGGTTTGGCTGCGTGCAAAAGAGTTTAGCCCCTGTGATCCTGACGATTTCTTCAATGGAGTAAGGTTTCTCTGAAACCATGCGGTTTAGTTTGGAATGATGGATTTGGGAAGTATGTCGGATTCGATTTCTATCTGTTGGCGGCGGTTTCGCACCACGTCAATGGCTAAATAGATGGCTTGCCTGAAGGCTTCTTCCGAGGCAACATTTTTGCCGGCAAGGTCGTAGGCTGTGCCATGGGCCGGCGAAGTGCGCACGCAGGCAAGCCCCGCGGTGTAGTTGACGCCGGCATCAAAAGCAAGGCTTTTAAAAGGTGCCAGTCCCTGGTCGTGATACATGGCCAGCACAGCATCGTATTTTTTCCAGCTGCCCGAGCCGAAGAAGCCGTCGGCGGCAAAGGGGCCATAACCCAAAACACCGCTGTCCTGCCTGGCTTTTTTGATGGCCGGGATGATTACTTCGTTTTCTTCGCTGCCCAACAGACCACCATCGCCGGCATGCGGGTTCAATCCAAGCACGGCAATCTTGGGCTTCCGGATACCAAAATCATAATAAAGGCTTTTGTTGAGGATCTGCAGTTTTTTGACAACCAGATCAATACTTATCTTTTCCGAAACTTTTTCAAGCGGGATATGTCCTGTGATGGTGCCTACCCTGAGCCCGTTCCACACCATGAGCATCAGCGGTTCTTCATCTCCAAAACGTGCTGAAAGGTATTCGGTGTGACCGGGGAAGTCGAAGGTGGCCGATTGTATGTTCTGCTTGTTGATCGGGGCTGTGACCAGCACATCAATCAGGTCGTTTTTCAGGTCATTGACAGCCATTTCGAGTGCCAAAAAAGCCGCTTCACCGGCCACAGCAGTGCTCTTGCCGGGGTCGAGCTGCAAATCGTTTTCGGTGCAGTTGATGATGTTGCAGCGTTTTGGATGGGCCTGCGATGCGTCTTTCACGAGGTTGAGGTTGGGCTCGGCAGCGTTGAGGTGCTTTTTATAAAAGGATGCCACGCGCGAATGACCATAGATAACCGGCGTGAACAACTCAAGTGTTCTGTTGTCGGCCAGTGCTTTGAGGATCACTTCATAGCCAATTCCGTTGATATCGCCATGAGTGATACCCACCCTGATGCGTTCGTCGGCTGATTTTTGCTTATCCATACTTTCGTTAGATTTAAAGGTGCAAAGTTAGCTTTTTTGAAGTACGACCGAACCCGTTGCTCAAAGCCGGAATGCATTTCATTTGCAGCAGCCGCATGCCGGGTTTTGGCAAACGAAATAAAATCAATGAAAATTTAGCGTTTGACAATCTCAAACATCGTGTGCCTGTCCATCATGAGCCAATAGCGCAATGCAAGCTGCCTCACCTCGTCCCAGTAGCGGCTGCTTTCCAATCCATGCTGCTTCACCAGCTGCCCGATTTCGGTTTTTATCTGTTGGCTGTATTGCTCTTTGAGCCGGAACTCAACACGCTGATTCATATAGGTAAACACCGCAGCCACCCGCGGATTTTCTTCGCTCACGCGGATGAGCCCATGGCCGAGTGTGGCGCCGGTGCTCACCTGGATGCCGTCGTTCAAACAGCTGATGGGAGGTCCGCTGCCCGCCAGCGAAAGCACCTCAGCCTCATCAATGCCGGCACCGAAATATTCAAGCGCCCTGGTGCCCATTTTTGCACCCACAAGCGCATAAACACCGATATGGCGGTGCAGCTCAAAGCTGTTCACCACCGACACCCATTCCTGCATGCCGTGAAGGTGCAGGATGCTGTCGGCCACAGGCTGCAGGTCGGCCTGAAAAGCCGCTTTATCGGTTGGAAAGCGCGAAAATAGCTGGCTGCTTTGAAGGTTGAACTCAGAAAGCACGTTTGCGATAAGCTGTTCAATATCCGTCTCCGGTTGGAGATGAATCTTTACAACACCCTCATTTTCGGTCCTTTCAAAGCTTTCGGGATAATGCAGATACAGCACGGTCATCTCGTCGTAGGCACGCATTCCAAACGGACTTGCCGCCGTTGTTGTGCAGAAGGATTGCTCAAAAGCGACAGCCGTCTCCGACCATATTTCGTTCAATCTTTCCGGAAAGGTGGTGCTGTAGTGTCCTTCGCCCTGAACCACCCTGAGCGGCACCGGCAAAGAAGAAAGTCGGTCAGTGAGTCCGGGATCAAGGCGGTGGTTGAAGCCGCCAAATGTTTCGCCGGCTTCGCTGCTCCACAACACTGATGCAGTGTTTTTAGACAGCTCCGGGAAACCTTCGTGCAGGCTTATCACCGTGGAAAGGCTGCCAAGCGCAATATAGGTGACCTTCTTTTTGAGATTCAGCTGCAGCCAGCTGCCCAGCGAATCCAAACTGAGGAAATCAACCGATGAAAGCTTTTCTTCATTGCCCCATCTGAAGTCGTGGGCAGGCCCGCATCCCATGCCCTTTGCAGTCAAACGGTTGTTGATGGCCACCGGGATGCCCTCGTGGTGGAACAAGTCGAGCAAGGCGCGTGCTTTTTTTGCAACAAGTTCGGCCGGCAATACACCTGCAGAGGCGGTCACGGCAATTATTCTGACATCGGGAGCCGACAAAAGCAGGCACAAAGCCCTGTAATCGTCAATACCTCCGTCGGTGTCAACCACAATATAATGCGCGGCGTTGAAAGGATGTGCCTGGAGGCGAAACAAGGCAGCAAACAGTAAAATGATAACAATCAGCAGCTTTCGGTACATATTCCACATGTATTTTGAGCTTGTGAATTTGCAAAAATTACGGACACAAAAAAATGACGGCTATGTTAAAAAACAATGACGGTCTTTTCCAATAGTATTTTATATACGTTTGCAAATAATTCCGAATCGTTAGTGCTTGACTTTAAAGCCCGATAGCTTCGTTATGAAATATAATTCCAAAATGGGTGATACTTTCTCCTTGTTTAAACGACTGCTTGTGGCATGGCTTCTGATGGCTGCCACACTTTCGCTTTCGGGACAGCATATAGTGGTGTTCGATACACTCTATGGTGCTGATCCACTGCTTGTTAATGGCAAAGTTTATACATTTTTTCTTTCAGCCGAAACCAGTGGTAATCCATATCTTTCCGGTTCCGGCTATGAGATGGGAAGCCTCCGCCTGAAGCACATCAACTACGATGGTCAGGCACTCAGGTACGACATCTACAACCAATTGCTCATACTCGGTTTTGTGAATGCACAAGGGGCTGAATCGCAAATCATTGTCTCTGACGCTTTTCTGCAGGGGTTCAGCCTCGGCGAACGCTTTTTTACACGGCCACCAACTGCTGATTCAGCCCTGAAGTTTATACAACTAACCGGCGATACAACATTAGGTATTGCCTGGTCGTGGTACAAGACCCTGGCGCTCGACTCGAAAGTGGGAGCAACCAATTATGTATTTTCGAAAGCGAAGTACCACAGCTACCTGATGCGGCACGGACAGCTTTTTCCCTTTAAAAACCGCAAAAGCTTTCTGAAGCTTTTTAAAGCTGAGGAAAAAGTAACGATGAAAGCGCTGTTGAAATCGTTGGATATCAATATACGCCGAATGAATACGCGGCAAGCCGATCTGCTTATAGAACAGTTTACCAAAAGCAGAAAACCATGAAAAAACAAATCTCTCTTTGGCTGCTGCTTTTGTTGGCCTCAGCTGTATTTGCACAAGAGCCTGCAAAAAAATTGTCGTGCCGGCTCGATCATGTACCTTTTGAAAGCTTTCAAAACTTTTTGTTTCGCGAGGCCGGTGTAAAACTTTTTTATACATCCAACAGTTTGAAAGACATGACTGTAGATCTTCAGGAAGACAGTCTCAATGCCCGTCAGCTCGTTGAAAAGGTGCTTGGGCCAGCCTCCGAATACTTTGTTTCGGAATGGAATGGCCACCTGGTGCTGCTGAAAGGCGAGCAACTTCCGGTGTCGTTGCCGCTCTTTGGCCAGAACACCGATGTCGCGCAAAGCAGCGCTGAGCAAACCGGACAAAAAACCGCTTTCGAGGAGCGTTATCTTTCGGGGCGGGCGCCTGAGGTGGTCGAGAGCATCCGTGTCGGCACCGGCGCCGTCAAGGCGAGCGGCAAGGCCAAAGTGCTGGGCCGCGTGCTCGACAGCGAAACAGGCGAAGCCATCTACAACGCCACCCTCTATTTCCCAAACCTTGAGACAGGCGGTGTGACGGATGACAAAGGCTTTGTTTCGTTTCAGCTCAAAACGGGCAAGCATCTTGTGAGGGTTGATTTTCTTGGCTACGAACGCAGAAGTTTCCTGCTGGATGTGGTCAACGACGGCAGCTTTATCATCCGGCTTCCGCGCACGGTGATACAGATGAAAGAATTTGTGGTGTATGGCGACAAGCAGATGGGCATGCGGTCGAAAGACCCGGGCCTCGACAAGATCAGTATGAAGAGCATCCGTGAGCTGCCCATGATGATGGGTGAGCGCGATGTGCTGCGCGTTTCGGGCACACTGCCGGGCATCGTGAGCACAGGCGAAGGCGCCTCGGGCATCCACGTCAGAGGAGGAAGCTCCGATCAGAATGCTTTCTACATCAACAAGATACCGGTTTATAACACATCGCACCTCTTTGGTTTCTTTCCTGCTTTCAACTCCGAGATCATCCGCGACTTTTCGGTTTACAAAGGCCATGTACCTGCAGAGTTCGGCGGACGGCTGTCATCAGTGTTTAACATCTCGACACGGCAGGGAAACCGCAAGCGTTTTTCGGTACATGGCGGAATAAGCCCCGTAACAGGCAATATCGTGGTGGAGGGACCCCTGCTCAAAGACACCTGCTCGGTGCTGCTGAGCGCCCGTTCAACCTATTCCGACTGGCTGCTGCAACGTATCGAAGACCCCGAAATCAAAGCCTCATCGGCTGCCTTCAATGATTTTGCCGGAGGCCTCAACTTTGATTTCCGCAACACACAGCTTTCGGTGTTTGGCTACAGGAGCTACGACAGGTTTCGCTTAGCCGACGTGAACGACTACAACTACACCAACCAGGGTGTTTCGCTGGGTCTGAGCCACACCTTCAACCCGGCTCTGCGGGCTGAGCTCTCACTCGTTGCCGCCACCTACGACTTTGAGACAAAAGACCGCCACCAGGCCACCTCTGCCTATACGCATGCCTACCGCACCGGACACTACGAAGCCCGCCTTGATCTGAAACAAATGGTTGGCAACAGCCACACCTTCGCTTATGGTATGGGCGCAGTGCTCTATAAACTCAACAGAGGTGTGGTGCAACCCTACGGAATGGCTTCGCTGCGCGAAACCGTTGACATGGGAAACGAACAGGGACTTGAGACCTCACTTTATTTCTCCGACAGCTGGGAGCCGTCGCCACGTCTTAATGTAACCCTCGGCCTTCGGATGGGCATGTTCACACCCTTTGGTCCATCACAGGTGCTGACCTATCTTGATGGCTTCCCCAAAGACCTGCGTTATGTGGACGACACCTTGAGCTTTGCCAAAAATGCAGCTGTAAAATGGTATCCCGAGCCCGACATCAGGGCAGCAGTGAATTATACCACCGACGAAAACGGTTCGCTTAAATTTGCTTTCAACCAGATGCACCAGCATTTGTTTTTGCTGAACAACACTGTGAGCATCTCTCCCGGAGCCCAATGGAAACTGGCTGATTACCACCTCAAACCTTCATCGAGCAACCAGTTCTCGCTGGGAGTGTTCCGCAACCTCAACCGTCCCGGACTTGAATTCTCGGTTGAGTTTTATTATAAGTTTTCGAACAACTATCCTGAGTTTCGCGATGGAGCCGATTTTATTGCTTCGCCCTATTCAGAGGCGGTAGTGTTGCAGGGCAAACAAAAGTCGTACGGGATGGAATTCTTCCTCAAAAGAAACAACAAACGCCTCGACGGCTGGCTCTCCTACACCTACTCACGCTCTTTGATACAGGTGAACGACCCCAAGCCTTTCAACACCATCAACAACGGAAAGATATTTCCTTCCAACTACGATATGCCTCATGTGGTGAATATGGTGTTAAACTACAAGCTGCGACGCAGAATCATCCTTTCGTCCATCACCACCTGGCAAACAGGAAGACCAAGCACTTTTCCGGTCTCGTTTTATTATGTGAACGGGGTGCCAATGCTCGATTACTCGGACCGAAACGCTTACCGCCTTCCCGACTACTTCAGAACCGATGCTTCCATCACCTTTGAGGGAAGCCTGAAGAAAAAGAAGTTGGTTCACAGCTCATTGGTAATCAGTGTTTACAACCTCACGGGACGCGAAAATCCCTATTCGGTCTATTTCAAAAACGAAGACGGGCACATCAACAGCTATCAGTATTCGGTGATTGGCGTGCCCATCCTTACCGCCACATGGCTTTTTAAACTGGGGAATTATGCTACGGAATAACATCATATATCTTTTTTTCCTCTTGCCGGTTTTGTCATCCTGCATCAAACCGTTCGATCCGGAAATCAGGAAGACCGACAGCGTGAAGTATGTCGTAAGCGGACAAATCAATGATGGCGAGGAGCTACAATCCATCGAAATCTCTTCCACCTCAAACCTCGAAACAGCCGGATATCTTCCGGAGGAAGGCTGCACGGTGGAGGTGGTTGCCAGCACGGGAGAGCGTTTTGCCTTTGTTCCGCAGGGAAACGGGCTATACAAGGGCCGCATTGCGCAAAGTTATTTTGTTCCGGGAGCCGGCTTCAAGGTGGAGATCATCACGGCAGCGGGCGACAACCTGGTTTCGGCATACGACTATTACGTGGAAGGGCCCGAGCTGGGAAACATCAGCTGGGAAGTGGACACGCTCGTTAGCAACGGGCTTGCCGGTACGGTTGCCGGCCTGCGTTTCTTCACTGATCTGGAAGCCTCGATGGCCCACAGCCGGCTGTATCGCTGGGAAGTGATTGAAACATGGGAATACCATGCCGACTATCCGCTGATATGGTACTACGACGGCCATGTTCAACAGGTGTGGCCGCCCGACTACTCACGCAAGGTTTGCTGGAAAACCGAACAGGTGCCCTATGTGTTCACCCTCAACACCAACAGCCTCACAGAAAACCGTTTTCAACACTTTCCGCTGCATTTTGTAAGCAGCCGCACCTCCCGTCTTGCCTATGGCTACAGCGTCGAAATCAGGCAGCATGCCCTGAGCGAAGCGGCCTTTGCCTATTGGGAAAGAATGCGCCTCAACAACGAACAGAATGCCGGCTTGTTTGAGCAACAGCCGGTGCCGGTGAGGGGCAACCTCACCAATGTGAACGGAAGCAAAGAAGTGCTCGGATTTTTCGGTGTCGGATCAATGCGCAAACAGCGCCTGTTTGTTGAAGACAGCCAGGGCCTGACATTAGATTTCTCCACTTTCTGCAATCCAAATGTGCTTCTGAAAGGACTGCGCGAAATCAGACCCTATGATTACCCTGCCTACCTGCAAGGCGATCAGTTTGGCTATTCGCTTGTCTTGCTTAATGAAGAATGTGTGAACTGTCTCGCCCTTGGCGGAACCAATGTTAAACCGGATTTTTGGCCCAGATAATCAGATGAAGACCTTGAAAACCAATATATTTGCACTGTTTGTGATTGCCGCAATGAGTATGCAACTGAAAGCACAAGTCGTTCATGCAACCGAAAAAGTGCTTCTCAGCTGCGACCGCACGCTCTTTCTGGCGGGCGAAACCATCGCCTTTGAAGCCGGGGTGCAAGCCTCGCGGCACGACGCCCTTCCCCGGGTGCTCTATGTTGAATTGCTCGATGCTTCGGCAAAACAACTCAAAGGCCAAAAAATCAGGCTCGACAAGCTCCATGCCGAAGGGTCGCTGCCCATTCCGGCCGACCTGGTTTCGGGCTATTATTTTCTCAGGGCCTATACGCGCTGGATGCGAAACAGCGGTCCGTCAACCTATGCATGGAAGCTGCTCAAGATTGTAAACCCCCGCAGCAGCAATGTTTGGGAAGGCACTTCAGACTTTACGGCAAAAGATGTTGCCACCACAACCGGCTTCAATATCCTGCTGGCCGACAGCCTCTTTTCGCCGCGGAGCAAGGTTGAATTTCAAATGCTCACCGCGCAGGATTTGGCAGGCAGCATCGCCGGTGTGTCGCTCTCGGTGGTGCCCGAAGCGGCGCTTGGCACCGATTTCTGGCAGCTTGATCTTCCTGCGGCCAAAGCCGACAGCTTTTATTTTTATCCCGAAACAAGGGGAATAAGCCTGAGCGGCACACTCACTGACAGCCTCGGAATGGCCGTTGGCTCCGAACAGGTTTACCTCACCGTGGTGGATCAGGACCGTAATTTTATGTCGCGCATCACCGACAGCAAAGGCAGGTTTCATTTTGTACTTCCCGATGCCGACGGCAGCCGCGAACTGTTTGTATGTGCCGGACACACGCTGCACGGTGATCGTAAATTGCTTATTGACAACGACTTCTGCAAAGCTCCCGTGCAGTTGCCTTCCTATCGTTTTCAGCTCAGCCCCGAAGAAGAAACTTTGGTATTACAAATGCACAACAACAAGGTACTGCAGCAAAAGTTTTTTCCGGCCGACAGCCTGAAGAAAGTGTTGCCCGAACAGTCCTTTACTCCTTTTTATGGCACACCCACCCATGTGCTGAAACTCGACGATTATGTGCAGCTGCCGGTGCTTGAAGAATACTTCAACGAGCTCCCAAGCATGGTCAAGGTAAGAAAAGCTGACGGAAAAAGATTTTTCAGGGTGATAGGCACAAATGCCGCCATGGCGGTGTTCAAACCATTGGTGCTTGTTGATCTTGTGGCTATTGACGATCCCGAGAAAGTGCTCTCCATGTCGCCCAAACAGCTCGACCGTATCGAAGTAGTGAATGTTCCCTACACCAAAGGCGATATCACCTATGGCGGTATCGTGAGTCTGATCACCAAAAAAGGTGATTTTGGAGCCATTGACCTGCCCTCGTCCGGGCTTTTTCTAACCTATGGTTTTTATGACACCACAGCCTATAACATAGCACAGCAGGCTGCTGCGGTTTTTATGCCCGATGTGCGCAACACCCTGGGCTGGTGGCCGGCTACTGCTGCGGATAGCGGACTTTCAAAAAAGTTTTCCTTTTATGCCGGCGACACACAGACGCATTATGTGGTAGCAGCAAAAGCCGTGCTCAACGACGGCACCATGCTGTTTGCATTCAAAAGGTTTAAAGTCGGGAAATAATCCATGGGCTCTCTTGGAGCTATTGATTCTTTCCATAACTTTGTTTCATTAAAAAAGTACTCCAGTGCGTCTTTTTGTGTTTGCGGCTGCATTGGCTGTCCTGCTTCAATCGTTCGGACAGATGATAATCCTGATCAACTTCAAGATCAATCAGGAATATATTGCCCGTGTGCTTTGCGAAAACAAAGACAAGCCCGAGATGAAGTGCAACGGCAAATGCCACCTGAATAAACAGCTCAAAGCCGACGAACAGAAACAAACACAGCTGCCCCCGCAGGTGAAGCTGAAAGAAGTGCTTCAGATTGCAGTAGAAACATTGCGCCTGAACCCGGTGAAACCCGATGGTGTGGGCGCACCGGCAGCTTTTCTGTATGACGGTAATGTGCTGAAAGGCTTTCACCTCCTTGTGTTTCAACCTCCCGAACACTCCTGAAAAAATTTCAAGCCGAACCGGTTCATCCATTTTCTGAAAATCAGGAGGCGCGTTCCTGTGCCCTCCGGCGTCAATCCGGCACAATTAATATGTTGCCTGCCGCGCTGTTTTTCAGCCGTATGAACTGTATGCTTATGCATTGAACTCCCGGCAGATACAGAACCGGGATCAGGTAATAATTTAGTGTATATCTTTTAAATACTTGCGTATGCTCTTAGGTTGTGATGGCATGGCTGACATAGCAGGCGTTAAGCATGGCAAATGCTGCTTTCAATGACAGGCTCAGCGTGGCCGCCGCACAAAAGTGTACAGCATCAAAAAATTCAAAATCAATATGAAACATTCATTTAGGTCTATAATACTTGTTTTATTTTTCGGGCTCATCGGGATGGGTTTATTCGCCCAGGAAGCCAAAAAACTTGTTCTTCAGGGAGAGAAGAATGCCGAAGTGCTCAGTTATGCACATTATGTTTATGGCAATCAAAAGGGCATTGCCGATGTCAACGGACAGATCACACTTGTGGCCGATCCGGCTGCAAGCCTCGAGATTTCGCATTTGAGCGCTGGCTATCAAAAGATTTCTGCGACCGCGGTGCTTGAGGCACTAAAAACGGGCAAGCTGCCGGTTTCAGGGGTCATGGCTTACACGCTGCAGCCTGTCACGGTGATAGCTGTGCGTCCTTCTTCCGGTAGTAAGGAAACCCTCAAGGTGGGATCGCAGGAACAAATAGCACACGACGCAGGAGCCTATCTGCAGCAAAATCCCGTGATTGCAGGCATCCGCAAAAGCAGCTCCTCCGGACTCGATCCTGTGTTGAGGGGTTTCAAATACGAACAGCTCACCGTGGTCACCGATGGAGCATGTGCTACTACAGCCGCCTGCCCCAACCGCATGGATCCTCCCACGAGCCAGATTTCGCTGAATATGGTGGAGAAGGTGGAAGTATATAAAGGACCTTATGCTTTGCGTTTTGGCAATTCGTTTGGCGGAACAATCAACTTCATCAGCGCGGCTTCTTCCTTCACCGAAAAGGTGAAACCCCTTGCCCGCGTCACTGCCGGCTATGAAGCCAACGGACAGGTTTTCCGCACCGAAGCCATGGCAGGTATCAGCACAAAGTCCATCAATTGGCAGGTATTCGGAGCCCTGTCAAAGGGTAGCGACTACCATGCCGGCAATGGCGACACTGTTCCGGCATCATTCAGCCGCAACACCATCGGAACCAATTTTTTTGCCCTGCTTGGCAAACGCCAGGATGTGAAACTCAGCGTGCAGCACAACTATGCCAAAGATGTGGACTTCCCTTCGCTGATGATGGACCTGCGCACCGACGATGCATGGATGATGAACGCAAGGCACAACATCCGGTTTACAGACATGCAGCTGCAGCAAATTTCGACATCGGCCTATGCAACCTTCGTGGATCACTTCATGGACAACCGCCTCAAGGTCATCAACCCCCGGATGATGAATGCCGAAACACCTGCCAAAACGAGCAATATCGGTGCGCGCAGCGAAGCCGTGTTTCAAAAGGCAGGCATGAAGCTCTATACAGGGATTGACATCAAAAGAGAAGAAGCCGAAGGATCGCGCATGCGTGAATACCTGATGGGGCCTATGGCCGGCAAAACGCTCTATGACAATGCCTGGCAACACGGCTTCATCTCCAGATACAGCCTCTTTGCCGAATACCAGAGCCGCAAGGAAGCCTGGGGTCTTGTGGTGTCGGCCCGTCTCGAGCTCAACCAAAACGATGTGAAAGACCCCGACGATAAATTCCTGGCTGCCTACCCTAACCCGGCTACCAGCCAGATCAACCCTTCGCTCAGCGCAGGCCTCACTCGGTATTGGAACAGCAAGCTGAACACAGCACTTTGGCTTGGCCGCACACAAAGAAGCGGAAGCCTGACCGAACGCTACATCAGCTTCCTCGCCGTTGGGCTCGATGCCTTTGAGATGGTGGGTAATCCCGAAATAAAACCCGAAGTCAACAACCAGGCCGACCTGAGCATGAACTTTCAAAACGAAGGCACCTCGCTCAACTTCAGCGTGTTTGCTTCGGTATTGCAGGATTATATCAGCGGGGTGAAAGACACTACACTCACACCCAAAATTACCACTTCGCCCGGTGTTCGCCGCTTTGTCAACATTGACAACGCATTGATGACAGGCTTTGAAGCAGGTTTTGGACAGCTTTTGCCACTCGGCCTGAAGGTTGACCTCTCCATGGCTTATGTATATGGCAAGAACCTCAAAACCGACAAGCCGCTTGCCGAAATACCGCCGCTCGACATCAGGCTCAGTGTGGCCGGCAGCTACTTCAACGGGAAACTGAATCCTGCCATCACCTACAGGTATGTGTCAGAACAGGACAGAATTTCGGAAGAGTTTGGCGAAAACCGCACTCCTGCTTTCAGTCTGCTCGACATCTCGGTGGACTATGCGTTGCTCAGCTCGCTCAAAGTCAGGGCCGGCGTGAAGAACCTGCTCGACGAAGCCTATTATGAACACCTGACAAGGGCTTTCAACGGCAAACCCGATATGCCGCTCTATGCACCTGGCAGAAACCTGTATGTCACACTCAACTATACCTTGCCTTAGGCAACAGACCTGATCCGGAAAGTAGCCGAAAGAGTCCCGGGGTCTTTGGATCCCGGGGTCTCGAGGTCTCAACAGTCAGTGGTCAAACTGAATTTTTTTGCGGAATGGTCGGGCGAGGTAGCGGAACGGTCGGAATTTGTCAGTTCAAAGTTTAAGGTTTAAGTTCAGTTCAAAGTTCAAGTTTCAAATCACCGATTACACATCACGCATTACGCATCACAAGGGGTCTTAAGGTTTATGAAGTATAGATCGCTTTGTATGTGAGATTGGAAGTCAGAGGTCAGTGGCCGGTGATCAGTTGGAGACCGGAGGTGAGATTGACAAATCAACAAATCAACGCATCAACAAATCAACACATTGTCCGAGGTCGGAAGTTGGAGATCAGATGTCAGAGATCAGCGGGCGACGTAGTCACAGACTACGCCGAACATGAGGAAGTCAGAGGTCAGGGGTCGGTGAACAGTTGGAGACCGGGGGTGAGATTGACAAATCAACAAATCAACCCATCAACAAATCAACAAATCAACCAT